>Ga0081538_10001273_pt1 | contig 26199 bp, 29 predicted proteins | sample TabmetS5T2R1_FD_71022 | JGI IMG/M metagenome (GOLD analysis project Ga0081538, IMG submission 71022) | Tabebuia heterophylla rhizosphere microbial communities from the University of Puerto Rico - S5T2R1 | ecosystem: Host-associated > Plants > Roots > Rhizosphere ... | reverse complement strand
CGATGGATTGTGCTGGTTGCGGGGTATTTGGGGAAAATTGACCAATTGGACAAGGCGCCTTTTTGCATGTGCGAAAGGCGAAAGCTGCAGGCCTTGTGGGATTGATATGGAACCGCCGCCGGCGGTCTCCCGACCCCGCCGGCCATTACGGTTAGGCCCCAATTTCAGGTAATTTTATTGCTCAAGATGGCAGGATTGGTGCCGCCGCGTGGCAGCCATGCGGCTTCGGTATGCCGTCTTAACGCGCCCAGGCCCAGTCGTAGGCGGCTGCATCCTCGATATAGACGAGGACCCAGTTCACCTTGTGGTCGTCGCTGGAGAGCGGAAGCAGCAGCGTGCCGCTGCCGACCCGCCTGCCTTCCACCTCGTCGTCATACCAGCCATAGAGCGGAATCCGCAGGTCGATGACCACGTTGTAGTTGGCGAGAACATGAGCGACGGACCGGCCAAACGCGGCCTTAGCCACGGTCATGCCGGTCGGGTCATAGCCGCGCAGGCGGACCCCCCGCTCCCCCACGATGCGATAGATGAGTTCGCGACCCTCGCCCCCGGCAACTTCGATCATGAGAATGCCAGGCAGCCAGGGCTGCAGCTCGAGGAAATCGATCTCGGACCGCGACGGCATGACCCGCGCCCCGCGCACGCGGTCCCAGTAGCGGAAGACCTGCGCCACCCCGCCAGTGGCGTTCTGCAGCAACTCCTCAGACGTGCTGAAGGCGTGTGCACTCTGTTCCGGTTGCTTGATGCAGACCTGCATGATTCCCGAGCCACCACGCACCGCGACGTGTGCGAGAAGCTGCGCCTTCGGTCTGACCACTTCAATGTATGCGGAAGGTTAGGTCATACAATTGAGGGAGAAACCCCTCGGGTTTCGAAAACCATCGGCAGCGTTTGTCACAAATGCATGCGATCACGCCCGGTGACGCCGCGCCACCGCGTCGGCCAGCAGGCACATGATCTCGAACATGAAGGTCGCGCCGACCAGCGCCGTGTTGCCGCTGGGATCGAACGGCGGCGAGACTTCCACCACGTCACCACCGACAAGATTGAGTCCCTGCAACCCGCGCACCACTTCCTGCGCCTCGCGCGTGGTCATGCCGCCGATCTCCGGCGTGCCGGTGCCGGGCGCATAGACCGGATCGAGTCCGTCGACGTCGAAGCTGACATAGGTCGGGCCGTCGCCGGCCACGCGGCGCGTGATCTCGATCACTTTCGCCGCGCCCAGCTTGACGAACTCCTCCATGTAGATGACGCGCATGCCGGAGCTCTCGGCGAAGCTCATGTCGTCGGGCGAGTAGATCGAGCCGCGGATGCCGATCTGCACCGTGCGCTTGGGATCGAGCAGCCCCTCTTCGACCGCACGGCGGAACGGCGTGCCGTGGGTGTATTTGTTGTCGCCGAAATAGCGGTCGTTGGTGTCGGAGTGCGCGTCGAAATGCACCATGCCGACCGGCCGCCCCTTCGCGATCGCGCGATAGATCGGCAGCGTGATGAGATGATCGCCGCCGGCCGACAGCGGCAGCGCGCCCGCGGCATGAACCTTGGCGTAGAACTTCTCGACCCGCGCCAGCGTGTCCATCAGGTCGATCGGATTGACCGGTGCGTCGCCCAGGTCGCCGATGCGCGCCAGGTCGTACGGCGCGATCCGGCTGACGTGATGCACCTTGCGCATGAAGCTCGACATGTTGCGGATCTCGCGCGGCCCGTGGCGCGCGCCGGCGCGGTTGGTGGTGCCGCCGTCCCACGGCACGCCGATCAGCGCGATGTCGAGCTTGGCGGGATCCGGCACATGCGGCAGCCGCATGAAGGTGGGAATGGCGCCGAAGCGCGGCACCAGGGCGGCGTCGACGGGTTGCGGATTGCTGGCGTCGTTCATGCGGGCGTACTCCGTGTTCGGGTCCATCATGCACCCGCCTGTAGGCGCCGTCATCCGTGATGATGCGGCTGGCACCTTGTCCGTGGGACGACTGGCATCATCGCGCCGACGCTTGCTCGCGCAATGAATTGAGAAACGTGCAAAGCGATCGCAGTTCGTTCCGGCTAAGGCCGAGACCAGGTCCGATGCCCCTCTCATGCGACCCCATGGCAGTTTCCACTTTCCACCGCAGCGCGAAACCTATGGTGCGGAAGTTGCTGCACGCGGCAAACCGGTCAAAGACGGCCTGCTTTCCGCTTTCGATCGCGACGCCGTCCTCGGTCACCCGCAGCTTGATCCGAAAACGTCGGCGGCGATAGTCGATCACAGCACCAATCGGCAAGGCCACAAGGATGAGCACCGCGAGCGGAATCGCCCTGCCTCCAAACTCCGGATGAAAGAGCAGCCACCATCCCACCGGCATCAAGACGACGATCCACACGGCCGCCAGGATGGTCCACATCCGGCGCAGGTCGCCTTTGATCACGATCGGCAGCGAGTCTCTAGACCAGGTTCGCGGCATCTCCACCCCGGCGTCGCCGCTAGGCCCGCTTCCAGGTTGTGCCTTGCGGGCCATCTTCCAGGATGATGCCCTTGGCGGCGAGGTCCTGGCGGATGCGGTCGGCCTCGGCAAAGTTTTTCGCTTTGCGCGCCTGCTTGCGAGCTTCGATCTGGCGCTCGATCTCGGCGGGATCGACGCCGTCGGTCGCTTGCAGCCACGCGGTCGGATTCTGCTGCAGCAGTCCCATGAGGGCGCCGGCGCCGAGCAGGTCCGCCTTGGCGGCGCGGATCTCGGCCGCGCTCGTTGCCTTGTTGAGCTTCGACAGCAGCTCATGCATTTCCGAGATCGCCAGCGGCGTGTTGAGATCGTCCGCCAGTGCCGCCAGCAGGTGGCTCGAGGCCTCGGGCTTCACATCCACATCGGCGTGCTTCTGCAGCGCGGAGTAGAAGCGGTCGAGCTGCGCCTTCGCTTCCTTGATGCCGTCGCGCGTGATGTCGGTCGGCTGGCGGTAGTGCGAGGACAGCAGCGCCAGGCGGATCGCCTCGCCGCGATGGCCTTCCTCCAGCAGCTCGTGCACGGTGAAGTAGTTGCCGAGCGACTTGGACATCTTCTGGCCGTTCACCTGCACGAAGCCGTTGTGCATCCAGGTCTTCGCCATCACCGCCGTGCCGTGCGCGCAGCGGCTCTGCGCGATCTCGTTCTCATGATGCGGGAAGATGAGGTCGATGCCGCCGCCGTGGATGTCGAACACCTCGCCCAGCAGCGCGCCCGACATGGCGGAGCATTCGATGTGCCAGCCCGGACGTCCGCGGCCCCAGGGCGAATCCCAGCCCGGCTGGTCGGCCGTGCTCGGCTTCCACAGCACGAAGTCGGCCGGATGCTTCTTGTAGGGGGCAACCTCGACCCGCGCACCGGCGATCATGTCGTCGAGCGAGCGGCGCGACAACTGGCCGTAGTCGTCCATGGCCGGCACGTTGAACAGCACGTGGCCCTGCGCCTCGTAGGCAAAGCCCTTCGCGACCAGCGTCTCCATGATGGCGACCATCTGCGGAACATACTCGGTCGCGCGCGGCTCCTTGGTCGGCCGCATCGCGTTCAAGGCGCCCATGTCGTCGTGATAGAACTTGGTGGTGCGGGTCGTCAGGTCGGCGATGCTCTCGCCGTTCGCCTTGGCCGCGTCCATGATCTTGTCTTCGATGTCGGTGATGTTGCGCACATAGGTCACGTGCTCAGCGCCATAGGTGTGGCGCAGCAGCCGGAACAGCGTGTCGAACACCACCACCGGCCGCGCGTTGCCGATATGCGCATAGTCGTAGACGGTCGGGCCGCAGACATACATGCGCACGTTCTTGGCATCGATCGGCGCAAACGCCTCCTTCTCGCGCGTCAGGGTGTTGTAGAGGTGGATGGTCACGCCGTCTCTCCCTTCAGGCGCTTCAGCGCGCGGTCGCGGCCGATCAGCGGCAGCAGCAGTTTCAGCTCCGGCCCGTGGTCCGATGCGGTCAGCGCCTGGCGCAGCGGCATGAACAGCTCCTTGCCCTTGCGGCCGGTCGCGTTCTTCACCGCGTTGGTCCAGGCGCCCCAGGTCTCGGCATTCCACGGTTCCGGCGGCAGCAGCTCCGCGGCCTTCTGTGCGAACGCACTGTCGGCGATGGCGGGCTTTACCGGCCCCTTCACCACCGACTGCCACACCGCCACATCCTCGACCTTCTCGACATTGGCGCGCGCCGCGTCCCACACCGCCGCATCGACGTCGCCGAGCCCGATGGCGGCGAGATGCTTACGCGCCTCCTCGAACGGCAGATGATGCAGCAGTCGCGCATTGAGATGCTTGAGCTCCTCGGGATCGAAGCGCGGCGAGGACTTGCCGAACTTTGAGAGATCGTGGCCCGGTACTAATTCGTCCAGCGCGCGCACCGGCGCGACCGGATCGCCGGTGCCGATCCGTGCCAGGTAGGCGTTGATCGCCATCGGCTCCAGCCCGTCCGCGCGCATCTGGCCGATCGAGAGCGAGCCGAGGCGCTTCGACAACCCCTCGCCCGCCGCGTCGACCAGCAGCGGCAGGTGCGCGAAGGCTGGCGCCTTGGCACCCAGCGCCTCGAAGATCTGGATCTGCGTCGCGGTGTTGGTGACGTGGTCGTTGCCGCGGATCACGTCAGTGATGCCGAACGCGATATCGTCCACCACCGAGGTGAAGGTGTAGAGATAGCTGCCGTTCTCGCGCACCAGTACCGGGTCGGACTGGCTGGTCTCGTCGACATGTTGGGAGCCGCGCACCAGGTCGTCCCAGGCGACGTCGCGCGGCTCCAGCTTGAAGCGCCAATGCGGCTTCACGCCCTGGGCTTCCAGCTTCGCGCGATCGGCGTCCGTCAGCTTCAGCGCGGCGCGGTCATAGATCGGCGGCCTGCCCTGGCTCAGCTGCACCTTGCGCTTGAGGCTCAGCTCCTCGGCGCTCTCGTAGCAGGGATAGAGCCGGCCGGCCGCGCGCAGCTTGTCGGCGGCCGCGTCATAGATCGCGAGGCGAACCGACTGGCGGTCGAACAGGTTCCAGCTGAGGCCGAGCCATTCCAGGTCGGCCTTGATCTCGTTCGCGAAGTCTTCGGTGGAGCGTTCCCGGTCGGTGTCGTCGAGGCGCAGCAGGAATTCGCCGCCTGCCTTCCTGGCGTAGAGCCAGTTATGCAGGGCGATGTAGATATTGCCGACGTGCAGCCTTCCCGTCGGCGACGGGGCGAAGCGAACGCGTACAGCCATCTTGACCACTGTGCTCCATATTCAACCCTTGGCCTTGAAGCCGTTGGTGATCGGGTAGCGCCGGTCGCGACCGAAGGCCCTGGACGAGATCTTGACCCCCGGCGGCGCCTGGCGGCGCTTGTATTCCGCCAGGTCCAGCATGCGCCAGACCCGGACAACCGTCGCCCGGTCATAGCCTTTGGCGGCAATCTCGTCCACCGTCATTTCGCGCTCCACCAGGCATTCCAGGATGCCGTCCAGCACGTCGTAGGGTGGCAGCGAGTCCTGGTCGGTCTGGTTGGGCTTCAGCTCGGCCGAGGGCGGCTTGGTGATGACCCGCTCCGGCATGACCTGGGCCTTGGGGCCGAGGGCGTCCAGCGGATGGTGGGCGTTGCGCCAGCGGCTGAGCGCGAACACCGTCATCTTGTAGATGTCCTTGAGCACCGAATAGCCGCCGCACATGTCGCCGTAGAGCGTGGCATAGCCGACCGACATCTCCGACTTGTTGCCCGTCGTCACCAGCATGTGGCCGAACTTGTTGGAGAGTGCCATCAAGGTGAGCCCGCGGGCACGGCTCTGGATGTTCTCCTCGGTGGTGTCCACGTTCTGGCCCTTGAAGGCAGGCGCCAGCATATGCGCGAAGGCCTTCATCGCCGGCTCGATCGAGACCACCTCGTAGGAGATGCCGAGCGCCTTGGCGCAGGCCTCGGCATCCTCGAAGCTCTCACCGCTGGTGTAGGGCGATGGCATCATCACCGCGCGCACCTTGTCGGCGCCGAGCGCATCGACCGCCACGGCGGCGGTCAGCGCGGAATCGATGCCGCCCGAAAGGCCGAGGATCACGCCGGGGAAGCGGTTCTTGTTCACGTAGTCTTTAAGGCCCAGCATCATCGCCTGGTAGATCTTTTCCAGCAGCGAGAATTCCTGGGCGATGGGGGCAGGATCGCAGCTCCAGCCATCGTTGGTGCGGCGCCAGTGCGTCAGCTCGATCGCCTCGCGGAACATCGGCAGCTGGGCCTTGATCTGCTGCCCGCGATCCAGCACGAACGAGCCGCCGTCGAACACCAGCTCGTCCTGCCCGCCGACCTGGTTGACATACACCAGCGGCAGGTGCGTTTCGGTCTGGCGCGCGACCGCGATGTTCATGCGCACGTCCATCTTGTCGATCTCGAACGGGCTGCCGTTCGGCACCAGCAGGATCTCTGCGCCGGATTCGGCGAGGCAGTCGGTCACGTTGTCGAACCAGATGTCTTCGCAGATCGGCAGGCCGAGGCGCACGCCCTTGAAGCTGACCGGCCCCTGCAGCGGCCCCGGTTGGAACACGCGCTTCTCGTCGAACACGCCGTAGTTCGGCAGCTCGTATTTGAAGCGGCTGGCGGCGATCTTGCCGTCGCTCAGCAGGAACAGGCCGTTGTGCAGCTTGTCGCCCTCGACCCAGGGCGAGCCGACCAGCATCGCCGGGCCGCCGTCCTTGGTATCGCCGGCAAGCTCCTCGAGCGCGGCCCGGCATGCCGCCTGGAACGCCGGCTTCAGCACCAGGTCCTCCGGCGGATAGCCCGACATCGCCAGCTCCGTCGTCAGCACCAGGTCCGCGCCCTTGTTGGCGGCGGTCGCCCGGGCACGGCGCAGCAGCGCTAGATTGCCGGCAACGTCGCCGACTGTGGGGTTGATCTGCGCCAGCGCGATCTTGAGTTCGTGGGTCATGGCGACCTGAAAGAAGTCAGTGCTTACTCATCTGAGATTAGGGGCATTCCGCCCGTCTGCAAACCCCACCACCCCGACATCCTTGCATGCTTGGCCCCCATTCCACGCATTTGCCAAGGCGTGCCGGCCATGTTTCCCTAATGAGGTTTGGGGACTGGAACGGGTTTCCACCGCTGCGTTGGAGGGATTTGATGTCTCGATATGTTCCGGCGCTTGTGTTCGCGATGACAGCGCTGACAACTCCCGCCGGCGCGCAGGACGATACCTACACCGTCTCGCCGACGCCGGTCGCCGCGCCGCTCAGCCAGCGCTTCGTGCTGATCGTGCTGGATCAGGCCGACCGCGACCTGACCAAGGGCGACCCCAAGATCAATATGATGTTCGACACTCAGACCGGCCGCTCCTGGATCCTGGAATATTCCCGCAAGCCCAACAGCAACGAACAAGGCTACGTCTGGGTCGAAGTGCCATACGCCAAGCCGCCGACGAATTGAGGGCGCTTAGACCGCGACAACAATCCGCTAACGCCTCCCCACATTCGTCATGGTCGTGCTTGGCACGACCATCCACGAGTTTGCCTCGCGCGCCACAGTCCTACCCATCGAAACTCGTGGATGGTCGGACCAAGTCCGACCATGACGGAAGAGAGAGCCAGACCAATCAATGAACAGCACGCGCACGCTGCAACACACCCGCCCCATCGTCCTCGCCATCGGCGGCGCGGTCGCATTGGCGAGTGCAATGGGCATCGGGCGATTTGCCTACACGCCGATCCTGCCGGAGATGGTGGCGGCGTTGCATCTCAGCGCCAGCGAGGCCGGTCTCATCGCTTCCGCCAACTTCGCCGGTTATCTGATCGGTGCGTTGGTGGCGGCCGCGTCTTTCTTCGCGCCGCGCCGGCGCGGTTGGATGCTGGGTGCGTTGCTCGTCAGCGCGTTCACCACCGGCGCGATGGCCGCAAGTTCCTCGCTGCTCGTATTCGTGCTGCTGCGTTTCCTCGGCGGATTCGCCAGCGCCTTCGCCCTGGTCTTCACCTCATCGCTGGTGCTGGACCGGCTGTCGGAAACCGGCCGCGGTCACATGGCGGGCCATCAGTTCGCGGGTGTCGGCGCCGGTATCGCGATCTCCGCCGTGCTCGTGGCGTGGCTCGCGGCGCAGCAGGTGGCGTGGCAGTGGCAGTGGATGGCTTGCGCGGCGCTGTCGGTCGTGGCGCTGGCAGCGGTCGCGATCCTCATCCCGCCCCGCCCGCACAGCGTGGCGTCCAGCAACGGGAGCAACGGCACGACGCTCGGCAGCGCGCTCGGCGCTCTGATCGTGGCCTATGGCCTGTTCGGATTCGGCTACGTCATCACCGCCACGTTCCTGGTCCAGCTGGTGCGGACCAACCCGGCGATCATGCCGCTCGAGCCGTATGTCTGGCTGATCGTCGGCCTCGCCGCCGTGCCGTCGGTGCCGCTGTGGACCCTGGTCGGCCGGCGCTTCGGCACCGGCGAGGCCTACGCCATCGCCAGCGTGGTGCTGGCGCTCGGCGTGCTGGCGAGCGTGCTGTGGATCGCGCCCGCGGGCGCGATCCTGGCATCGGTCCTGCTGGGCAGCACCACCATCGGCATCACGGTCATGGGCCTGGTCGGCGCGCGCAAGCTCGCCGCCGGCGCAGCCTCGCGCATCATCGGCCTGATGACGGCGTCATTCGGCCTCGGCCAGATCATCGGGCCGATCTTCGCCGGCTGGGTGCACGACCTGACCGGCACGTTCCTGTTGCCGTCGGTCGCGGCGGCGGTTCTGCTGGTGCTTAGCGCCGTCCTGGTGTGGAAGTTCACCGCCGCAGCGTTGCGATGACCTCCGCGACCGCGCCGGCGATGTCGGCGGGGTCGAGCGCGGCATGCGCCTCGCACACGAACCAGGGCTCGCGCGAATCCGGCTCCGGCAACAGGCCGTAGTCCGGCAGCGCACGCACCATCGCATCGTAGAGATCGTGGTCCGAGGTCGTCCAATCGCGGTAGCTCTCCGGCAGGCTGTCGCGAAACATGATGCCGAACATCGAGGGATGGCCGGTGAAGACATGCGGCAGCTCGGCCGCGCGGAATACCGCGCCCAGCTCCGCCTGCATGGCGCGGCCCCAGCTCTCCACCGTCAGCAGTGCGTCGGTGTCGCGCAGGATACGCAGCGTTTCCTCGGCGGCGGCCAGACTGACCGGATGGCCGGTGAAGGTGCCGCCATGCATCACGCCGTCGAAGCCGGAGATCACCTTCATGATCTCGGCCGAGCCGCCGAGCGCCGCGATCGGGTAACCGTTGCCCATTGACTTGGCAAAGGTGCTGAGATCCGGGCGGACGCCGTAGAGCTCCTGCGCGCCGCCGCGCGCGACGCGGAACCCGGTCTTCACTTCGTCGAAGATCAGCACGATGTCGTATTTGTCGCACAGCAGCCGCACGTCGTGCAGGTAGCGCCGGCGCGAGGCGATCGAGCAGCAATTGCCGAGGATCGGCTCCATCAGGAACGCGCCAATCCGATCGCGCTCTCTGCTGAACAGATCCTCGAGCGCATCGGCATCGTTGAGCGGCACCACCCCGACCAGGTCGCGGTGCGCCTTGGGAATGCCGCGGCCGAACGGCACCACCTCGGGCGCTTGGCCGGATGCGGGATCCCAGCTTTCCATCTGCGTGCGCCACAACACCGGATCGAACATGCCGTGGAACGCGCCTTCGACCATCACGAAGCCGTCGCGGCCGGAGTAGCCGCGCGCCACGCGCAATGCCGTCGCCACCGCTTCGGAGCCGGAATTGGCGAAGCGCACCTTCTCGACCGACGACACCATCTCGATCATCAATTCGGCGACCGACGCTTCCAGCTCGGTCGCGAGCGCGGAGATGCCGCCCATCTCGATGCCGTGGCGCGCCGCGCGGTCGACCCGCTCGTCGCCGTAGCCGAGGATGATCGGGCCCCAGCCGAGGCGGAAGTCGACATAGCGGTTGCCGTCGAGATCCCACAGCAACGCGCCCTTGCCGCGCTTCATATAGATCGTCGCGTCATCGCCCCAATAGCGATAGGTGTCCGAGACGCCGAGCGGCAGCGATTTCGCCGCGCGCTGATGCTGCCGATGCGATGCGTGCAGCACCCGCTTGCCGCGCGTGCCGTAATCGAAATCCAGCTTCGGTGCCGTCGCCATCATATCCCCCACTTGCTACCACTTAAGCGTGAAGCTCCCGCACCCCGCGGCGGTTAGGGTTTGAATAGCCAACCCGTTTTCCTAGAGCTTTACCGAATATTAGTGACGTTTGCGGCGGATACTGAAGCGTTTTATGGAGTACTGCCACTCATTCTCAAGAACTAGGCCGAAAGGCCTACCATCTTTACTATAATATTGCAGTAGTGGTTAGTGGATATGGTTAATCTATGGGCAAGGTGCGCCGACCGTTCCCCAGAGGCAGCCAGATGAATTGACCATCTGCTTCGGGATCTGCCTGTCCGCGCGTGGAAAAATTCGCATCGACCGTAGCGGCAGCGGACCTAGCGGGCGCTTTGGATTGCCCGCTTGAGTTCACGCTCGACCCTGGCGCGATTGTCGCCGACCTTTGCGATGGCGCTCCGGACGGCGCTCTCGCTTACTCCCAAACAGTGCTTCCAGTAGGTCAGCTCGTGGATTTCCCGCGCATTGAGCCGTTCATGAGCTCTAAAATTCCGATGGTCTTCCTGCATCCCGGCCTCCTGTTTCATCTTTTTGTCATACTTATACCTTCCTTTTAGCGTCGCTCGCCCTTCATTGCAACTGACAGGTCGCCGCGGCCAGGACCATGGGCGCGCCCGATGACGCGGCCGACTGCGGCGAGCCCATTGGCCGGGCCAGAGGGCTTCACGTCTGAAGATGTGCAGTCTGTTGCTCGATCGACTTGGTGAATTCCGTCTCGGCGTCTCCGGTGTGCTTGGTCGCGGCAGGCTCGACGAACATCACCCACGCCTCTTCGGTTGCACGCGGCCGATGCTCGACACCGCGCGGCACGACATGGAAGTCGCCCGTCTTCAGCACGACTTCGCGATCGCGATAGCACATGGTGAACTCGCCGCGATGGACCAGGAAGAACTCGTCCTCGTCGGCATGGGCGTGGAACGGGAACTCGCCCTTGAACTTGGCGAGCTTGAAATACTGCCCGTTCGCCATCGCGATGACGCGCGGCGAAAAGTGCTCGGTGATGGCGTTGAACTCATCGGTGACGTTCGACATGGCTGGCGGGGCCTCCCTTCCTCTCGACATATGGAGAGAGTCCTTGAGCGTCTTGAACGTTTGTGCGTCCGCATTTGCCCAACACGCACAGGTCGCTATGATGCCCGAGAGTCCTCGGACCGCTCGGTAAATGATCAGAATGTGCCTGTGACTTCAGCGGAGACGGCGTGACAATAAGCAGGAATGAAATGATCCGGCGGCTTATTGCTCTTTCGGAGAGTCCCGACGCCCGTTTCTGGCGCGTCGATTACCACCAGCTGTCGGCGCCCGAACGCGTCTTTCGAGCAATATGGGAACTGGAGGGCGAAGCTAACAACGGGGGGCTCGACCAATACTTCTTCAACAGTAGTGGCTCCCTCGTTCCTGACGTCGTCGACGCGCTTAAGACCATCGGAGCGTTCCGAATGGCGGGAATTCTGGAAGATGCCATCGGCCTAATGCCGGCCAACATTCCTTGGCGCGACAGCAGCATGCGCCGAGAGATGCTGATCGCGTTGCCGGAGACCACTCAAGATGCACTCGATAAGTTGACAAGGAAGTTCTATGACTACCCGGACGACCTCACCGCGCTTCTATATGCGTATGTCTGCGATCATAGCGCGGAAGTAGGCGCAACCACCTACCTCTAGTCGCTCGTGCGATGACGCCGTGCTGAACCTTTATCGCAGATCGCGATCTCCAATCATGAAGACGCGGCTAATTCCTACTTCCGGAACAGGAACTCGCGGCCGATCTTCACGCGCTTCACGCCGTCGTATTCGATGATGTCGGCGGTGGCGTAGGTCTCGGTCCAGCGCTGCGGCAGGAAGGAGCCGGTGCCGACGATGTCGATCGGCGCGTTGGCTTCGGCCATGACCTTGCACTTGGCGGGATCGAAGCCGGAGGAAGCCACGATCTTCACCTTCTGGAAGCCCTCGCGGTTCAAGGCCTCGCGCAGGTGCCAGACCGCGGCGGCGGAGACGCCGGCGCCGACCAGGTGGCGCAGCTCGGTCTCGTTGCGGTAGCCGCGGATGGCGTCGGGCACGTTGCGGTCCAGCACCGCGTAGGAGGCCGAGGGGTCGAGCCCTTCGATGAAGCGGCTGCCCGGCGTATCGATGCGCACCGCGAGCTTGCCCTGCGAGGCCATGTCCGCGAAGCGGCGCGCCACCGTCAGCGCATCCGTCACCTCGCGGCCGAAATAGTCGACCAGCACGGTCATCGGCTGCTCGGGGAAGGTCTCGTGGAACATCTCGGCCGCGCGCAGGGTCGAGCCGGCATAGCCGATCAGCGCATGGGGCATCGTCCCCATCGCCTGCTCCTGGCCGAAATAATGCGCGGTCGCGTGGGTGGCGTTGCCAATGAAACCGACGGCGCTGACCTTGCGGCGCGCGCGGTTGGAGCCGACGCTGGCGGCATAGGCCATGATCTCCGCCATCTCGAGGCCAGCGCAGTGACGCGCATCCATGGCGAGGAACGCGACCCGCGGCAGATCGGAACACATGGTGAAGGCGTTGAAGGCGGCGACGCAGGCTGGGCCCAGCTTCTGCAGCAGGATGGTCTCGAGGTCCGAGAGATGAAACAGCGAGCCGGAGATGTACATCAACGGCTCGCCGGCGCCGACCCAGCGGCCTTCCGAATAACGCAGGTCGATCTGGAACTCCGTCCCCCGCTCCGCCGCCATCGTCTTCAACCAGTCGATGGCAAGGCGCGGCGCCGAGATCACCGGGCGGCGCATGAAGACCGCATAGGTCACCTGCGCATCGCCGAACTTCTCTACCACCGCCTTGGTCTTCAGGAAGTAGAGGTCGGTCCACCGCTCGATGGCGCCATTGGCCGGCCCGGCCGCCGGCCTTTCGGCAGCTGGCGCCGGCGCTGACTCGACCGGGCGCAGGTGATCAGGATGCTTCGGCAATGCGGTTCCCTTGTCCGTTGCGCTCGGCCTTCAGCTGCTCGGCGATCAGGAAGGCGAGCTCCAGCGACTGGCTGGCATTGAGGCGCGGGTCGCAGTGGGTATGGTAGCGGTCGGCCAGCCTGTCCTCGGTCACCGCCTTGGCGCCGCCGATGCACTCGGTCACATCCTGGCCGGTCATCTCGAAATGCACGCCGCCGGCATGGGTGCCCTCGGCCCGATGGACCGCGAAGAAGCTCTTCACCTCGGAGAGGATGCGGTCGAACGGCCGGGTCTTGTAGCCGCTCGCCGACTTGATGGTGTTGCCGTGCATGGGATCCGACGACCACACCACTTTGGCGCCGTGGCGCTTCACCGCGCGCACCAGCGCCGGCAGCTTCGCCTCGACCTTCTCGTGGCCCATGCGGGCGATCAGGGTCAGGCGGCCGGGGATGTTCTGCGGGTTCAGCGTGTCGATCAGGCGCAACAGGTCGTCCGGCTCCAGCGACGGGCCGCACTTGAGGCCGATCGGGTTCTGGACGCCCTTCATGTATTCGACATGGGCGCCGTCGAGGTTGCGGGTGCGATCGCCGATCCACAGCAGGTGGGCCGAGCAGCCGTACCACTTGCCCGTCAAACTATCGACGCGAGTCAGCGCCTGCTCATAGTGCAGCAGCAGCGCCTCGTGGCTGGTGTAGAACTCGGTCTCGCGGATCTGCGGCACGGTCTCGGAGGTGAGGCCGCAGGCCGCCATGAATTCCAGCGTCTCGGAGAGGCGCGTCGCCAGCTCCTGGTAGCGGTGGCCGAGTGGGCTGTCCGCCACGAACTCGAGGTTCCAGCGGTGCACCTTGTGCAGGTCGGCGAAACCGCCCTGGGCGAAGGCGCGCAGCAGGTTCAAAGTCGCGGCCGCCTGGTTGTAGCTCTGCACCAGGCGCTCGGGGTCCGGCTTGCGCGCCTCGGCGTTGAACTCCATGCCGTTGACGATGTCGCCGCGATAGGACGGCAGCTCGACGCCGCCGACGGTCTCAGTCGGGGCCGAGCGCGGCTTGGCGAACTGGCCGGCGATGCGGCCGACCTTCACCACCGGCAAGGCGGCACCGAAGGTCAGCACGACGGCCATCTGCAGCAGCACGCGGAAGGTGTCGCGGATGTTGTTGGCGGAGAATTCCGCGAAGCTCTCGGCGCAGTCGCCGCCCTGCAGCAGGAAGGCCTTGCCCTCCGCCACGTTGCCCAGCGCTTCCTGGAGCCGCCGCGCCTCGCCGGCAAACACCAGCGGCGGATAGCTCTTCAGGCGCTCTTCCACCGATTGGAGTTTGGCCGCATCCGGATAGTCCGGAACCTGCGACACCGGCTTGGTCCGCCAGCTGTCCGGCGCCCACTTCGCGTTCATGATGGTCCCTTGCTGCTGCTCGCTCATCCCACATGGGAAAGCATCATTTCCCGGACCTTGTCCAGGCGCGCTTTCCGCATGGCGCGCAAGCTAACATGCGGGGTCGGGCGCAACAATCCTCAAATCTTGCTGTAGAATCAATTAACTATATGGAAGAATTCGATCGCTGCGAGAGGGCTTTCCAATCACTGCGCCAGGGTGAACTGGTATTTCCAGGTCTCGTTGATGAAGAGCACCACGCAGCCGCCGCTACCGCCGGCATAGCCGCGGCAACGCCGCTCCGCCAGCTTCGCCGCCAGGTGGCCGGACGGGACAGAGATGAGGCTGTCCTCGAGGCTGTAGTCGTCGCAGTTCTTCCACAGCCGCGACTGGCAGATGTAATAGGCCGCCGACTGGCCATCGCGCGCGATCGCGAGCGCGCCGAAGCGGCCGGACACCTTTTCCAGGTATTCGCCGATCACCCTGGAGGCCGCCGGGCCAACGATCATCGTGCCATCGGGCTGGAGCCCGGTCTCGGCTGCTTGTGTCGGTACGGTGGCACCCAAGGTCAGCCCGGCGATGCCGGCTGCCGCTACGACCTTCTTCAATCCAGCGAACATGATCCCCTCCGAATCAAGCGCGCGCAGCGCATCCTTATTTCGACGGGCCGACGGCGGAATGCAAGCAGCGCTCACTTCACTAGGCGTCAGGGCTGGACCGCGAAGTCCCGTTGCTGGTCGTCGTTGATGAAGATGAGGATGCAGGCCGCTCCGCTCTGACTGCGGCAGCGGGTCAGCGCCTCGTCGCGCGCGATCTTACCCGACGGGATGGCGATGTTGCTGTCCTCGGCCCCCGGCTCGTCGCAATTCTTCCACAGGCGCGAGGAGCAGATATAGGAGACTGCCTTGGTTCCGTCCTGCGACACCGCCAGCGCGCCGAACCGGCCGGAAACCTGTTCCACGTAGCGCTGGATCTCGGCATTGGCAGAGGCGGTGACAGTAAGGCGGCCGTCCGGCGAGAGGCCGGATTGTTGAGCCCAGGCGGAAGTGGCGGCGACAAGGAGAACGATCAGATACGGCAGAGCGCGCACAGTGACGAACATTAAGCCCCATCCCGGCAGTTGCAGGACAGCGAGACTAGCGGCCCTGCCCGGAATGCGACAGCATAGAATGTTGGCTACGCCAAACTGACCACTTCATGGACAACCACGACTTCGGCTCGACCCTTCACGTGAATTGGGCCAAGGTCTTTGCAGACAAATCCGGCACCGGCCGCCTGCACCGTGGACTCGCTGGCGAGGATCGTGGTGCCAAGCTCCTTGTTCGCAGCCTCGAGCCGCGCCGCGACATTAACGGAATCGCCGATCGCGGTGTAGTTGATGCGGTTGATCGAGCCGACATTGCCGACAATGCACGAGCCGGTATTGAGGCCAATGCGGATGTTGAACGCCCCCGCCTTGCCCGTCTCGGCGCGGAGTTTGTCCTGCGCCGCAAGAGCTGCGCGCATCGCCGCGGCGGCATGGTTGGGCAGGGGCACCAGCGCGCCGAAGATCGCGACCACCGCATCCCCGACGTATTGGGCGATGATGCCACCTTCGCCCTCGATCGCCGCGCCCAGAATCGTGAAGTGGGCGTTTAGCTCGCGCACCAGCTTTCTGGGTTCCATCCGCTCTGCGACCGTGCTGAAGCCGGCGATGTCGGAGAACCAGATCGTGACCTCGCGCGTCTCGCCGCCCAGCTCCGGCGGCTGGTCGCTCTCCATCAGCTTCTGCGCCAGATGCACATCGAGATAGCGCGACAGCGCCAGCGCCATCCGCCGCCGCTCCCGGTCGATCACGAAGGTGCGCAGGCCGAGCCCGATCAGGAACGCGGCGACGGCCGCCGTAGCAGCACCCAGCAGCGGCGCGAACCAATCGAGTGACGCCGATGCAACCGTGCCCGCGATCCACAGCAGCAGCGTGCCGGCGAGCAGCAAGCTCGCGGTCTGGGCGCGCAGGAATATCGAGAACACGGAGCCGGCGGTCGCCATCGTGGCGAAGGCAAGCATGCCAAGGCCGATCGGCCAAAACCGCGCGATCTCGCCACGCAGCAGGTCATTGACGGCCTGAGCGTGGATGAACACGCCTGGAATGGTATTTCGTGATGATGGAATGGATTGCCGCTGCGCTGCTGGATCTTCCAATGCGGTAGCCGCGCACGACAAGGCCTGCGGCTTGCCACCTTCGACAAAGGCGCGCCCTGACGTCACCTTGCGATCCTCGACGTCGATGGCAGCGCCCAGCAGCACGATCTTGTTGGCAAACGCCGCCTTGAGAGGCTCGACGGCATCGGCGCCGGCGCCAGCGCATTGATAGACAGATTGGAAGGCGTAGACCGGCGCAACCAGGGCATCGCCGTAATTTGGCGCAAGGAAACGCAAACTCGCCGGCACCTTTGCCGGATCAGCGCCGGCCCGCTGCGCAATCGTCAAGGCGAAGGTCGGGATAGCCTTTCCATCACCACCGGCTCCCTGCCAGAGAGGCAGGGAGCGCACGACGCCATCCACTCCAGTCTGCACGTTCACGGAGCGGATGTTCTTCTGATATCCGACCAGCGGAGCAAGGAACTTGTGCGGGCCAAACGGCCTGTTGCCGTCGAATATGGCCTGCGCCAGCACAATGCGCTCAGCCGTTCCCAAACGATGCAGGCTTGCACGAAGCGGACGGTCGTGATCGGGTTTTACAATCTCCGCCGTCGTGGAGAAGATCAGATCGGCGCCAATGACCTTGGCGCCCGCGGCGTCGATCGCATCGAACACTGCTGCGAACTGGGGCGCCCAGAAAGCAAACGGATGGTCGACGAATCCTGGTGCGCGAAAGGTGCTCTCGTCGATATTGACGACGACGACGTCTGATGCCTGATCCCGATGGCGGTCGCCGAAGACCGCATGCCGCAGCGTCAGCAAGGCATCGAATGACAATCCCCGCGTCAGTTCGTGTTCGGTCAGGAAGCCGATCAATAGCGCCAGGACCGCGACGATCGCCGCGAAGCGAACGCGCGTCTTCATGGATCAGAGTCGCACGACGCGCTGCAGCGTGACGACCGGAGCGACGCCGGCGTTGGGGGCAATCTGAAACCCGACCGTGCGGTCGCCGCAGGTTGCGGCATAGACGCCGCCCTGCGTCAGCTTCATGCCGGTCTGCTTGAGGTCGAGGGTGCGGCCGAACAGCGATACGCGGATCGGCGGTTCCTTGCCGTCGAGACGCTCGATGACCAGCGTGGGGTCGCTTGGCGCGACAGCGTCGTCGAGCACGAACACCGGCTGGAGGCTCTCCACCAGCCGGACCGGCTCATCGCTCTTGTCGCCGAGTGTCCGGATCGCGACCACTGCCGCCTCGTTGGCGCCGGCGGCGCTGTCGGGGTCGACCGAGCCGTTGCACGGCACGACGGTGCGCGTGACGTTCCCGCCTTCGACCTTGCTCTCGGTGGCGCCGACCGTGACCTTGCCGCCTGTGATCTCCTCATGGGCGCAGGAGTTCATGTAGCCAAGGCTCAGCGTCTCTCCCGGCTTCAGCTCGATTACCGTGCCTTCCGTCAGGATGTCGAAGGCGCGCACGTCCTCGCGCGGCGGCGAAACGGCTTCGACGATGGCGCTCAGTTCCTGCGCGGAAGCCGCGGACGGCAGGCTCGGCAGGCCAAGCAGCAATGCCGCCCCGAACCAATTCGCGACTGTCCGCACCATGAACCAACCCCCGACCGTTGCCCTGCAACAATAGTGGTGAACCAACCACACGCTGTCCAGCCCACGCGCTGTGCGTCCGGTCACAATCGGCGCCCGCCCGCTTTGATCGTCTCCTGTCCAGCGCTATGGTGGGCGGCCATGAAGCCGAAACACCCCAACACCGGCGCACGGCTGCGCGTGGTCCTCGGCCCCGGAGTCGCCATCGGGCCGGGCAAGGCCGACCTGCTGGAGGCCATTGCTGCCACTGGCTCGATCTCTGCCGCCGGCCGCAAGCTCAAGATGAGCTATCGCCGCGCCTGGCTGCTGGTGGAGGAGTTGAACGGCTCGTTCCAGTCGGCCCTGGTCGCGGCCGATAAGGGGGGAGCCCACGGCGGCGGCGCGCGCCTGACCGACCTCGGCACGCGAGTGCTGAAGCACTTCCGCAGCATGGAGCGCAAGACCCACAAGGCGATCGCGGCCGACCTCTCGGCTCTCACCACCATCGCCCGGCAGAAATGAGTTTCTACGTGCTCGGCGCGTGCGGTGCGCCGATGTCGCTCTTCGCCAGCGCTACCGACTTGAGCACCGCATGCGCGGCGACGCCCGGCTTCAAGCCCAGCACGGTTGCCGACCGGCGCGTGATGCGCGCCAGCAGCAGGTCCTGCCCGGCCTTGAGCTGCACCACGGCGCCGGGCCCCTCGCCCACCTTCACCTCGGTCACGGTGACCGGCAGGATGTTGAGCGCCGACAATCCTTCGGGCCGCTCGCGCGCGAGGATGACGTCCTGTGCCGGGATGCGCAGGCGCAGCTGGTCGCCGATCGCCGCCTCGATCCGCGGCAGCCACAGCCGGCCCGCGGAAACCGCCAGCTCGGTCAGGCCGTCCTCGTGCTGCGCCACGATGCGCGCCTCGATCACCGCGCCCGCGTCGCGCGAGCCGACCATCGGCACCGCCTCGGGATCGGACAACACCTCGATCGCCGGCCCAGCCCGCAGCACCCGGCCGTCGCGCAATACCACCATGTCGCGCGCCAGCCGCGCCACCTCGGCGACCGAGTGGCTGACATAGATGATCGGCACGCGCGCGTGATCGCACAGCCGCTCCAGGTACGGCAGGATCTCGGCCTTGCGCGCCTCGTCCAGCGCGGCCAGCGGTTCGTCCATCAAGAGGATCTTCGGCGCACTCAGCAGCGCCCGACCGATGGCAACGCGCTGTGTCTCGCCGCCTGAGATCTGCGCCGGCCGGCGCGACAGTAGCGCGCCGAGATCGAGCACGTCGACGATCTCGCTCAGGCCTGGTCCGCCCAGGCCCCCCGCGCGGCGCAGCGCGTAGTCGAGATTGCCGCGCACGCTGAGATGCGGGAACAGGCGCGTGTCCTGGAACACATAGCCGACGCCGCGACGATGCGGCGGCAGCGCGCGATCTCTCTCCTGCCACACCTCTGTGCCCATCGCGATGCGGCCGGCAGCGCGAGTCTCCAGCCCGGCGATAATGCGCAGCAGCGTGCTCTTGCCCGAGCCGGAAGGGCCGAACAACCCGGTTACGCCGGAGAGCGAAAAGTCCTGCGCGACCGCGAGGTCGAATCCCTGATAGCGCAGCTGGACGTCGACGGTGAGCGCCATGCCGTCAGCCCACATGCACCGGGAAGCGGCGGTTCACGCTGTAGACCAGCAGCAGCACCAGGAAGGAGAAGACCAGTAGCCCGCCCGACAGCAGCTGCGCCTCGGCATAGCGGATGGTCTCGACATGCTCGTAGATCGCGATGGAGATCACCTTGGTCTTGCCCGGAATGTTGCCGCCCACCATCAGCACCACGCCGAACTCGCCGATGGTGTGGGCGAAGCTCAGCACCGCCGCGGTCAGGAAGCCGCGCGCCGCCATCGGCGCGGCAACGGTGAAGAAGCGGTCTAGCGGCCCTGCGCGCAGCATCGCCGCGGCCTCGAGCGGCGCGCGGCCGACGGTCTCGAACGCGGCTTGCAGCGGCTGCACCGTGAACGGCATCGAATAGAACGTGGAGGCGACGACCAGGCCGATGAAGGAGAAAGTCAATGTCGTGCCGGTCATCTGCAGCCAGAAGCCGCCGATCGCCGATTTCGGGCTGAGCATGATCAGCAGGTAGAAGCCGAGCACGGTCGGCGGCAGCACCAGCGGCAGCGCGGTGATCGCTTCCGCCACCGGCTTCAGCCGGCTCCTGGTGTGGGCCAGCCACCAGGCGATCGGCGTGCCGATGATCAGCAGGATGGCGGTGGTGATCGCTGCCAGCTGGAACGTCAGCCAAAGCGGACCCAGATCCGGCAGCGTCATGCCTACTCCGTTCCGTAGCCGAAGGAGGCGATGATGCTCTTCGCTTTGTCGCCCTTCAGGTAATCGAGGAAGACGGTCGCGGCGGCGTTGCCTTCGCCCGCCTTGAGCAAGACGGCATCCTGCTTGATCGGCTTGAACAGGTCCTGTGACACGTCATAGCGCGAGCCCTTCGGCTCCTTACCGGGCGCCTGGACTGCCGATGTTGCGACGAACCCCATCTGTGCCGCTCCGGAATCGACCATCGAGAAGGTCTGGCCGATATTCTCCCCCATCACGATCTTGGGCTGGATGGTCTCCCACAGGCCCATCGCCGTCAACGCCTCGCGCGCCGCGACACCGTAGGGCGCGAGGTCGGGATTGGCGATCGCGACATGCAGCGTCTCCGGCGCGGTGAGCGCCGCCTTCGGGTCGGCGCCGATCCGGCCAGGGTCTGCGCTCCACAGGGACAGCTTGCCGACCGCATAGGTGAAGCGGGTACCGGCGACCGCCTTGCCCTCCTCTTCCAGCTTGGCCGGGGTCTTGGCATCGGCCGACAGCAGGATCGCGAACGGCGCGCCCTCGCCGATCTGCGCATAGAGCTTGCCGGTGGCGCCAGTCGTCACCTGGATGGTATGGCCGGTGTCCTTGGTGAATTCGCCGCCGATCGCCTCGACCGCGCCGGCGAAATTCGCCGCCACCGCCACCAACGCTTCGTCCGCGTGCGACGGCGCCGCGGCAAGCAGGGCCGCCAGACCAAGGGCGCCAAAACCGAGCTTCATGGGAGTCTCTCCGAGCGATATATACGATCGTATATATCAAGCCGAGCGGCGGCAGGTTGGCAAGCGATATGTTCGTTGGGATATATCGCAATCGCGACAGTGCAGCAGCCTGGACAGGAGCCTTTTTCGCTGCTGAAGTCTGCCGCCTGCCGATTGAGGACCACTCCATGTCACGCATCGCATCGAGACTGACAGAACTCGGCCTCACCCTGCCCCCGCCGATACGGGCGCCGGGTGGCATCAAGCTGCCGTTTCCCTTCGTCAACGTGCGCGGCGACCGCGCCATCATCTCCGGCCACGGTCCGCAGAACCCGGACGGCGCGCTCGCCGGGCCGTTCGGCAAGGTCGGATCGGAAGTCACGCTGGAGCAGGCGCAGGAAGTGGCGCGCAAGGTCGGACTCGCGATCCTCGGCAGCCTGCAGCGCGAGCTGGGCGACCTCGACCGCATTGCGGGCTGGGTGCGCGCCTTTGGGATGGTGAACAGCACGCCGGCGTTCGACCGGCACCCGGCGGTGATCAATGGATTCTCCGACCTCATCCTCGCCGTGTTCGGTCCCGATATCGGACGCCATGCGCGTTCGGCGATCGGCGTTGCCAGCCTGCCGTTCAACATCGCGGTCGAGATCGAAGGCGAAGTCCTGCTGAAGAAATAGAGAAAGCGGCGAAGTCGCACGAGTACATCCGTCGTGCGATTACGCCGCTCTCACCCCGCGCTCACGCGGGACCACTCTTGAGCTTGTCGCTCCAGCCTACGGCTGAACGATGATGTCGTTCTCCACGCTGCGAACGCCGTCGACGCTCCAGGCGATCTGCTCGGCCCTGGTGCGATCGGCCGCGGTCGGCACGAAACCGCTCAGTTGCACGACATCCCTCGAGGTCTCGACCTTCACCTGGCTCGCCAGAGCGGCGCTGCCTTCGGAAGCGAGCTTCGACTTGACCTGAGTCGAGATCGTTGCCGAATCGACGTACTCACCGGGGGTTTCCTGGTCCTGGAAAACCGAGCATCCGGCTGTTCCGACGCTCAGCATCATCAGCGGCAACAGAAACGCAAACTTGGTACGCACGATATCTCTCCTCGCGTAGCTATGCGCACGTCCGTCGCATTGGACGCGTTTCAGAGAAAACGCAGTTGGAGAGCTTTGGTTCCTTAACGCGGACCCCAATAGTCGCGCGGCCCGTACCATCTCATGGCCCGCGGCGGGCGCGTTGCCAGCGCCTCGCTCGCCTGGAACGCGAGCAACTCGCCCAGTCGCTGCAACCCGACCGGCAGATCGTGCGTGCGCTGGACCATGTCGGAGCCCTGCTGCACGTTGCCTTCGATGATGACCGGCCCGCGCTCGGTGATCGCGACGTCGAAGCCGACCATGATGCGGTCAGGGAACAGGCTCGCCGCCTTCGCCACCATCGCCACCGTCTCCGGCCAGCACGGCAGGATCATGCCCGCGATGGCGGCGCCGGTGCCGGGATGCACTTGATGCAGCACGCACGGCCGCTTGATCCAGTTGTCCCAGGCCGGGCCGACTTCGCCGGTCGCGACATCGACGCGGCAGACAGCGCCGCCCTGGTGGAAGTTGTCGACCGAGGAACCGGCCGCCAGCGACATCTTGAGCACCGCGTTGGTGACCTCGAAGCCGCCCCTTTCGTCCGCGCAGCTGGTGATGCGCAGCGACGTGAGACCGCCGCCGAAGCGCATCAGGTCCGGATGATTGCTGAGGCACTCTTGGATCAGATATCGGCCGCGCTTTGCGACCAGCGCCAGGATGTGTGCGCGCAGCTCCGTCTCGCCGAGGCGTTGCCCGGCAGGACCCTCGTAGCCGCCGTCACGATACAGCCACTTCTCGCAGCCGCGGCCGCCCTTGCCCTTCGCGGGCTTGATGAAGAGATCGTGCGGCGGCAGGCCTTCGCCCTGGTAGCTCGCGCCTGCGAACGTGCCGTCGGCGGCCGCGACCTGGAACACGCGCGGGCTCGCCACCCCGGCCTTTTCGCAGCGGTGGAAGAACAGCAGCTTGTCCTTCAGCGATTCCTTGGTGCTGCGCCGCATGGTCACGCGGGTATGGAAATGCACCAGGTTATGGAACCCGCCCTTCAGCTCGTAGCGCAGGATGTAGTGCCGCGCGTTGGCGAAGCGCTCCGGCCGGAACAGGTCGAACACATAGTACTTGTCCGGCGGAATCGAGTAGCGGATCGCCAGCCACAGCTGCTCCAAGATCTGGCGCCACACCGGCTTGCCGGTGGCGCGCGCCACCGTCGGCCCGATCGGGCGCGTGAACATCCACAGCATGACGACGAAGTTGACCGGCCAGAGCAGGCACAGCGCCATGGTCAGCGCCAGGTGCCGCGGCCCCATGCTGCGCCAGGCGAAGCGGGCATAGGCGGCGTGGATCCGGTCTGATGCGGATCGCGGTGTCCCCAGGGGCGCCAAGAACAGGCGATAGGGCGAGCAGTACGGCAGTCGGGTGCGGGCCATCGTGGTCAGCAGCCATAGCGAGCAAATCACCCGCCGTAAAGCCCGATCGAGCCAAGCGGGTAGACGCGCTCCATGCCGGACGATAAGGTCGCGCAACCACAGGATAAGGTGCGACGCGTGACCGCCAAACTGAAAGCCCGCCTGAAGGCCGGAGAGAAGCTGCTCGGCGTCTGGACCATGAGCTCCTCGCCCGACAATGCCGAAGTGATGGCCCAGACCGGGATCGATTTCATCCTGATGGACCACGAGCACGGCCAGGCCACGCTGCCCGACGCCATCGCCCAGCTGCGCGCCATGAAGGGCACCGGCTGCGCCGGCCTGATGCGCGTGCCGTGGAACGACTGGATCTTCATCAAGCGCGCGCTGGATGCCGGCATCCACGGCGTCATGGTGCCACAGGTCAACACCGCCGAGGAGGCGCGCGCCGCCGTCGCCGCCTGCCGCTATCCGCCGCGCGGCAACCGCGGTGCGGCCGGCGGCACCCGCGCCGCGTCCTATGGCGCGGACACCGGCTATTACGACCGCGCCGACGACGAGCTCATCGTCATCGTGCAGATCGAGACGCCGCAGGGGGTGGCGAACGTAGCGGAGATTGCCGCCGTGGATGGCGTCGACGTGGTGTTCGTCGGCCCGCGCGACATGTCCGCCGCCCTCGGCAAGCTCAACAAGTTCGACGATCCCGAGCTGCGCGCGCTGATCGGCAAGGTCGAGCAGACGACCCTCGCCTCGGGCAAGGCCCTCGGCACCGTCGCGCCGACCGCCATGCAGGTGAAGGACCTGTTCGGCCGCGGCTACACGTTCCTGATCGCCGGCAGCGACGTCTCCCACCTGCGCGCCGGCATCCTCCAGATGATGAAGGACGCGGGGCACAAGTAGCTCCCAGCTCCTACCGCCACTCCCCGTCATCCCAAGGCTTGGCCTTGGGATCCACGAGTTTGCATGCAAACCCCTCGCCTTGCCCAATAAAACTCGTGGATGGCAAGGCCAAGCCTTGCCATGACGAATGAGTGTGAGGCAGCGACGTCGCTACTTCTCGTACACCTCGTAGTGCCGGCAGGTCGGCTCGTATTCCAGCAGGTAGTCCTTGTCGAAATCGTCGTAGCGCGCTTTCTCGACGTCCTCGCCTGCGAACGCCTTGATCGACTCCAGCGACTCCCAGAAGGTCAGCATGTCGATATGCATCACATCGCCTTCGAAGCGCCGCAGGGCATAGGCCGCGAGGTTGCCCGGCACCGCGCGATAGCGCGGAATGGCGAACGTGCGCATGTGCTCGAGATAGGCATCGCCCTTCGCGGCCGGAACCCGGCCGTGCCAGATGCGTGCGATCATAATTCTTGTCCTTTGAATTGAGAGCGCTCTCGCCGCCACTTCACGCGATGACGGCGCGAATTGCAAGCGCCTCTAGATCATCTGGAGCTTGCCGGTCTTTCGGTAGCGCTGGAATGCCTTCAGCGTGCGCCGGCTGTTGGGCATCAGGTTTGCCGGCAGTTCGTCCAATGCGAACCAGCCGAGCTCCAGCGTCTCGCTCGGATTGAACTTCGGCTGGCCGCGCGGCTTTTTGGCATGGAACATGACGGAGACACTCTGCGTGCGGTCACCATTGGGAAAGGTGATGGTCTCGTGCCGGGGGTCCGACGCGATGCCGAACACCTGCGGCCGCTTGATGCGGAGCCCGGTCTCCTCGAACACCTCGCGGATCGCCGTCTCGGCGCTGCTGTCGCCGACCTCATGATGCCCACCCGGCAAGCCCCAGCGCTTGAAGTCGCTGCGCAGCTCCAGCAGCACGCGCCCCAGCCGGTCATGCACCACAATGCGCGCACCGGGAATGAGGATGAGCCGCGTGCCGACAATCTTGCGCAGCCTGCCAAGATAGGATTGCGAGAATTTCATGACCTGTCGTTGTCAATCCGGAACAAATCGCCGATCGAGCGAACACAGTTGAGCGCTTCCTCGGGTCTAACTTGGCCCATCTGTTCTTTGTGATAGCCAATACTGGCTTTCATCCCGTCGTATTCTCCCTCAATCATGCACGTCTCAGGTCCGGCGTGATTTCCGCACCAAAATGAAAGCTGAGCATCTGGATCTGTATCAGCGAAATAGAAATCCTCGTGATACCTTGGCCCCACTCTCGAGTAACGGCGATAGCCGGGCAAGTCGCCGGCCGCCAACTCAGGCGGCGACAGTTTCAGATCGAGGTGTCTTGATTTCAGTGATGCGAAATCGTGAGAATGAAATGACGCTCCGTCGGAGATGATGATTACGTCTGGCACGATCACCGAGAGACAATCAGTCAGCGCTTCATCAGTCTTCCGTTCTTCGTCTCCAACTCTGAGCGACGTCTTACCACTCAAATGGCTCAACAAGTCCGCCGGATCAAGGTGAACAGAAATCTGACTGGTAAATCCGCGAAAGTCCTTGTGGATTACGTTTCGTGGAAGCAGGAAACATGCGGATCTCTTATCAGATATCTCGACATTGGCGTAAGCCAGGCTCGCGCGATCGTAGTCCGGATCGATCAGGGGAACGCATGCATTCGGAGGCAGAGCCTCTGATGGCTTCACCGCGAAAGCCAGCGCGCAAGAGAGTATCGCCCAGCCCCACTTTCCCGATCGAACCATCATCTACTCCGCCGCCACCGGCGCGCGCATGGTGACGAACTCCTC
>Ga0081538_10001272_pt1 | contig 26209 bp, 24 predicted proteins | sample TabmetS5T2R1_FD_71022 | JGI IMG/M metagenome (GOLD analysis project Ga0081538, IMG submission 71022) | Tabebuia heterophylla rhizosphere microbial communities from the University of Puerto Rico - S5T2R1 | ecosystem: Host-associated > Plants > Roots > Rhizosphere ... | reverse complement strand
GATATGTATGATTCTTATTTTGTAAGTTTATAGATCTGTTCATTGTTTAATTTAAAAATATACTCGTCTTGCTAGTATAATAACAGATACCAACAGAATGCTCGTTAATTCCAAGGGCAAAGGGCAAGGGATAAGGATAATGAATAACTGTGACATTGACTTTTTTGACCATTATGGCTTACGAAGACTATCCTAAGGATAAGTGAATGAACCAATTTTACGTACTCATTATTGTTGCTATCGATACTCACAGAGGCTTCTTGGTTGAAGGTTGCAAATTTTTTCTTTGAAGTCAATTACGTTGACTCACAGGCTCAAAACACTATCCAAGAAGTTTCCATTAGTAAACTTTTGTTATAATTAACAAGAAAGTTTTGTCCCTTCTGAAAGAAGACTGGATAGAGAACTTGTGTATATTAGTTTTGATAATTCACACATATGTATCAACTCATTGTCCCTAATCTGCAGGCCACCATCGATCTGTAGCTTCATAGTCCAAGAATGCTGTTACAGCAGTATTACTGACAACCCCAGTCGTTAAAGACGAGAGATATCATGTATAAATTGCATACAAGCCGTCCTCTGCAGTCTACTAACAGCATAGCCAAATCGATTAAAAAATTCTATGAAAATCAGTACGTTGTAGTTCAAATGAGGAAGATAAGTCGCCTATTTGATCTCCGCGATGATCATCTTGACAGTGTTGACATCAAGATCAAGCTGATCTGCTATTAGGTCCTCTGAAATCCCAGATTCGTGAAGATTCCGCAGCATCTCTTTCTTTTCCTGATTCACAATATTGGCAGGTGGATAAAGTGAGAGTTCATTTTCTACAGATTTAATATATTCTAATATCTTTTCACTTAAGCCATCGACCCTTGCTGCAGCCTCTGCAGATATCACAAGCAAGTGATCCTTGACGGGAAAATTCATTAGGTTAACCTTGTCGTACATGTATGCAACTGTCTTGAGCTTGCCAAGTTCTGGTGTGAACATCTTCCTCAGGTCCACAATGTACGCAGACTGAGCGTAACTGATTTCAGAATTTCTGCCCTTTAGATGCTCTTCAATGCCCTCCCTCAGGCTTCCTGCATATAGGTGGCCGGATTTTTCCATCACCCCTGCAAATCGTATCATGACATCTAGTGCTAATACGTTCTTTGAAAACTGTTCCGCTTTCATATTTACAACCGCTAAAACAGGAAATGGAATATAGCCTTTACGCGTACTCTTCTACAAAGGGCAAAAAAGAGAAGGCCTTGGGCCTACCTTTGCCGCTCCTGCTGATGAATATCCTTGATCCTGCCCCTGCCTGTCTTTCTTGGAGAGATATTTCCTACCTTGCGTCCTGGTGGAGTTGTCTTGCCTACTGATGACTGGCGTCCGATGTGCTGGTGCCTTCCACCCCCGTGTGGATGGTATACTGCAGCTTGGGCAATGCCTCTAACTGTTGGATAAAGCCTGCCATGGGCTTGCATGTATTTAGCACGTGTGCCTGCCTTTAAGAATGGCTTTTCCTTATGCCCTCCGCCGGCAACCGCTCCAAGCATCGCCCTACACTTTTGGTTGAGCGTTAGAAACTTACCGGATGGAAATTTAATGGTGACACCTTCTGTCCCATGAGCAAATACTACTGCTGATGAGCCGGCCGACTTTATCAGCTTGCCTCCATCGCCGGCGTTCTTTTCAATGTTGCATACCACAGTGCCATCTGGAATCGATTCTAGTGCAAGTATATTCCCCGACCTTGCGGCTGTGTTCATGCCAACTTCAATTGTGCTTCCAACAATTGTGCCATTGGGCGCCGGGACATACGAGTATCTTGCATTGTCAAACTGTATTTTAGCAAGAGGAGCGTTGCGCCCTCTTTCATGAACAATATCAACTACTCTACCTACATGTTGCATGTCTAGTTTGAAGTTGGGGTATTTAGCTGGTGCAATCTTTCCCACCGTGATTGCACGAAATTGTTTGCCTCCTCGACCCCTTCGGCGAACTAACGTCCTCTTCCCCATGGCAATAAAGAAGCCAACCAATAGGTGATTTTAACCTTATGCTATTTTTTGCTGTTTTCACATCTTAGCAAAAACGGCGTCTTGCGATTTCTCGATTCGTTTAATTAGATAGAGGAAGCTAGTGTGTAACTTTATCTTTTTGTGAGCCTTCTATTGTTAGAAGATTTATTCTCAGTCTTTCACCTAGTTGTAAAATATATAGTATTTAGAAAGTAAATACTATATACTGGCCTTCTTTCTTCTTTTTGGTATGCACTGTCAAGCTCTCGGTATTAATAGGTAAGTCATATTCGGCAAAATTTGATATATATACTCTCCATATATTGCCGCAGGCTTTGATAATTGCTGCCAATATCTCCTGCATCCACAAAAAATATATGATTTGGAATATGCATTTTATAAGGACTAATGAAGAAATCTAGAGTGGCTACATCTGCTGTTAAATCCAAATCTGCCACCCCAAAGCCCAACCCAAGATGGGGTAGAGAAGAGGAAACGGAGGTGTTTGCTAAAAATGTTAGGCTATTTAGACAAGGCAAGATTTCAGATGATGACTTTCGGCGTTTTAGACTGCAGCATGGTGCCTACGGATCACGCCTTCGAATGGACTACAGTATGGTCAGAATAAAGGTTCCAGGCGGCGAAATAACGCCAGAGCAGGTTGAGAAGATCGCAAGCCTCTCTGAAGCATTTTCAATAGGCTCTGCTCATGTCTCAACCCGACAGAATATTCAGCTTCACTGGGTTCAGCTCGAAGATGTCAGTGAAGTTATGAGAGGTCTAGTCGAAGTCGGCCTCACAACCAGAGAGGCATGTGGAAACACTGTCAGAAATGTCATGTGCAGCCATTTTGCTGGCGTGTGCCCAAACGAAGCCTTTGACGCTACTCCATACGCTAAAGCGATTGCAAGATTCTTATTGCGCAACCCAATGTGCCAGAACCTTCCGCGCAAATTCAAGATCAACTTCTCATGCTGCGATGCCCATGGCTTGGTCAGAGTGGCTGACATCGGACTTGTACCTACAGTCAAAAAATCATCGTCGTCATCATCATCGACAACAAGTGAAAATAGTGACGAAATGATTAGAGGATTTAAGATCTATCTTGGCGGCGGACTAGGAGCTGCCTCTTTCATAGGACATTTGCTTGAAGACTTTACACCGGAAGACAGACTCCTTGCAACATGTATGGCTACAATCAGGTTGTTTGATAGACATGGTAATCGTGAAAACATGGCAAGGAACAGAATGCGTTATCTTGTGCATGAGATGGGCTGGGAAAGATTTCAAAAGATGGTTCTCAAGGAGCGCTCGATAGTGGAAATGACAATCTCATATTCGACAGAGCAACTGTTTGATGTCAAATCCCATGAGGATACAAGACAGCTGCCAAAGACGTCAGGGAGGATGATGATGATGACAAAATTGCCGATGCTAAATGAGAAGGTTACAAAGGATAGCCCGTTATTTGAGAGATGGCTTCATACAAACGCTGTTCCGCAAAAGCAGGAAGGATACTATACAGCATTTATTACCCTAGGAGCTGGAGACATAACAGCAAGCCAGCTGAGGACATTTGCTTCAACAATCCGCGACTATTCTGCAGAAGGTGTTGCTCGGAATACACCCCAACAGAACTTTGCATTGCGCTATGTGAGGGAAACCGATCTTCCAAACCTTTATGAAAGGCTTGCATCTGCGGGCCTTGCCAACCCCGGTGCCCTGACAATTGCTTCTGCTGTTGGTTGCTCTGGAACCACATCATGTAACCTTGCAATCACTAATTCACACAGACTTGCAAAGGAAGTTCAGCGCAAGTTCCTAGAGCTAGGGCTTGACATAGATGATTCCTTGCGAGATGCAACCATCAAGATAAGTGGCTGCCCCAACTCTTGCGGCCAGCATGAAATTGCGACAATTGGGTTCTTTGGCGGCGCGACGAGGATGAACAACACAATGACGCCAACTTACACGATGTTGTTTGGAGGCAGTGCAGGTGAGGCTGGCGAGCTTGGAAGGGCGGTAATGCGAGTGCCAGCAAAGAGAGTAATTGACACAACATTGAAGATAATTGAGCTATACAAGAATGAAAGAGCAGCGACAGCTGTTACTACTGCTGTTGATAATCGTGGTAATGGCAATAATCATCATGAAACACTACACCAGTGGATTATCTCTTTGATAAGAGGCCAAGGTTCTGGAAGCATCAGGAACCTCGAAGACATGAAAGCAGCCCTTGCACAGGTTGTACAGCTGCCTTCTCCTCAGCAGGATCCTGATGCTTACCGAGATTATGGCAGCGACTCACACTTTACTGCTAAGACTGCGAGAGGAGAATGTGCAGCTTGACAACAACGACGACTACTACTACTACTACCGCGGCAGCTGCAAGAAAGAAAAAAGAAGCAAAAGTCTTGGATGAAGATTTCAAGCTTCCAATCATATGCGATGCCGATACCCTAAGGTCACTCATACGCAAAAAAAAATCAGTGCGCGTAGTCGATGTACGCAGGGCAGAAGACTACCAGAGAGAGCACATACCTACTGCAGTTTCATTGCCTCTTGCACGTGTTCTTGAAAATGATCAACCGGAGAAAATAGTGTCTTTTCTAGAGGAGCTTGGTATATCCGACCGTACTCCTGTCGTAGTATATGACGATACATTTGGCGCGCTTGCAGCTAGGGTAGCTTGGACGTTTCAATATGTTGGCCACGACAATACTTCACTGCTAGAGATGACATTTGAGCAATGGAAGGAGCTTGGTCTTGAAACTGAAAAGCAACAGCGCCCTTTTCCAAGGGCAAGCCATTCGCTCAGCATCAAAAAGGACATCTATGTTGATGCTTCATATGTTGAAGCAGCAGCCAAATCTAAGCCTGGTACTCTGCTTATCGATTCAAGGGAACGGCTGAACTACCTAACAGAGCATATACCTAGTGCAAGAAATATACCATATACGATGGTGGGGTCAGAGCATAGCATACTGCGCAAGGCCGAAGAGCTAAAGCGGCTGATTGAAAACCGAGGTATAACAAATGACGCTGAGATAATCACATACTGCGGAAGCGTTGGAACGCTTTCAGGCTTAACCTACTATGCACTTAAGCTGGCAGGATTCAAAAACGTCAAGTTATACCCAAAGTCCTTTAAAGAGTGGAAGGCCCTAGGCAAGCCAAAGGAAGAGTTCAAAGAAGCCACCTACTGGGACCTCTCTGCAGAGTGACAATTTCGTCGTAATATGTTGTCCAATAATAAAAGACTGATAGTCTGTCTCACAGGGATGCCGGGTGCAGGCAAGTCCTCAGTTGCATCTTTTCTTAAGGAAAAAGGCTTTGATGTTGTGACTATGGGCGATGTCGTAAGAGAAGAGGCAAAGAGGCAAGGTCTTGAGCCTACTGACATCAACCTCGGCAAGATGATGCTCAAGCTAAGGGAAGATCTAGGGCCAGGAGCTGTGGGCCACATTGTGCTACAAAAGCTAGCAAGAGATGGCAGCTCTAACAATGTGGTGATAGATGGGATACGCAGTATAGCCGAAGTTGAAGTTCTAAAAAAAGTGGGACATGTAAGACTTCTTGCAATCCATGCATCGCAGGACACTCGTTTTAAGCACCTCAAGGAAAGAGGTAGAGCAGACGCACCTACAAACGGCAGCGAATTTGCAGGAAGGGACAAGCGTGAACTGTCGGTAGGGGTTAGTGAGGCAATTGCGCTTGCAAATGAGATGATATCCAACAACGAATTGACACTTGCGCAGCTAAAGATGCATGCCTGCAATATTGTCAAAGAATGGCTTGAAGAAATATTATAGAGAGGAGTGAAAAAGCTTGAAAAGGCCCAGTATTTCATCACAGATAGACCTCAAGATCGAGGCAACAGTCAATCCGTCAGAGTGCACACAAAAAGTCATTGACGCGATTGCAAATCTATTCGCAACGTGTTCACCAGAGCTTTTGCCTTATAGAAGCAGAGTTGTGGGTAAAGCAGTTGGAAGCGATTCTCTTGCTATACTATACGAGCAGGTGCGTTCAAGGTCTGCAATGGGTGTGCTAAGAAGAATGCTTCTGGACAACCGAGCAGGTGATAGCACTTGGTTTTTGCTTAACAAGCAGGCTGCTACATCTGGCATTGCAGCAGTGATAGAAGATGAGCAGGAGTCACCACTTGGGCCAATCAGGGTTACGATAAGCTGTGAAGAGCTGGATGCCCTTATTGACTGGCTGGTTCCTGAACAATAGCCATTGCATTGCATGACTGGCTGGTTCCTGAACAATAGCCATTGCACGAGGAAAGCTTCTTTTACCCCCGTTAGTATAGGGCTCCATGGCAACAGAGGCATATTGCGTCAAATGTAAAGCCAAAAGGACAATGAAAGATGAGAAAAAAGTTACAATGAAAAACGGCAAGCCGGCCATCCAAGGCACATGCACAGTGTGTGGAACGAAGATGTTTAAGATAGGAGGCAAGTGACGTTTTTCTTTTTCATTTTTTGTTTTTGTTCCTATGAGGGAATAAATATCATCAATGCATAATATACCTCTGTATCTATCACATATCCTGTAACTGTCTGTCAATGATAAAGATAAGGAGCCTAGTCAAAAAGTATGGTAATCACATTGCAGTAGATAACCTTACACTTGACATTCATGAGAATGAGGTTTTTGGTCTGTTGGGCTCAAATGGCGCTGGCAAAACAACAACTATACATATGCTTGCTACACTGCTCAAGCCATCTTCTGGGAGTGCTACTGTGAATGGCTATGATATTGTCTACCAGTCAGCGAAGGTACGCTCAAGTATTGGAATTGTATTTCAGGCTCCAAGCAGCGATGATATGCTCACTGGCTACGAAAACTTGCAACTGCATTCCATGCTATATAGTGTCCCACGCCATACAAGGAAGCAAAGGATAGACGAAGTGCTCGACTTGGTTGGACTAACTGATCGTAGGCACGACCAAGTCAAGACGTATTCTGGTGGCATGCGGAGGCGCCTTGAAATTGCACGCGGATTGCTTCACAAACCAAAGGTGATGTTCCTTGACGAGCCAACGCTTGGACTGGACCCGGCAAGTAGGGAAACTATGTGGAAGTATATACAGCGTCTTGTAAGAGAGGAAAGGATGACTGTGATTTTGACGACACATTATATGGAAGAAGCCGATATACTCTGTGACAGAATCGGCATTATTGACAAGGGAAGAATAGTAGCCCTTGACACGCCCAAAGGGTTGAAGGCAGCACTTGGAGGTGATATCATTAAGATAAAGACGCGCCACAATCCAGATAAGATCAGCAAGCTTGACTTTGTTCACAAGGTCGAGCAGAACGACGGGTTTTTGATATTATCAGTCAACAACGCAAAGCGGGATCTGCCAATGCTACTACGACACATCGAGGCAGAGATAGCGGAGTTTACTAGCCCTACGCTCAATGACGTGTTCATACATTTAACTGGTCGCAACATAAGGGAAGAGCCAGAGGGAGGTTTTGGAGAGAAGTATGCAAAATACGACTAACATACAACATGATCTCGTCAAAGTGTATGCGTTATGGCTTCGCGAGTTCAAGGTTTTCTTGCGGGAGCGCAGCCGGCTTGTAGCATCAACCTTTACCCCCATCCTATGGCTATTTGTCATTGGTTCGGGATTGGGTTCTGCAGCGCCTTCGGAGTTGCCGCCAGGTGTTAATGACTACCAACAATTCATCTTCCCAGGCATCGTGAGCATGTCGATAATATTTACATCGGTTTTTTATGGATCGTACATAATATGGGATCGCAAATTTGATTTTTTAAAGAGTGTAATGGTAGCGCCGGTTAGCAGAGCCACTGTATTTGTAGGCAAGACGCTAGGCGGAATGACTAACTCGCTAATCCAGGCTGCAATACTTATTTCAATTGGAGTTGCGATAGGAATTCCATTCACGCCGCTCTCGCTTATACAGGCAGCAGCTGTAGTGCTCCTGATGTCGTTTGGACTCACATCTCTTGGACTAGCCCTTGGTAGCTATATGTACAGCCTTGAAGGATTCCAAATGATCGTTAGCTTTGTGGTATTTCCTCTGTTCTTTCTGTCAGGTGCTCTATTTCCACTTGACAACCTACCGGAATGGCTTTCAGTTCTGACGGCTGTAGATCCTGCTACATATGGTGTGGATGCTTTGAGAAACTTGATGTTTGGTAGTGGTACATATGGAATTGAGCTTGACTTGGCAATTCTGTTAGGCTACACTGCTGCACTTGGGGCTTTTGGTGTATATTCTTTTGGCAAGATGAAGGCCGTCTAATGTTGATTTTTATTTTGGTGAATTGTGGTTTATCTGTTATAATATCTAATCTTAGTTCTACCCTCTCTAGCGGTCTTAGCGAAAAGGAGTTTTTACAGTATATAAGAGGTTATTGTAACCAAGGAAAGCGAGGGGTCGTCGTCTAGCTTGGCAGGATGTCAGCCTGGGGCGCTGGAGGTCGTGGGTTCGAATCCCACCGACCCCACTCTATTTATGATACTATACTAAACTATGATCATGCATTCAGTGACATTAAGCATTGATTTTGGATCATCTCATCACGGTTGAAGATCCGGTCAACAATTCAACTCATAGAAAAAGTTAAGAGACCATGTTAAATCCTCTCATATAGATTAGCTTAAACCGTGTTGCTAATCATATCGACCCTTTCATATCCATGTACAAGAATAGCTATGGGGCCGGCCGGATTCGAACCAGCGACCTCCAGCGCCCGAGGCTGGCATCCTGCCAAGCTAGACAACGGCCCCAGAATGGCACGGTGTCTGGATGCAATCCGTATTATATGTCTATTAACATACTAGATCAACTGTCTTCGGACCGTTAGGCAGTTTAAAATTTGAAAAAGCCGTATCACCAAATTTCTTTTACTACCGCTGGCTTATCTTTTACATTTTGTATCTTGCACCATAGTGCGAATTAACACATCTTACGCTACTTAATAATTTAGGTTTTCAGAAACCAGTCCATATGAGAGGCTGAAATATCCTGGTCAACGTCTCTAGAATTTAACTTCGTTATTTATATACCAACCTAACTACAATAACCAAGAAGAAGAATGACCCTAATGTTAGAGGAAAGAAAACCTTATCTTCGACGATAATGATGCAACTTTATGGCTGAAGAAATGTTCATGTATGCTGTGACGACAGGGATCTTCGCCTTCCTTGTAGCAGTGCTTTTTGGGACAAGAGCAGTACGCAAGCGCAAAGAGCCGGAGGAGAGGCCGGTTGAAACCGAATCATCCTATTCCGGCAGCTCTGGAAGCGGAGGAAAGCGAATCAAGCGATTCAAGTCAGACGGCACTCCAGTATACGAATAGGAAAAACATCTGGACACTATATCAAAGAATTGCAGCGCATAGAGCATGCCTATTATTTGATGTCGTTGTCAACCCTTTCATAATGCCAATACAAAAATTAAAAGACTAAGGAATGATCTCCTTTCAAAGAAAAATTAAGGCCGGAAAAGTGAAATGAAAGACCTGCCAGCCCACAAAAAAATTTTTACGTCCCAGCAAAAAAGCTCTATTGCTATATAAGCTCGGGCCAACGATATTAGTTAGTACTAGGTTTTTCCTCAAAACTAATAAGTCTGGTCAGTCAATACTTCTTACAAATAATTGTTCAAAATAGGGATGCACTTGATGCGTCAACGAAATACAGGTGCCGCAGTAGAACTGTACCTGTGCCCCGTCTGCAAGTCAGGATTCAAAGAAAAGATACTGCTGGCCATACACATCGGAACAAAGCACTAGTTCCTCTACCCTCTTTTCATTCTGTTTCCTCAGGATAACAAAGGTCGGCCTGAATGCACATACAAAATAGTATTTTACTTTTACGCTACATAAAGCATGATTCGATACTTAATTCTTCTTCGAGGATTATTATATACTACGGCAGACGTAGTAATCATTTTCGCTATTACGGGTCGGGGACAGTCATAGTTTACTTAGTAGAGAGCAAACCTCAAAATCTTCATCTAAAGTAAAGTTATCTGCTAATCAATTGTATTAGACTGGACGATATAGCCTCTACTGCTCTAGAACAGAGGAATAGTATCACATTTCTTGAACGACCACCACTATCTTATATAATGGAAACTGGCCACTAGGGATTATAGCATTGTCTTGGAAGTGAACAACCTTAGTATACATAAGAAGCAAGAAAGTAAAAGGCATTGACTACGCCTACCTAGTCAGGAGCATATGGAATCCAAAGAAGAATATTGCAAGACAACAGATCTTGAAATACCTTGGAAGGACTTCAGATATCAGGATTGATAAGATTCCAATTGAGTATAGAAATGATGTAAAAATACTGTCTTTTCTATCTACTTATGCTTCAAAAAATTATGCTCAAAAAGACATCATCTCTATCTCAAAGCTAAAGATTAAACTATTCGAAGCTTTTTCAGATGGAAACCTAGGTGCAGCAACAGCCGTCTATAGAAATCACTGCAAGTACTATGATATTGCACACTTCTATGAGAATCTACTCAAACCAGTTATGTATCAAGTTGGAGACATGTGGGAGCAAAAAAATATTGATGTTGCAACAGAACATGTGTGCAGCAATGTTGCAAGAGGACTGATTCAAACAATAATTGATGAGACAGCAAGTAGGACTAGAAAGGACCAAACTATTTTGCTATGCTCTCCAGAAGGCGAACAACATAATCTTGGGTGTTGCGTAATAGAATCAATACTCTTGGCGAGAGGGTACAGAGTTCTAAATGCATCACCGTCAGCACCCTCAGAATCCATAATCAGATACATTAAGGATGTACAACTAGATGCTATTCTTATTTCCGTAACCCTTTTGGAAAACATGGGATCTGCAGAGCGGCTGATCCGCACTATACGAGCCGTTAGCGATGTACCAATTCTCATTGGCGGTCAGGCACTATTTAAAGTGAAGGATGAAAGAAAGAACATCATTATTTCATCTAAAGTGCGAGTCATAGAAAAGATTCAGTTAGATGAAATGCTACGTCAAATAAGAGAGGTCATAAGGCATAGGAAATAATGAGAGTTTTTATCAGCTGATTATTTGACTATTTTTTATTGACTCGATCAATAAAGAATTGAAGGTAGAAGTTTCCTATACATCAGTCGGTCCAAAATTTTTCAATTAATTCTTCTCTGAGAGAAGTGGAAGTATCATCAGTTGCATATAGTAAAAGCTTGTCAGTGCGCTTTCAAAGAGACTAATGTACCCTGCTATTCCTAATTCGAGTATTGTGATTTGTTGTTCTAATGACAATTGGCTCAAAAATAACTATCCAGATTCGATATAACTAAATCCAATTCTATAACATAGGGTTAGCTGGCTAACTTCTAAAGCTAGTGCCAACATCTACATGAGAATTACACTTGATTTATACATGAATGCAGAGAATCTCCTCCTTAATGGAATGGTACGGACTAATGCTAGGTGCACTTGGCGGATTGTTCGGCACCCTTGTTATGTCTACTATAGAACTCATACCGTGGAAAAAATGGGGATTAGTCGGCGTTTTTGAATGGCATGAGAATCAAATGCTTATTGTAAGGTTTCTAAAATTAGAACGTGATGCCTGTCTTCAATATTTGGGAATATTTGGGCTTCACCTGACAAACGGTGTATTAGGAGGCATAGGATTCTATTTTGTCATTGCATTCATAGATTACTTGGCAGCCCTACCTGTTCTACTTTTGGGAATAATATACAGTTTCTTTCTGTGGATCGTCACGTTAGTTCCAATTCATAAACCTATAACTGGTCTCCGTCCTTGGAACCATCCGTTAGGTCATGGGCCAGCCCTCGCTAGCCTGGCAGGTCACTTCGCGTACGGGCTGATATTAAGCCTATTGTTTCTGGGTTTCATATAATATAGAATGAAATGGGATGATGTAAATAGAGACACATTAATCATTAGTTAGATGATGCTGATGGCATTTCGATAATCACTTCAAAGGAACCTATACAAAGTAGAATGCATTATACATGATAGAAGAGAAAAAAACCTTGATGCAAGTTGACAAGCAAGCTAGATCCTAATCCCCTGAAGATACTAGTTGCAGGAGGAAGTGGCTTCATAGGAAGTCGGCTCATCAAAAGGTTGTCTGCAGACATTCATTATCATGAACCACAAATTAGAGCTGAGATTTTGTGTTTAACGCGAGATCCGGAATCCATTAAGGATATGTTTCATGAAAATATCAGATTAGTCAAAGCGGATGTCTCAAATTATGAGGATCTTGCAAGAGTAATGTCTGAGCAAATTGACATTGCTTATTACCTTGTCCATTCTATGGAAGGTACTTCAAAACAGTGGAAAAAATTTTCTGAACGTGATAGAGTTGCTGCTCTAAATTTTGCCAAAGTTGCCTCGGAATATGGAGTCAAGCGAATAATCTATCTAGGCGGATTAATCCATGCAGGGGATGACGATGACGATGATAATAAACTTTCACAACACATGCGAAGTCGAAAAGAGGTTGGAGAGATACTGCAGCTGTATTCTTCGTCAAAAGTTACGATATTTCGAGCGGCTGTAATTTTGGGTCAGGGCGGTGGCTCATTTCAAATGCTCCAATACCTAGTGGAGAGACTCCCTGTCATGATTTGTCCAAAGTGGGTGCTTACCAAATGCCAGCCAATAGCTGTGGACGACGTAGTTGAGTATCTTGCCCGATGCATTGAGGTGAAAGAAACTGAGGGACAGACATTTGACATAGGAGGGCCCGATGTTATAACTTATCTTGATATGATGAGGAAATATGCTAAAATATTAAACAAGTCTGTGCAAGTCATAATCATCCCCTTTCTTACTCCTCGTCTGTCATCTTATTGGGTGGACTTGGTTACACCTGTCAGAGCATCGCTTGCAAGGCCGCTGATAGATAGCCTCAAACATGACGCCACAGTACAGGATGACTCCATTAGGCAAATTATTCCAACCCAATTGAGATCATTTGAAGAGGCAATTCGAATTGCAAGAAATGAGAAGACGCAAATTAGACAACCAAATAAACATGTCAAAGAGAGAAGCACTCGCAAAATCAATAGCGAGCTGTTGATACTGTCATTGATTGCAATGGCTGCAATTGGCACTACCTATTATATCATAGATGAAAGGCCAGAAATCTATAGTACCAATTGGATTATCCTCGCTACGTTGTGGTATCTCGGTATAGCGTTTGCCATTTACTTTCTGAGATACGGTGCTAGATTAGGTGCTCTTGCAGCAGGTCTGTTGGGCTGGCTAACTCTTACATTCTGGCTCATCGACAACTTTTACATTGTATGGGGGACACCAATTATAGCCTCATCTCCTAATGCAACTATCACAATTCGAAACTTCATCGGAGCAGGAGTTGCTGTGCTTGTTATTGCAACTTCTCACAATCTCTTCCATAAATTGCGATGATGGATGAGAAAAGATCTCAAAAGCAATTAATTCATATCGTTATTACCTTTTGTTATTATTATATCCAGCTCAGCTATACGGACTTGCGATCGAAGGATTCTTAAACTGATGCTTCCCACAATCGACTATTGCTGTAGCATTATTAGGGGGATTTTTGTTACATTACAAAGAGGCGGGAATTTCAATCCGAAAATATTATGCCATTAATGGCTATCAAATGTACTCGTGTTCTCCTAGTATAAGACCATTTTTCTTTCTTGCTTGCTAATTTAACTAGCAGTAGATCATTTTAATGAAAAATCAAAGGGGGATTCACTCAGTAGCTGAGTTGACATTAATGGTCTGACCAGATAATATCTGCGTATATGGTTCTGTATCTGTATCATGATTCACTGTGTTATCAATAATGACTCTACCTGAATCTTGTATTGACAGTGTATTGCCACCTAAAACACCTCGGATATTGGCCATATCAAAAACCTGGTTTTCGATATCCATACTTGCATTTGAGGTCATGATGTAGTGAAAATCTGTAACATTGCCAAACACATTACTTGAAAAGGTATTGTTAGAAGATGCCACTGCTCGCATAGCATTCTGCACACCATCAAATGTGTTGTTATATATTCTATTGTCAGTGCTCATTCCTTCTTCGTCTAATTCAAGTGGGTTGTGTACTGATATTCCAGTTGTGGAATTACTTATATGATTCCCATAGATTTCGTTGTTTTGAGATTCAGAAATTGAGATTGGATATGCAGATTCGTATTGATTGTATATTACATTGTTTCTTATAATTGAATCATGCGTAGCTCGAGAGAACATTAGGCCTGATCCAGCATTATTGTATACTTCATTTCCTTCAAATATTACATCATAGCAGTCCAATGAACATATGACGGCAATGCCTCTGTTGTTGTATACTTTGTTATTTGATACTGTCATATTATTCGTACCAGTGTGGGGATCCATAGCATACCTGATATTTCCGTAGAACTCATTACCATCAATTACAATGTTGTAGGCACCTGCAGAGTAAAATCCCATCCAGTTATCATGGATTCTTGAGTTTCTTATTGCAAAATCATGTGACGGGCCATCTGTTGACTCTCCTAAGTCAATCCCTCGTCTAGGCGGTGCATCGTATCCTAAAAATGCAGCCTCGGAATCTTCAATAAAACCACCCTCACTAACCCGCAAGTTGATAAATGCTCTTGGAACTGATCCTGTGTCTGTCTGAGAGACTGGCGAGTCAGTTTCAGTATCCCATGATGTTATTATTATACTACTTATTTCTATTCTTCCTTGAACTATTATTCCATTTGCACCAGTAATCTTTAGGTATTGCAAATCATCCTCATCTGAATTCATTTCAAAGGTCACATCATCAGCTACTTCGAGATTAGCGTTTAGAAGGTATTCGCCATTTCCAAGGTCCTCAAGTATCTCAGGATCATTTATGGCTTCGACAACATCTAGAAAGGAACCATCGCAGTTAATAGCAATAGTGTTTTCCGCTGAGTCATAGTCTATGCATGCTCCTCCTTCTCCCTCCTCGTCCTCTGCTTCTTCTTCTATTGCTTCTTGTGCTTCAGCAAGATTAAAGTAATGAAGTTGTTGCTGATCATATGGCATTACTCCTGTTAAAAGGAAAAGAAGAAGATTAGCAGTGCCTGCAATGATAGAAGTTTTCCCAAGACGGGTCATGTAATTTTGTTACTTTAAATCGCATACAAGTTCCTAAACTTATTCTGCTTCGGACTCTATAAGAAACTATTATAATACTAACTAAAAGAATACGCCAGACAGAAAGATAATTACAAATTATTATTATTCTAGGCTGGACGTGGAATCACAGTAGTTTCTTCTGTCCCAACCTTTTCTGACACAACAGCGTTTATTTTTTTGTTAAAAGATCTCATAGGCTTCTTTCAAGGTCAAATTTTGGTCTATGACTACATGGATTTGTGCGGAGGAGGCTTGACCTAGAGGTCTTATTAGCACATCATCTACATTTGCATCTAGAACTTCTGCTCGATAAATCTTGCAATCTGGTCTTCTTCTTCTTCCACCTCAGAGTTTTGACATACTCTTCTTTGTCTGCTAAGATGCATATGCAGCGGCTCACGCTATCAGTAAAGTATAAATCAAAATAAGTAATTTTCTACAATTGCCGTAACACAATGCCAAAGCATTTTGCTTTCTTAGGAGATAATCACAAGGCAGCAATTGCTATTATGAGTCTGGGTGTTCTATTATTACTATTATCGCCAGCTAGCCTTGGATCTGGAAAAATAATCATCATACAAGAAGCCTTTGGACAGTTCAACCTTCCTCTTTTAGAAGAGGAAGAGGAAACGGAAGAAGAAGATGGAGGCATAGTTGTTGAGGAGGAACAGGAAGAAGAGACAACGACTACTACTACCACTCCTGCTGCTCCTGCTGACACGATTACTACCACCACTCCACAAGATCTATCGACGTATCTGATGGCTGAAGTGAATGTAGATCCAGTGTATGGATTTATGGGCAGTAGTCTATTACCTACGCAGGACGCAGGTGGCAATGCTGCTCTTACTTCAGATGATGATAGCGCTTATGCTGTGACTGGGCGATTTAGAGTATTTGCAAATGAAACGCTTCTCCGACGGCTTGTAGCAGAAATGAATGTAGCAGCAGTTGATGGATCATCATTTCATAACATCACCATTCAGGAGGGCGACCCTCATCGTTTTCAGGTGACAGAGGGGAATGAAACCAATACAGCAGCTAGCTCGAATATAGTAGGCAGCATATACCTCAACGGTAGCCCTACACCTGCCATAGACAACGTTCCAATGACAATATCAATTAGGGGTCAGGTTCTTGCCATAGAAGGCATTGATATTGATGAAGCAAGGATAACAGATACAGGACAAAGGGACGCTGTAAGTGTATTGGATGGACAGTCAATCTATGGAACCATACCTAGGACATAGATGATGTTGGATTGTGTGTATTAGAAGAATAGTGGCGACAAAGTATTTCGCCTCTTTCTGTATCAAGCATTATCAGTTCATATTAGTATATTTGTCTTCTAAAACCACTGCTTGTAGTCATCTATATTATTATTATTTTAAATCGCTGTACTTTATACAAACTATAGCACTTAATATCGTGAGACAAGCCCGACTACTAGTTATTCTCCTAATATAGTTTTGTGGCTAATATCCAACTATGGCAGGAGATTCTAGCAAAAAGGTAGCGGTGGTTACTGGCACCTGTAAGAGCATAGGTCAGGCCATTGCTCTAGAATTTGCCAAAGAAGGCTATAGCATTGCGATTAATGGGGTGGACGAATCAGCTCTTGATAATGCTGCGAAGAATATTGCTCGAGAAATTGGTGACAAAGATAAGGATTCTAGTATAATTTCGTTTGTAGGCGATGTCTCATCTGAAGAAATTGCTGAGTCTTTAGTCGAACAGACTATTAGAAAGTATGGGAAAATAGATGTCTTGATTAATAATTTAGAATCGCTTGGTGGTGGTCCCCAGCGAGTAAATTCTACAAACAAGATTGAGATAGAAAAGCCTGTGTCCCCATACTTTACTTTGGAAGAATTTGAATTTTCGGATAGCAGTTTAATTGGCGCATATATCAGTACAAGGGAAGTTGTAAAATGGATGAGTAATAATAATACAATTAAAAATAATTATTCAATTATCAATGTTTCGTACTGCCCAGATTGCATGCCTTCTTCAAAGGATCCCTTTACTTCTTCGAGATCAGGCATAGATCTCTATACATCGTCAAGAGAAAGTACGAAGATTCTCACAAAAACTACTGCTCTAGAACTTGCAAAGATCGGTATACGTGTAAATGGCATAGTACCTGGTATTATATTTCCTACCAAAGATGAGTTATATGGCAGTTCCAACGATAACAATAATAACAATAACAATAATGACTGGGGAAAGGACTTAATTCCGATTAAGAGAATTGGTCAGCCAAGAGAAGTTGCTCAAGTTGCTACCTTTTTGGCATCAAATAAAGCAAGCTATGTCACTGGAACATTAGTATACGTTGATGGGGGTCTTGCGCTTAATCGTCCAGCCCGCTTCCTTGAACAGGATTTAGAATTTGATTAAGACATTTTATCAGGTATATCAAAAAATTCTCACCTGTTACAGGTTCTCATATGGGAGTAGCAAATGTTAGCTATCTAGTATGCAAGAAGCATAAGCCTGTCCTGCAAGAACCATTCGTCACAATATAGCATATACAACCGTCCTTAATATTTACGCAGTCAAAGCTAACTGGATATTCTTTGGCATAACCATCCTTATTAGGTACAAGTGCATCATACGGCTTAAAGATCGTACGATCTATATTTCTCTCTTTATCAACATGTGGTGTTTCTGCCAGTTCTTGTGTATACCTCAGATTAGAAAATTCAGTTTAGTATCGTATTGGAAAAGGGGAATTCCCATCCTTATTCCACCATTCAATTCCTGTGAATTGATTTGAACCTTGAAAGGACATACTTGTACTTTCAACCTCATTTAATTGAAATACAAACCGTTCAGTCGCATTACGATCATTAAGATAAATCACTCGATATTCTATCAAGTTATCATGCTTGTTAAGGATTATTTCACGTAAATAATAGTGACCAACTATGGGTAGCACCTTAGTAAACCGGTATCTGTTAATCCCTGCAAAAATAGCCCAAAGGTTATCGTACTCATTGAATTGACAGATTAGATTAAGCTCAATCGGCCTATGATTAAGTTGTACCACGATCAAACAATTCCAATAGATACAACATCCATGACTTGTCTGGGATATTGTTTCCTAAGTCTTTACATATTCTGATAACATCTGATGCACCAACCTCTGCAGAAGGAAAATAAAGTTCAGGATTATCTTTGTGTTCTACAGCAATAACAGAATAGCAGCGGCAGAGTGAACCTGCCCAGAAGTGTGGCATATAAAGGATCTTGGCCATTCTGCCTTAATAAAAGGGCACGTAAATAGAGCTTTAAACTTCTACTTGAGCGATACCATTACTTTGCCTATAAGGACTATGAATTAATGCCTATAACACACATTCTTTGGTAGAGGTCTAGTTGCTGAAAAACAAAAAGAAGAGCCTGAATAGAATAAGAGACAGTGACTGGTAAGCATGCATATATAGCTCTTGTCAATCTACCTTGATCTCTCTACCTCTTGGTGGAGTTTTCTTATCAAATATTATCTCCAATATACCATTAGAGTAAGTAGATCTGGCAGTTTCTATATCAGTTTCTGACGGTAAGTCTATGATTCTATGATATTTCCTCTTTGCTTTCTCTATCGTTGAGACTTCTACAACACCTTCGTATGCACTTACTTTGATTTCCTGCTTGGTAATACCTGGCATCTCTACTGTAACTTTTACCTCCTTATCGGTAGCGGTAACATCTGCCATAGGCTCACGATCAGCTGTAAGCATCGGTGGTGGTGGTGCACCAAGTCCAGATCTTCTCCCTCCAAGTGACCGCTGTGACGGGCGAACATTTCCAAATTCTCTAAATTGGGGTTTTCCGTCAGCGCCTACAGTGTAGGAGTACCCATAAACCAGAGGACCAATTTCTCTTGCGATCTCTCCCGCAGTCGTCTGGTACTCTCTTACAAGTTCCTTGGGAATCCTTTCTATATCCTGTGTCGTTTCTTCAAAGACATGCTCCATTTCATCTTTCATTCGATTAAACTCTCTAGCCAGTCCTCGGAAGCCAGACCAAAGCTGCTACGGCTGAATGGATTCATGTAATCCCATCTTCTTACACTCGTTCTTGTCCCCCCTTTTCTTCTTCTTTTACTGGTTGTTCTCATCGATCCTCTGAGGAAGTTATTACTTTTTTCTTCCTCTTCTTGTTCCTGCGGTTCATCGTTCGTATGTCTAATTATTCTTCTTCTTCTTCTTCTTTTCATTTTAGGCTGTCACCTTTTTATTCTCTTTTAAATATCTCACCAGTTGTTATTATCACGTTATAAACGCTTTTTGTCATTTTTATCCTTAGCGGTCAGAATTTTTGTTGTAAATTCAAATTGAGGCGCTTTCATGTGTGGATTGATTATTCTTTTTGTTCTTTCCTGTTAATTCTTCACTTATCTTCCAAAGTCTAGCTGCGGTATCGTGGTCATTAGCAAGCTCCGAAAGGCTAACCGGCTTTCTATTAACAAAATACTTTCCACTTATCTCAGCTACCTTAGATGACGAAGCTAAATATATCGCAGTATCTGCACCTTTCTTTGGGCTAACCAAGAATGGGTTTATTGCTGCCCAAATTAGCCTATAATACCAAGGGCTGCTTTGTACCAGATTTGTTCTAACTCCACCAGGGTGAAAACAATTTGATGTAACACCACTCCCCTTTGACCTTCTTGCTAATTCCTTTGTAAACAATATATTCGCTAATTTTGATTGCCTATAAGCTTCTACACCATTGTAGCGGCCTCTTTCGAATTGCAAATTATTGAAGTTAATGTATGCTCCTCTATGAGCCACCGAGCTTGTAGTTATGATTCTAGAAGGGCCACTTGCCTTCATTCTTTCAAAAAGAAGGTTGGTTAAGAGAAATGGTGCTAAATGATTTACAGCAAACGTGTATTCAATACCATCAATAGTAATAAAGCGTCTAGAAAGAAATACACCTGCATTATTGATAAGAATATCAAGACTTTCATAACTATCCAAGAATTTGTTGGCCAGTTGATGTATAGATGCCTGTGAAGACAAGTCGGCTAAAAGATAAGAGATTTGATTCTTCTTATTGGTACCAATGGAAGCAGTTGTCCAAATTTCTTCCAGTGTTTCTTGGCATTTTGCCTTATTGCGCCCAACTAAGATAACATTTGCTTTCATCTTGGCAAGACCAATTGCAATTTCTTTTCCTATGCCTGATGTGCTTCCAGTTATAAGACAAGTTTTTCCTTCTATCATCTCTTATATCTCATATTAACAGACTCAAGGCGTCGAATTAGAATTTACTGTTGTTAAAAAATAAAGTGAACAAATGGTCATTCTCTACGTAAGTGGTGGACCTATAATATTTGGTTATTGCAAGTCTTTCTGATGAAATCTCTCAACAAGACACTTTTTTATGTAAGAAGTTCAACGATTCGTCCGCAAAGTTTAATTAAACCGAGTTTCGGAATGACATCAGAAGGTACTATTATCTTGCATAGCACTTTTTGGGAGGGAAGATAACGTGGAAGGTTCTGGATCTTTAAATGGCCCCAACAGTGCTCAAAACAAAATTTTGATTGTAGATGATGAGCCAGATGTAACCTTCACAGTTAAGGTCATCCTGACGTCGAATGGATACCAAGTTGATGCTTTTGAAGACGCAGAAGAGGCACTCACTCAGTTTAGAAAGGGCGCATATTTCCTAGCATTTCTAGATATCAAAATGCCAAAGATGAATGGCTTTGATCTTTACAAAAAATTGCATGAAATAGATAAGGATATGAAGGTCTGCTTTCTGACAGCTCTTGGTGAGTTTGATGACTATTATAGACAATACAAGAAAGAAGATGTGGCTCCCGTATGGGGAGTACGACATATTGTTAGAAAACCAATAGACAACTCCAAACTGCTAGAGGAGGTATCAATTATGGCCCCTAAAGCAGGATAGCGAATGGACAATGATAGAACTAATCTTAATGTATATATTTGATCTTTCTTGCAGATAGATAATGAGGAGAAAACAAAAAGAGCGGATCGCTCTTCGAGAAGGAAAACTACCCAAACACGAATGCATTCCTTCTTTCGCTCTGTTCACTTTAGATATATTATATTACCATCAGCAGTTCTCTCTGCAATCACATTTGCTTCTGCTATCTCGCCTAACAGCTGGATAGTATCGGATGCAGACCATTTTTACTTTGAAATATTTGCAGTTATACTTTCAACAATAGTAGCGTTCTATTGTATAACAAGAGCTTATACGCTTAATGAAAAATTTAGTCTTTTTATAGGCATAGGATTTTCTACTATTGCAGTCATAGATCTTCTCCATGCGGTATTTTCGTACACGGCTGTGGGCAATAACGAATTTCTAAGATATTTTATACCTCAGACGTGGTTTGCAGGACGAACCTTCCTTGGAGCCATGCTTGTTATTGCTGTTGCAAAATATGCTCCAAGAGTCGAGAAACGAGATGAGCGACAAATAGAAGAAGAAGAAAAGGCTGATAGTATTGAAGATAGAAACAATGATGATATCAATATAGCTCAGGTTGAACATGGGGAGAAGAAATTAGGTCGCAGCCTTTTACTTTCTTTATTTCTGCTCGCATTGGTGGCAATAAGTGTAGTGGCAATGTCGTTCTTTACAATCTTTCCAGGCATTGTACTTCCTTATACACTAGCGAGGCCCTATGAGAATCCTTCGCTAATACTTTACTCAATTGCGTTATTTCTCTTTTATAAAAAGAGGCTCTATAATTCAAATGATGCATTTTACAAAGGGATACTTGGTGCTCTTATCATAGATGTATTTGGCCAAATAGTAATGTCATTCTCGAGCGTAAACTTTACGACACCCCATAATGTAGCGCATATCCTTAAAGATTCAGGCTACTTTATAATCATCCTTTCTCTTGCAGTATCAAGTATACAATATAACAAACTCGCAAAGGAAAGAGAAGCAACTATTCGATCCCAGTATAACAAATTGAAGGAAATGGACAGGATGAAAGATGAGTTCATTAATGTGGCAGCTCATGAATTGCGCACACCCATTCAACCAATAATTGGTTTAAGTGAAGTCTTAAGATCAAGAATAAGAAATAATGATAGCGTCAATAATAGTGGTAGCAATGCAGAGAACCAAGAATTTATCGATGTTATTCTAAGGAATGGGCAAAGACTTGAAAAGTTGGTTGAAGACGTCCTAGACGTCACGAAAATGGAAAGCCAATCGCTAGAATTACATAAAGAGCATTTTGATTTAAACGATCTAATTATTAGCATAATCGAAGATATAAACGCGGCAGAGACAGAATCGATGGGATTCGGCCTGACAGCCAAACGCAAAGGTAAAAATAATGTAAGGGTAACCTATCAACCTCGCTACTTACCCGTATATGCAGATAGAAATAGGATTGCCCAAGTTATTTCTAATCTGCTAAACAATGCTCTAAAGTTTACTTCCGAAGGTTATGTTATGATAACTACAGATAAGAAGAGAGACAAAAATAGCGATAATAATCAGTATCTCGCCATTATTAGTGTCTGTGATACAGGTTCAGGTGTTGACCCCGAAATAATGCCCAAACTCTTTACAAAGTTCTCATCTAAGTCTTTTTCAGGTACAGGTCTGGGCCTATATATTTGTAAAAATATTATTGAAGCTCATGGCGGCAGGATATGGGCGGAAAACAATGAGGGCGCAAAAGGAGCAACATTTTCCTTTACACTGCCTTTGGCTAACTGATGTCGGTATACAATGTCTGTCATCCAGATAACTCCTTTAAAAGAGCTATCACGCTATGCTGTCCAGAAATTCTCGTCGATCCTTAAGTATATCTTTTAACTTAGGGGGGAACACGTAGTATATCGCATTACTGCAGAAATTTTTAATTAGTTCTTTATTCATACCATGACAACTAACCAGTTCTTGAAGGCCAGACAGGAAATTTTTCTATGTAGTTTTTGCTCAGAATACGGGAGGTTTTACATGCAAATATCATCTGCCAGAAAGTATGGCAGAAGTCAGACTCCTCATCAAGAGTGCCAAAATTGCTGAATGATTTAGACACAATACAGCATTTTGATGCGAGGTACCTTAGTTTGGCCATGTAGACAATATGCCAAACCTGATGCCTAAGAGGAGCTTAGAGAAACTATAAATATATGTCTATTATTTTATTTGAATGCATACAACTGTCTATATCACTAAACACAAGTTTGTGAAAGTTAGGCGAGGTGTAATTGAAAATAATGACAACTACAACAACAACCATAATAGCGGATCAAGGTCCAATAACAAATGCTGGCAGGATCTCAAAGAGAGTTCAATTTGCTCTATGTAGCCACTGCTTTTGGTGTGCATCATTTTTAGGTCGAAGGTTAGGCAAGGTCTGTCCATCATGTAAAGGCAGCACTATCAATTCAATACCATTAGCAGGAACATAGATGCTAATTAACGAGTGTGCAGCAAAGAGTATCGACCAAGCATAGACTTTTCGCATCGATTACTATGTAGTAGGACGAATAACATCATCTTTATCTTTTGTTTGTCTGCTCTTTAGAGTTCAAACAAAAATTTTATAAAAAAATCCTTGCAGGATTCATCTTCGATCCAACATAAGTTCTAGATCAAAGCAAACGAACAATCCAAAAGAAAAAATACATCTGCTATCAATTAATATACCAAAGTAGATCCACATGGAGGATAAGGCAGGTAACAAAGACATCTCTCTCTATGCCTGTAAGAATGTTTAACAATTGAGTTTAAACGGTAATGGTTTTTATAATGCCTAAAATCACTGAGAGAGGTACAGGAAAATGCTAATTCCAGTAAGATGTTTTACATGCGGGGGTCTCATTGCAGACAAGCACGCAGAGTATTCAAATCGTGTCAGGACTGGCGAGGATCCTGCAAAGGTTATGGACTCACTGGGACTAAAACGCTACTGTTGCAGAAGGATGTTCATTTCAAATGTTGACACTATTTACCAGATTATACCCTATTATGAAGCACTTAGAAGGCGGATGTTTGAGATCCAATCTGACATAGAATAATCTTAAACGAATAATAATAAATTATGTCAATATTGAAAAAACTCTTATGCCTTCCATCTCCTCAATTCGTGGCAGAATAGTTTTCAACAGTAGAGGAAGCAAGAGTATTGAAATTGACGTTGTAACTGACGGCAAATCTATTGGAAGGGCATGCGCACCGTCTGGAGCATCGGTAGGTAAGTTTGAGGCCCAGAGCTTTCCAGAAAACAAGCCCGAAGAAGCCCTATCTATGCTAAATGCCAATATCAATCGGTTTGTAGGCTTGCAAGCAGAGGATCTGCTGGCAGTATATGATGTGTTAAAGTCGATAGACAAGACTGATAACTATAGTAAGATCGGCGGGTCAGTAGCTTATGCGCTCAGTATTGCAGCTGTCGACTCGGCCGCCAATTCCCTCGGCATTCCGCTTTTCAAATTGTTGAAACAAAGCGAGCCGTACAAGTTTCCGTTTCCGCTTGGCAATATCTTAGGCGGTGGTGCACACGCTGGGCCAGGTACTCCTGACCTCCAAGAAATCCTTGCCTGCCCATTGGGTGCGGACAACATCATTGATGCACTTGAGATGAATTTCAAGCTTCACCGTGAGACACGCAAAGTGATAGAATCTATAGACAAACGCTTTACCTACGGCAAAGGCGATGAGGGAGCTTGGGCTCCAAATGTGAACAATGACCAGGCGCTTGAAATCATAGAAAAGGCCGTAAATAATTGCGGTTACACACTAGGCAAAGATATGGCAATAGGCATAGATTTTGCTAGTTCGTCATTTTGGAATGAAGAAAAGCAGTTCTACGACTATGCACGGCAAGGTATCAAAAGGGATACTGGTGAGCAAATTGAGTATGCAAACAGGCTCATGCACGACTATAAGCTAATTTATGCGGAAGACCCCGTACATGAGGGCGACTTTGAAAGTATGGCAGTTTTGAATAAAAAAAATCCCAAGACACTGGTTACAGGAGACGACATGCTCGTAACAAACGCTGGCAGGATAAAGGAAGCAGTCAGGTATGGAGCATGCAGCGGTGCAATACTGAAGGTCAATCAGGCAGGTAGCCTGTACGAGGCACTAGAGTTTGCTAAACAATGCAATAGGAACAACATCAAGATAATAACATCACATAGGTCCGGTGAGTCGACTGACTCACACATTTCTCACATCGCTATTGCTACCAGCTCTAGTATGCTGAAATCAGGTGTGTTGGGAGGGGAGCGCATTGCCAAGCTGAACGAGCTTGTGCGCTTGATAGAGTATGATTTAGTAGATGGGATGCAATTACTATAAAATTACTCGATCAAGTGGACCATCTAAAAAGCGTCCTATCATAGAAGGAGAAATTGGTTAGGCTCATATCTTTACCCCATCCAAAGTTTCCTTTATCCAATCTACTAGCCTATGGTATGAATCAATTCCCTTAGGCGTCAACTTTATTCTCTCTGTCCCTTCCTCATCAAGGCTTGCTGCGACAAGATCACGTTTCAATAACCATTCGAGGTACTCCATGAAACGAGGGTAGTTGACACCCAAGAGCATCTGAATATTTGTCTTTTTCATTGACGAACCGTTGCTAAACATGATGTCAAGAAAACGGGCTACCACATAGAGGTCAGGCTTTTCCATTCTTAAATCACAGCGTGTCTATGAAGTCCTTCTTTCGTTGCTCAAAGACTCTCTTCTGCTCTTCGTATTTTGACATTTCATGCTCATAGCTCTTCTTAGTCCTGTGTCTGACATATAGCCAAACTAATACTCCTACTATGATTGCAACTACAAGATTGCTAATGACAAAATTTGTGACTATGAAAGCAACTGCGCCAAAGAGTAAAGAATCATGCTTTCTTTTCCTTACTAATTCAGGAAGTAGCGTTACGATCTTTTCTGCCAAGGAAAGAGCCTCCTTCGTGATCCCTTCCCCGCCGCTCACTACATTTGCATTATTATCCTCCTGCTGTTCATTTGTCTTCTTTTTCATTTCGGTTATC
>Ga0081538_10001271_pt1 | contig 26242 bp, 28 predicted proteins | sample TabmetS5T2R1_FD_71022 | JGI IMG/M metagenome (GOLD analysis project Ga0081538, IMG submission 71022) | Tabebuia heterophylla rhizosphere microbial communities from the University of Puerto Rico - S5T2R1 | ecosystem: Host-associated > Plants > Roots > Rhizosphere ... | reverse complement strand
ACCGTGCAGGAGCTGCTGGGCCACAAAGATGTCAAAACGACCATGATCTACACCCACGTGCTACCTCGTGGAGGCAAAGGGGTACGCAGTCCACTCGATCCACGATGAAGAGCCAGCTACATGCGCCTCAAGCCAGAGATGTTCCGCAAGCCTGATGGTGGAGAACAGTCTTTGAGCGTGGCGCCCAGTCAGTCCTGGGAGCGCTCTGACGATGACACGGAAGGAAAAATGTGCTTTATTTTTCCTGTCCACTGTCTGTCCATTCTTTGTGAGCCCAACTTGAGAGGTAGTTATGGCTTCCAGGAGCATTCCCCGCTGTGTCATTGCCGCACCCCACAGCCATGCCGGCAAAACCACGGTGACCCTCGCGCTGCTCGCGGCGTTGGCCCGCCGTGGCCTCCGGGTCGCCCCGTTCAAGGTCGGTCCGGACTATATCGATCCTCAGCTGCACCTGCGCGCTGCTGGGCGTCCCAGTTACAATCTGGATACCTACCTTGTCCCTCCAGAACACGTGCTGGAGACGTTTTGCCATGTCGCACGTGAAGCGGACATTGCCGTGGTTGAAGGGGTGATGGGGCTCTTTGACGGAAGCTCGCCAACGTCGCGTGTCGGCAGTACGGCAGAAGTGGCCACGCTTTTACAGGCTCCCGTGTTCCTCGTCATCGATGCCGCCGGTATGGCCGCAAGCGTCGGCGCGCTGATTCGCGGCTTTCGCACGTATGACCCGGAGGTACGCGTTGCCGGTGTGATCCTTAACCGCCTCGGTGGTGAAGGCCATTATCGCTACCTTGTCCCGGCGATTGAACGCGAAGGGGTTGCGGTTTTGGGCTATCTCCCAAAGCAGGCAGAGCTTGGCATTCCGGAGCGTCATCTCGGGCTGTTGCCAGCCGCAGAGGAGGATCGCGTTACACCGCTCCTTGAGCGTGTGGTCGCGTTGGCGGAAGCGCACCTCGATCTGGAAGCGATCATCCGTGTCGCGACCGCCACGTCAGCCCTGACGCCGATTGCTCCTCCTGCTCAGAGCACGACAGTTCCTCACATCCGCCTGGCCTGGGCGCAGGATGAGGCGTTTCATTTCGCCTACCAGGAGAATCTCGATCGCCTGTGCGCCGCAGGAGCGGAGATCCTCCCGTTTAGCCCATTGCACGATGACAGACTGCCAGACCGCATTGACGCCATCTGGCTGAGCGGTGGCTTCCCGGAAGTGTTTGCGGCACAGTTATCGGCCAATACGGCGATGCATCAGGCGCTACGCGCTTGCGCCAGTGCCGGCATACCAATCTATGCCGAATGCGGCGGGTTTATGTACCTGTGCGCCTGGCTTGAGGATCTCCAGGGGGTCAGGTATCCGCAAGTGGGCCTTATCCCTGGTGGCACACGCATGACCGACCGGCTGCAACAGTTCGGTTATGCGGAAGCTACTTTTCTGCAAGAGACGTTCTTTGGTCCAGTCGGCACGACCGTGCGTGGTCATCGATTTCATTACTCAGTGTATGAATCCGATGCGTTGCTGCCCGCGTGCGCCTATCGCATTACGCGAACGCGTACTGGCGAAGAGCATCTTGAAGGCTTTCGCACCGGCAACGTGCTCGCCACGTATTTTCATCTTCACTTGGGTAGTTGCCCAGAGATGGCACCTTACTTCGTCGATTTCTGTTGCCAGCGCCGTTTCACGGCCGCTCAGACCTCTGCGACCGGATAGTGTCCCAGGAACGCTTTCTGCTTGCTATTACTTTTTTGGTTTGCCGTTGACGGAGCCATGTTTGATGACGTGATCCTTGGGGTCTGCAAACGGTTTTGTCAAGTTATCGGGCAAAGGAGTTCCGGGTGATGGGAGGTGCTGCGCTCCGCCTGAAGCCACGGCTGCCAGAGGGGCAACAAGGCGACGAAGGCGCTCCATTGCTGGCGGTCATCTGGCCCAGGCATCCGGTCCCTAGCGTGACACACCACCAGGAGAGCGGCCAGGATGTTCCAGGCCCACGTCCGCCCCTGATAGACGGCATCACTACCACGCGTCCCAAACGTGGCGTTGACAATCTGATACACCTGTTTGCGTGCCAGGGCGCAATATCGGCGGGCGATTGGAGTGGCTTCGAGTGCACGATACGCGACGGCTCGCGCCTGCCGGGCACTGGACCCGGCAGCGGTGGCCTGGGTACACAGGCGCTGCCAGTCCTGCTCGTCAAAGCGAGAGATTGTGGTGCAGAATGCGTGCAGGACGGCGCGGGTCAAGCGAGGGGAGGTGTCAGGAAGTGATCTTTTCGTCATATTCGCTTCTTCGCCTGGGAAGAGGTGATGTCATATAGCGTCTTGGGAACAGTGCCCCGACTTTGGGAACCTCTGGCACGAATTCAGCAAAAAGCATGCCCGCAGCGGTTGCCAGAGGCCAGTGGACCTCCACACAGGCGTTCCCGGCGTGTTCGGTCAAGGTGGGACCATGGAGCAGAGGGCCGGCTTCTCAGCCGGGCCACAGAGATACACTGTTGCATTGATGACAGTTCCCCTGTCATCAATCTGACATGCGAACTAGCAAGGGTATAGCACAGATGGGGACACGGGAAGGCGTTGTCAACTTGTTGAGGCGGATACCGTCACCAGACCCGAGGGTGACTCGTCTCGACCCTATCGGTAGTGGCCCACAATGCTAGGGCGTGTTTGTAAACTCTGTATAGTTGGGGATATTTTCCGGTATGAGACGCAAAGAATTAACCAAGAACGGCTGAGATGCGCTAGCACGTAGTCCGATGGAAGCTGGAATCGTTGGGTCCCCGGCGACGCGTGCGAAAAATGTGAGCATGCGTCGTGTCATACAGCCGGGAGCGATTCTTGCGTGCCCCAATCGCTTCGCCCACGAGAATCAGCGTGGTTCTCGTCAGCTTGTGCCGTCGTATCTCCCGATGCAAATACCGCAGTTCTGTGACGATGATCTTTTCATCCGGCCACGACACCCGATACAAGATGGCCACAGGCGTCTCGGGCGCATAGGCGGTGAGCAGTTGCTCCTGCACTCTGCGGCTCAAGGTGGCGCTCAGAAAGATACACAGCGAGGCACGGTGCGCCGCCAATGCTGCCAACGATTCGCCCGCCGGCATGGGTGTTTGCCCAGCACCACGCGTGAGAATGATCGTCTGTACGACCTCTGGAATGGTGAGCTCGCTCTGTAATGCCGCGGCCGCAGCTTGAAAGGCACTGATGCCCGGAATCGCGGCGTAGGGCACGTTTTCGGCGTCTAAACGCGCCATCTGCTCCTGTATGGCGCTGTAGAGGCTGAGATCACCGGATTGGAGGCGTACGACACGTTTTCCAGCGCGTACTGCAGCGAGCATAATGGCCAACACTTCTTCCAGGGTCAAGGGCGCTGAGTCGTGCAGAACAGCGGTTGCTGGAGCGTGTTGCAGCACGGCTGGTGGAATGAGTGAACCGGCGTAAATGACCACGTCCGCCTGCGCCAAGGCGTGCTGCGCTTTTAGCGTCAGGAGTTCGGGATCACCCGGTCCAGCGCCAACAAAGGTGACTTTGCCCGTCACTGAGGTACGCTCGGCAAATGGGGTGGCTCTTGCCAACGCAAAGGTCATCCGCTGGGGCGCTGCTGTCGAGCTGAGCACGTGCTTCTCCACCAACAGACGGTCCACCCCGGCGGCAAGGAGGGCCGCGGGTTCGGCAACCCCAGGCGTCCCGACACAGCGCTCAACCACTCTGGAGGGGCGTTGCATACCGGCAACTTGCGACAGCTCTGCCGCGGTGTAAAAATGGGTCTGCCACTTATGGCGCTGCGCCAACGCCACCATAGCGGCTTCGTCCGCTTTGCGATCCAGGCTTGCCAGAGCGGCGATACTCGCTTTGGCAAAGCCACTCTGCCGCAGGAACGTGTCAAGACCTTCCTCCAGCGCTTCCAGGGTAATACCGCGCTCACATCCCACCCCCAGCACCAAACTCTGCGGCCGGTACCAGAGAATGCGTGCGGCTTCGCGTTCGTCGTCCACGGCGACCATACGGTCGGTAATCCACAGGATGGACTGGAAGTCTTGTTGCGGCAGTTGCAGCCTACTGTAAGCAAAGCTCACGTGTGCCGGTAACTCGCGTTCGTTGAGCCAACTCCCTGGGCTACCAACCTCCTGCACAATGGCGACTGGCTCCTGGTTGACGAACGCCATCGCCGTGGTTTTCAGGCGCTCTGGCTGCTCCACAACCCAGTTGTATGCGTCTGTGAGCAGATCGGGACTCAGCCCGCTGATCACATCAGAAGCCGTGGTGATTACCGGAGTGGCGCCCAGGCAAGCCGCCACAGTGCGGGCGAATGCATTTGCCCCGCCTTGATGACCGGAGAGAACGGGAATGACGAAATGGCTGGCTTCGTCTACGCTCAAGACACCGGGATCTCTCCTCTTGTCGACTAGGTGGGGCGCAATCAGGCGGGTCACCGCTCCTGTCGCCAGAAAAAAGACGAGTTGTTCATAGTGCGTAAAGAGCTCCGCTATCTGTGCAGCGAGCGCCCCTGTATATGGCTGCTCCCAGGTGTCCTGAGGGGGCCCATAACGCGCCGGACGGTAGATGTCGCCGTAGGTAAGCCGCTGGCGCAAGCGTCGTGCCTGCTCGAGGCCACGGCGGGTCACCGCGATGAGGGCGATATTCTGTGGTATGCTCATGCCTTTCCTTGCCGTGCCAGAAGCAACAAGGCGTTGAGGGTCGCGGCAGCCACCGCGCTGCCACCCTTGCGCCCACGCATGGTAATTACGGGTATGTCTAGCGCTAAAGCCTCTTCTTTGCTCTCGACCACCGAGACAAATCCCACCGGCATGGCGACAATGAGACGCGGCCGTACGAGACCCTGGCGGACGCCCTGGCATAGGGCCATGAGGGCAGTCGGCGCATTGCCAATGACGTAGACTGCAGTCCCAACCTCGGTGATCGCCTTGTGCATGGCACAGTAGCTGCGTGTACGCCCGGTACGGTGGGCAAGCTGCTGCACCTCAGGCGCATCGATAAAGCAGTGCAGTGTGCACCCCAGCTCTGCCAGGAGCTGTTGACGAATGCCGGTGGCCACCATACGCACATCGCTTACAATTGGCATGCCCTGTTGTAACGCCTCGACCCCGACGCGGGCAGCATGGCCATGGAAAGAGACTGCAGCGGCGAGATCGAGGTCCCCTGCAGCATGGATAATGCGGCGGACCACGGGCCATTCGAGCGCATCAAAGGTGTGTGCTCCAACTTCGGCCTCAATGATGCGGAAACTTTCCGCCATAATCTCATCTGGCTTCCGCAAGCGTGTATCCCCTTGGCGTTACCATACAAGTCTGAAAACGGCGCGTCTGCGAGTTGCCGACGATAACCGTGGTGAGCATATCGACCTGCGCTTCACCCATCGCCGCCACAGTCGTGATGGCAATCGCTTGCTCTGGGCGATAGGCATTGCGCACTATACCCACCGGCGTTGTCGGAACCCGACGCTGCGCCAAAATGTCCTGGGCGCGCGCATATTGCCAATGGCGTCTGGCGCTTTTTGGGTTGAGCAGGACAGTGACAAAATCAGCGTCAGCAGCCGCGGCGAGACGCCGTTCGATGCGCTCCCATGGCGTGAGCAGATCGCTCAAGCTGATCACCGCGAAGTCATGCCCAAGCGGCGCTCCCAGGAGAGCGGCGCAGGCATTAATCGCAGAGATGCCAGGAATCACCACGACGTTGGAGAGCAGCGCCTCAGCGCCGTGTTGCGCCAGGACTTCAAAAATCAGACTCGCCATGCCATAGATACCCGCATCGCCACTGGAAATGACACAGACGACAGCCCCTTGCAGCAGGCGCTCGACGGCGAGACGGGCGCGTTCGGTTTCTTGCGTCAGGGGTAAGGCAAGACGTTCTTGACTGTCTAACAGCGGCTCGACCCAGGTAACATAGCCCGTATAGCCAATGATTACATCGGCGGCTTGTAACGCGGCTTGGGCTTGTCCTGTCAGCATGGTGTAGTCACCAGGCCCCAGGCCGACGACAAAGAGGCGCCCCGTCATTGTACACCCGACGGCTCGTGGTGCTTGCGCAAGATCACGAGCGAAAAGTACGGCAGGCGTTGCCCGCGTAGCGTCTCCAAATCGGTCACGACACGCTCCTCAGGCGTGCCGACCTTTTCCACGTAGACGCCATGCACCGCATACGGGATACAACGCAAGGTATCGAGTAGCTGATCGAAGACGCTATTTACTTTCATCAGAAAAACGGTGGCGAACTCGTCCAGGAGGTGTGGCAGACCCTCGAGCCCATAGACCGCGGGAACCACTGCCACCTTCTCTTGCAAGCGGGACACGGGTACGTGTGCCATGGCGGCAGCAGCACTGGTCGAGGTGACGCCAGGGATGATCTCGATGGGCGCTTCTGGAAAACGGCGCCGCATCTCTTCATAGAGATGGATAAACGTGCTGTAGAACAGCGGATCACCCTGGGTGATCCAGGCCACTGACTTGCCTTGAGCGAGCTCGGCCACAATGTCATCGACAACGGTTGCATACGTCTTCACGTCGGCGGCGCGGTCGCAGGACATCCCCATATAGATCGCTTGACACTTGGCTGTGGGCAAACCAAGCGGGGCGATGATACGCTGAGAAAAACTCGTTCCCTGACGGGTTTCGGTCGGGTAAAAAATCCAGTCGACTTCCGCCAGGATGCGCGCCGCCTTACGCGTCATCAGCTCAGGGTCGCCTGGCCCAACGCCGACACCGTAGAACGTCGCGAAGGGACGTTTATTCATGTCGCCTCCATGCCGCCACCCTGGTGGCGTAGGTGCTGCCAAAAGCCCACCACATCGCCTACCACCATCAGGGCCGGGGTTTCCAGCGACGCTGCCGCGACTGCAGCGCCGATCTGAGCCAGTGGCGCCGTCACCAAAGTCTGTTGCGGATAGGACAGCCAGGAGACACACATCGTCGCGGTCTCGGGCGGCATGCCGTGTTGTAGCAGTTGGGCAGCGATGTCCTGCACGTGGCCCAAGGACATGTAGAAGACGAGCGTCTGCGCCGATGACAGGGGTGAAGAGAGCGGTAAATCTTCAAAATGTCCAGATGACATGCGGCTCCCAGCCAGCAAGGTAACTGACGACGAGAGCGTACGGTGGGTCACGGGCAAGCCGAGAAGCGAGAGGCCGCCAATACCGGCGCTGATGCCCGGCACCACTTCCCACGGAATTCCCTGTTGCGTCAGGTACTCCATCTCTTCACCGCCGCGGCCAAAGATGCAGGGGTCGCCTCCTTTGAGTCGTACCACCGTCGTATAGTGCGCCGCAGCGTCTGAAAGCATGCGATGTATGCGTGCCTGCCGCCCTTCGACGCGATAGCCGCCGCGCGTGCCCACCGGTACGAAGATGCACTCCTGCGGACAGTGGTGCAAAATGTCCTTGTTGATGAGCGCGTCGTGAAAGACGATGTCGGCACGTGCCAGGATGTTGACCGCCCGCACCGTCAGCAGATCAGCCGCCCCTGGTCCCGCGCCTACGAGATACACCTTACCGCTGCGCATCGCCCTGTACTCCTATCATTCAGCCGCGTGATGATGATGGTGATGATGATGCGGGTGCTGTCCTGGCTCATCCTGCCCGAGGCCGCGCACATGGTGATGATGACCGTACTGCGGTTGTCCCACCGCCACCTCGAAACCAGGCAATTGTACGCGATATTTGCAGAGCTCGCAGTTCATATTGGGACTGCCGTGCCTGGCTTCCTCAGCCCGCTCCACAAAGGCGTCAAGCAGGAGGGGATGGGCGTTCAGATAGGCAGTGCAGAGGAACTCGGTTGCCGGATGCTGCGCTGCAAACTCGGCGGTGAGGCGGCGAATGCGTTTCTCCAGTCTGCCGGTGAATAGAAAGAAGGGAAAGACGATGAGGCGTGCAAAGCCCATGCGCTGGCAACGCTCAAGTGCTTCCGGCAGCAGTGGTGTGGTGACGCCAATATAGCACGCCGCGGCCCAGCCAAACCCCATCCCTTCCCAGAGCACGCGGGCCAGTTTCTGCACGTCGGCGTTGGCGTCCGGGTCGCTGCTGCCGCGTCCGACGACCAGAAGCAGCGTGTCTTTGCGGTCAAGCGCCGCGGCCTGGGCTTCAGTCTCACGGATCTTGAGCGTGCAGAGCTCGATAATCTTGGCATGCAAGTGCAGATGGCGACCGTAGTGAAAGGCAACGCCAGGGTAGCGCCGCCGCGCTTCGTGGACTTCACTGGGGATGTCGTTTTTGGCGTGGCCGGCGGCCATCAGCATGCCTGGTAGCACGGTCACGACCTGGGCGCCGCGTGCCACACACCGGTCGATTCCTTCCTGGATAACGGGTTGGGCGAATTCGAGAAAGCCGCACTCCACGATACGTGCGGGGTCGCGTTCCTCAAACAGGTGCACCAATTCCTTAAACTCCTGTGTGCCCTCAACGTCTCGACTGCCATGGCCAACGATCAAAATGGCTGCTTTCATCCTCTCCGGCTCTCTCTCTGGTGGCTCAGTATTCCACGCCCTTTTGCGCTTTGATACCGGCTTTATAGGGGTGTTTCACAATTTTCATCTCGGTGACCAAATCGGCGCATGCGATCAGCTCGTCCTTGGCATTACGCCCGGTGATCACCACATGCAGCATCTCCCGCTTGGTGTGTAATGCCTGCAACACCTCCTCAAGAGGCAGATAGTCATAGCGTAAGACAATGTTCAACTCATCCAGGATGACCATGTCAAAGGAGGGATCGTTCAGGAGGGTCACGGCTTGCTCCCAGGCTTTGCGTGCGGTCGCCATGTCCTGCTCACGATTTTGGGTATTCCAGGTAAATCCTTCGCCCAGGGTATGCATCTCGATGGGGAGATTGAGCTGTTGCACCAGCGCCGCCTCGCCCGTGGGAATCGCACCCTTGATAAACTGGACAATACCGACCTTCATTCCCTGGCCCAAGGCACGGAAGGCCAGCCCGAGCGCCGCGGTGGTCTTGCCCTTGCCTGGCCCAGTATGGACGATGATCAGGCCCTTCTCTTGGGTGGCACTGACTTTTTTCCGCAGATACGACGCCTGTCGCAGAGCCGCTTTTTCCTTGTGTCGCTCGTCAGTATTCTGCGTCATTGTGTCTCTCCTCTGTGTCAGCCTCCATCCCTTCCTGAGGCCTTGGGATGTGCCTGCTGTGTTGTACACGCGAGGGCTATCTGCTCCTCGATCGGCCGGCTCCACTTAACGGCGCGCTGGATGTGGTGGGCCTCAATCAGAGGGGCTCCTTCTTGCACCGCGAGATCACCAGCAATACGAATCAACCCGCCCAGCTCGCGAAAGTGGCAGCTGAGTTGGTCAGGCTCCCCCGCCCGTTGGCGAGCTGCATCGATCACTGCAGCGATACCGGCGGCGCTGCAGTGCGGGATTTTGCCGTCACGGCGGATTTCTTGCGCCACCAGCCGGGCGATCAGCCACTGGTTCGCTGCGGTGTTAGCCATCCGGGCATGCGTATAGATCTCGTACCCGTAGCCGCGTATACGCGAGCGTAGGGCGGGATGAATGTGGGTCAGGTCTTCGATATTGCCCGCTAAGACGAGGGTAAAAGCGCAGGGAACCGGGTCGGTATGGACCATCGTGCCGCTTGAGCCCGGGCTACGTCCGGTAATGGCGAACTGCTGCTCTTGCATAGCCGTCAGGAGGTGATGTTGCGCGTCGAGACCCAAAAGTGACACCTCATCGATATACAGAACGCCGCCGTGGGCGCGGTGGATGGCGCCGGCTTCCACCAGGTGATGCGGCGGCGTTTCGACGCCTCCCGATTGGTACGGATCGTGCCGTACATCGCCTAGCAGCGCACCGGCATGCAGTCCCGTGGCGTCGACAAACGGCGCGTGCTCCCGCGGATGCTGCACCAGGACTTTGGGCGCCTGGGCTGCTGGCAATTTAAGGAGGTGTTGGCGGAGCCAGAGCACCAAAGCCACAGCGAGCAGCCCACCGGCAAGAGAAGTCAACGACGCGTCACGCAGGGCAAAGTAGACGCTCACCAGCAGCAGGGCGGCGGCAACGACCCACACCACAAACCGTAGCGATTGGGTGGCGCGCTGGGCATGAGCACGATAGGCGGCCACCTGCACGACGCCCTGGCCGGCAGGTACACGGCGGATTTCCGGCCGGGTCGGATCCTGCGGTTGGGGAAAGATCAGCATATCTTCCGGGGAGGTGACCTTGATCAACTCTGCCATAGCTTGCCCGAGGAGACTTTTGCCAGTGCCAGGCTCTCCGATGAGCAGCACGTGGCGACGTTGCAGAGCGGCTTGCCGAATGATGGTACAGGCTTCTTCTTGTCCGAGCACCTGGTCAATGAGGGCCTCGGGAACCGGGATTTCCGACGTGTCGGCAAAGCTATGCACGACGCCTCTCCTTAGCTGTGGGCATGAGGAAGCCCCCAGCCATTATCCCTACCACCAACACCCCAATGAGGATGGCCATGAGACGGAGTTGCACACCCACGGGTGGGTGAACCGCGGTGACCTCCATGTCCAGGACAGCGCGCGGTGACGGGACATCTGCGGCAAAGGTCATGCCATCTACGGGCCGTGCAGTGACGGTCACGGCGTGCGGCGCACCATCAAAAAATTGAAAACGCAGCGAGGTGGCGCCGTCAGGAGCCATGGTCTGGGTGCGCAACACCGCTTTGTGGTCTTCCAGGTGATGAATATCGATCGCCACCTGCATGGGTGCTGCAAAGATTTTCTCGTCCTTTTTGAGGACGATGGCCAGCTGTACGGGTTCGCCGACGGTGGCTCGTTCCGGTGTCGGATGTACCTCCAGCGACCATGCAGCCGGTGTCTGTGGCGTCTGTAGGGTCGCTGCCGCAACCTCCTCTGGCCCCAAGAATCCCGCCAGCAGTACGGCAAGGACAACGGCTAAGGCGGTCTGTTGCCGTGCCGCGGCGGAGCGTGCCAGGAGGACACCGGATATCCCGCCAAAGACAAAGAGACCACTCACGAGCAACCACGCATTGCGCACTTCAGCAGGGTTTTCGCGTACATGCAAGGTTTTCCGCAGGGTTGTTGGCGGCACGTCAGAATTCTTGGGGTCAGGCGTTACCGTGAGATCGAACGTGTAGGTGCCTCGAATGGGAAAGAGATAGTCAAACGTCAACGTGCCATCGCGTATAACAGAAGCGAGCGACAGCAAATGCGTGCCCTCAACCACCGGAAAGTCCGTCGACAGGATGGCCGAGCGGGGGGGTGCGGTTACCTTGACCTGCAAGTAGGCATTGTTGAGAGGTTGGCCATGCTGCCGAATGGTCAGGGTCAGACGGACGAGATCGGTATCAGGACGAATGGCTTCTGCGGCTGGCATGGTGGTCATCTCGACGGTAAGAGGACTCTGCTCGGCCTGGGCTGGGGCTGCGCGGAGAAGCCGTAGGCTGAGGCAACACATGGCCATCATCATACCACTGCACAACGCGAAGGCAAGGCGCGAGGAGCCCGTTAGTGGCATGGGATGATCCCCAACGCATGGCGTAACCCATGAAAGACGTCATGAATCGCAGGCACATGGGTAAAGAGCAGCGAGTACAGGACAAAAGAGCAAGCTGCGATCAGGATCAGAGCTTGTTTGACGACCGATACATGGTGCTTACGGAAGATGTGCAGTTGCCGGTGAATGTATTTGAACTGCTGCTGCGGCGTCTGGTGTGTTGGCTCGTGTTGCATAGGCGGCCTCAAATGTGTGAATAAAAACATCCCGAAGAAGACCTGTCACCACCTCTTCCTTCTATGCTGTGGCGTGAGCGCCAGGACGGGCAAAAGTAGGTAGCAGATGGCTGGCAGAAAAAAACCCAACCTTAAGAGGTTGGGATCAGGTAGCACCGCTGGCACCCTCCCCACGAAAGGCTCATCCAGTAAAAAGCCGAGCAGGTCTCCTGGCTTGCGGCGCTCACCTACTTTCTGCGCCTTCCCGAGGCCTACCGCCTCAGTGGTCTGTGCAGATTTCGTTCCGCTCACAGTTGCGGGGCAGCGATGGCTTTGCACCATCTTCCCTGATCACAGCTTGATGCGGTGATGCAACCCAGCTTTACTTACGTATGCCAAGCTATGCTAGCGCGATTGTCTTGGCCATGTCAAGTCCTCTGTGAGTGAGGCCGACGCAGTTTCTCACACTTCCTCTTCTCTCCGCTACAAGAGACGTCTTAACAATCCGCACCTGGCTGTGGCTTTTGGATTGATGTGAACTGCGTTTACCCTACTTTGGCTTCCTTCTCTTGCATCGCGTTTGTTTTCCCTACCAGCCCGTGCTCTTGGCCAGGCGTTGCGTCATGTCCCTGTACAGGGGAAGGTTGCGTATCGATTGCTTCTCGGAGGTGCTCCTCCAGCCACTCGCCAGTGCCCAGGCATAGTGACAGTACGATCATGACCACAGCGCCAACGCCGATACCTATCCCAAAGGCCAGTAACACACTCATACGATCTCTCCTCTACACCAGATGATTCCAGGTCGAGGGTATCCTGGAGCGTCTTGGAGGGTTGATCTTTATGTGTTCCTATGGTGCCTTATCGGCACGCATTCCACATTGTCTGAAGAAAAAAATCGCCAAGAGAAGCATTCGTATTCTCGACGCTCGATGCCGCACTGCTGCATCGGGCCTGCCACCCTCTAGCAACCATGCTGTGGCCATCTTCAGCTTATCTTCAGCTTATCTTCAGCTTATCTTCAAGCACTCCCGCAACATGCGCAGTAACGTTACAGCTGTCGGCAACACCCACCCCAATGGGCGGAGAGCTCTCGCCACCTGCTTCGGTGGCGATGGCACAGTGACCACCGCAATGGAGATGGACATGATGGAAGCCATCCTCGTTGGGCTCAGTGCAATTCTCGGATCCGTGGTGCTCGGGCTCGGGGTAGTCGTTCTGGGTACGCCGCCGCTCACCCGGGAGAGTCTGTATTTATGGAAACAACAAGACGGCCTCTGTCCCGTCTGCCACCAGAAGATCACCCGCCTGACAGGATGGCACAGCCATCACCTCGTCTGGCGGACCTATGGAGGCAGCGATACAGCAGTCAACTGTGTGCTCCTACACCCCAACTGCCACATGCAAGTATGCATAGGAGAAACAAACACACTTTTTCATGCGCAGAGCCGGTCATCCCTCCCAAGCAGCGAGGAAGTGTACCCGTCTTGTCAGTCAAGCGCCAGCCTGGGTCGAGCCCCATTGGACCCCTGGCTGCCCAGTGTGTAGCCGCTACGCCCATACTGGGCTGTGTGGCAGGAAGGCGGGCGGCACAGGAGATTGCGTCCCTACTGGCGCTTGCCAGAGTGAGACAGCCATGTGTAGACCACGCTATGCCTCTGTCCCTATTGCTTTCCGGTCAAGGCGTGCATAAAGGCCAGCATGGCCTCAATGTCATCGTCTGCACCGCCACCGCGTGCCCCAAAAAAAGCCTTGCGGTAGCGGACATAGAAGGCGAGTTTCCCCACTAACGCGTGCCGCTCCCCTGCGGCGAGAAGCTCATAGTGCTGCATCACCTCGGCCAACGTCGCCAAAGCCCCGTTGTGCATGTAGGGCCCACGCAACGTTATATTGCGCAATGTCGGGGTTTTGAACGCCCCCAGGTCATGTGACGACGTCTGCAGCGGTGGCACTTCTTGACGACCCAAGTCGACATCCGCCGGCACGGTCCAGCCTTGCGCTGCGGCAGCGGCACGAATGGTCGCATTGGCCGGAAACAGGTCCGGCACTTCAAAACCCGCCTGCGGCACGCCGATATTATGGAAGGCATCGTCCGTAAACAGCGGCGGCGGATGGCACACGGCACAGTTGGCACGCCCAAAAAAGAGCGCCAAACCACGCTTCTGGAGTGGCGTCAGGGCTGCGTTGTCGCCGTCTAACCAGCGATCAACAGGGGCGTCATAGGTGAGGAGCGTGCGCTCATATGCCGCCAGGGCACGTGCCACGGTTATGGGCGTGATCTCACCGTTGAATACCTCGGCAAAATACTCCTCGTAGCGTGCCTGCTGGGCTGCATAGGCGTGGCCAGTGGACGTATGCTCTCCGCCGCGGAGATAGGTCAACACGGCATCCCAGGTGTTGCCGAGCTCGCTCGGCGAGGCCACGGGAAAGAGCGCCTGTTGCTCGAGCGATTGCACCCGCCCGTCCCAGAAAAAATGGCTCTGATAGGCAACGTTGTAGAGCGATGGCGCCCGACGCCGGCCGCGTCCGCCATCGCATCCTGGCGACACCTGATACGGTGAGGAAAACCCATGCGCCGGGTTGTGGCAGGAAGCGCAAGCAACCGTGCCACAGCGTGACAGGTTGGTATCAAAGAACAGCATCTGCCCCAGGGCAACTTTCGCGGCACTGGGCGGATTGAAACGTGGATACTCGACCTCAGGCAAGCGTTGCGGATAGATCTGCAGGATGTGTTGGCGTAGCGTCGTGTCGTCAACCGAGTCGAGCGCGTTCTGGGGCTGTGCCCCAAGAGGCAGGGTCAGACCCCCAACCAGGAGGAGCATGCAGACAGCGAGCACTCGTGGCATTGAGGACCTCCAAGACCGCCAACTGTTCTGCAGGGAAGCGCATCGGAAACTCGGTCATCTCAGAGCCCAGGAACGTGCCGCGATGCCTATAGCAAGACGGCAGCACGGCTGTCTAAGATCACCCAGGAAATCCGGGCTGGCCCGCGAGCAGCTTGCGCAAGACCACACGATAATGCGGCGTATTGGCTTCAGCATAGGTGCGACTGTGATGAATAGGCGGAAAATCGGCCGTTGCCATGCGCTGCCAGAACTGACCCAGGAGCTCAGGGGCATAGTACCCAGCCCAGGGTGTGACGAGGAAACGTCGCCACTGGCGCTCTAGATCGACCAGCGTGCCAGGCTGATACTCCCGTACCGTTTGCCGAAAGAGCCGCCAGAGCACCTCGACACTTCCACCTCCTTGCACAAATGGCTGCAGATTGACACGACACAGCACAGGCGATAACGGTGCAAGCAGAGGTTCTTGCGCCGGCGTTGTGGGCAAGTGCAGGACTTCAAGGTAGAGGCGTTCTTTCACCGCGCGGGAACTGTCGATCAGATGCTCTGGCCCAAACACACGCTGATAGATGAGCTTGTACACGTCCTGCGGCTCCAGCGCCTTATGCGCCTTGTAGTGTGCCGCTAAAACCGTCTCGAACTCATCACGGCTCATGCGTCCTCAATCACTTCTTTCCTTGGCCCTCTTCCCTCCTGCGAGGAGAGGCCGGAATGGAGAGCAGGCTACCCACTGCAAGCCCTTTTTCCACGCCGTGCAGACGCACTCGTAAGAGCTGGTTGGCAACCTCGTTATCCGTTGTCACACCGACCTTGATGTAATTATCGCTGAACCCCGTATACAGGCCGGAATCTTCCCGGCGCTCGAACAACACCCTGAGCGTGCGCCCACTGAACCCGCGGTAAAATGCCGCCTTCTTGCGTGCGCTCAGCTCCCGCAACAGCCGACTGCGCTGCTGCACGACCGCTGGTGGCACCCGGTTGGTATAGCGTTGCGCGTAGGTGTGCGGCCGCTCAGAGTATGAAAAGACGTGGAAGTACGCCAGGGGCAGATCGGCCAGAAGGGTGCGCGTATTGGTAAAGGCGGCTTCATCCTCACCGGGAAACCCGACCATGACGTCCGTTCCCAGGCAGATGTCTGGGACCCGTGCTGCCACCCGTTCGATAAAAGCGGCGAACTCCGCCCGGGTATAGCGCCGCTTCATCCCTTGTAGCACCTGATTATCCCCACTCTGTACCGGGACATGCAGGTAAGGGCAGAGCTTTGGCGACGTTGCCATCCACTCCACTAGGGCTTCGGAAATCGTCGTGGGCTCGATCGAGCTAATGCGAATGCGTTCTAGGCCCGCAATCGGCTCCAGTGCCTGCACCACACGTAAGAGATCGTCACCCTCACTGGCATACGTGCCAATATTCACCCCGGTGAGGACGACCTCACGGTGGCCGCACGCCACCAGGCCGTGAGCCTCACGCACGATATCATCGAGCTTGCGGCTGCGGGCTCCGCCCCGAGTAAAGGGAATGATACAGAAGGCACAGGCAAAGTTACACCCGTCCTGGATCTTGAGGTTGGCACGCGTTTGCCCACTATAATCGCCGACTACATCGATGGTAAACGCGTTGCGGCTGATCTTGTGGCTGTGCACCACGCGCGGTTGCCCCAGCTTCTGCGGCGATGCGTCGAGAAGCTCCACCAGACGCATTTTATCTTCCGTGCCAACGATAAGATCAAGCCCCTCGATGCGCTTCAAGGCGGCAACACCCACCTGCGCGTAGCACCCCGTTACCGCCACGTATGCCTGTGGCGAGCGCCGCAACACCGCGCGCACGACCTGGCGACACCTCGCCTCGGCGCTCTCGGTGACCGAGCAGGTGTTGATCACGCAGACATCGGTTTCCTCACCAAAGTCCACAATGGTATAGCCCTGGGCGGCAAACGTCGCACTGAGCGTCGCCGTCTCGGCCTGATTCAGCCGGCAACCCAAGGTATAAAACGCAGCCCGCAGGGGTGTCATGCGTACCTCGCCCTTCTACTCCACGTACCTCAAGCCGAGCATCCGTGTTATCTATCGCACTCTCTGTGAGTATAGCCACTTGCACGGCTCACTGCATCTCCTAGACATCACCTTGAGCTCGACGTCGTGCCACGCTACACTGGCAGAGAGGAGCCGGCATGTCTAAACCCAAGCATAAGAAGGAAGGTATGGCCACCATTCGTTTAATCAGCGAAGCAGAAGCAACGGGGAAAGTCAAAGAGGTCTTCGAGGATTTTAAGCGTACCCGCGGGGTTGATTTTGTCCCCAACTACTGGCGCGCCATGGCGGCTTTCCCCGACTACCTGGAAGCTACCTGGAACAAGTACAAAGCGGTGATGCTGGGTGGCCAGCTCGACCTGCGCACCAAAGAGATCATTGCCCTGGCGGTTTCTGCGACCAACGGCTGTGATTATTGAATCAACTCGCATACAGCCGCGGTCAAGCGGCTGGGATTGGACGACGCAGCCGTCGTCGAGATCATGGCAGTGGTAGATTTCTTCAACGCCTCCAATCGCGTCACCGATGGCCTGCAACTTGAACCTGACATACTGCCCGCAGTCGAGATTGCAGAAAGAGTGCCCAAGGCGACGAAAGCACGGGGTCGTGCCAAGGCTGCGGCAAGGGGCAAGCAGACAAGGTAAAGTGGAGCGCACCCGGCTATGTCTGAGAGACGCTCCCGTGTTCCCCATGCTCTACTACGTCGTCGCCAGAGGCTGACCATTAAGCGAGGTCGTGGACGTGATCGGCACGGGTTTGAGCAGCGCCTGCATCACGAAACAGCCACGTTCCGCAGTGCGAATCAGACGGGCGACTTTTTCTGGTGGTTCCGGCGAGTCGATTTCCAGGTGCGTTGCGAAGCCCACTGCGTCGCCTTGCACACTATCGGCCAGCACTGAGCCATTCACCTGAAAGTGCGTGGTGACGTGCATGCGTACCTTATCGATCTGCATCTTGAGCATGTGTCCGTACCGGGACACTTGCGTCATCAGTCAAAAGGCGATGGACGCAGTGAAATAGGCCAACGGCGTTGGCGCCGAACCCAAACCGCCCAATGTCGGCCCTTCATCGCACGTAAAGGTAAAGGCCGCATCGCGCCCCTTGATGGTCACGGTGGCCAGCTTGAGCATCGGCGTGATGCCCTGGACATCGGCTTCAAAGGTGATTTGCCGCGACGTGACGCGCGGGTCGAGACCTTCAGGCGTAGCAGGAGTTGCCATGGCGAGCTCCTTATACAGAGAACGAAAGATAAGGACGTCAAGTCCATCCAGGCCCGCCCCGAGACGGCCGAGCGGCTACATCCGGGGCGTTGTCATTGGCGTTCCTCACCAATTCAGCAGGTGTGGCTTCTGTGTCCTCCAGCCCGCATCCGACGGAAAAACGGTGGTCATGGTAACGCGCTGTGGCTCGCCATCGAACCAGTCCTGCACCGTTTCGCGCCATTTGATGTAGTGTGGAGCATTCCGGTGCGCATTGAGATGGGCCTCCTGATTCTCGTACACCTCATACAGATGGAAAGTATTGGGATCAGAAGCGTCCTGATGCATGTCAAAGCGCAGGCAGCCAGGTTCATCGCGCACAGAACCTTGTGCATCGCCGAGACTGGCCTCTTTAAACTTGTCCGCAAACCCGGGTTTGACCTTGAGGGTGACAAAAATGGCGTACATCGTGTTGTCTTCCTTCCACTCTAAAACGACGTTGTCTGTCCATCCGTCTGTCAGCTAGCGGCAGTATAGAGGTGAGCGTACCTCGTTGCAAGTCAGGCTGACAGTTCCTTCTGACTTGCCAGCTTCACCTCAGATGCCCCTGAACCATTGCTGGAAAGCTTTGGCGGCCTCGTGGCCCCCCTCGATCATCAGGCGGCCAGAGGCGAGATCGGTGTCCAGGTTGAGGCGGCCGTAAATGAGCAGGATGTAAGTTTCTGTATCGCAGTGAAAGGTGGCATCGGGCCGCGTGTCTGTGGCCTCTTCCATACGTATGGCATCGCCTTCGACGACCAGATCGGGTTTTTGAGGACCCATGCCTGTGACCACAAAGCGATAGCGCCTGGGGGCGGATAGCTTCGGTCCCGACCAAAAAGCCCAGCGTAAGGAGCCAGAGGCAATCGATTCGGAGATGGTTGCCAAAATGGCGGGGAAGCACGCTGCTGACAGATGGGCATCAGCTTCGAGACTGGCGCGGATATCCCATTCGTGTAAGGCGAGCTCTTTGAGCCGCAGTGCGGCAAAGTTTTGCGCCGCGACGATACCCCCAGGATGATAGCAGGGTTGCTGTTGCTCCTCGGGACGCAACCCGGCGAGGAGTTGGTTGAGGTGGTTGTTGGTGCTCTCAAAGACGCTGAGTAATCGATCTCCCAGATCCTTGCGGGCGGCAATGGAGCGTTGTGCAATGCTCTCAGCGGACGCCGCCGCGTTGGTCGTTCCAGCGGCGGGACGCCCTGCTGGGGGCGAGGTGTCCTTTTGCAGGCCGCGGGAGATGTTGCTCGCATAGGATTCTGCCACGCCAATCAGGTGCGCCACGACATCCTGCACCTGCCACTGCGTGCAGAGGCTTGGCCGCTCCCAGGCGTCTGCAGGCAAGGCGTGTAGATACTGCTTGATCCGCTCCGATTCGTCTTGCAGAACCTTCACACGCTGCGCGAATGTATCCATGTTCCTCTCCCATTTGCTCACACCCTGACGGTTGGACGCGATGATAGCAAGCGGCAGGCATAGCAGCAAGTACAAGGTTCGGTGATATCCCTCCAGCCTGCGAGTAAGGCCAGCCACCTCATTGCACCATACACTGCTTGAGACCCCACAACTGGTTGCGTATAATTTTCTCATCATCGCAATAGTCTCTCGTGCAAAGGAAGCGTCATGCCAGCAGCCTCTGAGATATCCTCGGCGGCCGAGTATCGTGCCTGGTTTCAGTGCATCGCCGGTTGCGCTGGGCAATACAGTTTGAAGGATATCATCTATCGCTGCCCACAATGCGGTAACCTGTTAGAAGTGGAACATGACCTGCAACGGTTGTGTCAGCATCCGCCCACCTTTTGGCAGGAGCTCTTTGACCGGCGTTTTCTCCGCAACGAATGGCCCTATGGCAGCTCGGTGTGGGGCAAACGTGAGATGGTCTGCCCGGACGTGGAGAACCGCAATGTGGTGTCTACGTTCGAAGGTGGGAGTAACCTCTTTTGGGCGGAGCGCCTAGGCCGGGCCATTGGCGTTTCCGATCTGTGGATCAAACAATGTGGCAACAGTCACACCGGCTCGTTCAAAGATCTGGGCATGACCGTCTTGGTCTCCATGGTGCGACAGATGATGGCCGAAGGTCAGGAGATCCCGGCGGTGGCGTGTGCTTCCACCGGGGATACCTCGGCATCGTTGGCAGCGTATTGTGCCGTGGCAGGAATGCAGGCGATTGTCTTCTTGCCCAGAAATAAAGTCTCCATGGCCCAGCTCATCCAACCGATTGCCAATGGTGCCCTGACCTTGTCGCTGGATACGGATTTTGACGGGTGTATGGCGTTGGTTCAGGAAATCTGCGCCCGCAATCAGATTTACCTGGCCAATTCCATGAATTCCCTGCGTATTGAAGGGCAAAAGACGATCAGTATCGAGTTGGTGCAGCAGTTTGATTGGGAAGTGCCGGATTGGATCATCATCCCTGGGGGTAATCTCGGTAACGTCAGTGCACTGGGCAAGGGATTTTTGCTCATGCGTGATCTCGGCATGATCACCAAGCTGCCCCGTATTGCCTGCGCCCAGGCGCAGCGTGCCAACCCCCTTTACCTGAGCTATCTTAACGGTTTTCGGGAATTTCATGCCTTACAGGCGCAGCCGACATTGGCCACGGCGATTCAGATCGGCAATCCGGTCAGCATACAGAAGGCGATTAGCACGATACAGTTCTTCAATGGCGTGGTGGAGCAGGCGAGTGAAGATGAGCTTGCCAACGCCGCTGCCTTTGCGGATCGTACCGGCTTGTTTAACTGTCCGCACACGGGTGTGGCACTTGCAGTTCTCTTCAAACTGGTCGAGCGTGGGACAATTCACGCCCATGAGCGTGTGGTGGTCATTTCGACGGCCAACGGTCTCAAGTTTCCCGAATTTAAGATCCAATACCACCAATCACAGCTGCAAGACATTACGTCGCGCCATGTCAATCTTCCCGTTGAGTTGCCAGCGAACTATGATTGCGTCCGTGATGTCATCATGCGCACGCTGGACCAGCGCCAGGTGTGAAGGACCACGCCAAGCGCATCTGAGGCAGCAGCGGCGGGGCTACTGCTGCCTGGGATACCATACTGCTTCCAGCGGCTCCGTAACGCTCATTGCTGTTGATAGTAGTCGAGACCAAGGTGGGTAATCTGCTCTTCTCCCCCGAGATAACGGAGGGTATTCTTGAGCTTGGCCAGTTGCACGAAGAGATCGTGCTCGGGATAAAGGAAGGGCGCACACATCGGGCTTTTGAAGTAGAACGACAGCCACTCTTGGATGCCGCTGAGGCCGCTACGTTGCGCCAAATCCAGAAAGAGCACCAGGTCGAGGGCAACCGGTGCCGCTAGGATGCTATCGCGACAGAGAAAGTTGACCTTAATCTGCATGGGGTAGTCGAGCCACCCAAAGATGTCGATATTGTCCCACCCTTCTTTGTTGTCGCCCCGCGGTTTGTAGTAATGGATATGCACCTGATGCTCGTAGTCGCCGTAGAGATCTTCGTTCAATTCCGGCTGCAGAATGTACTCAAGCACCGAGAGCTTGCTCTGTTCCTTGGTACGGAACGATGCTGGGTCGTGCAGGACATCCCCGTCACGGTTGCCTAAGATGTTGGTAGAGAACCAGCCGTGCAGGCCCAGAGCACGGGCACGCAGCCCTGGCGCCAGGATGGTCTTCATCAGCGTCTGCCCGGTCTTAAAATCCTTGCCGCAGATGGGTACACCCCGGTCCACGGCAAGCTCCTGTAACGCTGGGATATCGACGCAGAGGTTGGGGGCCCCATTGCCAAAAGGAACGCCCGACATCAGGGAGGCATACGCATAGATCATGCTTGGGGTGATGGCCGGGTGGTCATTTTTCAGGCCCTCCTCGAACCAGCGCAACGTCTTATGGACATCATCGAGCTCCATGAAGATTTCCGTGCTGCCACACCAGAGCATGACCATGCGGGTGACCTCATGCTCGCCTTGGAAGGCCTCGATATCGTCCATCAGTTGCATGGCCAGGTCGTATTTGTTCTTCCCGGTCTTCACATGCGGCCCGAAGAGTCGTCTGACATACTGTTGATCAAAGACAGCAGACCACGGGGTCAGGGCTTCGAGCTCGGGACGCACGGCGGCGAGGCGCTCGGGTTCGATGACGCCAGCGTGGAGTGCCGCCTCGTAGGCATTCTCGGCAAAAATGTCCCAACAGCCGAAGACCAGGTCGTCCAGGTGCGCCAGGGGTACGAAATCTTTGATACGCGGATTGCGGTCGTCCGTACGCTTGCCAAGACGAATGGTGCCATACTGGGTCAAAGAGCCCACAGGTCGACCGAGGTCTTTTTTCACCAACTCGACCCCGGCAATGAGCGTGGTGCTGACTGCTCCCATACCCGGGAGGAGCACGCCGAGCTTGCCCTGGGCCGGCGCAATCGTTACCTGTGTTTGCTCCATACGCATCTCCTTTGCGCTACACGTATATGGATTCATAGAACAATGCGTGAGGGAGAAAATGAAGTTGGGGTGTGAGGACGCTAGCTTAGAAGAAATCTTCTCTCTTTGCAAGCGTTTTTTTCGGAATGGATCGAAACAGTGCGAGAGCTGACCGCTCGTGGTAAGCGTGTCAAACCATGAACGGCCGCCCTACAACTATCTAAAGAAGTATTGGCACCCTAGATGATGCCTACCGATTCTGTGCCTTGATCGTTTCCTGCTTTTTGGCAATTTCTGCGTTCTGCGGTGACTGCGAGCGTCGCCGCCACCACGTCCGTGCCCGCCGCGCGATCCGTCCGGCCGTGCTTCTCCCTGTGCGTCCGCCGCTCATGGCAACCCGCTGCATCGGACTCATCGGCGCCAACTCTAAGCGCCGTGTCGTTGCCGACAGACGCCAGAACACCCGGCCACGCGCAACGGCGAGGATAGGAGAAGGTGCATCACCATTAACCGCCGCCACTGGCGCTGGCGCCTCGGCAACCGCCACCACCAGCTGGGGTCTCTTGTCCTCAGCGATGCTCCGCTCATCGCGCTTATCGCGCTGGGTGATCGTGTCGGCTTCCTTCCCCCGCCCTTTCTCGGTCACTGCAGGGAGCTCAAACGGCACTTCGCGTCTGATAAACTCGATACTATATTCGTTCTGGCGCGCTGCTGGGTTCCCCAATACCTGAATGGTGAGGTGATAGTCGTCTTCCAGACGCGCGATTTCCTTGCGCTTTTGATTCAGCAGGTAGGCCGCGACGTCCATGGGCAGGACGGCTCGCACCGCTTCCACTGTCTCTTTGGCGACTTCGGCGCGTATGCGGCGTAAGATGGTGAGCGCGAGAGAGACCGTCGACTGGATCAGACCACTGCCATCGCAATGCGGGCAAGTGAGATAATGGCCCTCCAAAATGGTTGGCTTGAGTCGCTGGCGGGACAATTCTAACAGGCCAAACTGCGAGATACGTGACACCTGAATGCGTGCTTTGTCACGCTTCACCGCCTGGCGGAGCGCTTTCTCGATCTCCTGGATGTGCTTGAGGTTGCGCATATCGATGAAATCGATGACGATAAGCCCCCCCAGATCCCGCAACCGTAACTGCCGGGCGACTTCCTGCGCCGCTTCCATGTTGGTCTTAAACGCCGTTTCCTCAATACCCTTTTCCTTGGTGGCGCGTCCGGAATTGACATCAATGGCGACCAGCGCCTCGGTCGGATCGATGACCACCGACCCGCCCGATTTCAGTTCTACCTTATGGCTATAGATGGCCTCGATTTGTCCTTCCAGTTGGTATCTGGCAAACAACGGCTTTTTCTCACGATAGAGCTTGACACGCCCCTGATAGCGCGGCATCACGGCCTGGAAAAAGTCGCGGGCACGGCGATAGACCTCACGGTTGTCGACGAGGACTTCCTGAATGTCGGAGGTGAAATAATCGCGGATGGAACGAATGACCAGATCGTGTTCTTGATAGATCAGCGCTGGCGCCTCGGACTCGGTGCTCTTCTCTTGGATACTAGCCCACAGGCGTTGCAGATAGATCAGGTCGCGCTGCAACTCGGTTTTGTTGCGGTTCAACCCGGCGGTGCGCACGATAATCCCCATATCTGGCGGGGGATCGAGCTGCGCAATCGTCTCTTTGAGCTTTTTCCGCTCCTCCTCATCCTCGATTTTGCGCGAAATGCCTCCGGCACTGTCTGAGCCCGGCATCAGCACCAGATAGCGCCCCGCCAGCGAGATATAGGTGCTTAAACTCGCTCCCTTGTTGCCGATCTCTTCCTTGACCACTTGCACCAGAACCTTCTGGTTGCGTCTGAGCACGTCCTGGATGCGGGGACGCTTGTCACGCTCACCATTGCTCACCTCACCACTGTACCAGCTGGCGTGGATTTCGCCCATCGGCAGGAAACCGTGCCGCTTGCCACCGTAGTCAACAAACGCTGCCTGCAAGCTGGGCTCGACCTTGATGACAATGCCGTTGTAAATATTGCCCTTAATCTGCTCTTTACTGGACGTTTCGATCGTGAACTCTTCGAGTATGCCATCCTCCACAATGGCGACGCGGCTCTCTTCTTCGTCCGCGACATTGATCAACATCTTTTTTTTCATGGTTTAAACCTTACGTTGGAACACTTGGATTACCTCTCTGTGTGGATCAGGCTTGCCTGGGCCACGAAAGGAAATAGAAACGCGAAGATATGGACTGAATAAGGCCAGTAGTATCGCAGAGAGGTATTCACCTGTAGTGTAGCATTTTGGTATGACAATGCCAACAAAACTCTTCACTTATGCCCTTTTTGTGTGGTGCTGCCCAATCCCAGAGGCGTTGGCTCGGGGTTCGGAGGCCACTCTGGCTGTGCATACTCGATGAGTACACCGTGGCTGGCCTTGGGATGCAGAAAGCAAATCATCCCGGCCAGTCCTGGCCGTGGGTGTTGATCGAGGATGGCCACACCCTTTGCCTTGGTGGCCTCAAGCTCACGCACGATGTCGTCGGTTTCAAAGCACAGGTGATGCAAGCCCTCGCCCCTGCGCTCCAGAAAACGGGCGACGCCCGTATGGGCAGCAAGTGGCTCGAGCAGTTCGATCTCGCTGGTGCCGATGGTCAAGAGAGCGGCCTTGACCCCTTGGTCTGGAATGATATCTTGCTTGTGAACCGGCAATGACAGGGTATCGCGATAGAAGGCGTAAGCCGCTTCGATACTACGCACCACAATGCCTACGTGGTGGATCTTCTTCAGCATCGGCGCTCCTTGGTGGGATGCAGTCGTCCGCATTGTGCTCCATTGGCGCGCTCGACTTCGAGCTGGTATGATTATGCCGGATCACGCCTGCAAGCACAAGAAAATTGACGTCTGCTGAGCCATCACAGGTAAGGCAGCTCTGCATTAACCAATATATCCTCTATAGACGAGGAGCTCGGCGGTCAGCACGGCGCCTTCGGCGGCTCCCATTTTGCTATTGTGCGACAGAAGGACGTACTGCACACCGTGGGCGAAGGCGGTATCGGCACGCACGCGTCCTACCACGGTGGCCATGCCGTCGTCCGTGTCGCGGTCCAGACGCGGTTGCGGTCGGAATGGGTCGTCGTGGACGACGATAAATTGGCGTGGAGACGATGGTAGCCCGAGTTGGACGAACTCCTGGCCAAAGTTGTGCCACGCTGCCCGTACCTCTGGTAAGGTGGCCTGGTGTTTGGTGACCGCCAGTACGCTCTCGGTATGGCCATCGATCACCGGGACGCGCGTACAGGTGATGCTCATCCGCACTGCCGCTGGTTCGACGCCGGAGGCGGTGAGGTGACCCAGAATTTTACAGGTCTCGCGCTGCACCTTTTCTTCTTCTTTCGGGATGTAAGGAATGACGTTGTCCACGATATCCAGGCTCAGCACCCCGCCGTTGCGACCTGCCCCAGAGACAGCTTGGAGCGACGTCATCACCACTGTCTCGAGGCCAAAATGGGTGGCAATGGGTGCCAGCGTGATGGCCAGGCCAACAGTGGTGCAATTAGGATTGGGGGCAATGCATCCCTGCCAGCCGCGCTGCTGCCGTTGCCGGTCGAGCAGACCCAGGTGCGCGTCGTTGACCCCAGGAATGAGGACCGGCACGTCGTCTTCATAGCGAAAGGCCGAGGCCGTGCTGATCACCGGGCAGGTTTTGGCATACAGCGGCTCTAGTATTTTGGCCGGTTCAGACGCGATGCCGGTGAAAATGACGTCAAAGCGGGTTGCATCCAGCTCGTCGGCAGCCTCGACTGGGAGATCAAAGATCGCCTTCTCGGGGAGTGGCCCGGCATACCAGTGCAGCGCCCCTGTCGCCTGGTCGCGCAGTGCCTCGCCATACGTCTGACCCGCTGAACGCTGCGAGGCAGCCAGGGCTTCGATGCTGAACCAGGGATGGTGCTGCAAAGCCAAGACGAACTGCTGACCGACAATGCCAGTGGCGCCAACGATGGCAGCCTTGAGCATGGACAGGACTCCCTCTCTGTATGGGTTGACTCCTAAGCTCCGTGGCAGTTAAGCATATATTATATCAGAAAGAATCCTACTTTGCGCTCAAGGCTGTACAAAAATGG
>Ga0081538_10000977_pt2 | contig 26253 bp, 31 predicted proteins | sample TabmetS5T2R1_FD_71022 | JGI IMG/M metagenome (GOLD analysis project Ga0081538, IMG submission 71022) | Tabebuia heterophylla rhizosphere microbial communities from the University of Puerto Rico - S5T2R1 | ecosystem: Host-associated > Plants > Roots > Rhizosphere ... | reverse complement strand
AACTGTAGTTGACCTGATAGGCGATACTAAAAGAAAACCAGCCGTTCTTAAGACATCTGCCAAGACTGGAATGGGTGTGGATGAACTAGCCAAGAATATTGATAAGCTACTAAAAGAAAAAAGCATTAATTATAAAGAACGCGAGAGAAAGATGCTGGAGGATGAGTTAACAGATATGATTTTAAGTATCTTGGAGAAAAAGGTTTCCTCTATGCTTGCTAAGGAAACAAAATATTCAGAGGAGTATATCGACAGGCTGGTTAGAAAAGAGATTGATCCTTATGTGGCTGCTGAAGAAATGGCCCGGAATCTCTTCAGGTGATAACAAAGATGGAGAGCGAGACTTTCAAGACTGATTCAAACATACCGGTTAAGCGGGTTTTTACAAATAGCGATTTGAAAAATTATGATGGACTTGTTGAAGAAGAGCCTGGTAGGTATCCATATACCCGGGGTCTGTATCCGGACATGTACCGTGAGCGACTTTGGACCATGCGCCAGTACAGCGGTTTTGGTAGTGCAGAAGAAACAAACAAGCGCTTCAAATTTTTGCTAGACCATGGCCAAACGGGGCTTTCACTTGCATTTGACCTGCCTACTCAAACTGGCAGAGATTCAGATGACCCGCAGGCAGAGGGTGAGATTGGAAGGACAGGGGTGGCCATCAGCTCGATAAAAGATATGATGACGTGTTTTGACCGCATACCACTTGAAAAGGTCAGCACTTCGATGACTATCAACTCCACAGCATCCACACTTTTATCACTTTACATCACTGTTGCAGAGAACCAGGGCGTGTCGCCGGACAAATTGCGTGGCACAACTCAGAACGATATTCTGAAGGAATACATCGCACGAAACACCTACATTTATCCTCCCAAGCCATCTATGCGCCTGATAGGAGACATGATCGAATATTGCTCCAAAAAAGTTCCACAATGGTACCCGATCAGCATTTCTGGCTATCACATGAGAGAAGCCGGCTGTAACGCTGTACAAGAGTTGGCCTTCACCTTCGCAAACGCAATCGAATACATCTCTACTTGTACAAGTAGAGGACTCAGTGTTGATGACTTTGCTCCACGACTTTCGTTCTTTTTCTGCTGCACTATGGAATTCTGTGAGGAAATTGCCAAGTTCAGAGCGGCTCGGAGGATCTATGCCAAAATAATGAAAGAGAAGTTTCATGCAACAAATCCTAAATCGCAGCACCTCCGCTTCCATGTTCAGACATCTGGCGAATCATTGACTGCCCAGCAAGTTGACAATAATATTGTGAGGGTCGCGACGGAAGCACTTGCTGCAGTACTTGGTGGATGCCAATCGTTGCATACAAACTCACGTGATGAAGCGCTTGCACTTCCAACTGAAGAATCAGTTAAGATTGCACTCAGAACTCAACAGATAATTGCTGCTGAGACCGGCGTTAGCAAAACTGTGGATCCGATGGGGGGCTCATATTACATTGAATACCTTACAGCCAAGATAGAGGAGGAGGTTAACGAGTATCTTAAAAAGATAGAAAGGATGGGTGGTGCCCTAGTCGCAGTGGAGAAGGGCTTCTTCCAAGAAGAGATCAGGAATAACGCATATCAATTGAAGAAAGAAATTGACGAAAACAAGCGCATTATCGTCGGCGTTAACAAGTATCAAGACGAACATGATATTGAACCGAAGATCAACAGGATAGATCCATTGCTGGAGCAAAAACAATTAGCAAATGTCAAGGAATTCAAAAGCAACCGCGACAAGTCAAAGGTTGATCAAGTGCTATCACAATTGCAAAAGGCAGCTGAAAAAGATGACGATAACCTGATGCCCCATATCATCAATGCAGTTAAGAGCTACAGTACACTTGGTGAAATTAGCAGTACTTTACGAACTGTGTTTGGTAGATATGAACCTAAGATATCTTTTTAGGATGAAAGAAGAACTGTGCAGAGAGTGTGCAAGGATCAAGCTGTGGCTGGTGCCTCTCCTGTTATGGCCTATCAGTTAAGAGAGCAGTTTGGGTTTTGATTTTGCAGCTGACTAGAAGAGGCATCTGTCGTGCTGAAAAGATAGGCTTTAACCATTATAATCGACGAGCTAACTCAGTGGTGGCCAAGATTATCTAATAATAGGCTATCAGAATTTGGTATAAATAACCTATATTTAACTGAATTACACAAAGGCACATACCATGCAGGAGAATAAAGGCCTAGACTCTCTTAAACAAGAAGAATTCCTGTGGGTTGCCACTTTCCTGCCGTTAAAGAGTTGGAAGTATATGATTCCCTTTCAATTGATGACTTCAAAAGTGCTAAAGCAGGTAAGAGAAACTAAAGGCGTGATAAACTATGCTGTCAAGGCTGACTTTCCAAAAAAGTACTTCTGGACACTATCCATTTGGAAAGACCAAGATTCTCTTAGACACTTTGTCATGGCAGAGCCGCATGCAACTGCTATTAAGAAGTTCACCGAATGGGCTGGAGAGGGTTCTGCGTTTGTGGAATGGACTAGCTCAAGTAATTCAATTGATTGGGCAGTTGCTATGGAACGACTTAAGAACCCTACCTTTTACTATAAGGATCAAAAATAGTCTCTACAGCAATATATTCATGATTTATTGATACTTTCACGAATTCTTTTGATCCAATTTTGGACCCTTAATTCACTTTGCGAACGAAGGTAATTATTTGCATTCCAATCTTGTCATATCCATCTTGATAAATAGATCTATGAGCAGAGGACAGTGTTCAACTTATCGTCCTTTTTCGCTTTTTTCGCCCTCCCCCTTTTCGATAATAATAACGTGTCGACTCGGCAAGGCAACAAAACATTATAACTGCATGGTATATCTTCGACATAAATTTGGGCCAGTAGATTAAATAAACTCTCAATGAATTTATTATTCAATGAGAGTCGACCATATAGCTATTGCAGTTAATAATATGCAACAGGCACTAACTGACTATCAAAAAATACTCAATGTTGATGAGCTGAAAATTGAGGAAGTGCCCAACGAAAAGGTCAGGGTCGCAATGCTAATGCTAGAAGATACTAGAATAGAATTAATGGAGCCAATGGCTCCTGACAGTCCAATTTCAAAGTTCTTACATGAACGAGGAGAAGGCATACACCATATAGCAATCACTGCTGACAACATCGAAAAGGATGTTGCAAGGGCATCTGAGAAGGGTATGAGGATGCTTGGTGAATTGCGTACAGGTTCTTACGGCCGTAAGATCACGTTTATACATCCCAAATCACTTCATGGTGTTCTAACGGAGTTCTGTGAGGCGCCACCGGCAACACAGTCCTAGGTCGCCAAAGAAGAAGAATAACAACAACAATAATAATAATAGCAAAACTGAAATTTTGTATTGTATTGCAAGATTGCAAACAGCTTACCAGGCTGCTGAAAGAAAGTGTGAAGAGAAATCACGCAGATGCACTGTTGCTCTCGGGAGGGCTTGACAGCAGCATTTTGGCAAGTATATTGCGGCCAGAATACTCACTTGCTGCAGGATTTGGTAGAGCTGCTCCTGATCTTGTCTATGCAAGGCAAGTTGCAGAAAGATATTGCAAACACCATGTTGAGATTGTTTTTGGGCAGAACAAAATGGCCGAGCTGGTCGAGCAGGTTATTCAAATTTTTGAAACATTCGATCCAATAGAAATCAGGAATTCTTCTGTGGCACTTGCCGGCATAGAGTGGGCAAAAAGCGATGGCTATTCTAGTGTTATGACCGGTGACGGCAGCGACGAGCTGTTCGCCGGCTATAACTACTTTTCTCGTTATTATTCTGACATGCAAAGACTTGATTCAGAGCTGCAACGCCTGTGGCAGATCATGCACTTTTCCTCAAGAAAACTAGGTGAACATGTTGGCATAGAGGTGAAAACTCCTTTCCTTGATGAGAAGTTTGTGTCATTTGCAAAATTGATCAGTTTGAACAACAAAGTGGGCGAACACGATGGTAAAAAGTGGGGCAAGTTCATTCTGAGAAAATGCTTTGAACCAGCACTGGGCTCACTAGTATGGAGACCCAAGCTTGCACAAGAGCAAGGAGCTGCCACTGATCGCTATCAACAGTATATTGAAGAAATGATCGACAACTTGACTTTTGCAAACAAGAAAAGAATAGCTCAGGAGCAAGAAAGTGTCAGAATAAGAAGTAAGGAGCATCTATACTACTATGACATTTTCAGAAGCTATTTTCCTCCGCCAAAAGAAGAAGAAGAAGGAGATGAATATACTTGCACATCACGTTGCTCAGATTGTAGAGGATGTATTGCACCTGATGCTAGGTTTTGCAGAAAGTGTGGTGCTTTTCCTGTTATACCACTTTCACTTTGAATACTTACGAGGCTTTTTTGTAAAAATCCTCTTGCAACCTTCACAGCAAAAGTAGTAAATCTTGCCATGATGCTCATGGCTAATTGCAAGTTCCTGATGCATTTCAATTCCACAGACAGGATCAACAACAGGCATCAGCACTATGCAAAGAACCTGCGTATTTATTGTTTACCAAAAGTAATAATTGAAACATTATTATTATTTTAACACGAGATAAGTGCTTCAGACATTGGTTGAAGGCTAATGTATATGAACTCACGATAAAACAGATTATTGTTGTCCTTTTGATATGCATTAAAAAATTCTCGTTTTCTTGCTTAGAATGGAAGGAAAAAGGTGCGCGTTGCACCTTATAATATCTTCTTCTCTAACATATATGCAATGTTATTATTAGATGACACTTGGACTCTATTATTTTTAGAAAGCAAAAAATAGAAAAATCGGGCGTCTGGTTGCCCAGACATAGTCGAAATCCTAAGTTTATGGGATAGACCTGCTGTACAGCTTTCCTTCAAGTGCTAGCTTGTACATTTCGGCCACATATGGGTTCTTGGCTGGTGTTTCTGCACCCAGTTCAACCATTCTGGCGTATACTCTGACTACATAAGCCAAAGCGCCCATGAATGCCACGACGACACCCATGTTAAACATCCAGTGGTTTGGAACTGCAAAGATTTCTTCGACGAACCAGAAGTGCCACATTTCATTGATACCGATCGTGAACATTGTGGCTAGGTAGCCTATGATGGTAATCTTCAAACCGGTGTTCATTGAGTTTCCAGGTCCCCTAAGGATTGGTACTCTTCTGTCGTAGATTGCGACAAAGCCCCAACCTAATGGGAGTGCTACGAAGTGGCTGTATAGCCACCAGTGAGCAGGTGTGAATGCGCTATCTCTGATTGCCGTCTGGTGCAGTGAGCCATCGACGAAGTTGTCGACCTCTACTGAGGCTGCAATTGAACCCAGCATGATGACCATGATGTAGATCTTCTTTAGTCTCTGGATTTCGACTTCTTTTGGTATCAGTGCTGGCATCTGAGCCATATCAGTTTACTTCCAGAAGTGATATTTTAACCTGCACTTGAACAAATAACAGAAAAAGATATAAAAAATAACGTATACTATTGCTGCATGAAATATCTTCTATGATTTAAGAGAAAAAAATGTAAAATTCATCACATACGGAAGATAGACACTAATGATAATCATTGAAGATAATATGTCATTGATATAGCGGCAGCTCAGTCAAATACCTTTTCTTCATGGTCTCAGTTTAACTCTGAATCTTCACTGCTGCCATCTAATCTGTACAACCTTCTCTTTAATTAATTCTTAGGCGCCTCAAAATAGGATTAAACTGGATGAGAAAACAGCAAAAGTAGAGTGTATGCCTCTTTTGCCTAAGAGAAAGGTCTATAGTCCTCGACAAGCTGTGACAGTGGGAAACGCTTCTTGCCCACTATTTTTATATCGACGCGGGGTTTTCTCTCCTTTCCAACTTCAATTATATTATAACAATTTTCAAAGAATCCTCGAAATCTGATTGAGGATGTAGTGCCAGCATACGCTATTGCCAGCCTTCCAAGATTCCACACCCAGGGCCTGTGTTTGTGACCGCAAAGTACTAGGTCAACTCCTGATTGCAGAAATGTGCGAAGTGTATCGCCAGCGTCAAGGATGATGATTTTGTCAGTGCCAGTATCCGGTATCCCTATCAAATGATGATGCATCGCTACTATTTTGGGCTTGGTCTCTGGATATTTGCTCAGCGTCTTTTCCGTCCATAGATTCTGGCGGTAGCCTACCTCCCCTTCATCTCTATCTGGCCTAGCAGTGCCCACTGTGAAGATAAGGGCATCGTCAAATTCATAGATCTGCTTTGTGGGAAAGAACTTCTTGAACAGTAAATATCCAGTATGACGATAATCATGGTTACCGGCGATTACTATCACGTTTGGGCACACAAAGCGCTCAAGCTCCTTCCTTGCCTTTTCGAATTGGATCAGCAACCCGTCATCTGTCAAGTCGCCAGTCACGATTATTGCATCTGGTTTTAGTTTATTGACCTCTTCAACTACTGTGTCAAAGACACTTTGGACGAAAAGGCCGCCAATGTGTATATCAGATAGCTGGACTATTTGCAATTAATATTATACTATTGTGCGACCTTGATGCCATATATATAACATGTACAGATAAAGCAATATTATTATTAATGCCCTATCTAGCTTGTTCTCTTAGAGTCATCATCAGTTGCCAAAGCGCAGGATAAAGGAGGAAAAGCCAAAGAAAAAACTTGGAAAGAAGGAGCTTCTCATTGCTCCTATTGCCATGGGAGCAGCTACACTTATCGCACTCGTAATCATACCTAACTTTGCGCCGCCACCCGACCCCACTCAGGTATGCCTCAGAGAACATAATATTGAATCCTTCCAGCTTTATCCACGAATTGAGGTAGTTGTTGACGGCAAGCAGCAGATGCTGCCAGATAACGTCGGCAGACAACCCAAGGACGGTCAAGAATGTTTACGTCCCATCCACACAGATGAAGTAGGCAACATAGTGCATATTGAATATATCAGGCCCATTCGGTTCACGCTTGCCGATTTTATGACTATTTACAATATGAGTAACACAATTAATGTAGTCGACAACTCTACTGGCACAGATATAGCGCAGACGCTGAACCTCACCAATTACAACATAGAGTATTCGTATTTCTCAGAAGAAGGTGAGTTTACCAAAGTGGCTAGGCCCTCTGATATGCCTCCATTCCCTCAGGACAACAGGATGGTTGCTCGTGTAGATCTGATAAGTAAATAAGAATAAATAGCGAAAAAAGAGGCCACCTCTTTGTTTGGCTAGCAAAAAAACTGCAGCGATAATTAGAGGCGATGGCACCGGGCCAGAGCTCGTTGATGCTATGATCAAGGTTCTGAAGACTTGCAACTCAGAGGTTGAACTAGTTTTATGTGATGCTGGGTCAGAATGGTGGCAAAAAAATGGAGGCAATTCATATATTTCTCCAGATGTATGGAAACAACTTGAAGAGTCAGATGCCTGCTTTAAAGGGCCGACTACTACAGTACCACTTCCAAATGCGCCGCGCAGCGTTGCAGTAAGTATCCGCCAGAAATTCGAGCTTTACGCCAATATTAGGCCGATCAAGACATACAAGAATCAGGAAAGACAGCTCGACTTTGTCTGTGTGCGTGAAGCAACAGAGGGACTATATGCTGGCATCGAGTTCAAGATTAGCGATGATTCTGCAATAGCTATTCGGAAAACTACAAGAAAGAATTGCGAGCGAATTGCCGCTGCAGGCTTCAAAGTTGCCAGGGACAGAGGGTTTGATTCCGTATATGCAATAACCAAGCGCAACATACTCAAAGAGACGGATGGCATTTTCTGGGCTGCAGTCGAAAAGGCACAAAAGCAGTTCAAGGACATACGCCTTGAGGAATACTATATAGACAATATGACACAGCAGTTAGTCAAAAACCCAGAAAGGTTCAACAAGAGCGTACTCCTCAGCACTAACCTTTTCATGGACATTGTATCAGAATGTGCTTCAGGTCATGTCGGATCGATTGGCAATGTCTACTCCGGCAACTATGGCGATGATTATGCTATGTTTGAGCCTGCGCACGGCAGTGCGCCCAAGTATGCAGGCCAGAACAAGGTTAATCCCGTTGCTACTATTCTTTCGGGTGCTTGGATGATAGAATACCTTGGAGAGAAGCAAATCTCAAAAGCAATATTCCAGGCTACAGAAGATATCATCAATGAGGGCAAATATGTAACATACGACTTGGGTGGAACCACAACTACATCTCAGATGGCAGATCAAATAGCTCTTAAGGCCAGCAATCTGCTGCAAGAGAAATAAAAGAGTGCTCAAAGACTCAGCTCGACAATAGAGAGCGTCTCGTAGAATAGTCTTTTTTCTTTTACTATCCTCTTGTAAATGTTATTCTCTAAAACCATCTTATCAAGAGTAGAAGAATTGGCAAGTGATGAAATGACAATCAGCAGTTTGCCATCTCCTGCAAGGAGAGGCAGGGCGGAATTGATAAAGTGGATCGTTGCTTCTATCCCTGTAGGACCTCCATGCACAGCAGGATCCAGGATATTGTTGTTGTTGATGTTGTTACCATCTTCGTTAGGAAGGTATGGTGGGTTGCTTACTACAAGGTCAAACTTGCCAATTCCAAACGCTGACCCTGCGTCGCAGCATACAAGTAATACATTCGCTGATGATGATATCTTTTGTTGCTTGCAATATTGCAACGCCTGTAGGTCAATATCAGAGCCAACCACGTAGGTAAAGTTCTTTTCAAGTACATCGAGCAAGAGTCCCGATCCTACTCCTATTTCAAGGGCCCAACTGCCACTATATTGGCTGATGCAATCTGCCAGAAGAAACGTATCATCAGATGGAGCGTACATTTGATGACATCGACTCTGCCATCCGGATAAGATCCTTTGGTTCAAGCTCATCTACTCTCTTGCTTCCACAGTTCTCATCAATAATAATCCCTATCTCGGTAGCAACAGATGACGCCTTCTTGTTCCGCCTTGAGAAGAGGAGGTTGATATTTCTTATTACCTCTCTTGTAACAGTGTTCACAGGAATAATCCTGATGATTGAAGATTCTATCTTAGGTTGTGGCTCAAACGATTCCCTTCTAACTTTGAACAATTTTTCGATAGTAAAACAATGAGCCGCAAGTGCAGATATCGCCCTATAGTTCTTGTTATCTGGCCCTGCGGCGAGCTTATCTGCAAACTCTTCCTGCACCATTAGTATTGCCCTCTCAAATTTTTGTGTAGATAGCCATTCAATGGCATCTCTGCTCCGCGAATAGGGAAGGTTTGAAACAAATACATCAAAGAAATGTGGGTTCTTGGTTTTAAAAAGGTCGGCGTTTACTAGCTGTAAATTCTCAAACTGTGATAAGAGCTGCTTTTGTGCTTTTTTATATAGATTGATGTCGATTTCATAGGAAATTACTTGTTTGGCATATTTGCACAGCTCTGCCGTGAGAATTCCTTGACCGGTGCCTGCTTCAAGAACAATTTGGTCTTTACCTATGTAGGCAGCAGAGATTATCTTGGCAAGGATTCGTCGGTCAACGAGCATATGCTGACCAAGTGCCCTTGTAATATTCTTCTTTATTGGCGGCAATTATTTTCTTACGAAAAGATTCATTCTGGCCTGTCCCATTACTTCTTCAATTATTCTCTTGGCTATGAGCTTGGCAGGATCCCTTAGTCCTACTCGAGTCTGAAGATCTGAAAAGTTTTCAAACTTTTTCTTGTCTCTTTCCTTAATTATTGTCATCATATAGGTCTTACCAATACCAGGGATGAGCTCTAGTGCATGTATCCTAGGAGTTATCGGCTGTGCATTATTGATGTAATTGACAAAGCGCTTTTCATTGGCAACTACTACTTTTTCTATTATGTTTGCTAGCTCGTTCTTTGCAGCCTGTGAAATAGCAGTGTATTCTAGTCTACCAAGTACACTTGACACCTTCTCACGGCCTTCCCGCCCTATGTAAAGGCGCTCGCCTATCTCGACCGTAGTGTTTGAGATTCCCAATAGCTCCAGCAGGGTCAGCCGTTCTTCTCCTATAGCCTGGATTATGACGCCTTCTCTGCCCCTAACTGTTAGGGATTTGCCTCTTGGTGTAAAGTCAAGAACGTAGGCGTACTCTTCGTATTTCCTCGGTTGGCCGTGCTCTCCTTGGCTAAAGTGCCCAGCAGCAGCATCCTGCGTAGATGGTGGTGTCGGTGGTGGTGGTGGTTGTTGTCCTGACAATGTTCAACCCCTATTACGGGAAAGTGAATATTTAACTTTGAGTATCTTCTGCCTTTAGAATATTTAGCATCTTTCCAAGCGTGTCAGTTAGGATTAACTTCTTCCATCCAAAGGTAAATGCTCTAAGTTCTTCAAGTGAGGTTGGCATGATGTTGACTATTTCAACCGCTTCTTCCTCTGTTAAGTCACACTGCTCTACTAGCTGGCGTGTCATTGTCTGCGCTTTTTGAGAGTCAACCTTCGCAAACTTCTTGACATAGTCGGCTGTCCACCTTTGGATCTGGTCCATCTCATCAGGTTTGACTGATTCGAGGATTTCCTTTACCTGTGGCAGAGTAACTATTTCTTTTTTGATTATCTCTGTCATTTCTTTCTGACACCTTCTTCTGCTGGCGGTGTTATTGTTGTTGTTGCTGTTACTGTTCTTCCTGATCGTGATATCGCTGGAGTACCTCTAAGCAGCTTGATGTGATTAAACCTAGTCTGCAGTATCTTTTTTTTGTCGCCAATCATGACCGAGACTTTTAATGTGCGCCTTCCAACCTCTTCAATGACTCCTATCTTGCCATGAAATCTCCGATGAGGGGTTGTATTGTGCTCCCTTGGATCAATATCGACAACAACCTTGTCTCCAATCTTATAATCGTAGAGTAGATATGAAATACCCCTAACTACGTTGCGCTTAGTTAGGATTGAGCGAGCCTTTCTCCTAGTACCGTACGATCGTGGCATGGCAGTTCAATGCCATGAGCCTTAATTTAATATTATCTAGCTTCACTGACATCTGAAATGCCGCTATCTGACAATGTAAATAGAATTTCGCGCTCTGCGTGGTAGGGGCTGTCAACCATCCTCGCAATACGATTCTTGCCAGACCGCTTCAGGTAAATCCTGTATGTGCTAGTATGGGCTAGCACATGGCCTCCTACAGGCCTGACTGTGTCTCCAAAGTAAGCATCCGGCGACGCTTGAATCTGATTTGTAACCACGATAGCTACTTCATATGTCTCTGCTATCCTAACCAATATGTGCATGAATTTGTTCAGACGCTGCTGTCGCTCAGATAGTGTTGCCCTGCCAATGAACTCTGCGCGATAGTGTGCAATTGCTGAGTCAACAATTATTAGCCTAGCATTGTTGTCTTCAATTACAGAACCAGCTTCGTCAATGATAAGTTCTTGATGGGCACTGTTGTACGCCTTAGCGACAATTATATTTTCAAGCGCCCTTTGCGAATCAAATCCTCGCGCTTGTGCAATGGAAACTATTCTTTCTGGACGAAATGTGTTTTCGGTATCAATATAGATGGCCTTTGCAGCAAGTCCGCCTTCAGACGTTGGCTGCTGCACCATCAGGCATAATGTGTGGCAAAGCTGAGTTTTGCCAGTTCCGAATTCTCCATATACCTCTGTCACAGCCTTTGTCTCGATACCGCCACCCAACAGGTCATCAAAGCTTTTGGAGCCTGTGGATATGCGATCCTTGCGCTTGTTGTAGAGGCTCGTTGCGGTGACAAAGCTTTTGTCGATCATTCCTAAATCTTCAAGCATCACTCTTGCCTTATTGCATATCTCTACTGATTCATCCATCTCCATTCCCGTAGATTCTGAAATGTCTACAGGACCTCTTACGAGAAGGTCTCGGATCGATCTAAAACCGGCCTCTCTTAGCCGCTTCTCTGTGGCCGGTCCTATCCCCTCTACGTTATAGAGAGCCAGCTTGTCTGAAACTTCCTCCTCCTCTTCCTCCGCAGTCAAGTGCTTATACAGTTTAGCTTTGCATGCGTTACTAATTAGCATTGATAAAATCATGAATTTCGGCGACTGACGTGCTGGAGCAAAATATATATCTTTGTTCTTTCTGGTCTACTTAAGAATAAGGATATGATGGAAAGCAAGACGTTAGTTGCAATGGCTCTTGCGACTATCATGGCTGTCTCTGTAATTTCATATATTCTACCCTCAGCTGATGCCCATGGTGTACAGGCACAACTTCAGAGTCGATTCGTAAGAATTGATAATGAACAATTTTCAGATCAGACCTTGACTACAGGTGAAGAGTTGACTGTGACTGGTGAGCTGACAAGTTTGGTCAACAGACCGCTAAGGGCATGGCTATCGCTGTTCAGCGAATCATCTAACGCAGGCAACAGATGGGAGTTCTTGGCCCGTGATCCGCCCGGCAACATATTTGATATCCCTCCAGGAGCAACGATTCCTTACTCAATTACAGTAAGGGCGCTTGAGCCAGGAACTTATCACGTACATACTCAGCTAAACGTGGAATCTGTAGGACCTGGTCTTGGAAGAGGCGCAACGGTAAGCGTGACAGGAGAAGCAATATTGAAGCCAATTCCATATCAAAACATTATCTATCAGTGCATAATTATTGGTGTTGGACTTGGGGTTACGTTCGCAACGAGACCGTGGCAAGTCATCTAAAAACGCCACTTCCTTTTTCCTTTTAATTATCTATTTCTAGACGATCAGATAGCAGGAGCTGAAACTAGCTGACAAAATCAATTGTTTCTATATAATGGTTATTGCTCTTTTGAAGGCGGATATTACAGGCCGGATTGACTGCTGCTACTGCTAGCGGGCTTGATCAACTCGTACTTTGAGGTGTATCCCCGCGGATTTATCATCATCCCTTGATAATTAAAAGTTGACGAGTTTCCCACAATGACAGTGGTTATCATCCCCAACATGTCTTGATGCTCAAGCATTTTTTCTAAAGTGGTTACAACCAGCTCCTGACTTTCTCGATAAGCACCCTTGACTATAGCAATTGGTGTATCTGGCTTTCTGTATTTCAAAAATATCTCCCTTGTGTCTCGCAGCTGGTGAACCCTCTTTTTACTTGCAGGATTGTATATGACAGTCACATAGTCACCCATGGCTGCAGCTTCGACACGTTTGACTATGATGTCCCATGGAACTAGCAAGTCGCTCATACTGACAACTGCAAAGTCGGTCATGAGGGGCGAGCCTACAAGGGCAGCGCATGAATTGAGCGAAGATACGCCGGGAACACATTCGACGTAGATGCTGCTATTGTCTTGTCTATTCCAACCTTTTTCAGCCAAGATTTCATATATGAGTCCAACCATGCCATAAATACCCGGGTCACCGGATGAAACAACTGAAACGATTTTGCCCTTTTCTGCAAATTCGATCGCTTGATTTGCTCGATCCACCTCTTGAGTCATAGCGTAACGGTAAACCTCCTTGCCTGCTATCAGATCTTCAACGAGACTAACGTAAGTATCATAGCCAATAATGACTTCACTTTCCTCAATGACCTGCTTTGCTCTATAGGTCATATGATCATGGCTGCCAGGTCCTACTCCAACAACGTACAACTTGCCCTTCTTGGAGCTCATACTTGCACATCAGAGTCAAGAGAAATCCAATTTATCCTTTTCCAGTACCTTTAGCAAGCTCAAACTCCTCATGTAAAGCTCGCACAGCCTGCTCACAGTCATTGTCATTGACGACAAAGGCCAAGTTGAGCTCAGACGATCCCTGTGTTATCATTATGACGTTGATGCCATGCTTTGCCACAGCACCAAACACTTTGGCTGCTACTCCCTTGATCCCTCGCATGCCGGATCCTACTACTGCAATGACTGCAACATCGTCGTTGACATTTATCTGCTTTATGACTTTCCCAAGTAGGCTCAGCTCCAAAGTAGTAATAGCCTTGTCAAGGTCTGTCTTTCTCACAAGCATTGAAATGCTCGATTCTGAGGGGCTCTGAGATATCATCATAATGTTGATGCGGTTTTTGGCAAGGGTATCAAAGATCTTGGCTGCAGTGCCTGGCGCGCCAACCATACCACCGCCGCTTACATCAATAAGAGCAGTATGGCGTATCACGCTTACAGACTTTACTATTTTCTGCGATTCCTTGCTTGGGTTTTGTGTAATGATAGTGCCAGTATGCTTGACATTAAATGTATTGCGGATTCTTATTGGAATCTTGGTATCAATGACTGGCTCAAGAGCGCGCGGGTGCATATATTTTGCACCAAAAAGCGCCATTTCCATTGCTTCAGCAAACGACACTTCCTTGAGCACTTTAGCATCCATGACCAGCTTGGGGTCTGCTGTCATCAGTCCATCAACATCGCTCCACAACCACACTTCTTGAGCACCTACGCTTACAGCTATTATCGTAGCAGTGTAGTCAGATCCGCCTCGTCCGATAGTTGTTATGTTGCCATACTGGTCGGCACCAATGAATCCAGTTATCACAGGCACGATATCCTGATTAAGCATGGGCTCAAGCTTATGGCTCACTTTAAGCTTTGTTGTGTCCATTAGGGGCCGAGCCTCACCAAAGTTGCTATCGGTTAGTATGCCTGCCTCCTTGCCTGTAAGGTATTCTGACTTTATGCCAATGTCCTGCAGAGCAAACGACACTATAGGAGTAGAGAGGCGCTCTCCAAACGACATCAGATAGTCGAGTGACCTTGTGGTAACTTCACCTAATAGCACAATGCCGTCAAGTACATCTTCTAGCTCACTAATTGTTTTCTTGAAGGTAGCGAGGGCCTCGCTTTTCAACTTTTTGTCTGAAATTGCACCCTCTGCAATTTGCATGTGAGTATTCGTGCACTTTTTTACAAACTCATCTAGTGACATCTTATCTCCTCGCTTGACGCTATCTGCTATCGAGAGCAGGCCATCAGTCATGCCTCGAACAGCAGAAACCACACAGACTATCTCGTTGTCTTTCTTATGGGATTGTACCAGCTGTGCAATGTGCCTTACTTTGTCTGAGGAGTCTACTGCCGTTCCCCCAAACTTCATCACCAAGCGCATAGTATTCTAATCCTGAACTCTAGGTGCTAAATAGAAGTGGATCCTCCCCACATTTGCTATCTTGAACTCAAGCCTAAGTGGCATTTTACTTGAATACTCGGCTGTCACTGAGCCACCCATTGATACTACAGCCTTGGTAATTTTAGATAAATAGTCAATGCTGTATGTAGCCTTGCTTTCTTCCTTGGCCTCAAGCTCCTCAAGTCCTTCATTACCTGCCTCAAGCGTGATGTCAGCCTCGCCGGAGTCTCCCCTGCCAGAGAAAGTTATCCTGCCTGATTTTGATTCAATAGAAATGTATTCAGACACCACTTGAACATCAGACAACACTTTATCAAACGCTATAGCTGTGAATACAGCTTTGGAGTTAAAATTGAGCTTTGGCAGCGGAGTGGAGCTTGCCGAGCTTTCTATCAGGCGGCTCTTATATTCTCGCTTGTAACTATTTGACATTTTTAGATGCAGCATACTATCGTCGCCAATGCTGATTTCAACTGCGTCCTTTTTATCAGCCCTTTTTATCAGTTTTGAAAATTCGTCGACTCTGATTCCGAATTTTACCAAGCTGTCACACTCATACTTTTCAAATGCGTGATTGGGCCAATGAATATCTATGAGCGCAATGTGTGAGGGATCCATGCCTCTAAAAGAGATACCTTCTGCTGCTGCTTCAAAAGTCGCCTCGTCTACAAGGGTTGAGATTGCAGATGCCACAGCCTTCCATTCGTCTGGTGACTTGCTTCTAGCTACAAAAACCAAATTCATCTATTTGGCAGCGCTATTTGGATTTTAAACATTGCTCTCTCTTTCTCTCTCTTTTTAGTGACCTGTTTGAGTCATCATCTTGTGTCCCACCTAGATGTATACAATTTTTTTAAAATAAGCGTATGTGGCTAAGATATACCTACTAAATAATAGAGCAAGACACATGTTGTCAAAAGGAGTCGTTCTCTGCTCTCGCAAAATTGTGGTATGTATGTGTGGTCGACTAGGCATAGTTGCGCCAAGTGTGGTTGCACTTTGTGCATCGATAAAATTGTGTAGTCGCTTCATCAGCAGACCTTGTCTGAAGCATCCACCAAAACGCAGTTCCATTCTTGCATTGTGGGCAGTCGATATTGGTAGTTGGAAGTGCCTCAACGCTGTCACCATCCATGACCTTGAGAGAAACGTCCTGAGCTGCCTTAGTGTTTAATTCTTTCCTGCTCCCCTCTTCCTCAATTCTTTTAGTCTTAAAGCCGCATTTTGAGCAGACCATGGCCTCTTCTTCTCCAGGTGCAGGCTTCAAGCGTGTCTCGCATTTTGGACAAAAACGCAAAGCACGTGAACCTCGCTATTTTTTGATGGCAGATTTGATCATACTCAGAAATTCTTTAGAGTATTCCTGTGCAGACGTTGACGCATCCTGTATGACTTCCATTGGGTCTTTTCTCTTTGTCGCTACTCTCAATTGGTATTCCTTTGTAAGCGGGTGCTTTTGGATTACACCTGCAAAGTCTGTGCTCTTCTCCTTCAGTAATTCATGTTGAAGTATATACAAAACAGAGATATCTTCTTCGCGTATTTTTAGCTCAATTTCATTGTCTTTGACATCTGCAATTTCTACAAACATATGCGTTATACAAACAACAACTACTTATTGAAGATATAAATGATACTTTTCTGCCAAATGGCAGATAGTTTTATTGACAGCGCTACCCTTGCTAGGTCACAGAAAAGCGTTAGGCCTGATCAGCCACTTACTCTCAGTCTAAACTTCAGAATACAAGGATCCATAAGGGAGGCTTTTTCTCAGAAGAACTGGGAGCGAGCTTACAACAAGCATGATAAAGGCTTTCTTATGAAGATTGAAATTGATCTTAAATCTGACAGAAGGAGAATCGCGCTCATCAAGCTTGTAAGAAAGGCTGCTCTATTCTGGACACGCAACCCCAAGATACCATATAGGATATGGGTTTCAATAGTAAAGGATGACACACCTTTCTACCCATTAACTGAGGAAGAAGCAAAGTCCTTGTTGTTTGATGTCAATAAGGTTATTGAACTCAAAGGCAGCGACTTCAATTCTGGCGCCCACAGGCTTTACTCGGATATCAAGGTATCATGGGGCAAACATGTATACACACAGCCAAATGAAATTAAGGGGAGGTCAAACTATATAGAATTGATGCGTGTTGCTACGTCATGATAGCAGTTTACGCATGTTATAAACTGGTGACGATAGCATTGAACTAAGATGGTTTATAAGATTAAAACGCGCTAATATTCTCACAGTGCAGACTAGTTTACCTGGCAAAGATGCCGAACTATATACAAGATTGCCAAACGGTAGGATAAAGTGCACGGCATGCGCAAGGCTTTGCGAGATACCAGAAGGTAAGATCGGCCTCTGTGGCGTCCGGGGAGTTATAAATGACAAGTTGCGATTGTTTGTCTATGGAAGAGTAATCGCCGGCCAGATAGATCCAATAGAGAAAAAGCCTGTGACCCATTACAGGCCTGGCACTGACATATTCTCAATTTCTACTACAGGTTGTAACTGGCTTTGTCAATATTGCCAGAATTACGATATCTCCCAGAGGCGCAAGGTGGAAGGTACCGAAACGACACCAGAGCAAGTTGTAGAAAGTGCTGTCTACTATGGGGCTCAGGGCATTGCCTACACGTATAATGAACCTTCAATATTCATAGAGTTTGCAAGAGACTGTGGTATAGAAGCTCACAAGCAGGGAATATTCAATATCTTTGTGTCAAATGGCTTTGACACTCCAGAATCTGTCAATATGATGAATCAGTTCCTTGACTGCATCACTGTTGACTTTAAGGGAAGCGGCAAGCAAGAGTTTGTCAGGCGCTACATAGGCATACCAAGTGCTGATCCGATCTTCCAGACACTCAAAGAAATTCGAGACAAGACAAAGATCCACGTTGAGATTACAGATCTTATTGTACCGCAGGTAGGCGACGACTTAGAAGCAGCAAGAAAACTTTGCAAATTTGTGCATGATGAGCTTGGGCCTGATACTCCAATACATTTTCTGCGATTCCATCCTGATTACAAAATGATGCAGTTTGACAATACTCCTGTTGAAACACTTGAAAAACACTATGAAGTTGCAAAGCAAGAAGGCTTGACCTATGCATACCTTGGAAATGTTCCAGGTCATCCTTTGGAAGATACATACTGTCCAGGATGCAAGAATGTAGTAATAGGGCGCTACGGCTTTAGCATTGACACATGGAACCTTGATGCCAACAATTGTTGCAATAACTGTGGCCACCAAATACCAATTATCGGCAAACTTCATAAAGCAAGAAAGAAGAACCCATTTCAGTTTATTCATTAGAAAGAAGTGATTATTTAGAATTGCACTTGATGCAAAAAAAAGGTGCGGAAGCTCTTGATTAAGCTTTACTCTCTTTTTTCTTATGCATCAAAAGCAACATCAGCACAACTTTCTATAACTTCAAGTGACTTTTTCTGACCCTGAGTAAGAAGCTTCTTTTTCTGACTATCATCCAGATTCTTATAGTCTCTTGCGTGATAGCAGCTAAAGCCTCTTACATTGCCACCATCTGTCTTTGATGGTAAGGATGTCTCATAACTTATCAATTCTGAAGCTGCCTTATCTCCGTCATATAGAAAGAAAAAGCCCATGTTAACTATGGCAGAAACTCCAATTCTACCTTCTTTTCTCGCACGCTTTGAAAGCGATGCTACCAGCTTTTTCATGCCATCAATGTTTGGATAATAGCCGTCAAATGCATCTACTATCAGTAACGAACCATCGTCTATATGGCTCTGTACATCTATACCGACAGCACTGAGGTTATGCTTTACGGCATTGACTGTATCATAAAAGGTTGCGATAAGTATGATTCTTGGCATTAGTAACTGTTCTTTACGTATATTGTTGTTATCATGATAATCATCATCATTATTATTATTATCATCCACATTCTCCTTTTGCTCTTCTCGTGCTACTAGTTGGTCTTTAACATACTGCATGTAAATCTCCCTGAATGTTTGCGTATTGGGATATACCAATATGCCATTCTCTCCTTCCTCTAGTCCAATTTCGAACCATTCTATGACAGATTCAATATGGTGGCTTCCAGTCCTCCTCATTGTCATTGATATAATCTCTTCTTGCTTTCGCCTATGATGTCCAATATCTTGTTAGTCAAATCTTTAATACTAATGGGCTTTTGAGCAAAGCCGTCAACTTGCATAGAAGGAAATACTTTAGAAAACTCATTATCTTTTATCTCAAAAGAAGTCAAGAGAATAACCTTGACATTAGGATTAATCTCTTTGACTCTTCTTGCTAGTTTTATTCCCGATATTCCTGGCATACGGATATCGGACAGCATCAAACAGTAATCCTCTGAATTAGATTGGAAGTTTTGCAATGCCTCTTCTGGATTGGTAAATGCATTGACTAAAAATCCATTTTTTAGAAGACCTTGCTTGAGAACATGAGCTATGTCAGGGTCATCGTCTACAACTAGTAGGTTTGCAAGTGGTTTGTCTTCTTTGTTATCATCCTTGTCCTTCTGCTTTTTATCTGGCAAGAATAATCTCACTACTACTGCAAGTAATGATGCTAGCCCTTGCACAAATTATCATCAACATATGCTAGAATAGTCTGCACTCTACTGTAGATAAGACTTCTTACCGTGTCTTATAGCTTTAGACTTTTACGGACAGTATTTTATGATATTTACATAATTCTTACAATAAAATGCAATTCCACAACCGCAAGAGGTCATCTATAGTTCATGGAAGATAGAAGAATGAACTATACCATTTAAATAATTTATTCTTTATTGACAACACGAAATACCTAGTTGAAGTCGGTCAACCCCCATGATTCGGCAAAGCTGCATTTTAAGCATCAACACGCCATGCTTATCTGTCAGACTGATGAGAAAGATGCAGATACAAAATATGTGAATGAAGCATTAAAGAAAGGATACCTGACTATCTATCTTCCAATTAATGGAGCTAATAATAACAACAGTGCATCAAGCCTGTCCAAAATAGCATTATCAGAGAGTATAGATTACGAAGAAAATATGAATCGAGGCAATCTTTTGACTTTTGATACGAGAACATTTTACAATTTTGCGTTAACTGGCGACTTGCAACCGTTTGAGGAATTAAAAGTGTTGATAGAAGAGGCAATAGAGGAAAGGATTGCTTCTAAAAGAAATGATGGGGAGCCAATTGTTGTAATAGTGGCTGAAGTTGCTGCTGAGCTAAATAGGAATGAAAAGTTTGACGAATGCATCAATGTAGAGAAATGGTGGCATAAGACTCATTCTGAATGGCTACAGAAAGGCCTAAAGGTCACTATAATATGCCCTCATCTCATTCCAATGTTAGACAAAGTTGAGTTTATGCATTACAAACAGGCAATATTCTCACTCCACGAGATTGTAGTGGAGTCTGGGTCTGAGCAATGCTAAAGGATATTTGCCACCCTATTTAAAAAATTTAATTCTGCACTTCGTTATCTTGATGAACAGAAACACAGCGCAGGTCAAATATTAGTCAGATAGCCAATTGCGAGATTAAAGAATAAAGTAGGATTAATTAGAAAAGATGGTTCTTTGGAAAAGAAGAAATGTTGGATAACTACAGCAACAAATATCTTATTCATTAGATTAAAATTGCACTCCGACAGGGAAACTTTCGTCGGAAGAAAAAGAGGGGTCGTTGTCTAGCTTGGTATGATGCCAGCCTTGGGCGCTGGAGGCCGCTGGTTCGAATCCGGCCGACCCCACCAGTTTTACAGAAGCAGTGGTAAAAATAATGGTGGTAGTGCTCCGTTTTGTATTTTTTGTAACATAAATCTGACAAACTGGCGTTTTCCTTTTTGAACTTATTAGATCCAAGGAGGCATAGAGATAGATCCATTGCATCTAGAATTTGAACAAGTATTTCTTGCGGCGCCTGTTTGATTGCAAAGATGCTAAAGAATATCATCTCGATCAATCTTGACAAGAGGATATATCACTGATTGCCTTTAATCCTTAGAGGGCTTTTTCTAGCCATCATCCTTCTACCCGATTGTCTTTTTTTGCCAATATGAGAACTTTGCTGCCCTTTATTGTTAGTTTTCTCTATCTCGCTGTTTTTTCTCCAGGCATGCCAGTAGAGCCTCGAGCTTCACATACTGATCGACGTCACATGAGTTTGTGCATATTCTGGTCCAAGTAATAGTAGTATAATTAATGGTCAATGACCTCAGTTTTTCCAGTTATCGATGTAGATTGTGTAAAGAGAAAGGCATGGCTAGCCTACTCTTACGAACCTAATCCTTCCTATGAGCAGCACAGCCATTACAATGCCTGAAACAAGTCCTGTTAGCCATCATCGACTGACCCCTAGGATGAGACGACAACCTCTAGCAACTCATGGCTGCGTCTTTCATATCGTGATAATAGGGTAGCTAACTAGTGGGGCCTCTTCCTCTTCCTCTTTCCCTTGCTTTAGCCCTTTCTGACTGCAGTGTGATCTGTGAATATATTACCAGAACCAGGCCTGCTATCAATATGAACATAAATACATATTGTCCCATTTGAAATTGTGTTCCTTGATCCTGCTGTGAAAATCCACCACCAAATATGCTACTAAGTGCATTTGAGCCTACTGCAATCATGCCTGCTATTCCTATGGCTATTAGTATACCGCCTATTATCGTCATAATCTTTCTATTCTTTATCATTGAGAGCATACCTAATCCAGCTCCGCTAGCTGGAGAGCTTCTGGTACCGTCTCTGCTCCTATCATCATTCTTAGGTCCACTCATTTCAAGATGACATCTCCTAGCCCTCCTGTAGGGCGATAATAAGTTAAAGATTGTAGACGTTTGTTATATGGGTGTTAACTAGTGAATTATTGCTCTAACTAACAGGACACAGCAAACAAACCATTGAGATACTATATAATACTAATATAGTAGTATAGGAATAAAGCGACTGAAATAAAGCAATAGCTTCGAGGAAGTTTATAACGATAAATTCCAAGTATGATGATGACAGCTGATACAACATTTTGCTTGCAACTTGCAAGGACTACACTTGTATGCCTAAATTTTTGCTTTATCAATAAAATCTGGCAAGGTTCATTTGCTTGAAACAAAGTAGGTACTAAAATACACGGAGAACAATACCCACCTTACACATTACTACCATACTGTAACTAATACTTTAGACAGCCTTCTATCATAGAAGACATCAATATTACGATGCTCGTAGAAGAGGCCATTACCGCTTGTTCTGCAAAGTCCTGAACATGACAGATACAGACCTCAGCCAACCTATTCGATGGCATGTGAAAATCAATCCTGCCTTACTATTAAATGGCCTCTCTACATTTTTTCAAGCTTCTGGCGATTCTTCTTTTCTTGGATGTGCATCAGGGTGTTCTTTTCGTCTGTGCACTTCCATCTCTTCAATCATTCTGAATTGCTGGCCGCATACATCACATGTCCTTGCTTTCTTTTTATGCTTTCTGCCTGCCAGGTAATCAGACAAATGCATCAGATAGATTCCAAATCCCCACATTTACTCTATATATCTCTCCTACTGCTTATTAATTCTCTCTCTGCATAGCATAAGATATAGCCGTTTTATGGCTTGATCCAACCATAGCAAAAACCGGAGAAACAAAACTTTTACCTATTCTCTTTCAAATCAGCATTTAATCTGTGTCAAGCTAGCTCAATGAGCCTTCATCATGTTGAGTTGATGACTTAAACCATGATCTCATAAAAGACATAATCATCAACATGCTCTTTGAATTCACTAAAACTGTACACAGGATCTTTCATTCACGGTTAGAGTCCCGCATATCGGAATTACATCAATTGTGTCAAACTTGCTCGTGAGGCTATTAATGATATATGTATATGCTTCTCTGGCTCTTTCAGAAGAAGAGTAAAGAAATCCTCTAGGAGAAAAGAAGGTATTCAAATGTGGTGTCGCCAGTTGAATATAGCTTTTAGCTTTTCTGTCATAGGTCTAAACTTCAGCTGTGTATCCTTTCATTTCTCGTATATAACAATCACTAAAGCAGAAAGAAAGCATCAGTAACCTACAATTATCAGCTTGTCTTATCACTTTTTCAACTAGCTTAGCAGACGATATAACAGCCTTTGATTTTGAAGCAAGTATTGTATCCGTGCAATATAGGCATGGCTTAAAGCTACTTTGTTGGTAACCCTAAAATCAAACTTGATGATCTGATAATAAAGATGGTAAGGATATGGCAGTAGAATCAGCATTTCTTCATGTAATGATTTCACTTGCCATATTGCTATTTGCCGCCAAGTTGATGGCCGAACTGTTTCATAGAATAAAGCTGCCAATTGTCTTGGGCGAGTTGCTTGCTGGAATCATTGTTGGACCATTTGCCCTAGGAGCTCTTCCACTTGTTGATGGAGAACCTCTTGTAGTCCTTGATGAGACAGTCATGCATATAGGCGAAATTGCTGCAGTTGTAATACTGTTTATCGCCGGACTTGAAATTACTCCACGCGAGTTTCTCAGAGGTGGTGCTGCAGCATTTACTGTTGGCTCTATTGGGGTCGTTGTACCGTTCTTTGTTGGATATTATGCTTTTGCCGCTTTTGGAGTTGAGGCATTGCAGTCAATTCTAATTGCTACTGCATTAACTGCAACTAGCATTGCTATCTCTATCCAGGTATTAACAGAACTTGGCAAAATGCAATCAAAGGAAGCTCGGTTGATCCTAGGTGCGGCGATTGTAGACGATATTCTTGCTATAGCTGTCCTGTCCGTAGTGGTGTCAATGGTTCAGACGGGCAATACTGAACCGGCCATATTTGACATTATACTTCTGATAATGCAGGTACTAGGCACTTTTGCTGCGATACTGATCATATCTGTATTGGTCATTCCAAGGATTCTGCATACTGAAAGGTTGTGGAAGTCCAAAGGGAGTTTGGAAGGGATAGTGACGGCTGCATTTTTTGCAGCAGCAGGGATTGCAGCTTTTCTAGGGCTGTCACCCATTGTGGGAGCATTTGCAATTGGCATGGCAGTAGCCAGTACAAGGATTATCAGTCAAGTGCATGAATATGTCGATAAGCTGCAGATAATCTTTGCACCGTTGTTCTTTGCTATTATCGGCGCTCAGGTTGATTTGAGAGGTGTTAACCTAGATGTCCTGTTTCTGGCTGGAATACTAATAGCAATAGCCGTTGTAACAAAATTGGTAGGATGTGGGTTGCCATCATTTCTTTTCCTCAGAGACAAGGCTAGATCAATGAGGGTAGGCATAGGAATGATATCAAGAGGAGAGGTAGGACTAATTGTTGCTGGTGTAGGTGTATCATCAGGCGCCTTGACTAATGATATCTATACGGCGGTAATAATCATGGTTGCAGCTACTACTATAATCACACCGCTGTGGCTGAAATTTGCATACAAAAGCGAATTGCATGAGCGTTCGCTTTCTAGATCATAGAGAGATCATAGAGTCTTTCGGTTTATGTAATCACTGCCTTTTTCCTGCGAGCCATACCTTTCTTTTTGTTCTTGTTAGAGTCTGTGCTCTTTGGCTGCATTTCTGCCATATTGTTTGTTTCCTCTCTTATTTCTTGGCATGGCTTAAAAAAGGTCGGCATGGTATTTTACAGTATGCCACAAGAACTCTAACATGACATGTTGCACTCATCCACTATGACCAATATGTCAAGGTTTTCGACTACTGCCTAGTTGTTATTTTTTGCATAATGAAAAAAGAAGATACTTGCAATGCATATGTATAATGCCACTATTATGCCGTCTATACATAGATCGGGCTTATAAGTAGAGAGTCACATACAGATGAGGTCGCTGAATAATATACCTTCATTTTACCTTTTTATGTTTTAGAAAGCGAATTGTTGAAAGTCTTTTATCGTATATTTTCCAGTGTTTCTATAATGTCATCATCTGTGCCACACATTTCGGAAGATCGTAACAATACTGGCATACCTGCAATATGCAGCAAATGCAACGAGACATTTGAGACTGATTCGGACTATGTGGTACACTATAATGAAAAGCATGCAGGCATAGGTCCCGACTAGACACTTTCAAAATCGATACTGATTCTTCAACCTTATTGTAGTCACGGTTCTTATCTCTTTGTGTCCATATTCACATTATGAGCGAAAATCCTGAAGAAAGAACAACAGAGTCAAAGAAAGCCTCAAAGAGTAACATTGAGGAATCGCCAGAACCAATTGGCAAAGCTGACCCAACTGAGCCTGTAACTGTCAGGGGTGGAGCTGGCGGCTCTAAAGGAGAAGCGAAAGGAACAACAATATAAATAAAGAGTGGGCTCACTTAGAGTCTTCTCTTTTTTTGTTTGTTGTACGCCTGCAGCATTGATGTCTATGGACAGCCAATTTGAAAAGCAATTTTGCATTCTATGTGCTATAATATCTGCGCTGCATATGCTCAGAAGTGTGAAAGGTACAATGTTGACCACTGCAAGCAATGAGCACAAATGTGCCGCAGCTGTGCTGAAGAATGTAGGAGGATGGCTAGTTAAGCCATCTGGCAGTTTCTTATTTCTGTGATTTACATGAAGTATATGTCTATATGTTATAATCCTAAGTAGAATATCAATTCTCACAAACACTGATCGTATTTACTATATGACTTTCTTTTGCCTTAAGAAGTAACGCGTAGCTTCATCTATCCTTCTGTTAAGTTTCTCCGGGGTTAGGTGAGACGCTGATCCTGAGTCCATACCCATTGCCACTGCAATTCGCGCTAAATAGGGAAGCATCCTTATCCAAGTTGGGCCGTAGTGTCGATTTTTCTCCATAGCAAACTTGTATAGATCATTTGATGTATTACAATAGATGATATTTGGAGGAACAAAGTATATTGGCTCCCTTTCATTTCCAAGCTCGGCAAACTCCCATCTTATGGTATTATTGCTTTGGATATTTTCTTCCTGCTGCTTTTGTTGTTTTTTATCAATGCTTATCGAGGCATCTGCTGATGTTTTTTTGGTAATACTTAGCGCACCTCTTATTGGTTCTTTCTCCATCTTATCTCCCGTACCGTCAGATAATTGCGAGTTAGGAAACTTATTGCCGCCCTCACCGTTACCAATATTGCCGTCTATTAATTGTGGTTGAACCTTTATTCTCATATCTTTGAGATAGTTTTTCAGTAGAGCGTTCAGTTCTCTGCTGACCATCACCTTGTGTTTATCAACAGAAGTCTCT
>Ga0081538_10001270_pt1 | contig 26276 bp, 20 predicted proteins | sample TabmetS5T2R1_FD_71022 | JGI IMG/M metagenome (GOLD analysis project Ga0081538, IMG submission 71022) | Tabebuia heterophylla rhizosphere microbial communities from the University of Puerto Rico - S5T2R1 | ecosystem: Host-associated > Plants > Roots > Rhizosphere ... | reverse complement strand
CGCGGCGCAGCGCGCCCGCGAGGCCGCCCGCAAGGCGCGGGACCTCACCCGGCGCAAGTCGGCGCTCGAGAACTCGACCCTCCCCGGCAAGCTCGCCGACTGCTCGGTGCGCGATCCCGCGCTGGCGGAGATCTTCATCGTCGAGGGCGACTCGGCCGGTGGCTCGGCGAAGCAGGGCCGAGACCGCAACACCCAGGCGATCCTGCCGCTGCGCGGCAAGATCATCAACGTCGAGAAGAATCGCATCGACAAGGTGCTCTCGAACCGGGAGATCCAGGCGCTGATCACGGCGATCGGTACCGGGATCCGCGAGGAGTTCGACATCCACAAGGCCCGCTACCACAAGGTGATCGTCATGACGGACGCCGACGTGGACGGGGCGCACATCAGGACGCTCGTGCTGACCTTCCTCTACCGGGAGATGCCCGACCTGATCGACGCCGGCTACGTGTACATCGCGAAGCCGCCGCTCTACAAGATCAAGTCCGGCAAGCAGGACGTCTACATCGAGAAGGAGTCCGAGCTCGAGGAGGTGCTCCTGCGCGACAAGCTCGAGAAGATGGAGGTGACGGACCGGGCGGGCAACGCATTCGGCCTCACCCACGCCCGTTGGCAGAAGTACGGCCGGCTGCTCAAGCAGTACGAGGGCTGGGCGGCGGCGCTGCGGGCCGAGTGGGGCCACGACCTGATCACCCTCCTCGAGGAGTCCACGATCCTCGACGAGGGCGCGGTCGACCCGGACGCGGTGATCGCGATCTTGGAGGGTGAGGATCCCGAAGGCGAGCCCTACGAGACGCGCCTGGTGAGCCAGGACGAGAACGAGATCGTCGCCCATGTCGTCGAGCGCAAGACCGGGACCGCCAAGACCTACCGCCTGGCCAGGCGACTCTTTGCGACGCCCGAGTACACCGGATTCGTGAAGATCCACAAGGAGCTCGAGGCGCTCGCCGGCACGCCGCCGTTCCGGATCGTGCTAGGCAAGAAGGAGGGCGACGCCCTCTCGTTCGAGGAGCTGCGCGCGAAGGTGCTCGAGATCTCCCGCGACGGCGTGCCGCTGCAGCGCTTCAAGGGCCTCGGCGAGATGAACGCCGACCAGCTCTTCGACACGACCATGGACCCGGAGCAGCGGACTCTGCAGGTCGTGACGATCGACGACGCGAGCGCGGCCGACCAGATCTTCTCGATGCTGATGGGGGACAGCGTCGAGCCACGGCGTGAATTCATAGAAACGCACGCCCGCGAAGTGACCAACCTGGACGTGTAGGGGGCGTCGCCGAATGAGCATCGACCAGCTGACAGGCGGGAACATCGAGCCGCGCGGGCTCGAGGAGGAGATGCGCTCCTCCTACCTCGATTACGCCATGAGCGTGATCGTCGGCCGCGCGCTCCCGGACGTGCGCGACGGCCTCAAGCCGGTGCACCGGCGGGTGCTCTACTCGATGTACGAGTCGGGCCTGCAGCCGAACCGGCCCCACCGCAAGTGCGCCAACGTCGTCGGCGGCGTGATGGGGAACTACCACCCGCACAGCGACGCCTCCATCTACGACACGGTGGTGCGCCTCGGGCAGGACTTCGCCATGCGCTACCCGCTCGTCGACCCGCAGGGCAACTTCGGGTCGATCGACAACGACTCGCCGGCGGCCATGCGATACACGGAGGCCCGGCTCGCGCGGCTCGCCACCGAGATGCTGCGCGACATCGACGCCGACACGGTCGACTTCGGGCCGAACTACGACGAGTCGCGCCAGGAGCCGCTCGTCCTCCCTTCGCGCTTTCCCAACCTGCTGGTCAACGGCGCCGCCGGCATCGCCGTCGGCATGGCAACGAACATCCCGCCGCACAACCTGCGCGAGACGATCGACGCGGTGGTCACCTACATCGACAACCCCTCCGTCGATGTCAAGGGGCTCATGCGCCACCTCAAGGGGCCTGACTTCCCGACCGGCGGGATGATCGTCGGGAAGGGCGGGATCCGCGACGCGTACGAGACCGGGCGTGGGCGAGTGGTCGTCCGCGGCCGCGCGCACGTCGAGCCGCTGCGCCAGGGCAAGGAGGCGATCATCGTCACCGAGATGCCCTACCAGGTCTACAAGGGGGACGGCCGGGGCGACGGCAGCGGCCTGATCAAGAAGATCGCCGAGCAGGTCCAGAACGGCAGGCTCAAGGAGATCTCGGATCTGCGCGACGAGTCCGACAAGTCGGGCATCCGGCTCGTGATCGAGCTCAAGCGCGATGCGATCCCCAAGGTCGTCCTCAACAAGCTCTACAAGCACACGCAGCTGCAGACCACCTTCGGCGTGAACATGGTCGCGCTCGTCGACGGGGTGCCGCGAACGCTCGGCCTGCTGCCGATCATCCGCAACTACGTCGACCACCAGCGCGACGTCGTCGTGCGGCGCACCAAGCACGAGCTGCGCGAGCGCGAGGCGCGCCTGCACATCCTGGAGGGGCTGCTCGTCGCGATCGCCGACATCGACGCGGTGATCGAGCTGATCCGCTCGTCGAGCGACCCGGACACGGCGCGCGAGGCGCTGATCGAGCGCTTCGAGCTCTCGCGCATCCAGGCCCAGGCCATCCTCGACATGCGCCTCGCCCGCCTCACCGCGCTCGAGGCCGACAAGGTCAGGCAGGAGCACGCCGACACGGTCGAGCGCATCAAGGAGCTGCGCGAGATCCTCGGCGACGAGTCCAAGGTGATGGGCCTGATCAAGGAGGAGCTGCTCGAGATCCGGGACACCTACGGCGACGACCGCCGCACCGAGATCACGCACTCCGAGGACGAGATCGACATCGAGGACCTGATCGCCGACCAGCAGATGGTCATCTCGATCACGCACTCGGGCTACATCAAGACGCTGCCGCTCGCGACCTACCGCCAGCAGCGCCGCGGCGGGCTCGGCGTGATGGGCATGGAGATGAAGGACGAGGACTACATCGAGCACCTCTTCGTGTCCTCGACGCACGACTACCTCCTGTTCTTCACCAACCGCGGCAAGGTCTACCGCCAGAAGGTCTACGAGCTGCCCGAGGCCCAGCGGACGGCCAAGGGGCGCGCGCTCGTGAACCTGCTGCCGCTGCGCGAGGGCGAGCGGGTGCAGGCCGTGCAGGCCACGCGCGACTTCAACGAGGGCAAGTACCTCGTGTTCGCGACAAAGACGGGTCAGATCAAGAAGACCGAGTTCGGCCTCTACAACACGCCGATCAAGGCCGACGGCATCATCGCGATCAACATCCGCGACGACGACGAGCTCGTGGCGGTGCGCCGCACGAGCGGGACCGACGACATCATCATGGTGTCTCGCTCGGGTCAGGCCGCCCGATTCAACGAGGACCAGGTCCGGCCCATGGGCCGCGACACCGCCGGCGTCAAGGGCATGAATGTCGAGCGCGGCGACAACCGCGTCCTCGCCATGGACGTCGTCCGCCCGGACACCGAGCTGCTCGTGGTCACCGAGAACGGCTACGGCAAGCGGACGCCCATCGAGGACTACCCCGTCAAGGGCCGTGGTGCGATGGGCGTCAAGACGATCGGCCTCACCGAGAAGAAGGGCGGCGTGGCCGGCGCGCTCATCGTCAAGGAGCACTACGACCTGGTGTTCATCTCGCAGAACGGGATGGTCCAGCGCACGGCCGTCAGGGGTATCTCGAAGCAGGGCCGCCCGGCGCAGGGAGTGCGGGTGATGAACCTGCGCGAGGACGACGTGGTCAGCGCGGTCGCGCTCGTCATGGAGACCTCCGAGGACACCGCCGCCCAGGTCGTGGCCGAGGACCCGCCCGAAGACGGGTAGGAGTCAGACCTCCGGGTCTGCTTGAATCTCCCCTACCAGAGAAAGGGGGTGGTCCGAGCTTGACTGACAGATTTCTTGGGACCCTGGAGGTGTCCGGCCGCTAAGCCGGTGCTGGGCCCCGTTTAGCGGAGTCCAACCGAGACGCCGTTGGCGGGTCTGGCCGGGAATGGTCCCTCCGGCCTCAGGAGCCGCCGACCCAGTCCAGCCAATATTCGAGGGGCGTCCTGCGGGGCGCCCCTCGAGCTTTATGGGGTCGTCTCGGTCTCGGTCGGGGTGGTGTCGGTCTCGGCCGTCTGCTCGAGCTCGTCGACACGCCCCTCAAGATTCCCGAGGCGGCGGTTCAGGCGCGTGACGTCCTGGGTGGCGTTCGAGAGGTCGTCCTCCACCTGGCCGAGCCGGTCGTCCAGGTTCGAGACGTCCTCCGAGGTCGGCAGCTCGTCGATGCGCGACTCGAGATCATCGATCCGGCCGTCAAGCTGGCGCTGGACCCTGCCCGCTTGGCCGGTTGCCTGCTCGCCTGCGGCCTCCTCCGCCTGGTCCGCCTCGATGAGCGCGAACACGGCGAGCCCCGTTGCAGCGACCGCCCACACGCCGGCGACGATCAGCCAGCGGCGCAGGCTCTTGAACTGCTGGATGGTGGCCGGTCGCTGGTCGTCGGGGAGCCGGCGCTCCCGGCGGTCAGTGGGCGGCTCCGGGCGGTCTGTGGGCGACGGGGCAGCGGGCGGGCCGGTCGACGACGCCGGGGACGGCGTGGCAGGCCTTGGTGGCTCGCTTGGGGGCGGCCGCCCCTCCTCGTTCATCAGGCCGCTACGAGGTACTGCTCCCAGGCCGGCGGAATCGTCGGCGCGGCGACGTGGATGAAGATGGCCTGGTGCGGCGCCCGCGGCGCCCTGACGGGCATCATCCGCGCCTGCACGGGCAGCCGGTCGCCCTTGCGCCGGTTGCAGGGCGCGCAGCAGGTCACGATGTTCTCCCAGGTCGAGGGGCCGCCCTTCGAGCGCGGGATCACGTGGTCGACGGTGAGGTTCCCGCGCTCGTGCCCGCAGTACTGGCAGGTCCAGCGGTCGCGGGCGAACACCGCCCGGCGGGTGATCTTGCGCCGGTGGGCGTCACGCGGAATGCGGACGTAGGTCAGCAGGCGTATCACCACCGGGCGGTCGAGAGTTAACGACTCGGCGTGGAGCGCCCAGTCGCCCCTCTCGATCATTTCGGCCCGGTTCTTGAGGATCAGGACGGCCGCGCGCCGGACGGTGCAGACGTTGATCGGCTCATACGAGGCGTTCAGGACGAGGACCCGGCCTGACGACGAGCGGCGCTGCGCAGGCCGGCCGGCCCCGTGCAGCGCCACGGGAGGCCCTGGTTCCGAGTCACCCGCCTCGAGCGTCAGATCCACGCGCACAGCCATGCTGCCGGGAGTGTACCCGGCGCCCCCGCTCGCAATTTGCGCCGGAACGGTGAAGGCGTGGGGCGAGGAGCCGGTGACGGCGTGGAGCTACGAGGCGCTGACGGCGGAGTACGAGCCGAGCACCCGGACCTCCTCGACGTGGCTGCGCAGCGCCACCAGGGCCTCGCGCACCGGCGAGCGGCCGGCGGCGCCCTCCAGGTCGGCGAAGAACATGTAGTGGCCGAGCCGGATCCGGCGTGGGCGCGATTCGATGCGCGTGAGGTTGACGCCGCGGCTCGAGAGCTCGCCCAGCACGTCCACGAGCCATCCCGGCGACTCGTCGCCGCCGCCCCAGAACACGATCGTCGTCTTGGCCAGGGAGCCGGGCTCCGCGACCTCCTTCGCCGGCGCCAGCCAGACGAAGCGGGTGACGTTGTCCGGGTGGTCCTCGACATTCGCCGCGATCACCTCGCAGCCGTACATCTCGGCGGCCAGGCGCGAGCCGAGCGCGACGGTGGCCCCGTCGGCGTCGCGCAGCGACATGACGGCATCCGCCGTGGACGGCGCGCTCACGTGCTCGGCGCCGGGCAGCTGGGCGCGCAGGAAGCGAGCGCACTGGGCCATGGCCTGGGGGTGGGAGACCACGCGCGCCACACCGGCGAGGCCGCGCGGCGCGGCGGCGATCAGGCAGTGGTGGATCGGATGGACGACCTCTGCCGCGATGCGCACGTCGACGGCCTCGAGCACCAGCGTGTCGAGAGTGACCGCCACGCCACCCTCGAGCGCGTTCTCGATCGGCACCACCGCCCGGTCAGCGCCGCCTTCCTGGACCGCCATGACCGCGTCGTAGAGGGTGGGATGGGGAAGCTCCTCGACGTCCGCCGGCGCCGATGCGCGCAGCGCCTCCTCGCTATGGGTCCCCGGGGGACCGAGGTAGGCGACCTTCATCAGCGGTTGGAGTTGGTCTCGGCGATCGCGGCCGCGACGGCCTGCTGCTCCTCCGGCGAGAGCTCGTGTTCCGAGGTGCCCTCGTGCAGCCGCTTGACATAGAAGCGCGCCTGGTCCCGGTGCAGGATCGACGAGAGCACCACGCCGGTGCGGCGCGAGTCGAGCAGCGCCAGCGTGCTCGACTGCTGGCCCGAGAGGTCGTTCATGGCGTCGTAGCGCACGAGCGACGTGTGGGCGACGCACCCGTCCATCCGCCGCTCGGCTTCGCCCACCCGGGACTCGAGCCCGGCCGCGGTCTCCTCGACCCAATCGCGCAGCTGCACGAAGGCTTCCTGCAGCGCGGCGGAGTGCTGGACGATGTCCGCCTGCTCACCCCTCAGCACCGTCTTCTGTGCGGCTCGCAGGCGGCGCAGCTTGACCGCGAGCACGATGCACCAAAGGAGCGCGAGAAGCGCCACTCCGGCGGCCGCGAGCGCCACGATCCCCTGTGTGGTGGTCAGCTCATCCAAGGCGGCTGAGGGTATCGCCGCGGGTCAGCTCGTGAAGATGACCGTGAACTCGGCGACGTTGTTATCGGTCATCTCCTCCCCCGGGACGGGCTCGACCTCGACCTTGACCGGCACGTTCTCGCCGGTGGGCGGCTGCTCCCCGAGCGGGATCGTGACGGTCTGCTGCTCGCCGACCGCGATCTCCGGAACCTGCTCCTCCAAGACGATCGCGTCGTTGCCCTCGCCGACCGTGACCTTGACGTTCACGTCGGTCTCGTTGTTCTCGCCCTGGTTGACCACTTGGACCTCGAATGCGGGGTCGTCGGCAAGCGGGACGGTCGCGGAGGCGCCGGGGACGAGCGCGACGCCGCCCAGCGTGACCGTGCCGAGGCCGTTCCCGTGGAGGCCGGGCGCGGCCGGCTCGTCCGCGCCACCGCCCTCGCCGCGCAGCCCGGAGACCTGGTCGGCCACGAAGTCGGGATCGGCCCATTGGACGTCGGGAACGAACTCGAGCTCACCCGGCCTGGGTACGCTGACCTCGCCGGTCAGGTCCTCCTCCTCGAGCGTCTCGATGACGTTCGGCCTGAAGCGGTATTTCAGGATCACGTCACTCGCGAGGAAGACCTGCATCATCTGGGCGATGTCCGCGGTGCTCTCGCGGCGTTCCTCGTCGGCGAGCGCGCCCGGGAGGGCATTCGCCACCGCGGCCAGGCCGTCCCGGCGGAGCTCCAGCGCGTCGAGCAGGTTGTCCTGCGCGGAAGCCATCTCGTCGGGGACGTCGAGGTCGTTCGCGCGGTCGACGACAGTGGCCGACTCGCTGCGCAGGCCGTTCACGACGTTCGCCGCGTCGACGGCGGTGTTCTGGTCACCCGACCCGCGCAGCAGCTCGAAAAGCTGGTTGCCCTCCAGCTTCGACTGGTCGATCAGCTCGGAGGACTCGCTGACGTAGTCCTTGATTGCGTTCTCCTTGCGGGCGTTGAGGCAGCCGCGGAAGCCGAGCACGAGGAGAACCAGCACCAGCAGGCCGGCGGCGATAGCTATGGTCCTGCGGACCATCAGCGTCTGGCGGTCTGTCGATCGACCGCCCGGGGGCCGTCGCCGTGTCCGTCCAGCTACGGGCTCGTCCGGTTCGTCGAGGAAGGAAAGCAGTATCGCTCCTAGCGCTTTCGAGGCGCACGTGGCGCTTGGATGGAGTATGAACGGGGGGCAGGACGCGCTCTCCGAGAACCGAACACAGAACCTGGGATGAACCGTTCCAAGACAGGCTTCACGGAAGAGCCCGGCACCCTGCCGCTGGGAGGGTCGGACCCTACCGAAAGCCTGCCGACGGGTCCCGGCCCGCGTGTCGTACTCGGCCGTTATCGCCTCGAGCAGCGCCTCGGCGCCGGCGGCTTCGGGGTCGTTTGGCACGCATGGGACGAGAAGCTCGAGCGCGAGGTCGCGGTCAAAGCGATCCCGCGCGAGCGCGGCGGCGGCGAGCGGGTGGAGCGCGAGGCTCTGGCGGCCGCGCGGCTGAACCACCCCGCGATCGTCGGCATCTACGAGCTGGCCGCGGACGAGCACGACGTCTACCTGGTGTCCGAGCTGGTTCGGGGGCGAACCTTTGCCGAGCTGCTGCGCGCCGGGGCGATCTCGGACCGCGACGTGGCGCGCATCGGGGCGGACCTCAGCGAGGCGCTCGCCCACGCCCACGCGCGCGGCGTCATCCATCGCGACGTCAAGCCCCAGAACGTGATGGTGGTGGCCGAGCCTGCGGCCGGCGTCGGCTTCGCGAAGCTGACCGACTTCGGCGTCGCCCATCTCGTGAGCGGCGACCTCCTCACGCGCACCGGCGACGTCGTCGGCACGCTGGCCTACATGGCGCCGGAGCAGGCGGAGGGCGCGCGCGTGACCCCGGCCTGCGACGTCTATTCCCTGGCGCTCACCCTCTACGAGGCCTGGACGGGCAAGAACCCGGTCCGTGCCGCCGGGCCCGCGGCCACGGCGCGGCGGCTCGGGCGCCCGCTGCCATCGCTCGCGTCGATGCGGCGCGACCTGCCGCTCGAGCTCTGCCACGCGATCGACGACGCGCTCGACGTCGACCCCGCACGCCGCCCCACGCCGGACGAGCTGCGCGCCGACCTACGCGCCGCCGAGCGCGATCTGACCGACGAGGGCGGACTGGTGGAGCCCGAGACGCTGCGCCGCGTCGGCCTGCCCACCACGCGACGCACGCGCCGGCTCTTCCGGCGCTCCGGGCCGGAGCGACCCGGCTACTTCGGGGACGACCCCACGGCGGCCACCGGCCTGCTCGGCCGGAGCGAGCCGGACGCGCGGCCTGCACGCGGCGTGCGCCTGCTGCAACGCGCCGGTGCAGGTCTCCTCGCCGGCGGCCTCGTGCTCGGGATCCTTGGGACTCTCGGCCCCGACCCCTCCTTCTCACCGGCTGCAGCCGCCGGCGCCGCGGCGCTCGCCACGGCGCTGTTGCCGCGCATCGGCTGGATGCTCTCGGTGTTTGCGCTCTGCGCCTGGCTCGTGTCACCCGAGGCCGACCGTCAGGGGACGGCGGTAGTGCTCGCCGCGGCCGCCGCGCCGATTCCCTTCCTCCTCCCACGTGCCGGGCTGCTCTGGTCGGTGCCGGTGCTTGCGCCGCTGCTCGGCACGGTGGCGCTCGCTCCGGCCTTTGTGGGCCTCGCGGCACTTGCGCCGACGGCCTGGCGGCGGGCGGGGCTCGCGATCGCCGGCTTCTGGTGGCTCGCCCTGGGCGAGGCGATCACCGGCAAGGCGCTGCTGTTCGGCTCTCCCGACGGCACGCTCCCCCGCGCGGACTGGGAGGGCTCGATCTCGGCGGCCGTCTCGGACGTGCTCCAGCCGCTGGCCACGACCCCGGCGCTGGCGCCGCTCGTGGTGTGGGCGGCCTTCGCTTTGGTGCTGCCGCTCGTGATCCGCGGCCGTTGGCTCGCGGTCGACCTCGTTGGTGCGGGTCTCTGGGTCGTGGGGCTCGTGGTGGCACACATGGCGCTCGGAGACGCGCTCGCGGCGGACGTGGCTCGCGACAGCGCCCGCGGCGCCGTGGCAGGCCCGCTGCTGGGGGCGATCGTGGCCCTGTCCGTGTCCCAGGTCGTGGCCCCCGCCGAGGGCTGGCGGGCGCCACGTGTAACGACCGCGTGACCCCCCGCCGTTCTACCCTGCGGGGCGGTATATGAGCATGCTGCGCAACCTGGAGGCCAAGCTCGGCGGGCTTGTGGAGGGCGCTTTCGGGCGGGCGTTCAAGACGAGCGTTCAGCCGGTCGAGCTTGCGCACAAGCTGGCGAAGGAGATGGAGGACAACCAGATGGTCTCCGTCTCGCGCGTGTACGTCCCGAACCACTACCGCGTCTTCCTCTCCCCGCCCGACCGCGAGCAGTTCTCGAGCTACGAGCCGGCCCTGCGCAAGGAGCTCTCCGACTACCTGCTCGAGCACGCCCGCCAGGAGTCGCTCGCGCTCACCAGCCGTCCGCAGATCGAGTTCCACACGGACGAGCGGCTCGAGCTCGGCGAGTTCGGCATCCAGGCCCAGCTGCTCGCTCCGCCGGAGGAAGAGGCCGAGGAGCGGGCTCCCGTGGCCGCGGCGCCGTCCGCTGGGGACTTCGGCCACACGATGGTCTATTCGCCCGATCGCGAGGTGCGCAGGCTCGAGGCGCCCATCTCGCGCCGCCAGGCGCTGCTCGTGACCGAGGGCAGGCGCCACGTCCTCAGCGGCGATCGGGCTGTGGTCGGACGCAGCCGGGACTGCGACGTCGTCGTCTCCGACCCCAACGTGTCCCGGCGGCACGCCGAGCTACACCGCGACGAGAACGCCTGGCACGTGATCGATCTCGGTTCCACGAACGGCGTCAAGGTCAACGGCCGCCGGGTGGAGCAGGTGGCGCTGCGCGACGGTGACCGCATCACCATCGGCGTGACCGACCTGGCGTTCGAGCTCGAGTAGGGGCCGCACCTATGGACGAGCCGCTCGCGGTCGCGCTCAAGTTCGGCTTCCTCCTCGTTCTCTACCTGTTCCTTCTCTGGGTGGTGCGGAGCGCCATGCGCGACCTCTCCCGGTACGAGAGCTCGGCTGCGGCCGCCGAGCCGGTAGACCCGCCGCGTCCCCGCCGCAAGGAGTCCGCGCTCCCGAACCTCCGCGCCGGGGTCTCGCCACGTTTGAGCGTGCTGGCCGCGATGGGTCACGAGCCCGGCACGAGCTTCGACGTGGGGGACGGCGCGACGATGGGCCGCTCGGATGGCGCGGAGATCCGCGTGGACGACCCGTTCGCGTCGTCCGCCCACGCGCGCATCTTCTCCCGCGGGGAGTACATGTACCTCGAGGACATGGGTTCGACCAACGGGACCTATCTCAACGGCCGCCAGGTGCGCTCGACAGAGCGCCTCAAGCCCGCCGACGTGATCCGCATCGGCGACAGCGAGTACCGCTACGAGGAGTAGTCACGTGGCGCTCGGCATCGTCGAACAGGTTGGGCGGACCGACGTGGGCCGCCAGCGCACCGCCAACGAGGACTCGCTGGTGCTCAGGCCGCCGTTCTTCGCGGTCGCCGACGGCATGGGAGGCGCGAGGGCCGGCGAGGTGGCCTCGGCCATAGCGGCGGAAGCGTTCGAGGGCGCGAGCGCGGTGGGTGAGGCGGCGGAGGCCCAGCTCGCGCAGCTGTTGCGGGACGCCAACCGGCGCATCTACGACCTTGCGGTGACGGACGAGTCGCACCGCGGCATGGGCACCACCCTCACCGCCGCCAAGGTGCACGACGAGGAAGTGAGCCTTGCCCACGTGGGCGATAGCCGCGCCTATCGGATGCGCGACGGACGGCTCGAGCAGATCACGCGCGACCATTCGCTGGTCGCCGAGCTCGAGCGCAGCGGGCAGATCACCCCGGAGGCGGCCGAGCACCATCCACAGCGCTCGATCATCACGCGCGCGCTCGGCCCCGAGCCCGAGGTGGAGGTCGACACCTGCACGCTGAGCGCACGCGACGGCGACCTCTTCCTGCTCTGCTCGGACGGCCTGACCTCGATGATCTCGGACGACGAGGTGGCCGCGATCCTCCGCACCTCGGCGACCCTGGACGAGGCGGCTGACGCCCTGATCAAGGCCGCCAACCAGAGCGGCGGCAAGGACAACATCACGGTCGTGCTGTTCCGGATCGGGGAGCTGGGCGACGCGGTCCCGGAGGCCACCACGGTCGTCCCAGGCGACTCCGCGGCCGAGGACGAGACGATCGCGGGCCAGCTGAGCGCCGACGAGGTCCGCGCGGCGACCCCCGCGCCGGCGCCCGCCGCGCCGAGCAAGCCGATCGAGCCCATCCCGCCGGCGCCCGCCGCCCGGGCGAAGCCGCGGCGCGCCAGCCGGATCGGCCTCGTGATGAAGATCCTGCTTGGACTCGCGCTGCTCGCGGCCGCCGTGACCGGGCTCTACGCCCTGAGCCGGCAGGTGTACTTCGTCGGAACCAACGACGGCGGGCTTGTGACGGTCTATCGCGGCATCCCCTACGAGCTCCCGTTCGGCATCGACCTCTATGAGGAGGAGTACGCGAGCGGCATGCCGGCCCGGGCGATCCCGAGCGGCCGCCGCGCGCGCGTGCTCGACCACGAGTGGCGCAGCCGCGAGGACGCCGTCGACCTCGTGAGAGCCTTGGAGCGCGGCCAGCTCGAGCCCGCGGGCGGGTCGGGGAGCTGATGTCCGCGCGCACGCGTGAGCTGTTCGGCCTGCTGCCGGTGTCCTTGCTCGTCGTCGCCGGCTTTGCCGCCGTACTCGCCACCCGTACGGAGGACATCCAGGACGCCACGCTCACCTACGGGGCGGTCTTCCTCGGCCTCTGCGTGGTCGCCCACCTGTTCATCCGAGCGCGGCTGCCCGACGCCGATCCCTATCTCTTTCCGCTGGCGGCGCTGCTCGCGGCCATCGGCCTCGTCCTGATCTACCGGATCGACCCCGAGCTCGCCCGCGAGCAGGCCCAATGGTTCGTCGTGGGACTCGTGTTCTTCTGCGCCACGATCCTGCTGATCCGCGATCACCACGTGCTGGAGCGCTACCGCTACCTGATCGCGGCGGGGAGCATCGCGCTCCTGGTGCTGCCGCGCCTGCCCGGGATCGGGGCCCAGGTGAACGGCGCCTTCCTGGCCATCGAGCTCGGGCCGATCAAGTTCCAGCCGGCCGAGTTCGCGAAGCTCGGCATCATCGTCTTCCTCGCCAGCTACCTGCGCGAGACCGGCGACATACTCGTACGCCCGCGGCTGCGCCCGCTGCCCTACCAGAGGCAGATCCTGCTCTACGGCGTGCCGGCGCTGCTGACGCTGCTGGCGGTCTTGGTTCTCGGCCTCGGGCCGGCGGGCTCGGTGCTGCTCGCGGTGTTCGTCGCCTCGCTGGTGGCGGTGCTGCGGGAGCGGCCCTCGCCCAAGCACTTCGGCCCGCTGCTCCTGGTCTGGGGGCTCGCGATGCTGATGCTGATCTTCATCCGCGACCTCGGCAGCTCGCTGATGTTCTTCGGCGGCTTCCTGGCGCTCCTCTACGTGGCCACCGGCCGGCTGTCGCTCGTCGGCGTGGGGGTGACGATGTTCTTCGGCGGCGCGTTCTTCTTCGCCGAGCAGGTGTCGCACGTGCGTGACCGGTTCGACGTCTGGCTCGACACCTTCTCGACGGAGCGGGTGCGCTGTCCCACCACGGGCGAGGTCACCGAGTTCGTCAACTGCCAGGGCTACCAGATCGCCCAATCGCTGTTCGCGCAGGCTGACGGAGGGCTGTTCGGGGAGGGGTTCGGCCGTTCGCTGCTCGAGGCGCCCGGCGGCAACATCCTGATCCCCGCCCCGCACACCGACCTCATCTACTCGGTGCTCGTGAACGAGGCCGGCTTGTTCGGGGCCGCGGGACTGGTGGGCGCCTACCTGCTGCTCGTCTTCCGCGGCTTCAAGATCTCGATGCTGGCGGCGGACGGCTTCTCCAAGCTGCTCGCGGTTGGGCTGACGAGCGTGCTCGCGATCCAGGTGTTCGTGATCGTCGGCGGCGTGACGCGGGTGATCCCGCTCACGGGCGTGACGCTCCCGCTCGTTTCGTACGGGGGCAGCTCCCTGCTAGCCAACATGGTGCTGCTCGCACTGCTCCTGATCGTCTCCGACAGCGCCCGGCGCGACCGCATCCGCAGGGGTGGTCTCGTTTGAACCGCCAGATCGCGCAGCTTTTCGGCCTGTTCGTTCTCCTGTTCGCGGTGCTAGTGGCGTTCACGTCCTACTGGAGCGTGCTGGACGCCGAGGGACTCGAGGACAACCCGAGCAACCGCCGGGCGCTGATCCGGGAGCAGAAGATCCCGCGCGGGCTGATACTCGCGGCCGACGGGGACACGGTGCTGGCCCGCAGCATCCCGCGCGGCCGCGGCGAGGACCGGATCTTCACACGCATCTATCCGACCCGTGGTCTGTTCTCACATCCAGTGGGCTACTCGTTCATCCGCAACGGCCGCATCAGCCTCGAGCAGTCGCGCAACGACGCGCTGGCCGGTGAGGAGGACGAGTTCGAGTCGATCTTCACGGGGCTCGAGGGCAAGGAGCGCGAGGGCCTTGACGTCGTCACGAACCTCAGCGTGCCGGGCACCGAGGCGGCGGTTGCCGGGCTCGCGGGCCGCAAGGGCGCGGTGGTGGCGATCGAGCCGCAGACCGGCAAGGTGCGCGTGATGGTGTCGGTCCCCGAATACGACGCCAATCTGATCCCTACGGAGTTCGGCCGCCTCAACAGAGACCCGAACAAGCCGACGCTCAACCGGACGACCCAGGAGCTCTACCCCCCCGGCTCGACCTTCAAGGTGGTCACCGCCACGGCCGCGCTCGACAGCGGCAAGGTCACTCCCGAGTCGATCATCGACGGCTCGTCGCCGAGGGAGGTCAGCGGTGTGCCGCTCGCAAACGCAGGCGGCGTGAGCTTCGGGCCGATCTCGTTCACGGACGCGCTCACGAACTCGGTCAACACGGTGTTCGCGCAGGTCGGCGAGACGATCGGCCGCGGCACGCTCGTCGAGTACATGAAGCGCTTCGGCTTCTACGAGGATCCGCCGCTCGACTACCCGGACACGCAGATGGTCCCCAGCGGGATCATCAACGGCGACGGCGAGTACGTCGAGGGGGGCTTCGACGTCGGGCGTGTGGCGATCGGCCAGGGCGGCCTCGAGGGCGAGATCCGCTCGGCGCCGCTGCAGATGGCCCAGGTCGCGGCGGCGGTGGCCAACGGCGGGCGGTTGATGAAGCCGCAGCTGACCGACCGCGTCGTGCGCAAGGACGGGCGCGTTGCCGAGCGCATCGAGCCGGACCTCCAATCGCGAGTGATGAAGCCCGAGACGGCGGATCAGCTCACCGCGATGATGAGCCGCGTCGTCGAGGAGGGCACCGGGACGGCGGCCGCGCTCTCGGGCATTACGGTGGCCGGCAAGACCGGAACCGCCGAGGTCGGAGCTAACAGAGAATTCACACAGCCTTGGTTCATCGCGTTCGCGCCCGTGGACAATCCACGTATGGCCATCGCGGTGACCGTCGAGAGGACGACGGGACAGGGCGGCACGGTCGCGGCGCCGATCGCGAAGCAGGTACTCGAGGCGCTCCTCGGAGAGGGCGGCGGATGACCGAGGTCGCCACCGGCGCGGTCGTCGACGCCCGCTACCGCATCGTGCGGAGGATCGGCTCCGGGGGGATGGCGGACGTCTACTGCGCCGAGGACGGTCACCTCGGCCGCGAGGTCGCCCTCAAGGTGCTCCACCGGCGCTTCGCCCAGGACCAGGAGTTCGTGGAGCGCTTCCGCCGCGAGGCCAAGGCGGCGGCCGGGCTTGCCCACCCCAATGTGGTGGGCGTCTTCGACCGCGGCGAGCACGAAGGCACCTACTACATCGCGATGGAGTACCTCACGGGGCGCACGCTCAAGGACATCCTCGCGAGCGAAGCCCCGCTGTCGCAGCAGCGAACCATCGATCTCGGCGTCCAGATCCTCCATGCGGCCGGCTTCGCCCACCGCCACAGCGTGATCCATCGGGACTTCAAGCCTCACAACGTGATCGTGGACGAGCAGGGCCATGCCAAGGTCACCGACTTCGGAATTGCGCGGGCCGGCGCGTCCGAGATGACCGAGACCGGCTCGATCATGGGAACGGCGCACTACCTCTCGCCCGAGCAGGCGCAGGGCCACGCCGTCACGGCGGCCTCCGACCTCTACTCGATCGGGGTGATGCTCTACGAGATGTTGACCGGCCGGCTCCTGTTCGAGGGCGACAGCGCCGTAGCGATTGCCCTCAAGCACCTGTCGGAGCCGCCGCCTCCGATCTCCGCCGTGCGCCCGGACGTTCACCCGGCGCTCGAGGCCGTCGTCATGGCGGCGCTCGCCAAGGACCCCGCGCAGCGCTGGCAGACGGCCGAGGACTTCGCCGAAGGGCTCGAGGCCGCGCGCTCGCAGGTCGAGGCGGGGGCCAACGGCGGCCAGTCGACCGCCGAGTTCGCGCCGATACCGCTGCCCGCGCCGGAAATGGCCGAGGCGGCCGACGGAGCGCCGCCGCCGCCGCTCGCGCCGGTCACACGCCCGGAGCGAGAACGCAGGCGGCGCTGGCCGTGGTTCACGATCGGGCTGCTGGCGCTCGCACTGCTCGGCGTTTTGATCTGGGCGCTGGCCAGCGGACAGCTGGCGACCGAGAAGCGCGAGGTGCCGCGAGTGACGCAGCTCCAGCTCGTGGCGGCACGAGCGCAGCTCGAGAGGGCCGGCTTCGAGGTCGACCAGACGCGCGTCCGGAGCGCGCAACCCTTCGATCAGGTGCTCGATCAGGACCCGAACCCGGGCGAGGAGGCGGAGGTCGGGTCGACGGTCACCCTCGAGGTCTCCGACGGGCCCGGCGAGGTGCTCGTGCCGGCGGTGGCGGGTCTTCCGCAGAACCAGGCGATCGGCGAGCTCGAGGACGCGGGCTTGAAGGTCACGCGCGATCTCGAGTTCTCGGACGAGGTGAGGAAGGGCCTCGCGATCCGCACGGTGCCCTCCGAGGGCGAGGAGGTCACGGTCGGCACGCGCGTGCGGCTGCTGGTGAGCCAGGGGCCCGAGCTGGCGACCGTCCCCGGGGTGGTCGGGCTCTCGCGCGCGTCGGCCGACTCACAGCTCCGCAGCGAGGGCCTCGGCGTGGCCATTCAGGAGGAGGAGTCGGACGAGCCCGCGGGCGAGGTGATCGCACAGGACCCGGGTGGCGGCAGCAGGGTGGAGCGCGGCACGACGGTCACGATCACCGTTTCGACCGGCCGACCGCGTGCCACCGTCCCGAACGTCATCGGCCTCGGCGTGGCGGACGCGGCCACGCAGATCGGCAACGCCGGACTCGTGCCGGTGCAGCGGGAGCGCACGGTCACGGATCCCGCGGAGGACGGGGTGGTCGTCGACCAGCGTCCCGGCTCGGGCACGGAGCTCGACGAGGGGGCCGAGGTCGTGATCATCATCGGGCTGCTGGAGCCGACGGACACCCTGGAGGACACGGAACCCCCGGCGCCCGAAGAGCCGTGAGGGGCGGCGAGTGAGGGTCGCCGTCCTCTCCGGCGGCCGCTCGAGCGAGCACGACGTTTCCCTCTCCTCGGGCGAAGCCGTGCGCGCCGGGCTCGCCGAGGGCGGCCACGAGGTACTCGACGTGCGCCTCTCGCGCCAGGGCCGCTGGCTGTTCGAGGGCAACCCGCTCAGCCTCGAGCCGGGAGCCGGCCTGCTCGGCGCCGAGGCCGTCTTCCCGGTGCTGCATGGGCCCTTCGGCGAGGACGGAACCGTGCAGGGGCTGCTCGAGCTGCTCGACGTGCCCTACGTGGGCGCCGGGGTGATGGCCTCCGCGGTCTCGATGGACAAGGCGGTCTTCAAGGACCTGATGGCCTCACACGGGATCCCGCAGATCGAGTACGTCGCGGTCCGGGAGGGCATGCCGGTGGCGCTGGCGCCGCCCGCTTTCGTCAAGCCCGCCCGACTAGGGTCGTCGGTGGGGATCTCGAAGGCCTCGTCCGAGGCCGATCTCGACGCCGCCCTCGTGCACGCTTTCGAGCACGACCCTGTGGCCCTCGTCGAGCGCTGCTCCGAGGGGCTCGAGGTCGAGTGCTCCGTGCTCGGGCACCGCGACCCGGTGGCCTCACAGCCCGGTGAGATCGTCTTGGCGAACGCCGATTGGTACGACTACGAGGCCAAGTACGAGCCCGGCGGGATGGAGCTCGTGGTCCCGGCGCGCATCCCCGATGCGCAGCTGGAGGAGGTCCGGCGCCTGGCGGTCGAGGCCTTCAAGATCGTCAACTGCTCGGGCATGGCTCGGGTCGACTTCTTCGTTGAGGACGGTCGCGTGCTCGTCAACGAGCTCAACACGATCCCCGGCTTCACGTCCACCAGCGTCTACGCAAAGCTCTTCGAGGCGAGCGGGGTTCCGTACGTCGAGCTGCTCGACCGGCTTCTAGCCCTGGCGCTGGAGCGCCAGGAGGAGGACAGGGGCTACCGCTTCTAGCGCTTTTCCTGTGAGAGCCGGAGCTCTTCGATGTTCGCCTTGCCCTGGTTTGGCGGAAGCTTCGTGAGCCATACGAGGTAGTTCCGGAACGACTTGCCCTGACCGAGGTCGAGCTGGAAGGCCTGCTGCTCCCGGACCGTCTCTTTGCCGCTCACCTGGCGCCAGCCGCTGATCGATCCCGGCACGCTGTTCGAGGCGTGGACGGCAGCCTCGAACCCGGGCGTGGACGTGACGAGTGAGAGCCGGCGGGCGGGAATCGGCTTGCCGGCGTCTACGTACAGGCCGACGCCGGACTTGTTCGCGCCCTCGAAGCCGGCCTCGTATGTCTCGGTGTCCCAGGCAGTGTTGCTTTGGCCGTCCAGCACGAGGTTGGCCGCCTCCGGCGACTCCTCGCCGTCGTCGCCCTCGGGGTCGTAGTCGCTGGCCGCCTGGCCGCCGAGCTCCACCCGCTCGACGCCGGGCGGCTCGGCCACCACCGGCCCGGCCCCAGGTCCCTTCTCGGTGCGCGTGGCGAGGAAGGCGACCGCCCCTCCCGCGAGCGCGAGCAGCAGCAGTGTCAGGGCGAGCATGCGCTTGGGATGCCGCAGGCGCGCCGGCGCGAAGTCGGCCGTGTCGCCCGACAGCGAGCGCAGGACGGTGGTCGCCTCCCCGGTGGCCTGACCCGTGCGGGCCGCCTCGATCGCGAGTACCTCCTCGAGGTCGCGCACCATCTCCCTCACGGTCGCGTAGCGGTGCTGGGTCTCCTTGGCGGTCGCGCGCTCGACCACCGCCGCGAGGGCCGCCGAGATCTCCGGGCGCAGCCGTTGGACGTCCGGGAGCGGCTCCCTCACGTGCTTCATCGCCACGGCTACCTGCGAGTCGGCGCGGAAGGGCGGTTCGCCGGTCAGCATTTCGTAGAGCACGACCCCGAGCGAGTAGATGTCCGATTCCTGGGTCACGTCGTGGCCGAGAGCCTGCTCCGGGGAGACGTAGTCGGTGGTGCCGAGCACGCGGCCTGGGGCGGTCAGGCCGTGGGCCTCCAGCGAGCGGGCAATGCCGAAGTCGGTGACCTTGGCGCGCCCGTCGGGGTCGATGAGGACGTTCTGAGGCTTGACGTCGCGATGGACGAGCCGGTGCTCGTGGGCGCATTCGAGCGCGCGTCCGATCTCGATCGCGTACGCGACGGCCTCTGAGACCGGCAGGCGGCCCTGGCGCTTGATGCGCTCCTTGAGGGTCTCGCCCTCGACGTACTCGAAGACGATGTAGGGGGCGCCCTCGTCCTCGCCGGCGTCGATTACGGTCACGACGTGGGGATGGTTGAGCTGGGCGACCGCGCGGGCCTCACGGCGGAAGCGCTCCAGCTGATCGGGGTCGTTCGAGATGTCTCGGTGCATCAGCTTGATCGCGACCCAGCGCTCGAGGGTCGGATCGAACGCCCGATACACGGTCGACATGCCACCCGACCCGATCTTCTCCTCGAGCCGGTAGCGGTCGCTTACGAGCGTCCCGATCACTGTCATCTATTTTCCGCGCTCACTTGCCTGTACGCCTTCGCTACTACACGGATCCCGCCTGCTCGGCCTCGTGGGCGGCCGAGCCCGCACTGCGCCGCCTTCAGCTTGAGTTCGGCGACGAGGTGCGGATCACCTACGTGATGGGCGGCCTATCCCGCCAGTATGAGGGTGATCAGTCGCGTCTCGTGATCGAATGGCTCGATGCGGCGGAGCGCTCGGGGATGCCCGTGGACCCACGGGCCTGGAACACCCCGGGGGCGATCGGGTCGACATTCCCGGCCTGCATGGCCTTCAAGGCTGCCGCCGAGCAGGGCCCTGAGGCCGCGGAGCGGTATCTGCGAGCCCTGCGCGAGGGCATCATGTGCCGCCGGCGCAAGCTCGACGGCCTGGAGGCGCTCGTGGAGGAGGCGCGCGCGGCCGGCCTCGATGTCGAGCGCTTTCGCGTCGACGTCGGCTCGCACGCGATCGTGGAGGCGTTTGGGGCGGATCTCGAGGAGACGCGCGGCGTGCCGGACGCGGCTCGCGAACGCGGGCTCGTCGCGCAGGCGCCGAGCGGCGAGCGCTTGGCGTTGCCGGCGCTGCGCTTCACGCCGGATAGCGCCGACTCGCCCGGCACCGAGCCGGCTCGCCCCGTCGGGCCGGGCGCCGAGTCGGCCCAGTCCGTCGGGGTCGGCACCGAGCGCTGGTGCGGGGCGAACGACGGCTATGAGGGGTGGCGCGAGGCGGCGCTGGCGGCTGGTGCGGTGCCGGCTTCCGGTGCGTTGCCTTCCGTCGTCGCGGCGCTCGAGCGCTTCGGCTCACTGGCCGCCGCGGAGGTGTCGGCTGTTTGCGACCTACCGGGCCCGCGCGCCCAGGCCGAGCTGTGGCGGCTAGCGACGGAGTGGCGGGTTCGGCCGCAGCGCTTTCTAACCGGCGAGCTCTGGACGCTCGCATAGGGGTGCCTCGGGTTTGTCCCGATAATGCCGACAAACCCGAGGCAGCTCAGGAAGATGCCCGAGCGAAACCGCCGGGGCGGCGGCCGACCAGTCCCTGCCGGGGCAGCTCGACGACGCCTGCGGTCGCGGTCGTGGTGCCGATCACCGCCGCACCGTGGTGGTGACGAGAGAGCAGCTCGACGGCCGCGTCGGCGTCGCCGGCAGGCGTCACCACACAGAAGCCGCAGCCCATGTTGAAGACCTCGTGGAGCTCCGCATCGGCCACGCCGCCCCGCTCGGCGATCAGCTCGAACACCTGCGGCACCGGTAGCGGCGCGTCGATTCGGTAGCCCACCTCGGCGTCGAGTCGCAGGAGGTTGAGGAAGCCCTCGCCGGTGATGTGCGCCAGGCCGCGGACGTCCACGGCCGAGCTCAGCAGATCGCGGATCGCCCGCACGTAGATCACCGTCGGCTCGAGCAGCAGATCGCCGACCGTGTGCTCACCGACTCGCTCGTCCAGGTCGCTCAATACGCGCCGTGCGAGGCTGAGGCCGTTCGAGTGGATGCCGCTCGAGGGAATGCCGATCAGTGCGTCCCCGGGCTCGATCGAGGCACCGGTGATCACCGCGTCGAGGTCGACCAGGCCAATGCAGAAGCCAACGAGGTCGAAGCCTCGCGGCGACGGGTGTCCACGCAGCAGGTCGGGCAGCACCGCCAGCTCGCCGCCCGGGATCTCCACCCCGGCCAGCTCCGCCCCGGTGCGCAATCCGGTGGCGATCTGCTCGAGGACGTGGGGGTCCGCCTCCTCGACGGCGATGTAGTCGAGCAGGGCGATCGGGTCGGCGCCGACGCAGATCACGTCGTTCGCGTTCATCCCGAAGAGGTCGATGCCGATCGTGTCGTAGCGGCCGAGCTGTTCGCAGACGATCACCTTGGAGCCGACGCTGTCGCAGGAGAGGGCGATCCCGCGCCGGTCGTTGATCCGCAGGACGTTTGCGTAGTGGCCGGAGCGGAGAACGGCGCGCGAAGGCCGGCCCGTCCGGATCCCCGCAAGCACGTCGACGAGCCCGGCCACGGCGCTTCCGGACAGCGCCTGGTCAACGCCGGCGCGTGCGTATGCGCCTTCGGCCATCGGTGGTTCAGGCGCGCTCCGGCTCGGCGCGGGCCGGTGGCTCCTGCTCGCCCTTGCCGTTGTTGCGCCGCCGCACCAGCAGGTAGATCACGCCGATCACGATTGCGGCGGCCACGGCGTAGTCCACGTAGTGGAGGCTGTCTTTCCAGCTCTCCCAGTTGTCGCCGGCCTGCTTTCCGATCCAGGTGAGCATGAACACCCAGGGCACGCAGCCGAGGAAGGAAAGGACGCTGAAGCGCCAGAACGGCATCCGCGCCACACCCGCCGGTAGGGAGATGAAGGTGCGGATGATCGGAAGCATGCGGGTGAAGAAGACCGTGGCGTCGCCGTGGCGCTCGAACCAGCGGTCCGCCCACTGGAGATGGGACTGCTTGATGTGGAGCTTCTTGCCGTGCTTCTCGAGGATGTCGATGCGGCCGATGTAGCCGATCCAGTAGGCGAGCCAGGAGCCCACGAGATTGGCGACCGATCCGACCATCGTGGCGGCGAACAGGCTGTATTCGCCGCGCGACACGTTGAAGCCGGCGAACAGCATGGTGGCCTCGCTTGGCACCGGGATGCAGGCCGATTCCAGGAGCATCAGGATGAACACCCCCGGCAGCCCCATCGCATCCACGACGTCCACAGCCACCTCGACGATGGGGTCAGTGATCGAGGCGAGCACTACGGCGAGGTAGGGTAGCGGCCCGCTCGTGCGCATTTGGGTAGACCTGACCAACAGCCCGCACGTGCTCGTGATGCGGCCGCTGATCGAGATCATGCGAGCGGATGGGCACGAGGTCGAGGTCACGGCGCGCGACTTCGCCCAGACGCTCGAGCTCTGCGAGCGCTTCGGCATCCAGCACACGGCCGTGGGGCGCCACCGCGGCGGCCGGCTCGCGGCCAAGGGGCTCGGCCTGGTGTCGCGGAGCGCCGCGCTGCTGCGTTGGGCACGCGGCCGCTGCTTCGACGTGGCCATCGGGCACGGCTCCAACGACATCAGCGTGGCCGCAAAGCTCCTGCGGATCCCGAGCGCGACCGCGTTCGACTACGAGTTCGCAAACGCCCAGCATCAGGTCAACTGCCGGCTCTGCCGGATCGTGATGGTGCCCGAGGCGATCCCGCCCGAGCGGCTCGCCCGGTTCGGCGCCACGCCGCGCAAGTTGCGGCGCTACGCGGGGCTGAAGGAGGAGTATTACCTGGCCGACTTCGAGCCCGACGAGGCCGTCCTGGGCGAGCTCGGACTCACGCGCGAGCGCCCGCTGGTCCTGGTGCGCACGCCGCCGGAGGTATCGCTCTACCACCGCTTCGAGAACCCGCTCTTCAGGCAGGTGCTGGAGCGCCTCGGCGCGGAGGGGACGCAGACGGTTGTGCTGCCGCGGACGCGCACGCAGCGCGAGGAGATCGCCCGGCTGGGGCCCTTCACGATCCCCGAACGGGCGGTCGATGCGCAGAGCCTCGTGGCATTCTCCGATCTCGTCATCTCGGCCGGCGGTACGATGAACCGCGAGGCCGTCGCCCTCGGGACCCCCGTCTACACGACGTTCGAGGGGCGTCTCGGGGCCGTCGACGAGGCGCTTGTTCGAGCCGGGCGCCTGCGTAAGCTCGGCGACCCCCGGGATATAAGTGTGGAGCGGCGGTCCGCGAATGGGGAGTTGCGCGTACGGCGCGATCCCCGGCAACTCGTCACACTGCTGCTCCAAGCGTCCCAGCCATGAGATCCCTCACTTCTTCAGTGAACGTTCGCCGGGTCGGTCAGGTAGGCGTGGACGCCGCGCTGCTCGCGCTCGCCTACTACCTCGCGTACGTCCTGCGTTTCGACGACGCGATCCCGCCGCGCTACGAGCGGTTGCTCGAGGACACGATCGTGCTGATCGTGGTGATGAAGGTCGTGATCTTCGCTCTGTTCGGCCTCTATTCGAAGCTGTGGCGCTTCGTGGACCAGCGCGACTTCGAGACGATCCTCAAGGCGGTCGTGGTCTCGACGGTCGGCCTGATCGTGGTCCTGTTCCTGTTCTCGATCGGCCGCCACGATCCGCCGCGCACGGTCGTTGCGCTCGACTTCCTGCTTTCGCTCGTCTTCTGCGCCGGCGCGCGCTTTGCCGTGCGGGCACTGGTCGAGCGCCCCGCACGCGGCGCGATCCTCGAGCGCGCGGCGAACGAGGTGCTGATCGTCGGCGCCGGGAACGGTGGGCAGCAGGTTGCGTTCGAGCTGCGTCGCAACCCTGGGCTGCGCTCGGCGCCCGTCGGCTTCGTCGACGACGACCCGCGCAAGCAGGGGATGCGGGTGGCCGGCCTCAAGGTGCTCGGCACGACCGACGCGCTCCCGCGCGTCCTCGACGGCGTGCGCCCGAACGAGGTGATCATCGCGATCCCCTCGGCGCCCGGCACAGTGCGCCAGAAGGTCGTGATGGCCTGCCGCGAGCGCGGCATCCCGGTGCGCACCCTCCCGACCACGTTCGAGCTGCTCTCGGGCGGGGTGAACCTCATGCGGCAGGTGCGCGAGGTGCGGGTCGAGGACGTGCTCGGGCGCGAGCCGGTGCGGGTGGAGATCGACCGCGTCGGCGCGTATCTGCGGGGGCGGACCGTGCTCGTGACCGGCGCCGGCGGCTCGATCGGAGCCGAGCTCTCTCGCCAGATCGCGCGCGTAGGGCCGAAGCTGCTCGTGCTCGTGGAGCAGTCGGAGAACGCCCTGTGGGAGATCCGCCGTGAGCTCGAGGAGGACCGCCACTTCCTCCGTGCCGCGCCCCTGCTCGCGGACTGCAAGGACGCGACCCGGATGGGTGAGATCTTCGAGGAGCACCAGCCGTCCGTCGTTTTCCACGCGGCCGCCTACAAGCACGTGCCGCTGATGGAGGAGAACCCGGTCGAGGCCGTGCGCAACAACGCGGTGGCCACGCGCATCGTCGCCGCCGCGGCCGGCGAGGGGGGCGCGGAGCGCTTCGTGCTCGTCTCGACGGACAAGGCCGTGAGCCCGGCCACCGTGATGGGGGCGTCAAAGGCGCTCGCCGAGTGGGCCGTCGAGGCCGCGCAGAACCGCTGGAAGGGCACGCGCTACTCGGCCGTGAGGTTCGGGAACGTGCTCGGCTCGTCCGGGTCGGTCGTTCCGATCTTCCGCCGTCAGATCGCGCAGGGCGGCCCGGTCACGGTCACCGACGAGAAGATGACGCGCTACTTCATGACGATCCCCGAGGCGGTCCAGCTCATCATCCGCTCGGGCGAGCTGTCCACCGGCGGCGAGGTCTTCGTCCTGGAGATGGGCGAGCCGGTGAAGATCCTCGATCTGGCGCGGAACATGATCCGGATTGCGGGGCTCGAGCCGGAGGTTGACGTGGGGATCGAGCTGATCGGCCGGCGCCCGGGGGAGAAGCTCCACGAGGAGCTGTTCAACCCGGGAGAGCGTCCGCAGCCGACTCCGGCGGAGAAGATCGTGTGTGCGGTGCGGGTGCCGCTCGAGCCGGAATGGGTCGAGAACGCGTTTGCCAGGATCGAGGAGCTCGTGTACGCAGGCGATGCGGCCGCGCTCGCGGGTGCGGTGGCGGAGCTGTCCGCAGAGCGCGCTCTCGCGGTGTCGGGCGGTTAAGGCGCCGCGCCGCCCGCCGCCCGTTCTACAGTTCGGACTCTTGCCGGAGATAGTTCAAGACATCGGCGCCTACGCCGGCCTCGCCTCCGTCGTCGGGCTCGCGGTGCTCTCCGTTCTCTACTTCTCGCAGGCGCGGGACGTCAAGCGTTTGCGGGAGTGGGCCGGACGGGCGCCCGAGCGCGAGGCCGAGCAGGTGGCGGCTGCACAGGCCACCCCCGGGCGGGTAGTGGCGCAGCCGCAACAGAAGCCGGCCGCGGCGACGCCGGCGCAGGCTGGAAGCGGCGCCACCCCGGCGCCCGCCGGGGGCGGCGCCACTCCCGCGCCCGCGCTTCCGGCTGCGGCCGGAGCCGCTCCGGCGGCCGCTACGGCAGCAGCCACCGCCGCGGGGCCGGCAGGCGCAGCGAGCGGTGGCGGGGATTCCGGACCCAAGGCCGCCCCTGGTGGATCCGCTCCCGCGACCACGGCGCCGAAGCCGGAAGCCCAGCCGCCAGCCGCGAAACCGGCGCCGCAGCCGGCCGCCGCCAAACCGGCCGCCCAGCCGGCAGACTCGAAACCGGCCGCGCAGCCGGCAGACTCGAAACCGGCCGCGCAGCCGGCAGCGCCCAAACCGGCCGCTCCACCGGTTCCGGGCGCGCCACGTCGCGCAGCGGCCACCGCCGCGGCTGCGCGCACCGGCGGACCGCCCCCACCGCCGCCTCCGCCGGCGGGTGCGCGAACCGCGCCCGGTGGCCGTCCCGTCCCGGAGCAGACCGCGGTCATTCCGCCCCGGAGCGAGCCCTGGCACCAGCGCCTATTCGGGAGCACCCGGAACATCCTGCTCGCTGTCGCCGGTGTCCTGCTTCTCGGGGCTGGGGCGGCCTTGGCTCTCACCCAGCTTTCGGACGATGAGCCGACGACGTCGTCCCAGGGCCCGCAGGCGCAGCAGCGGCCGCCGGCGCAGAACGGCGAGGAGCCCCAGAACGGGGAGCGGCGCAGGCGCAGGCCCGCCATCGACCCTTCGAGCGTCACGGTCGCGGTTCTCAACGGCACGACCGTGCCCGGCCTCGCCGCGCGCGTCAGCGACGAGGGGCAGTCCGCGGGCTTCGCG
>Ga0081538_10001269_pt1 | contig 26280 bp, 26 predicted proteins | sample TabmetS5T2R1_FD_71022 | JGI IMG/M metagenome (GOLD analysis project Ga0081538, IMG submission 71022) | Tabebuia heterophylla rhizosphere microbial communities from the University of Puerto Rico - S5T2R1 | ecosystem: Host-associated > Plants > Roots > Rhizosphere ... | reverse complement strand
CTGGACATCGGCGGCGCCCGCGGCACCGCGATCCGGCGCGGCTTGGAGGACCAGCTCGGCCTGGTCGTCCAGGACGTCAAGCCGTTCGGCCTGTCGGGGTCGGCCGGCTCCACGCCGCTGCGGATCACCGTCAAGGGCGACCCCCCGAGGCTGCTGTTCGGCAAGCTGTACGCCCAGAGCCACCTGCGTTCCGACCGTTGGTACAAGCTCGGCCGCGAGCTGCTGTACGGCCGCCTGGAGGACGAGAAGCCCTTCAACACCGTGCGGCGGCTGGTCCAGCAGGAGGACTACGCACTGCACAAGCTGCACGCCGCCGGGCTGCCCAGCCCAGCGCCGTTTGGGTTCGTGGAGCTCACCCCCGAACGGGAGTACCTGCTGGTCACCGAGTTCTTCGACGGCGCCGTCGAGCTCGGCGAGGCCGAGGTTACCGACCAGCTCATCGACGACGGCCTGGGGATCATCCGCAAGCTGTGGGATGCGGGGCTGGCCCACCGCGACGTCAAGCCGGCCAACCTGCTGGTCCGCGACGGCCGGCTGCTGCTGATCGACGTGGCCTTCATCCAGGCCCGCCCGAGCCCCTGGCGGCAGGCGGTGGACCTGGCCAACATGATGCTGTGCCTGGGGCTGCGGGCCGGCGCCGAGCGGGTCTACCAGCGGGCCCTGCAGCGGTTCAGCGTGGAGGAGATCAGCGAGGGGTTCGCGGCGGCCCGTGGGCTGGCGTTGCCGTCGCAGCTGCGCCACATGCTGCGCGCCCAGGGCCGGAACCTGCACGCCGAGTTCCTGCGGCTGCTGCCGACCCCGCCCCGGCCGATCCGGATCCAACGCTGGAGCGCCCGCCGGCTCGGGGTGTGGGCGGCGATCCTGGCCCTGGTGGTCCTGGCCGCCCTGAACCCGAGGTACCTCTTCAACAACAGGGACGCCGTGCGGACACCGCTGCTGGTCGACGACGTGAGCTGCGGCGATCTGGAGCCGTTGTGGCTGATGGCCCAGTCGGTGCCGTCGGCGTCGCGGCTGCCATGCGTGCAGTTCCTCCCGGTCGGCTGGAGCGTCGCCGAGGTGGCCGTCAACGACGGCCGCTCGGTGCTCACGCTGGACCACGACCGCGCCGGCGACGCCGCCATGGTCGCACGGCTGACCGCCGCCTGCGCCCCGGCCGGGGCGGTGGAAGGGCCGTCCCCGACATCGGGCGTGCGGCACTGGCAACGAACCGAGTCGACCGCCGGCGGGTTCGCCGCCACCTGGTACGACCAGTTCCCTGGTGGCTGTATCACCACCCGGCTGCACCTGACCATCGATCCCAACGGGGAGTTCGCCGCCCAGGCGCCGCAGGTGCTGGGGTTCACCACCCGAGTGGCGCTCCAACAGGCACTCAGCCAGCGCTCGGGCGGGCGACTAGAGCTGGACCCCGAGGACGGACGATGAGCCGGCCAGGCGCGCAGCGGGATCGAACGCAGGTTCAACGCCTACACCAGAGCGAGCTGACCAGCGATAACGGCTTGATGGCTTCGGCTCAAGGGCCGGGTTCGGGCGCGATAACGGAACAGGAGCGTAACAAGAAGCCGGTTGGACCTGCTGGTCAGGCCGTGGCTGACGATCACGCCGTACCGGCGGAAGCGGAACGAACAGGTAGCTGTTGGGAGAGGGCGGTCGGCGACCTGGAGCAGAGCTAGAGGGCTCTTCGTGGAGTCTCTTGCTATCCGGCCGGCGCGACCGAGCGACGCGGCAGACCTTGCCCGGAACTGGATGGACGCCGCACAGCACTTCGCGGAGCTTGATGCCGACGCCTTCCGGGTTCCTCCCGCTGACGGTCTGGTCACCTGGTTCGAGGAGCTGCTGCAACGGCCCCGGTCAGGGGATACGGTCTGGCTGGTCGCCGAGGTCGACGGCCGTGTGGTCGGGAGTGTCTCTGCCCGCCTGGAGCGTCCGACCGAGGATGCCGCACGGCAGCTCCTGCGCGACCTCGGCCGGGTGCGCCTGTACGTCGATGCCCTTGGGGTGGAGGAGGCGTACCGGCGTCGTGGGGTGGGCGCACGGCTGATGCAGGCCGTCGAGGAGTGGGGACGGGACAAGGGCGCGGTTCGCTCGGTGCTGACCACCTACCACGCCAGTCCGCTGTCGGTACCCTTCTACGAGCAGCGCATGGGCTATGACCGCAGGTCGATCGTCTTCGAGAAGCGGCTCGACTAGTGGTCGGTCTCCATGATGATTTGCCGTTCCACCAGCGCCTGAGCCCTAGGAATGCAACTCTGAGCTGCCAAAACACGTCGAAGACGGGCCACGAAGTGAATAACCTAGCGACCATGGCAGAGGAGCAGAAACCGGCCCGGAACGACCTTTCGGAAACGATCCGGCAAGCCGACCCGGAGCGATGGTTGTTCCGGCCGTGCGATGCCTGCGGTGACAAGTACCGGGTCTGGGGTACTCAGGTCGACCTACTGCCCTACTGCGGGGGAACCAAATGCAACCGCAACCGCAAACGCCAGTGATGGCCTGAAGGCGCCAAACCAGTTCGGAGACGGACCACTAGCGCCACGCATTCCGCTGGCTGGTCGGTGCCCGAAGGGCGATGCCCCACCGGGGGCGAACGCTCGACTTGCAGCACACGGAGCGGCCGGTGTCGAGGGATCAGGGCGCAAAAAGTTCATCCGCTAATTGCTGCAGAACAAGAGCGTGAAGCGAACTTTTTGCGGCCCCTCGACAGCGGACGGGCCGTGTGCTACTCCGATCAGCCAGCGGAATCGGCCGGTCCGCGGCTGGGTGCAGGGTTCCAAACCGCGGCGCGCGTAGCGCGAGGCCGATCATCGCCGGGAACTGGCCCTACGTCCGGGGTGATGTGGCAGACTTGTTCATGGCGAGCTACGCCATGGAGGGACCTGAAGGACGCCATGGATAAGGCCGCATCCGAGGGGGCCGACCAGGCCTTGAGCCGGTACGTCAAGGGCGGACGGACGCTGTCCGACATCGGCATCGAGTTCGCCTACCTGCGACAGGAGCGAGGACTCAGCCAACACGCGCTCGCGCAACGCGCAACGCTGCCGCTGGAAACTGTCCAGGCGATCGAGTCCGGCAGACGGCTGCCCACCAAGCAGGAGTTTGTGCTGCTGGCCACCGGGCTGGGTCTGACGGCAGGTCAGTTGGCGGAGATCCTGCGGCCAGTCGTGCGGCACACGGCCCGCGGCATCTGGGCGTTCGGCTGACCATCCACGCCAGAAGGCGGGGCAACCTCATCCCCTGCCGGCCCCGCGACCCCAAGCAGCGGTGCGAGCACGGCCGCAAGGTCGCCTGCTGGCACCGCCCCCGAGGCCGAGCTACGCACACTCGGCCGGCCACTGTGCGACGACTGCTTCGACTGGGCGGGTCTGGCGCTGTGGAACGCCCTGGCGCCCGAGCTGTGGCGGCGCACCCTGGGCGTCACCGTCTACCGTGCCCTGGCGCACCTGCTCAGCATGAGCGAGGCTGAGGTCAAGCGGCTGGTGCGGGTCCGCTACACGAAGGTGGCCGAGTACCAGGCCCGCGGCGCGGTCCACTTCCACGCCGTCATCCGCCTGGACGCCACCCCGCCCCGCGAGGACCCCGAGCGGGTCGCGCCGCCTCCCGAGAGGTTCACCGCCGAACTGCTAGCCGAAGCCGTGCGGCTGGCCGCCGCCACCGTGGCGGTCCCCTACCCGCCCGTGGAGGAGGGGCCGGTGCGGCTGGCCCGCTGGGGCGACCAGCTCGACGTCCGCGACGTGACCTGTGACGGCACCGAGCTGTCGGCCGAGGCGGTCGCCGGCCTTGACCGGCGCATCCACCACGACGACGACCTGAACCACCTCAAGGCCGTCCCCCACCTGGCCCGGCTGGTGCGGATCTGCTGGGAGTTCGGTGCCCACCCTGCCCTGGCTGGCCTGCGGCTCCGCAAGTGGGCGCACGCGCTTGGGTTCCGGGGCCACCGTGGTGCTGGGCACCTGGAGCTTCGTGGGGCGCGGCTACGGCGATAACGACAGCGCCGACCTGGCCTACCTGACCGAGGTCGAGGCCGCCAAGCTCAAAGGCGCCTGGGTCGACCCGGCCCACGGCCGGGTGCGCTTCCTCGCCTGGTTCGAGGAGTGGTGGGCCACCACCGTCAACCTGCGGCCGAAGACGCGCGCCCGTAACGAGATGGTGTTCCGGCTGTACGTGCTGCCGAGGTGCGGGGCCGTGCCGCTGGACGCGATCAGCCAACGCGAGGTGCGGGCCTGGGTCACCTCGCTGACCGGCCGAGGCCTGTCGCCGGCCACCGTGTACAAGGCGTACCAGCTCTTCGCCAAGGCGATGGCGGCCGCCGTCGACGGCGGGATGCTGGCGGTGACGCCGTGCCGGGGCGTGCCGCTGCCCAAGGTCGAGCATGAGGAGAGATGCGCTACCTCAACCCGGCCGAGATCGCCTGCCTCGCCGAGGCCATCCGACCTGGCTACCAGGTGCTGGTGTTTCTCGGCGCCTACGGAGGACTTCGCATCGGTGAGCTGGCCGGGCTGCGCCGAAGCCGCGTGGACCTGGACGCCGGCACCGTCGACGTGGCCGAGACGGTCGTGGAGGTGGAGGGCCGCCTGCTGTTCGGGCCGCCCAAGACGCGGGCCGGTCGACGCCGGATCAGGGTTCCTCGCCGTGTGGTCGACGAGTTGGCGTTGCACCTGCGGGCGCCGGGCCGGCCGACCGATCCGGTGTTCCGCTCGCCGGCTGGTGGGCCGCTGCGGGTGACCGGGTTCCGTACCCGCATCTGGCGGCCGGCCACGCTGGCGGCGGGCCTGCCGGGGCTGCGCATCCACGACCTTCGCCACACGGCGGTGGCGCTGTGGATCGCGGCCGGTGCCTCCCCGAAGGAGGTCGCCGTGCGGGCCGGGTACATCTCGACCAGCTTCGTGCTGGATCGCTACGGCCACCTGTTCCCCGAGGCCGATGCGGCGCTGTGCGATCGGCTGGACGCGCTGTTCGTCTCCTTGGGAGAGGCCAGCGAGACCCAACGGATACCTCTCGACGTGACGGTCTGAGAGGATCATCTGGGAGTCCAACTGCTACACCGGAGCCGCCCGATGAAGATCGCACTTTTAGGCACCGGGTTCGGCCAGGCCCACGCCGCCATCTACGCAGAGCGTGAGGTGGAGGTCGTGGTGTTCGGCCGGACACCGGCCAAGCTGGAGGACATCCGGCAGCGGCACGGCTTCGCCACCACCACCGACCTCGACGGCCTCTACCACGATCCGTCCATCGACCTGGTCGACGTCTGCCTGCCCACCTCCCTGCATGCCGAGCACGTGCTGCGTGGCCTGGCGGCGGGCAAGCACGTGCTGTGCGAGCAGCCGCTCGCGCTGACCATGGCCGACGCGCACCGCGTCGCCGACGCCGCCGCGGCCAGCGACCGGCAGGTGTTCGTGGACATGTTCGGCCGGTTCAGCCCGGCCTACCGGCCGCTGCGTGAGGCCGTCGCCGACCGGACCTACGGGCGGCTGCAGGCGTTGGAGCTCGAGGTGCGCAGCGCGCTGCTGTGGCCGGGCTACGACCTGAGGCTGGACACCATCGTGCTCTACACGCTGCACGGCGACCTGGACACCCTGGTGCAGGTGCTCGGCATGCCCGAATCCTTCACCACCACCGCGGTCACCGGGGCCGAGCGCGGCTCGGCCGTGCAGGCCGCCTTCGCCTACCCGGACGCGGTCGCCAGGGTCAGCGGGTCCTCGCTGATGCCCGAGCCGTACGGCTCGCGCGGCGGCTACCGCGCCACCTTCACCGGCGGGGTGCTGGAACACAGCTTCGTGGCCGACTTCACCGGCCAGGCGCCCCAGCCCGTGGTGCACGAGCACACCGACAAGGGCCACCGCGAGCTCCCGGCCGACGGCCCGGACGCCTACACGGCGATGATCGACCACGTGCTGGCCTGCCTGCACGGCCAGGCGGTCAATCAACTCGCCCCGGCCAGCGTGCTGGACAGCTTCCGGCTCACCCTGGACGTCCACCAGGCTGTCAACCAATGACGAAGCTCACGGCGAGCACTCCCGGCAGGCCTTGACGGAACACCGACGGAACACGACTGCCTAGGGACGCGACCAGGGCGCGGAACCGGGTGGCTCTGTGCGCCCTGAGCTGCGGTTATGGTGGGGGGCAGGCTCCCCGGTCCAAACGAGCGGCGGTTGCTGCCCGCCTGCTGCCGCGTTCGCAGCGCAGCGTGATCCCGCCGGAGCAGGCCGCGCCGATCACTGCGACGGGATCGAGGGGCTCCGCACGGCGACGCGATGGGCTACCTGCCGAAGTCCGCGACGCTCGACGACATCCACTCGGCGGTCAAGACGGTCGCCGACGGCGGTGCGGTCTTCGACCCGGTGCAAGCGGTGCAGGCGTGCAAGCTACTGGACCAGTTCGTCCGATGGGACCAGCGGACCAGGTTCGGAGCGCCGGTCTACGACCCGCTCACCGTCCGTGAGCTGACCATTTTTGGACATGTCGGACGGCATGTTCGTGCCCCAGATCGCCGCCGCGCGCCAGATCTCCCGGCGTACGGTCAGCGCCCACATGAGCAACATCTACCGCAAGCTCCACGTCGACAACCGGGTCGACGCGGTGGACTATGCGCGGCGGGCATACCCCGCCAGGCCGCTACCCGCAGCGTAACCGCCAGAGTCCTCCTGGCCAGGCGGCAGCGCGGCTGGCAGGGGGGCCGCGCGCCAGCGGCGCCGGCAAGGGCCTCGACGGTGGGCAGCACCGGTGGCGGCCTGGTCCCCCGAGCGGGGTGGAGCTCCAGGGTTTCTCGGCTGGCCCTGCCGCCGCACCAGGACGGCCCGCAGGCCCCCGCTGAGCCTCGAACCGGCCGAGGCAGCTCCAGCCTACCCAGCTCCCGAGCGCCGGCGCCGAAACCGGCAGTACGTGCCGGTTTCCCGAGGAGGAGCGCTGTCTGGCGGGCTGGGCCGCTGCCCCAAGGGAGCGCCATTCGAGGCCCCGCAGCGGCCCGAACCGGGCCAGGGCATTCACAGCCATACGGCTCACCAGCGGCTTACGCGGCTCCCAGGAGCCTTGTCGCGTCACTACGGTGCGAGTGCGGCGCCCCAAGCAGGACACGGCATGCGCGCGGATGGGGGAGGCCAGCCGATCCCTGGCGTCCTTCAGGAGCCGCCTGCCGCTTGAGGTCGCGAGCGGCTCCTGCACGGGTGGTGCCTGTCGCCTTCGGTGACTGGCCATCCAGAGGCCGGTGCTCATCAGGCTGTCGCCGTCGGAGCATGCGAGCCGACCGATGCGGGTGGCGGCGGAGCGTCTGCCTTGACCGTGGCTCATCAACCCCCAGTGACCGTGGGCTCGCGCTCTGCCTTCCCCGTCTGTACCGCACCGGCCGGAAGGCAGAGCCGACGCAAAGATACGGTGACGGATCGTGGTGAATGCCCAGCTCACGGGCGGTACGCCGGGTGGTTCGCCAGCATGCTTCCTCATCGTCTCCCCGTGGCCGTCCCAACCCTTACAGGCGCCGATGCTGCCCGTCTGCTGCCCTGCTGAAGTAGGAGTTGGTGCGGCGATGGCGGACACCGCCGCTGGCGGACTCGCGCGGCACGACCCCAGGAACCTGCGGGAAACCTCACGCCACCCCCACGTCCGCCCCGGGGTAGGCTACGCAGCCGACCTGAGCTGAGGAACCTGGTTCATGGCGTGGAGGTGGGACGTGGACCCGCACGGTCACCCGCTGGCGCTCCGCATGGCGAGGGAGGAACTGAAGGGCACGCCCGACCAGTGGCTGCCGGTCGCCGACTGGGGGCAGCGCAAAGAGCACCACGCGCGAACCCTCCGCTCCTGGGGGGTCGTGGTGGCCGCCTCGGCCGACGGCCTCGACCACCTTGACCGGCATGTGTACCGACCGCTGCGGGACGCCTCGTTCATGACGGCCAGGCTGCTCGACGACCAGGTGCGGGAGCGGGTCGCCGGGGGCACGTCGCTCCGTGCCGCGTTCGACGGCGTCGCCGAGTCGTGGCTGCGGCACTTCGGCGAGCTGCTCGCCGAGGGTGAGCAGCAGCGAATCCGTCCCGACGAATCACCGATCCTGGAAGGCTCCTTGGCGAGGGGGGCCGTCGCCAGGTACCTGTCGGCGCCGCGCCGGCTGGACCTGCTGTGGGGCGCCAGGCAGGCCGTGGCCGGCCGCCGCGCGAGCGCCCAACCGGATCCCTCCGTCGCCCGCGAGCAGCAGCTGCCCGCGAAGGCGCTGCGGGAGGTGTTCAGCGCCTGCGACGCCGACTTCCTCGGGCCGGGCGGCCACGAGCTGGTCCGGGTGATCTTCGCGACGGTCTGGCTGCTCAGCGAGGAGCTGTCGAGGGTTCCCCCGGCAGACCCGGGCGAGCTGTTCGAGGGTGCCTACCGTCGGGTGGTCGGCCGCTTTAGGTTGGTGGCGGCGAGGTTGGTCGCCGAGGATGCGGCGCCGCGCTGACGCCGCCGGACCCAAGCCGGCCGGCCTGCGCCGACCGGGTCGGCGACGCCGACGGGTTCAGCTCCTCCTGCGGGACGAGCCCGAGCGGGGCGGCCTGCTCGCTGGGGCCAAGACCCTGCGGCGGCCCAGGTGCCCGCACGATGTCGTGGCGGAGCGGCAGCAGCGTCCAGGCGACCTCCCGGATCAGCTCCCGCGGGACACCGAGGTCCACCAGGGCCGAGATCAGGTGGTCCATCACCCGGTCGAACGCCTCGTCGGTGACGTCGAGCCTGGCGTGGGCGGCTTCGACCGTGCGGCCGAGGTAGCCGGGCGGCCCGCCGAACGCCATCGCCAGGAAGGAGCGCTGGTGGCCCTGGAGCCGCTCCAGGCTCACCCCGTCGAAGTAGGAGCGCAGCCTCTCGTCCTGGAGGATCCGGCGGTCCAGCTCCTCCACGAGCGCCTCGAACGCCTGCGTGCCGCCCAGTTGCACGTAGATTCGCGCCATACGCGCTCCCTATCCGGTAGGAGGGGCAGAGTACCCCAAATGCACATGACGGGTCCGCGGTCGGCACGGCCCACGCGGGTCGCCCTAACGCCGGCCGCCGGTCGGGTCGGGCGCCCGGAAACGGCTCAGCCAAACCATGCTGTTCGGGCTGTTGCTGGTCCCTGCCATCCCGGCAGGCGGCACCGGCGCGTGGACGCCTCGGCCGCCGGCCTGTGCCCACACCTCGTCAAGGTCGGCGGGCGTTGAAGGCCAAGCAGACCAAGGCAGTCTGACCACCGCGACCGCGACCACAACGCCAGCCACGACCGTGGCCTGAAGGCCTTGGTGGGCACCTCCCCGAAGGAGCCCTTCAGGAGGAAGAAACTTAGCGGCACCCTCCGCCCAGCGGGTTTCGCTGCTGGCAGGTGAGCTGGTCGAACGGCGGCGTCTTGGGGACGTTCTGGACCCAACCGTGGTAGACCAGTGGGATCGGCAGCACGCCCTGTCCGCCCATGCCGGCATTGGCGACGACGCGGTCGTCGGTGCGGGCGCCAGGGCCGGCGGTGAGCACGACCCGGCCGATCACCGCCGCGTCGGTCGCCTCGCCGTCGTTGTTGGGGTCGGGATCAACCACGATCAGGCTGTTGGAGAACTTGCTGGAGACGTAGGCCAGGTAGCCCCCGCCGCGCTTGGCACCGAAGTTCACGCCGTGGCAGCCCGCGTCACAGGGCAGGCTCTTGACGAGCGTGTCGGTGTCGGTGTCGATGATCGTGATCGTGCCGGTCAGGGTGTTGGCCGTCACGACGTACTTGCCGGTGGGGCTCACCGGCGTCTGGATGGGGAGCGCCCCGATCGGCCCGGTGACCGCGCCGCTGATCGGGTCGTAGTCGGCCAGCAGGTTGATCGTCTTGGTCACCCGCTGCGGTGCGGCCATGTCCACCACGCTGATCGTGCTGTCGAGGTAGTTGGACACGTAGTACTTGCTGGTGTCGGGCATCATCCCGGTCGCGATCGGCAGGGTGCCGGTAGGCAGCTTGGCCGTGATCGTGCCCGCGGGGACGTCAAGCAGCGTCGAGTCGTTGGTGTTGGAGTTCGGCGTCGCCATCGCGTTGCCGTCCGAGCTCATCCAGTGGGCGTGCGGTTGGCCGGCCAGCTCGCCACGGCGCTGGACAGGGATTCGGCGATCGATTCTTCTCGCGCGCCGGCTGAGCTCCACGACCGCGTCCTCGCCGTTGAGGGTGACGTGCACCTGGTCGGTGTCGGTTCTAGTCATGACGTGCGCTGGCGCCTCGCCGACCTTGGTGTGCGCCACCAGCCTGCCGCTGCGCCGGTCGAACGCCGCCAGCGCCGTCCCGAACCACTCGGTGTCATAGATCAGCCGCTGGCGTCGGTCGGTCCACATGTTGTGCGGGTTGTTGAAGTCGACCTGCGGCAGGGCGAACTTCTTGGTGACCTGCCAGCTCGAGGTGTCGACCGCGGTCGCCGCCCCGGGTTTGGTCTTGTGGGCGGTCAGCTCGTACTGGGTGTCGATCCAGACCTCACCCACGCCGGTTGCGATGGGCGCGGTGGCGGCCGGGAGCGTGACCGGCTCGTGGAAGTAGCCCTCGAGGAAGGCATCAAGGTTCGGGATCGACACCGCAGCGCCGTTCTGGTCGTAGGCGAGCACCGGCACGGGCGGGTACTGCGGGTCCCAGGTCGTCGGCTGGGTGGCGCTGAAGACCTGGTAGTTGGCCGGGTTGGTGATGACAAAGAAGGCCCGCACCAGCCGCAGCGCAAGGTCGGAGGCGGTCGGGATGGTCGCGCCGTTGACCAGCGTGATCGTCCTGCCCAGGTCGAGTTCGGGCGTCGCCGGATCATCCACGATCACCCCGCCGAGCATGAAGGGGTGCAGCTTGCAGACGAACACGTGCAGGCCCGGGCTGGTCAGGCGGACCTGCCTTGTGCCCCTGAACGCCGTGGGCTGGTCGAACGGCATGCCCGCGGCGCCGGTGGGAAACAGCAGGCTGGTCGCGGTGTGCACGGACTCGCTCTCAGGCCGCCGGACGACGAACCGGACCTTGTCCCCGGGGGCAGCGACCACCAGCGACCGCGTGCCGGCGATGTCCACGCCGGCGTCGAACCAGTTGCCCGGGTTGTCGGTCAGGATGAATTGGTGGGGGGGCGTGTCGGCCGCCGCGACCGAGGTGCCGGTCAAGCCGGCACCAGTGAGCACAAGCACGCTCGCCGAGGCAAGCGTGACCCCCCGTGGCCACCAGCCGAGTCGGCGCACCCGGGTGGGATGCCGGCGGCCTCGCTGCCCGAGCATCAGTAGCGCAAGCGGCAGCGCGACCACCTGCGCGAGCAGCGCGTGGCGGCCGCCGTGCTCCAGTTGGCTCAGCAACCCCCCGGCCTCGTGGTCCGGGCCGGCGGGTGCCAGGGCGGCGTCGATGTGGTGGTGACCGGTGGCTGCCAGGCGGGCGTCGATCTGGTCGTGCAAGCCGGTCGCCGGGACTAACAGCAGCCCGAGCACGGCCGCGACGGCCGCGGCCTGGGCGACCAGGGGACGGTGCCGGGTCAGCCACAGCCCCCCGGCCAACGCCGCTAGCGCGACCGGCACGGCCAGCAGTCCGTCGCGCAGCACGTGCGCGGTGTGACCAGCGGGCGTGTCGGCGTAGCCGAGGACGAGGGCGTGGTACAGGTGCGACCAGCCGACCACCCCGAAGGCCAAGACAAGCGCCGGGAGGAGCAAGTCGCGGATCCGCCGGATGCCCGCTTGGCCGGACCGGTAGAGAGCAACCGTCATGGTGTCCCTCCTTTGGGGACGCGCCTGTCTTGTCGGGGACTCGACTGTCAAGTCAGACGATTGCTTATAAGGAGATGATCCTCGTAGAGCGCGCAGGGCGAAAGACCTGATTTGTCCGGGAGCAGATCTTCACCGGTCTTGCTCCGTAAGCCGTCAACGCTGCTGCCGTCAGCCACCCGCGCGCCTGGCCGGCAGCCTGCTGCCGGCGTTACGGCAGACGGTCAACCGAGGTCTGCATCGACCGGGCAAGGCAGACACTCGACAGACGGGACGACCGGTCCGCTGCGGCTCCCGCCCTGTGAGCGGGCGCCGCGGCCGGCTAGAGTCTTGCCAGGCAAGCGAGCCCCAAAGGGGGTGCGGGCATGCGTCGGTACCTCATCGTGGCCAACCAGACCCTCGGCGGCGTACAGCTCACTGCCAAGCTCACCGAATGCATGAACGCCGGACCGTGCCGCTTCTACCTGGTGGCCCCTGTGACCCAGACCGAGGGCTCCGACCGCTGGGCCAGAGGCGGGCTGGACGGCGGCGTGGTCCCGGGCGCCTACAAGATCGCCAGGGCCCTGGCGGCGGGGCGCCTGAAGCAGGAGCTGGCCCGGCTGCAGGAGGCCGGCGCGGAGGCCGACGGCGAGGTCGTCGACCCCAACCCGGTCGAGGCGATCCGGAAGCTCGCCAGCCGGGAGGAGGTCGACGAGGTCATCGTCTCCACGCTGCCGCGGCGCCTGTCGCGCTGGATGGCGATGGACCTGCCGCACCGTGTCCGGCGTGCAACCAAGCTGCCGGTGACCCACGTCAGCGGGCCGGCCGGTCCCTCGCTCTGATTGATCGAGGTGCGGTGGTCGTTGGCGGCCGGTCGCGGGGCAGGGGAGCAGAAACGGCTGGTCACGACCGCTGGGCAGGAAGTTGTCGGCCGCCCGCATACCAACCCCGCTGGTGGCGGACTCGCGACCGCCCTGCAACTCTCATCCACCGGCCGTCGGTAACTCACCGACCGGCCGTCGACCGCTCCGACGGGTGAGCAACTGGTAACCGACCGGCCCGGGTCCCCGCCCATAGGCCAGGTCAACCAGCAGCCGGCCGAGCGCCTCGACCTCGCTCGCGGCGGCCAGCCGCCCCACGTCCACCGGCACAAGCCAGCGTCCACGATCAACCCGGCGGCCGCAGGCAAGGGAATGATTTCGATGAGGTCGCGATGCGTGGCAGCTCGAACGGCCTGCCGAACGTCACGAACCTCGACCTCGGTCCGAAGATCCAGCTCCGGATTCGCCGTCAAGTAAGCACACGCAGGACCTCGGGCTTCGGGGCCGGGATAGTCCGTACCTCGTGCACGTAACGCACCACTTCGGCGTTGGCCAGGTCGGCGGTCAGCCGTCCCAGCTTCGTCGAATGCTTCGACGCCTTCCCGTCTTCGGCGATGGCTCTCTTCTCGGCCGCTTCTGCGGCCCGCTGATACGAGCGTGCCATGGACTCGCTGGTGCGAAGGGTGATCTTGGCGCGCTCCTTGGCCGCGTCCGAGCGGTGCTTCGCGGCGGCCGCGCGGGCCTTGCCGAGCGCGGTCTCCTCGGCGCCCTGCTGTTGCTTGATGGCCGCGATCTTGTCGCGATACAGCTTCTCCGACACCTGGTTCCCTCTCAGCATCCTGGGGCCAAGCGCCGCCGCCTCTACGGCCGACAGCATGGCCATGTTGTTGAGGTTTGCTGCCCACCTGCCGCCCGCTGAGCCGCTGGGGGAAGGCGCGGCCCCGGCGGGGAGTACCCGACGGGACCGCTGAGCTGGGCTTTCGTGGGGGTGGAGGTGAGGGGATTTGAACCCCTGGCTTCCTCCGTGCGAGCGAGTTGGGGGTGAGCGCCATGCCAACCTGCATCTTCGCAGCTCACGCGGGACCGTCAGGGGCGAAGTTAGGTGGCGTGAGGTAGGCGGACTTCTGGTGGGTCTTCGGTCGCCCGGACCCTGGACCCATCCTTACAGGATCGGTGGCCAAGCGCTGTGCTATGCGGCGTCTTTGCAGGTCACACAGCTCCGTACGTGCTGCAGTTATGGGACCAGCTTAGTTTAAACAGCAGCATCAGGAGTCCCACACGTAACCCGAAGCGCGGCTAATAGGACTGCTTTTCGACAGCAGGCGTGATCAACATGCCTTCTCGGATCCAGCCCGCTGTTTGCTCTCGCAGCTTCACCAATTCCGACTCGCCTATGGGACGAAGAGCACCTCGCGTAGAGCGGCGAAGCCTGTCCTCTAGATCGACCATGGCGAGTTCGCCTGCTAGTTCCCGTGGGCTCACCGAGTACCCGTCCTCATCATCCCATGTGGACAGTTCCTCAGGCGCGGGCTGTGTGCAGGTGCTTTGACCCCACGCTTGCCGAATGACAGCTAGGGCCTCGTCGCCGAGTCCATAGCTATACCATCCTCCGTTTGGCGCTGGCTGAAAGGCTGAAGTACATGAACGGCTCAAGGGCTGGGATGTCACCCCGATCCTGCATCGCGCAGAACTCCTCATAGGCGAACCACAGTTCAACGAGCCAGCCGATGCGGGTAAATCGACCAACGCTCCGGAGGTAGCCCGGCGTCGACCCGAAGCAGGGGGAGACAGAGCCGCTGGCAGATTGTGTTCTTCATCGCGTCACGGCGGATCGTGTCTGGGTTCCGCATATGCGACGGTCTGTCGAATTCGACAGCGAAGTACCGGATGCTTGAGGTCGTGTAGGCAAGCAGAAAGTCAAAGTGTCCCTGGAGGGCGTATCTCCAAAGAGAACTAACTGGGTAGGCCGCTTCGGTCGATACTAAGGGCGTCGGCGATTCGGACCTTGGTGAACACCCTCGCATCGTTCTTCTTGGCGGCCTCCCGTAAAGTGGACTCGGCTGCTGCCTCATTGCGGTTCAGAATCGCCTTTCGGCGGTCCACCCTTCCTCCATTGCTCGTGATTGACGAGCAGACCATACGACGATGGACCGACAAGTCGTTGTGGGGTGGGCAGGTTGCATGCTGGCGTCCCGTCCAGCAAGGCGACCATTGAGTCGGTGAGGAGTTTCTCTGCATCCTCAAGGCCGTCCTCTGCCGCCAACCCCGCTGCCAGGACCGCCCGCATCGGCAGGCTCTAGGCCACACGGCCTCGCCGGCCGCTCGGGCACACGTCGACCAATAGCGCCTCCCCGGTGAAGATCGACCTCGCGCTTCGCGCCGCGAGCACGTCGGCAGGCGGACCTCGAGGTGCTCGGCGACCTTCGGCAGCTTGTCGGCCAGGGCATCGAGCACCCGGGCCGAGCCGCTACTGGGAATCGCCCACCACGCAGCGCTACGTATACAGGCGCGCCAGCAGGTGATATCGTCACAATGGTGCGCGCCACGCGGAAGACTCCATACCGGGGCATCTCAGCCTGAGGTTGAGATCACAGAGGGGGACCCGATGACGGAGATCTGACTCTTCCAGGTTGCCGAGCCTGCAAGGGTATCCAAGCTGCGGAAGTGCTCCGTGCCCGTCGCAGGTCATCCACCACCAGCCAGGCGTGGACCCTGGATGGCTCGCTCGAACCGAAGGAGAAACCAGAATGACAGTAACCCCGGTAATACCGGTAATACCGGTAACGAAACCGACGGTGAGGTTCGCCGTCTACGGTGGAGTCAGGGCCGGCAACCCGGATGACGTCCCGACCAACAATGTGACGGACGCCCTGCAGGCGGCGATCGACAAGTCAATCCTCGGCGGCGGGCCCAACAGTGGACACGTGAAGATCGACAACCCCACCATGGGCGGGGATCCGGCGAACCGCGTTGTGAAGAACTTTGGCGCGGTCGTTGACTACCCCGGTGGCACAAGGCGTTTCTTCGCGTGCAAGGAGAACGACACCATCGACTTCACCTGAAACCGGCCCACTCCTCCCTGGTCGCGCAGGCGCTGGCCGACGGCGGCCTGGAGCGGCTGGGCCCGGCGCACCTGGCCTGACGGTCGCGCGCCCAGCCTGCGATGGATCCTGGTCCACATGATCCAGGAGTACGCGCGCACAACGGCCATGCCGACCTCCTGCGGGAGTCGGTGGACGGGCTCGTCGGGGAATAGCCGCGCGGGCTTGCAGCCCAACGGGACGTATGGTGCTCTCGCGGCGCGAGGGTCGGTGTCCCGCGTGCCGGGAAGTTATCCACCTGGACCCACCAGGCCGTGCCGCAGCCCGGGAGGTCGCCATGGGACCAGTCCGCACCATCACCAGGCTGCTGTCCGACCCCGTCGTCGTTGCGATCACCGGCTGGTCGGAAAGCCCCAGCACCCACGAGACTGGTGCGCTGGCCAGCCCAGCTGCTCCCGGTCGCGCCCTGCGAGGCTTGGGCTGGTTCCTGGGCCTCGGCCTGGTCGGGCTGGCGGTGCTGCTGACCGGGGTGACTTGGGACGCGGGCCTGCACGCGCGCAATCCGGAGCTGGCTCATCAGGAGGGCCTGTTCACGCTCTCCAACCCAGGGCACTTGTCGCTGTTCGTTGGCATCCTCACCGTCGCCATCGGCATGGTCGGCGCGGCCTGGACCGGGTTGGGGCTCACCACGGACCCGCGGCGCTCGCGCCGGGCCCGCGGCCTGCTGCTGCTCAGCATGGCCTACCTCACCAGCCTGTCGGTGGTGACGCTGGACCGAGCCGCAAACGCCGAGGCGGCGGCGCATGGGCACGCTGCTGGCCATGTCCACGCGTCGGGCCACGACGAGGTCAGCGCGGCCCACGCCCACGCGCCGGGCCACGACGAGGCGAGCCCAGGCGAGCACGCGACCGGCTCCTGCCAGCCCGCCTCCGCCCAGGTGGCCGCGGCCAGGAAGCTGGTCGCCGACACCAGGAGAGGTCTGACGCGCTTTGCCGACCTGCGGGATGCCCGCAGGGCCGGATACGCGCCGCATGAGCGCGTGCGCAGGCCGCTCAAGCACTACTTCAACGCCGCCTACGTGACCGACGGTCGCGTGCTGGACCCCACCCGGCCGGAGGGGCTGTGGTACGCCCACACCGATCGTGGGCCGGTGCTGGTGGCCGCCGTCTATATGATGAACCGCGCCGGCGAGCCGGGCCGGGAGGTTGGCGGCTGCCTGACCCGCTGGCACGTGCACCACGAGCTCTGCTCGAGCGATCCGGCCAAGGGGCTGATCAGCGGCGTGCGGACCCGGAGCGGTCGCTGCCCGCCCGGCCAGGTCGCGTGGGCGGCCCCGCCGTTCCTGCACGCCTGGACGATCGACGTCCCGGGCGGGCCCTTCGCCCCGCACATCACCGTCCGCGACGTCTTTGGTCAGTTACAGGCCACCCCGCGCCCGCGGTGAGCGCACTCGGGTTGGGAGATTGAGCCGGGCAGGGGCCGCCGGCCACGGTGGCGCGCCTTCCCGTTTCCACCGGGCCATGCGGCTGACCGCCGCCTTGAACCTCGTGCGGCCCGCGTCGGCATCGCCCGAACAGGCGCCGAGCGCTGATCGCCGACGCGGGCCTGCTGCTGCGCCAGGGCTCACTCGCGCTCGTGCTGCAGATCGGCAATAACCGCGTCCAAAGGGCCATGAGCTGAGGCCTCGCAGGACGCCTCGAAGCCCTTGCGGAAGACCTGGTGAGGCCCGGGTGCCCACTGATCCAAACCTACCGGACCGCTGAGCGGCCCTGCCTGTCCACGTGTGGTCCACACGCCATCGGAGCCGAGCGGTTCGCAACGGTCTCCAGCGGTCTCCGGCGGTAGGTCGTTCGCGCAGGTTGCAGGCGCGATCCTGCGGAAACACGCCCGGGGCAGAACCCTGATAAGGAGGCGATCGCGGCTACAGCCGGTCGCCGGGGGAGAGGCGGCGGTGGGCGTCGCGGGCGCGGGCGTCGGCGGCGCTGGCGCCGTAGCGGGCCACCATCGCCCGCGACCTCCACCCGGCCAGGCGCATCAGGTCGACCTCGGCGCCGCCCTCGGCGAGCCACTGGTGAGCGAAGGTGTGGCGGAACTGGTGGGGGTGCAGGCCGGGCAGCCCGGCCTCCCGGCCGCGACGCTCCAGCATGCGGACCAGGCCCCACGCCGTCAGCCGGCCCCGCAATCCGAGCCACAGCCAGGGCAGGTGGGTGTCCTTGTGCCGCACGCGAACCCGCAGATAGCGGTCCAGCGCGAGCGCGGTCTTGTGCCCGTAGGGCAGGGCGCGCTCGCGGCGGCCCTTGCCCAGCACCAGCAGCACATCCAGGTCCTGGTCGAGGTCGCCGAGGGTGCGGCTCATCAGCTCGTCCCGGCGGGCGCCGGTGTCGAGCAGGAGCATGATGAGCGCGGTGTCCCGGCGGGCCTCGAAGCCCTTGCCCTCACACGCCTTGAGCAGCCGGCGCAGCCCGTCTGGGGAGATCACCGGCACCGGCTGCGGGGATGAGCGGCGGGCGCATCTTCGCCATCGAGTTAGGGGCGTCCTCTTCCTCCTCCAGCCAGCGGTACAGCACGCGCAGGACCTTGTAGCGGGTCGCCGCCGTCGCGGCGGAGCGGCGGGCGAGCAGGTCAGCAAGGAACTCCTCAAGGTCGGCGCGGGTGGCATCGCGCAGGCGCACGCCACGGGGACGCAGGAACGCCTCGACCTGATGCAGGTTCTCCAGGTAGTTGCCCACGGTCCGCTCAGAGCGGTTGGTGGCGCGCAGGTAGCGTTCGAAGGAGCGGAGGAGCGGGTCCGGCGGCTGCTGGTTCATGTCCGGAACTTAGCGAAGTGAGTTGACTTCCAAGCGTTATGCGGCCACCCGGACCGACCCCAAACATGAAGATGACCAGCGTTTGTGCTGGTCATCAGGGGTGGGGTGGAGGTGAGGGGATTTGAACCCCTGGCTTCCTCCGTGCGAGATCTGCGCCGGACCTTCGGCACGGAACTCCGCGCTATTGAAGAACGTGCAAACTCATGGAAAACGCCAGGTCAGCGGCCGAGCCAGGGCGAATCGGCGGTAACAGTCCTCCATAGTCCTCGGGCGTTCGTTCCGGTCTTCACGATCCCTGGCTGCTGCCCGTCTGCTGCCCGCTTCGGATCGGCTGTTACCCGGACAATACGCTGGGCTGGAGATGAAGCCGGCCGGTGGAGCCATCAGAGCGGATGCGGGCAGCGACCACGCGGAACTGCTCCATGACGTTCGCCCACCTACAGCACGAATCAGCCCATCGAAGCGAATGGAGGGGAACCTGCGAAGCAGGAGGCTGGTCATCGGCCTACCTTCGGGTCGGCGGACTGGACCACCCGCGGCGCGAGGTAACGCCGGCTGGGCCGACCCGCACGCGGCACTGGGAAGTCGTTGTAGCGCTCACCTGCCCCAGGGCCAGATGTGGTCCGTCCAGGCCTGCTGCTCGGATGGAGTGCCGGCTGTTGAACTTGGGTGCGTGGCTGCTAGACGTGACGGAGGATCCGGCTCGTAGCTGGGGCGCTTCAGCGTGATCGAGGGTCAGGATCGTGACCGCAGTGCCCTTAGTGGTGGGATGTACTCTTGTTGCGGGTGTCTTGGTGAGGGGGGTCTCGCCGTGACCGAGCCAGTGGCGTCGTCTGAGGATTCGGATCTCAGCGCGGTCGTAGAAGAACCGAATTTGGTTGCGAAGGTTAGCGATCAGGAAGCGGAGGCGTCCACCGCCGCCAACAGCGACCGAGGCCAACTCGCGGAGGTGCCGGACACTGCTGTAGAGCCGGAAGCTGGCGGAAAGGCGACGCGTCGGCTCCTTCGGCGGCCGGCCCTGACCATGCTCGCGGATACGCCACTGGCGGACGATGATAAGGATCGCCTCGGCTTCGCCGCCTACGCTGACGCCCTCGCCTTGCTGGTCGATCAACCGGAAACGGATACGCCACTGACTCTTGCGATAAGCGGGGAGTGGGGCGCCGGGAAAACTTCGTTGACCAACATGGTTCTTGGTCGGCTCAAAGACTGGCCGCAGAAGCGCTTTGAGCTACCGCACATCATTTGCCAATTCAATGCCTGGCTGCACGATGATGCTCCGCATCTGGGAGCGGCGCTTGCAGCCGAGGTCGCGAAGACAGCCAATCACCACCGTGCGTGGACTCGGCGACTGCTCAATCCGTTGCCATCCGCAATGCTCAGCCCGCAGCGGCGCTGGTACCGAAGACTCCTTCTTGGAGTGTTGTCCGGGGCGGTTGCTGTGCTGGTCGCAGTATCGTACGGGCGGGCCACCAAGCCGGAAATGGGCATAGTCGACTCGATTCGTGCCGTGGTTGGTCAGCGGTGGGCGGCGCCACTAGCGGTGGTCCTGCCGCTTCTACTTGTTACATTGGCTATTTGGCCAAAGGTGTTCGCCGCTGCTCAGGCAGCGGCACGCTTTGTGGACGATCCGCGATCGGAGGCGGCCACTGGGTCGATGCAGCAGGTGCGCGAGCAACTCGGCGGGCTGATCCGCCAGGCCATCCGGAATCGAACCAGTCTGTGGGTTTGGCTCGATCGCGAACTGGCGGCTGCAGGCTACCGCGATACTATCCTTTCGTGGCGATGGGTCGGTGAGTGGCTGAGATGGGCAGAGCACGTGTATCGCAATAAGCACCGACGCCGCATGGTGATCGTCGTCGATGACCTAGAGCGATGCCAGCCAGCGCGAGCAGTCGAGGTGTGCGAGGTAGCTAGCCAACTCCTCTCCCACCCTGACGTTGTGACGATCCTCGTCGCCAACATGTCCACGGTGGCGGCAGCCGCTGGGGTCGAGTACTCCAAGCACTTCGCGACCGAGAGCGATTTGAGTAGTCACCTTGGCGCGACTACTGACCCTTTGGCGGTCCGGTCGGGCACCTTTGGTCGGCAGTACCTACAAAGGATCATCCAAATCCAGTTCGACCTGCCGCCCCCGGATCTCAAGGATCTTCAGGGCATGTTTACTAGTGGCGGTGGCAAGTCGAGAGCTGACGAGCTACCGTCCGCCAAATTTCTTCCATCCGAGGGATTTAGAAATTTCTTCCTGAGACTCTTGGCGATAGTGGGGTTTATAGCGGCGATTTTGGCTTCGTTCGTCTTGCCGGGGTTATTCTTCTCATTGTTGAGTCGTGCTCTGCGCTGGATTCCATTGCCGTCGGAATGGTTAACGTGGTTGAACGAGTTCTTATCGCAGTCGCTCATAAGTTTCATTGGGTTGGCGGCTGCTCTCATGGTTCTGGCCTTCATCGTTGACCGAATGCGCCCTTCGAAGCGCAAGCAGCGGGCCACTGCAAGGGCCAGGCAGGAAGCGGTAGGGGCGCTCAACAAGGAGATCAATCAACTGGAATCGGCTGGGGTTGACGTAGACCAAATGTGGCCAGCGCTGCTGAATTCCGAGGCAGCAAAGACGGGTGGTGCTGCTCTGACTGTCAGGCAGTTCCTTGAGTGGGTAACTAGAGACTCAACACTTCGCCAGGAGGCGGAGTCCGAGATGCTTAGATTCCTTCCCAGTGAACCGCGTGGCGCAAAGCGAATGGTAAACTACCTCCGGCTATTGCTCGTCATCTCATTGGAGCGGGGGATGTTGGGCGAGACATCGTCGCTTAGCGTGGCACACCTTGGGAAGTGGGCTGTGCTCCTTGGGCGCTGGCCTGAGCTAAGCTGGGCGGTGCGCACCGATCCCACTCTGATGAAGCGACTCGAGGATGCGACCGACAACTTGGAGGATCTCCAGGCTGTTGTCGGAACCGTCTCACCACAGGTAGTCGCCTCGATAAGTCTCGCCGCGTTCCTCAAGAGTGAGCCAAAACTCCAAGATGTCGTCGAGCCGCTGAGTTGTTTCCGGCCCGCCGCGCTCCCCGCGTAGGGTCGCTGGCGGTCCTGCCAAGTAGCCGTCGTCGTCTAGAACGAGGTAAACGACGGTGGCGTCGTCACTACTTCTCGTACGGGGTTACTGTCGGCCTTGCGGGCAGGCGGCTTTAGCGGCCTGCACCCACGAACCAGTTCACCCGGGCCGCTCCAGTCCAACAGCATGGACAGCTCGTTTCAGGCGGCGAGTCTGAACACGTCGACCAGCTGGCTGGCACCGTCGCCAGAGCAACACGGTGCGATGCAGGTCCCGTGGGTCTGCAAGCCGCTGATGCCTGGAAGGACCGCGCAGCTGCTCAACGACAAGCAGGCGACCCTCACCCACAGCCTGGGCCCGGTCCTCACCTAGCGCATCACCCCGCATGCCACACCTCGACACTCAGGAGGACAGCAACCCCATCCGCGGACCATTGGATCCCGGGATGGGCCACCCACCAGGCTCCTGAACTGCGCCGTCCCCCGGTTGCGGTGGGTCCGAGGATTCCTCCGAACTCGCGGTGGGGTTACGTCGGGCCAACGGCAAGCCGCTGGACTCTGACCAGCTCCTGCTGCCTCAGCGTCGCGTCGCTAGTGCTGCGAGCACCGGGACTTCGGCGATCTTGTCCTGGTGGAGATGCTCCCAGAGGATTCCGGGTGGCCGGCGTGGCTCGCCGCACCAGATGACCCCCTCCGGGGTGACGATGAGGTCAACGCGGAAGTCGTGGACGGTCTCGGGGAGCGGCTCGTCCACCACCTGCAACGGATGCACAGTTGTGACCAACACGGTCTCTGACTGGAGCAGGCCGGCCTCCACGGGCGCAGCTCACCGTGCGGGTGTGCCTGCGGGTCACCGAACCCGCCGACGGCGAGCTGATCCTAGGCCGTGGCAAGGCCAAGCAGGGCTATCGCCCGGATCTGCTGGACGCCCCCCGGCAAGCTGCTGGCCTGGGACCCGCCCGACCACACCCGCCCGATCCCCGCCAAGGCCTACACCCTCGACCGCAACCGCATCCGCCAGCTCGTCATCAGCGCCCAGGATCCAGTGCCCGAGCTGGACCCCGACAGCGCCGCCGTCCTGGCTGAGCGGGACGCCCCCGACCAGGCCCCGCCCGAGGATGGGACCGCGCTCGAAGGGCTCACCACCGCCACCCGCCCGGAGCGATCCCAGGCCCAGGACGACCCGACGGCGGTAATCCAAGACGGCAGCGGCGACCCGCTGGCGGCGCTGTGGGCCGCCCTCCGGGACGCTGGGCCGCGGGGCGCCAAGGTCGCCGAACTCGCCCACACCGTCGGGCGCGCCAAGACCTGGGTGTACGAGCGCCTCCAGGACCTCCACCGCCAAGGCCGAGTCGAGCGCGCCGGCCACGGCCGCTGGCGCGCAATTCCCGGCGCCAACCAGCACCACAGCGACGGCCCCCATGACCACGGATGAGTGACCGGCTCGCGCGCGCACGCGCGTACGCGCGTACGCGCCTGCGCGCCTGCGCCTTGCAGGGCAAAGACCCCAGGCCGAATTCCGGATGGAACAACCACGCACCGTGACCGAGAGAAGGTGATCCATGAGCATCTGCCGCCGCTGCGGCTGGCCCGCTGGCGGCCCCGGCTGCCGCGCCGCCCACCAGCCCAACCTGGCCCCGCATGTGGTCGCGGCGCGAATGGCTGCGCTGCCGGCGTACCGGCCGGCTGCCCGCTTTGGGACTACACCAGCCACCGCGATCGCTGCCACGCCCTCCGCGCCCGGTAACCCGCCCGCGAGGACGGACGGGACCGTCCCGAGAGTCCGTCCGTCCCACCTCTGGATTCTGATCTGGGACGAATCGGAGTGACGATGGCATCAGCAGGCATTCGCAAGACCCCGGCCGGCCGCTACAAGGTCTGGTGGCGGCTGGACGACGGCAGCCAAGGCAGCCAGACCTTCAGCACCCGCGACGGCGCCCGCGACTTCAAGCACGACCTGCTCGCCCGGCTCGCCCGCGGGACCTGGGTCGACCCACGCCTCGGGAAGCAGACGTTCGAGACCTGGGCGCGTGAATGGTGGGAGGGTTGGTCCGTCGACCCCGACCACAGCCCGCGGACACTTCAAGCCGCCGAAGCGCGCCTCCGGCGGCACCTGCTGCCCACCCTGGGGAAGCGGCAGCTCCGCGCGATCAGCGTCAGCGTCGTGCGCCGCTGGCAGAACGAGCTCCGCGCCACAGTCGGCTACGACACCGCCATGGCCTGCCGGTCGCTGCTGTACCGCATCCTCCAGGCGGCCGAGGACGACCGCCGCATCGAGGCCAACCCCGTCCGCAAGGTCCCTGCGCCCAAGCCGCCCATCGACCCGGTCGCCCTGCTCGGCCGCGCCAAACGCCGCGCCTACACCCCCGAGGAGTTCGGGGTTCTGCTGGCCGGCACGCCGCCGTTCTACCGCGACCACTTCGTCGTCACGGTTGGGACCGGCCTGCGTGCCGGCGAGCTGCTGGGGTTGCGCGCCAGGCGCGTGGACCTGGACCGCCGGCAGCTTGAGGTGGTGGAGGTGCGCTACGACGCCGGCCGGTTCGGCTCCGGCTACAAGAACCGGCCCAAGACCCCGGCCAGCATCCGAGTTGTTCCTCTCGCGGGGCCGGTGGTGAACGCCATCAGGCGTCGGCTACCGCCCGACGGTGACCCCGACGGGCTGGTGTTCACCGGCCCGGGTGGCAGCAACCATCTGCCACGTGGGGCTCGCAGCGCCATGTCGCGGCATGGCTTGCTGCGTGTCTACAAGCACGCCCTGGTGCGCGTGGCCGATCCGGTCGCCTCCTGCCATACACGCCGCGACGGGTGCTGGCCGCGCTGTGCGACGGCGGACCGCAGACGGTCGAGCAAGTCCGTGAGCGCCTGCGCGGGCGCACCCCACGGTCGGCGACCGTCCTGGTCGCGCTCAACCACCTGCGCGCCGCCGGGCTGGCCGCTGAGGACCAGACGGGCCGGTGGGCCGCCTGCGACCCGCCCGGGCAGGACGACCTGCTGGGACAGCTGCGCCTGCGAGGCCCGCATGACCTTCGGCATACCTTCGCGACGTGGCTGGAAGACGCCGGCGTCCCCGTCCGGGTGATCGACGAGCTGATGGGCCACGCTGGCGGGCGGCGTGACGGGGGAGCGCACCCCGCTGGGGGAGCCTGATCGGCACCCGCTACCGCTGGACGACGCCGGAGATGATGGCGCGCGTGGTGGCCGCGATCGAGCAACGGTTGGCTGTTTCGTTCGCGGTTGCTGCCCGAGGAGTCAACCTGGGCCGCTCCGAACAGGCGGAAGCGGCCGAGGACGCCGCGAACCTGTAGCTCTCTCCCTCTCCTCCGGCGCCAGTCCGTGCTTACCGGCGGCCAGTTCCTCGTGGGTGCGGGCGGCCTGAGCTGCTTTGGTCCACGCAGGCTCGAGGTCTCGGCCGGCTCGGCCAGCTGCACCTGAAACCCGGCTGCGCGCAGCTCCTCGGCCACGAACCACCACCCGGTGCACCCCTCCACCGCGAACGCGCCCTGGTCGCAGGCCAACCCTTCCAGCCATCGCAGTCCATCCCGGAAGGTGACCTGCCGTCGGTGCACGTCCCAGCCCGCCGATGATGCTCACCGGGACCTCCTTCGGGCTCCGCCCATGTGGCCTGCAGCACGATCATCCGTGCTTGAGCCGGAGGGGTCCCTGCACATGTCATCTTTTGGGGAAGTGTCCAGGTTCCGGCCGTGGTCAGATGTCCAGGATTGGGCCGTCGTCGACAGTGGAGAGCCTTGTCGCGCTCGGGGTTCGTGCTGCAAGGTCTAGACTCAGTCCTCCGTGAGCTTCGTCGAGCGCGCGACGGGTGATGCGATGGCTGGATCAGGCACATCGTCTCCTGACGAAGCCGCAGCCGGTGAGCGAGATCAGGTCCTCGCCACCAAGATCAACATCCCGCAGACCCGCCGCGACCACCTCGCCCGGTCACGTCTGATCGTGCGGCTCGACGAGGGGGTGGCCCGGGCGGTGACCCTCGTGTGCACGCCCGCCGGCTTCGGCAAGACCAGCCTGCTCGCCGACTGGGCCGCACGCGCGGGGTGGCCCGTCGCGTGGCTGTCGCTGGATCCGGAGGACAGCGACCCCGCGCGGTTCTGGCGGTACGTGGTGGTCGCGCTCGATCGTGCCTTCGTCGGCATCGGTGAGCGCGTGCTTCCACTCCTCAGTCCCGCGGATGTCCAGTCGGGCCAGGGCGTTGTGACCGCCCTGATCAACGACTTTGCGGCCGCGCCCGAGGAGCTCGCGCTGGTCATCGACGACTACCACACGATGCAGTCGCAGGCGATCCACGATGACATGGCCTTCCTCCTGAGCCGCCTCCCACCGCAGCTTCACGTCGTGATTACCAGCCGGAGCGATCCGCCGCTCCCTCTGGCGCGGCTTCGTGCAGCGGGCGAGCTCGCCGAGTTGCGGGCCACCGACCTCCGATTCACCCCCCAGGAGTCGTCGGCCCTCCTGCGGGAGGTGTGGGGGCTGGAGCTGGCTCCGGAGGCCCTCGCCGCGCTGGAGAGCCGGACGGAGGGCTGGGCGGTGGGCCTGCAGTTGGCCGCCCTCGCCCTGCGCGAACGACCAGATGCCGATGCCTTCCTGCGTGCCTTCGCGGGGACCCATCGCTACGTCCTGGACTACCTGAGCGAGGAGGTGCTGGAGCGTCAGCCGCAGCGGGTCAGGACGTTCCTGCTCCGAAGCTCGATCCTGGAGCGGCTCAGCGGCCCAATCTGTCGCGCGGTCACCGGAGATCCCGACAGCCAAGACATCCTGGAGGGGATCGAGCGCGCCAACCTGTTCCTGTTTCCGCTGGACGAGGAGCGCCGCTGGTACCGCTACCATCACCTGTTCGCCGATCTGCTGCATGCCCGGCTGCAGCAGGCCGAGGCCGGTCGGGTACCGGAGCTGCACCGGCGGGCCGCCGAATGGTGC
>Ga0081538_10001268_pt1 | contig 26286 bp, 32 predicted proteins | sample TabmetS5T2R1_FD_71022 | JGI IMG/M metagenome (GOLD analysis project Ga0081538, IMG submission 71022) | Tabebuia heterophylla rhizosphere microbial communities from the University of Puerto Rico - S5T2R1 | ecosystem: Host-associated > Plants > Roots > Rhizosphere ... | reverse complement strand
GGAGTGTGACGGTGACGCTTCATCGTAGTCCTGTCCTCCTGCCCAGCATGCTGGACGTCGGACTCCCACAACAGGTGGACCACTATCCGGGGACCCGGTCACGACAGCCTGGCGCCGGTCCGCCTGACGCTTGTTCGCCGCCGCATAATGCCCGCGACGGGCGCGCGTCCCTGCCAGGTGGGCCGCGCCAAGAACATCGTGCACGCCCAACGGCAGATCTGGATCGCGCTACGAAAGGCGCGGATCCTCTTCGAAGGACATGTCGCTCGGGCCCGGGGTTAGGTAGAGCTCCTTCACCAATCCGGTGTGGCGGTGTCGATGCCAGCGGCCACGTGGCACGACAAAGGCCGACCCGGCAGCGACAGTCGTGATCTCGCTACCTTCGTCAGTCAGTACCTCGATGTCGACGCTTCCCTCAACGACCTGCAGAAGCTCTTCATCTTCCGGGTGCCGCTCCCACGGTGAGATCCCACTGCTCGCCCAGAAGACGCCAATCGTGCCCCGGTTGAACGTAGCGAGCGTCCGGAACTCGACCTCCCCGAGATGACCGAAGGCGTTGCGGATGTCGTAGGCCTCCATCGTCCTCCCCATTCACGCTGCGCCCAGATCGCTCGAACCGAGCGCACCCCGCCTGCCCTACCGGGAAGCACGGAACGCCACGCGCTCCTGGCGGCAGTTCGGAGCTGTGCGTGCGCTCGAGTTTGAACTACCTCAAGCCAGGGGACCATCAGAACAATGACCCCTCGTCCCGGATTCATCTGCGTGATGGTCAACGACATGGCTCGGTCACTGACCTTCTACCGGCATCTGGGTTTCAAGTTTCCGCCCGAGGCGTATGGCGAGATCCACGTCGAGTTGGAGCTGCCCGGCGGACTGCAGATCTACTGGCAGCGTGTGCAGTTCGCCAAGCTGTATGCGCCGGACTATCGGCCGGCGCCCCATGGCATGGTGACACTCGGGTTCCAGGTCGACTCCGCCCGGGAGGTCGATGCCCTGTTCACCAAGCTCAAGGAGCTCGGCTACAAGGCGGATCGCACGCCGTGGGATGCCCCCTGGGGCACCCGCTACGCGAACGTCTACGACCCCGACGGCAATCTCGTCGAGATCTACCACCCGCCGCCTTGAGATCGACGATGGGCCGGGCGAGGGAGCGCATGGCGATGCCGGTGCCGGTGGGGCGGTGATCGTCGTCGGGTCGCCGGGCGGCGACGGTGCACCCCCAGCGCATTGCCTTGACCGCAGCGGTGGTGACGGCAGGTGGCAGTCTCGCCTGAGCAGATCGGCAGTCATCAGCCGCCATCGAGCCAGCGGGCCACGGTGGCGAAGGTGAGGCGATCGCCGACACCCGGATCGGGCTGGATAGGGTGCGCCCACTCGGCCGGAGTCGGCGGGCCCAGACCAACCCAGGTCGGGCCAGGCCCATAGAACAGGTACACATCCCAGGCGCTCTTGGTCGGATCGTAGCCCCCGAGGCCAAGGATGGGACGGAGGGCCGTGGAGATCGGCCAGCCGTCTTCTTCCCAAAAATGCGAGAAGCCCGACGCGCTGTCGAAGGCGGCACTGGCGCCTGCCGCGGCCGACGCGCAATCTCCAGGACGCATGGCGGTCCAGAGGACGAGGAGGCTGACGTTGGTCGTTTCGACCTCGCGTGTCGCCGCCGCCACAATGCTCACGCCCCGGAGGCAACCCGGACAGGTGGGAGACAGAACCATCAGTATTCGAGCCGCGTCGCCGCTTCGAGCGTTGAAGCAATCCTTCAGCTGAAGCGTGCTGCCGAGTGCCACTAGAGACATCGTCGCGCCGCGATAGTCAACGGGTCCTCGCTCGGTACAGCAGATCTGGCGCTGCCATCGAGTCCTGTGCGCGGTGTGGCAAGGGTGGCCCGATCCCGACGTCCGGATCGGGAAATGGTGGGCTCAGGCGCCTTGGACCGCCAGCGCTCGGCTTGGGCATCGGGAAGACTGGCGACATGAGCGCGACCGCGATTCGATGGGTCGGCGTGGCCATCGATTGCGCCGACGCGGGACCGGTCGCCCGCTTCTACGAGCGGCTCCTCGGCTTCGTGATGGGCGACTTCGATCCGCCGCAGTGGGCGCAGTTATGGGACCCCGCCGGCGGTGTCCACCTCAACATTCAGGGCGAGACTTGGTACGAGCCACCCACGTGGCCGGAGCGGGCGGGCGAACAGGCCAAAATGGTTCACTTCGAGGTTGAGGTGGAGGACCTTGACGCCGCAGTCCACACGGCACTCGAGGCCGGCGGCACGGAAGCGACATGGCAACCGCCTGACCGCAACCCCGAACGCATCCGCATCATGCTCGACCCCGCCGGCCACCCTCTCTGCCTCTTCCTGGGCGGCGAGTAGGCGACAACACAGGGGCGACTGTGCCCGTCCCGGGCACAGTCGCCGCTCGTCGCAGCGTCGAGGAAGCGATTGCCCTGGCCCTTCAGGCCCATCGCGGTCAGACGTACGCCGCGACGACCCGATCAGCCGTTTATCCTCCACCCGCTGCGGGTCATGCTCCGATTCCAGGATCCGCTGCTTCAGACCGTGGCCGTCCCTCACGACGCTGTTGAGGACACGGACACTTCACTGGAGTCGCTCTCCCGGGCAGGTTTCCGTGCTGCAGTGATCAGCGCCTTCGACGCGCTCACGAGGAGACAAGGCGCGCCCTATCACCTCTACATCGAGCGCGTTGCTCGTGATCAGATCGCGAGTCGCGTCAAGAGCGCGGACCTGGCAGAACCTTGCTAACAACGAGCGCGATCCGGCCGGTCCAGGGAATGCCGCTCGTATCCGTAGGTACCGAGCAGCCCTCCTACGCCTCGAGACCGACGCGAACTCCGCCGCCGGGCTGATCGTGGTGGCGGTGGAGCGGCAGTTATGCGGCCAGCACGGCGATCACCAGACGCCCGGTGGCAGTATGGCTAACGAGGCCGTCTTGCAGTGTTGATGCGAGGGTCTCGAGGAGAAAGGACCTCGAGCGCATGAGTGATGCTCGCCCCTCTATCGACTACGGGAATCTTCCCGCTCCAAGCGAAGGCATCCTTGTAACCACGTTCATCACGGTCCGTAGCATCCCGCGATCGCGCGCGTTCTACCGTGACGTCCTTGAAGGAACGGTCGTCTTGGAAGAGAACCCGTGCATCGTGAAGCTCGCGAACTCATGGATCATCATGAATCCAGGCGGCCCGCCAACCCCCGACAAGCCGGACATCTCCGTGGTGAACTACGAGGCGGGCGACACGACATCGATCTTCATGAACCTGCGCGTTGCCGACATCGACGACTGCTACAGGAAGTGGAGCGAACGGGGCGCGCAGTTTCTGACGCCTCCCATCGACCGCGGGGCGGAGATCCGCTGCTACATGCGTGACCCCGACGGCTACCTGATCGAGGTCGGCCAGGCGACCGGACTCCTGTCGGGGCACCTGGCCGCAAGACGCCCTGACGATCTTCCCGGGTAGCTACCAGAAGCGGGCAACGGTGCGGCAGATCGGTATTTATGCCGGATGGCTATTCGGGCCGGGTTGATCGAATCGGAGATGCTTCTCCGCCCGCACCAGATCCGTTGATCGGGTCGTTTTTCGAGCGCGGGGGACAGGCATGCTGAGAGCGGCACAGAGCACCATGGCTCAGTCGGTTGCAAGTATCTGCATCTACGTACCGGGCTCGAACGGGCCTGGTTCGGTGAAGCCCTCGATCGCTTCGACGTTTGCGTAGTTCTCCGCGATGCTCTCGGGCGTCAGATGTGGATCGTAGAACCCGGGTCCCATGATGATGGCGATTCGTTGGATCGCTCCGGCGGTCACGTTGTAGATGCTGTTCGTCTCCGAACACCTGTCGCTTGCCAGCCAGACGATGGCGGGCGCAACAGTCTCAACCGGCATGGTGCGCCTTCCTTCTGCTTCAGGCGTGCGGGATCCTGCAGCCGCGTGCATCCTCGTGTACGCGGTTGGCGAGATCGTGTTCACGAGGATCCCGTGCTCGGCGCCTTCGATAGCAAGGATGCGCATCAATCCGACGACGGCGCACTTGGCTGCCGCATAGGTGGCTTGCCCGCGGAGCCCGAACAGGCCGCTCACTGACGTCGTGAGGATGATCTTCCCGTAGCGCTGGGCGACCATATACGGCCAGGCGGCCTTGACTGTGTTGACGGGCCCGCCTAGGTGCACGCGCCAGTAGCGATCGAAATCGTCAAGGGTGGCGTCCTCGAAGAGCTGGCTTCCGCAGATACCAGCGTTGTTCACGACGAGGTCGATTCTCCCGAAGTGCTCGATGGTCGTCGCGATCAGGTCACTGCCACCCTCGGGAGTGGAGACATCGCTGTCATTCGCGACTGCCTCGCCTCCACGTGTCCGAATGAGGCTGACCACCTGTTCCGCGATCGTGGCGTCCTCCCCGGATCCCGAGACGTCGGTCCCCAGGTCGTTGACGACGACCCGGGCGCCGCGTTCGGCGAGAAGTTCGACGTAAGCCCGCCCCAGCCCGCGGCCTGCCCCAGTCACAACCGCGACCTTCCCCTCCAGGGAGATCCGTCCAGTCATCTCGCCAATCCTCCAACCCTGATACGGGCGGTCCACCGCTCTTTTCGCCACCCCGTCACGTCCATCACCGCGAGGACACCGCCCTGCTGGTGCTCGATGGTGTCATCACCGCCGTCGTCGGCGACCACCGCATCCCGGTGGGTCCCGGTGAGCTGGTGTGGCTGCCCCGCGACATGACCCACACCTTCCGGCGTAGACAGCGACACCGTGCGACAACTCGAGTTCGTCACCCCTGCGGGATTCGAGGCGTTCCACCCCGAAACCAGCGACCCGGCACCGGCCCTGGAGATCCCCCCACCCGCCGAACCCGACATCGCCCGAATACTCACCGCCATCCACGACTACGGCGCGGAGATCGTCGGGCCACCCCTGGGTCCCAAGGATTGACCACCGACGCAACCCGGTTGCCGACCGACACGACAGCGCCGGATTCGGCGATCTGTCACCGCGCGACGTGCCGCAAGACGGCCTCACGGGTTGATACCAGCGAGCCCTGCGCCGTACTGATTGCCGCTGCGGGGCGGCGCTCGTCCGGCCGACCGTCAGCAAGGAACGACGCGGCGCGAGATCGGCAGATCTGGTGCGGGGTCGTGCGCCGGGTTGACCTATTGACATTGGAGGACGCAGCTGGCAATGGTCGCCGCTTCTGGATCTTCGGCTGATGCCAGTGACTGGCCCCGGATCGTCCGAGAGAGGTCGTCGTCGATCCACTGGTTCGTCACGCTGAACCCACGTGCTTCGTAGACGCGAGGCGGGAAACCACCAAGAAACTCCATCACCGCGCGACGGTCAGGTGTCGCCTTGGCAACGACGGCCTCGAACTCTCGGACCCGCACCCATGCAAGGAAATGATCGAGCAGCGCGGAGCCGATCCCACGTCCCAGGTAGCGCCCGACCCGTTGATCAGAGTCATCGACTTGCCCCACGTGGCAGCAGCACACCGCCACCGTTACCGACGGCAGGATGGGCGCACGCTCGCCGAAGTCCATCCAATACAGCGGGTCCCAGACACCGTTCGGTGATCTCGTCCCCGGCACATAGCGGCGAAACTGAAGCTGGCCGACGTGCTGGGCGCCATCGAACGCCAATATTGCGCTTGCGCCAAGATCCGCGACCCGGGCCCGCACCTCGTCCGGCTCGCCCTGATGGGCGATCGGCACAGCGCCGATATCCGACGCCTGCATCGGTCGGTACTGGATTCCAGCAAGCGTGGATGTCACAGGAGGCATATTGCCCTGATCTGGCGCCCATCTGGTGCGCCCGGCTCGTTACCCGCACTTATACCGCCCGTAGGAACGTAGGTCCTCACGATCCTGAAGGGGGCCTGACGTGGAAGCCTTGATGCGGTGACCGCTCGACGTTCGATGGGCGCGACGGCACCGGCGGGCACTGCGGCTACGTCACCAACATCACCGGTCGCTGGACGATCTGCCTGAAGCCGTCGGGTGCGGCCGGGACGGCGGGCACACGACGGGTCCGTTCGAGGATGCGGTTGCGGTGATGGCTGCCGCTGACGGGTGCGTCACTGCGCAGCTGTCGGCGCGCCGCCGCGACACATCCGTGGCACACGAGGGGTGCGACCCGCCCCTCTTGCGCGTGACGCACAGAGACCTACGGTGACACGTCTGCGCTGGTCAGAACCGGTGCAGCCCGGTGGCCCAGGTGTGCGAACACCCTCCCAGTGTCCGTCAGATACTGTCGGCCCATGGCTGAGGATCTGGCTTCCTTCGTGACTCCCTGGCGCGCCGCAGTGGTCACCTCGGAGATCCAGAACGGCGTGCTGGGCGAGCCCAGCGTCTTCCCAAAGCTCGCAGAGGTGGCGCGGGAGACGATGATCCCGGCCACGGCTCGGCTGGTGAAGGCGGCGCGGGTCGCGGGCGTGCAGGTGATCCACTGCACGTTCTCGCATCGGCCTGACTTCAAGGCCACCAACACCAACGCCCGGCTGTTCCTCAACGCTCGGCAGTCGCCCGTGCGGCTCAGCCGGGGCGGGGCGACCGCGGCCGTGATTCCCGAGGTCGGCGCCGAACCCGACGACCTGGTGCTCACGCGGGCCCACGGGCTCAACCCGATGGCGGGCACGGACCTCGATCCGGTTCTGCGCAACCTCGATCTGCGGACGATCGTCGTGGCGGGGGTCTCGGTCAACGTGGCCATCACCAACCTGGTGATGGATGCCGTCAACCACGGCTACGACGTCGTGCTGCCGCGCGATGCCGTGTGTGGCGTCCCCGCCGACTACGCCGAGGCCATCGTCGACAACACACTCAGCCTGCTGGCCACGCTGACCACGGTCGACGAGCTGGTCGAGATCTGGTCGAAGCAGTAGCCACCGCAGGCGGGGGTGTCCGATGAAGTTCTGCCAGTCGCTCATGTACGCGCCGGCGGCCGACTGGGTGGAGCTGACGCGGTGCGCCGAGGACGTCGGGTTCGACCAGGTGTCGCTGTCGGACCACGTGTTCTACCCGGGCAAGCTCGAGTCGTCGTACCCCTACAGCCGCAGTGGGCGCCCCAGTTTCCCGCCGGAGACGCCGTGGCCCGACGTGTGGGTGATGACCGGTGCGTTGGCGGCCGCCACCGAACGCATTCGGTTCGCCACCCACGTCTATGTGCTGCCCGCCCGCAACCCGTTCGTCGTGGCCAAGGCCGTCGGCACCGCCGCTTACCTGTCCGGCGACCGGGTACTGCTCGGCGTGGGCGCCGGCTGGATGCGGGAGGAGTTCGACCAGCTCGAGCAACCCTTCGCTCGTCGGGGCGAGCGCATGGAGGAGCAGATCGACGTGCTACGCACCCTCTGGCGCGGCGGCATGGTGGAGCATCACGGCGAGTTCTACGACTTCGATCCGCTGGAGATGGCCCCGGCGCCGGCCCAGCCCGTGCCGATCCTCATCGGGGGACAGACCGAGGTCGCGCTCCGGCGGGCGGCGCGTATCGGCGACGGCTGGCTGGGCACGCAGTACCCGCTCGACGAGCTGCGGGGCTATGTCGAGCGGCTGCAGGCGTACCGCCGCGAGTACGGCACCGATGGCCGGCCGTTCGAGATCCAAGCGGCCGTCATCGACCGGCTGCCCGACGCCGAGGTGTGCGGCGAGCTGGACGAATTGGGTGTGACCGCCCTGATCACGTCGGCGTGGCTGATCGACGGCCTCACGTTCGCGTCGCTAAACGACAACCGCCGCGCGCTCGAGCGCTTCGCGGGGTCCTACATCAATCCAGGCTGAGGCGTCACCCGCGGCCCCGCCTTGCCGCCAAACCGCGCTCGCGATGGCTCCCACCCCAAGAATTGGGGAGTCGAGCCGACGATGCAGGCCATGGCCCTCGATTGGCCGCGATGACGCCAGCCCGTCCGCCGGTCCCCTGATGCGCCGTCAGGTGCGGGTTAGCCTTGCCGCCGTGGTCGAACCGGTCGAGGCGATCGACGACCTACGGGCTTCCGACGGACGGGTGCCGGGGAGGCGGGGGAGGGCCACTCGCCGCCGCCTGCTGGAGTGCACCGCGGGGATGTTGCGTACGAGCTCGTACCGGTCGCTCAAGGTCATCGACATCGCCCGCGGGGCCGGCACGTCGCCCGCAACCTTCTACCAGTACTTCGCTGATGTCGACGAGGCCATCCTGGTGCTGGCCCAGGAGATGGCCCTCGACAGTGAGCGGCTGGTCCGCATCGTCGGCGAGGGCAACTGGCAGGGCAGGGCGGGGTACCGCACGGCACTCGCGCTCACCGATGCGTTCTTCGCATTCTGGGACCAGCACCGGCCCGTGATCAGGGTCGTCGACCTCGGCGCCGAGGAGGGCGACCGCCGGTTCCGCAAGATCCACCTGGCGCTGCTCTACAACGTGACCGTGCAGTTGGCGGAGACGATCGCGGGCATCCAGGCCGAGGAGAGGAACCTGGGCGTCGACGCCATGGCCCAGGCGGGAATGCTGGTCGCCACCCTGGCCAACGTGGCCGCGCACCAGCACAGCTTCGAGGCCTGGGACATCCGTGCCGCCGACGTCCGCATCTCGGTGGCACGCCAGATCCTCTGGGGCGTGACCGCCCAACGACCGCCGAGCGACCACCGGGCGACCGCCGCGCGTCGCCCGATGCGCTAGATCAGGCTGAGGCCGCCGTCCACGGCCAGCACCTGGCCGGTCACGTAGCTGGCCTCGTCCGACAGGAGGAACACCACGACGGCGCCGACCTCCCACGCCGTGCCCTGGCGCCCCAGCGGCACCGGTGTGCGGGCCCGGGACGGACGGGCCCGCGTGGCAAGCCTCCCCAGCGGCGTGTCGATGAGGCCCGGTGCCACCACGTTGGCGCGCACCCCATGTCGCGCGCCCTCCAGCGCCACATGACGGGCGAGGCCGATGAGCCCGGCCTTCGAGGCGTCATACGCCGGGAGGCGGCTGCCCGGCTGCAGGCCGGCCACGGAGCCGATGAACACGATGCTGCCCCCACTGCCACCGGTCCCATCGTTGCCCAGCACCCCGAGGGCGGCTCGGGCCACGAGGAAGTGGCCCCGGAGGTTGGTGGCCATGGTCGCGTCCCAGTCCTCGGGCGACGTGCCCGCGAGGCCGCCGCCCCGCCCGATGCCGACGTTGACCACGGCGCCGTCCAGGCGGCCGCCACCGGCCTCGGCCGCCCGGCTGACCATGGTGGCGCAATCGTCGGCCGAGGTGACGTCCCCGACCACCACCGTGGCGTCGGCGGCCTCGCTGCGGACCAGCGCCGCGGTCTGCTCCGCGGCGGCTGCGTCGCGGTCGACGCACACGACGTGCGCGCCGGCGCGTGCGGCCAGCACCGAGATGGCCCGGCCGTTGCCGATGGGGGCATCGGGCTCGTCCGAAGGCTGCGTACCGGCACCCACCACCAACACGGTCCGTTCCGACAACCGGGTCGCCACGGCGGTCACCCCACGTCGGCCTCGACCTGGATGCCCAGCGAGTTCAGCGTGAAGGCGAGCAGGTGGTAGTGCCCGACGACCATGGGCACCTCGATGAGCTGGCGGTCGTCGTAGCGCTCTGCCAGCGTCTCCCACGTGGCATCGCCGAGGCAGCTGCTCTCGTGCAGCTCGTCGACGGCGCGGATCAACGTGGCGTCGAATGGCGCCCAGGCCGGGTTGGTCGCGGCGTCGGCGACCCGGAGCCGTTCCATCTCTGCGGGCGTGACCCCGGCGCCGCCGGCGATGCGCACGTGCTGGGTCCACTCGTAGTCGGACCCGCAGTGCCACGCCGTGCGCAGGATGAGGAGCTCCCGGTCGCGGTCGGGCAGCCGGCCGACCAGGAGCTTGCCCCCGAACGGCAGCCACCGGCGGAACAGCCCGGGATGGCGGATGAGGGTGTTGAACAGGTTGCCGGCCGACTCCACGGGTGCGCCCACCTGGGCGAGCAGTTCGTTTGCCCGCTCGTCGCGTTCGTCGGGCGACAGCGGTGGGATGCGAGGGGCGGTCGGTCTGGTCATCGGTTGCGTCATCGGTTGCCTTCTGGTCGTAGCTGTGTGGTCATATGCCGAATGACTACGCCCAGTTTGTCTGCACCGGGGAGGGGACACCGATGATCCGCCTGACCGCCATGCTCCGCCGCAACCCGGCGCTGACGTCCGAGGAGTTCCAGGCCCATTGGCGCGACGTGCACGCCGACAAGATCCTGTCGGTACCGGGCGTCCGGAGCCGTCTCGTCCGGTACGAGCAGCACCCCCGCCTCGCCGCCGGCGCCAACGGCTGGGCCGGCACCGAGGGTTTCGACGGCGTCGCCATGCAGTGGTACCGGAGCCTCGATGACTTCGTCGCGATGACCAACGACCCCGGCTACCAGGAGACAGTCGCACCCGACGAGGGTCGCCTCCTCGACCTCGCCGGCGGCGTCTACCTTCTGACCGGTGAGCCCCGCGTCATCATCAAGGGACTAGCGGACTGATGCTCGAGCTCGCCACCGCCGCGGTCGAGGCAGCGCTCGCCGCCGGCGCCCGCTACGCGGATGCCCGCGTGATGATCATCCGGCACGAGTCGATGGAGGCCCGCAACCGGGTGGTCGAAGACCTCACCCAGACCGAGAACGCCGGCATCGGGGTTCGGGCGTTGATCGGGTCATCCTGGGGGTTCCAGGCGACTCCGACGCTGACGGCGGCGGCCGCCCGCGGCGCCGGCGAGGGCGCGGCCGCCGTGGCGCGGGCCTCTGGCCGGGTCGCGGGCCCGCCGCTCGACCTGGCGCCGGCGCCGGTCGTGGAGGCCGAGTGGTCCTCGGCGTGGCAGGTCCACCCACTCGACGATGTCAGCCTGGCCGAGAAGGGCGACCTGCTGGTCGACGCCACCGGTGCCGCCAACGACGCCGGTGTCCCCCTCGCCCAGGCCAGCTACCAGGTGTGGGACACGGAGAAGTGGTTCGCGTCCAGCGAGGGCAGCCGCATCAGCCAGCGCCTGGTCGAGTGCGGGGCGGTGGTCGACGCCACCGCCATCGGCGATGGCGAGACGCAGCGCCGTTCGTACCCGGGCGTCCGGGGCCAGTACGGCACGCAGGGGTGGGAGTTGGTGCGCGGCCTCGACCTGGTCGCCAACGCCGCCACCATGGCGGAGCAGGCGGTCGCCCTGCTCGAGGCGCCGCAGTGCCCCGAGGGCACGACGACGGTCGTGCTCGACTCCGACCAGGTGGCGCTGCAGATCCACGAGTCGGTCGGGCACGCCGTCGAGCTCGACCGGATCCTCGGCTGGGAGGCGGCGTTCGCCGGCACCTCGTGGCTCGACCCTGACCAGCTCGGCGACCTGCGCTTCGGCAGCGAGGTGATGCAGATCACCGCCGACGCCACCCTGCCCGGGGCGATGGGCAGCTTCGGCTACGACGACGAGGGCGTGCCCGCCCAGTCCGTGGACATCGTCCGGGACGGAACATGGGTCGGCGTGCTGTCGGGCCGGGACTCGGCTCCCCTGGTGGGCCTTGCGTCGGGCGGGATGGTGCGGGCCGACGGGCCCGCTCGGCTGCCCATGGTGCGGATGACCAACGTGGGCCTGCGGCCGGGCGAGTCGTCGCTCGACGAGATGATCGCCGGCACCGACGACGGCATCTACATGCAGACCAACCGCTCGTGGTCGATCGACGACAAGCGCCTCAACTTCCAGTTCGGCTGCGAGATCGGCTGGGAGATCAAGGACGGCCGGCTGGGTCGCATGCTCAGGAACCCCACGTACACGGGCATCGGTCCCACGTTCTGGGCGTCGCTCGACGCGGTCGGGGGAGCCGACGAGTGGACGGTCTGGGGCGTGCCGCACTGTGGCAAGGGCCAGCCGCTGCAGGTAGGTCACACGGGCCACCACGCCGCCCCGTCACGGTTCCGGAACGTGCGGGTGGGCGTCCGCTAGCACTCCGGTTGTCGATTTGGGCGGCCGCCGTTTGTCGTCTTCCCTGAAGGCACTCGACGAGGGAGGCTGGACATTGACCGGAGCAACCGAGACCGCGGGACGACGCATCGTTGTGACCGAGTTCGTCACGCTCGACGGCTACATGGTCGGGCCCGACGAGGACATGAGCTGGGTGGCCGCGGGCTTCGACCAGCGGATGCAGGACGACATCGCCACCGACATGGACGACACCTACGACACGTTCGTGTTCGGGCGGGCGACCTACGACATCTTCGCCGCGTACTGGCCGCACGCCGCGCCCTACGACGCCGGTGACGAGCTCAAGCCTGCGGAGGGCAAGGAGGACCGCCGGATCATCCGGGCGCTGAACGACCGGCCCAAGGTCGTGTTCTCCACCACGATGACCGAGCCGAAGTGGGCCCACACGCGCGTCGTCGCCGGTGGGCTCGAGGACGAGGTCCGCCGACTGAAGGGCGAGCCGGGCAAGGCGATGCTCGTTCAGGGCAGCGCCAGCATCGTCCACGCTCTGGGACAGGCCGACCTGGTCGACGAGTACCGCCTCTACGTGCACCCGGTCCTGCTCCGGGAGGGCAAGCCGCTGTTCCGGCCCGGGCAGGCCCGCCAGGACCTGACGCTGACCGGCCTCACGCGCTACGCCAACGGCGTCCTGGCCACCACCTACCAGCGGAGCAACGGAGCCAACCGATGAGCACCACCCCGGACCCGACCATGACGCGGTACGTCGTCCTCATCTATCAGCGTGAGTCGGCGGGCGGGGTGGCCGACATCCCACCCGAGATCATGGAGGCCAACGAACGCTTCGACGGCCAGGTCACCGAGCAGGGGGGCCGGGTCGTCGCTGGACTCGCGCTCGAGCCCACGGCCGCCGCCACCGCCATTCGTGGCGCGGTGGTGACCGACGGTCCGTTCATCGAGACGAAGGAGGCGCTGGCCGGCCTCTACATCCTCGAGGCCCGCGACCTCGACCACGCCATCGCGATCGCCCGTATGACTCCGACGTGGGAGGGCGGCGTGGAGATCCGGCCGCTGCTCGACTTCCAGGTGATGGAGGTCAGCTGAGCACCGTCGAGCAGGCCGTGGCCGACGCCCACCGCCGCGAGTGGGCCTCCGTCCTCGCCGTGACGGTGCGCGTCACCCGCGATCTCGACACCGCCGAGGAGGCGGTGCAGGAGGCGTACGTCCAGGCGCTCCGAACCTGGGCGCGGGACGGGGTGCCGGCCCGGCCCGGCGCCTGGCTCACGACCGTGGCGCGACGGACCGCGCTCAACCTGATGCGCCGCCGGCACACGCTCGAGTCCAAGCTGCCCCTACTGGTCGAGCCAGGCGACGCCGGCCGGCCCGAGCAGCCCGGCGGCGGCAGCGAGCCTGTCCGAGGGGCGATAATCGACGACCGGCTCCGATTGATCTTCACATGCTGCCACCCGGCGCTGGCGTCCGAGGCTCAGGTCGCCCTCACGCTCCGGCTCGTGTGCGGCGTGCCGACACCCGACATCGCTCGGGCGTTCCTGGTTGCCGACGCCACGATGGCGGCGCGCCTGACCCGCGCCAAGAAGAAGATCGCCACGACCCGGATCCCGTACGCGGTGCCGTCAGCGGCGGAGCTGCCGGGGCGCGTCGACGCCGTGCTGACCGTCGTCCACCTGTTGTACTCGACCGGCTACACCGCACGGTCTGGGCGCGAGCTGGTGCGCGACGACCTGTGCCACCGGGCTCTGGGCCTGGCTCGGCTGTTGCGGGGCCTGCTGCCCGACGAGCCGGAGGTCGCCGGGCTTCTCGGCCTCCTGCTTGCCCACGACGCACGCCGGGCAACGCGTACAGACGCGCATGGCCGCCTCCTGCGCCTGGAGGAGCAAGACCGCGCCCGGTGGGACCGCACCCAGATCGCCGAGGCCGACCGGCTGGTGGTGGCGGCGCTCCAGGCCGGCCCGCCGGGGAGGTTCGCTCTCCAGGCCGCCATAGCCGCGCTTCACGCCCAGGCCCCCACCTACCAGGCCACCGACTGGCCGCAGATCCTGACCCTCTACGACGAGCTCCTACGCGTCTGGCCGTCGCCCGTGGTGGCGCTCAACCGGGCGGTGGCGTTGGCCATGGTGCAAGGACCCGCGGCGGCGCTGGCCGAGGTCGAGGCCCTCGAGCGCGACGTCCGACTGCTCGGCTACCAGTACCTGCCCTCGACCAAGGCCGAGCTGCTACACCGCCTGGGCCGCGATGCCGAGGCCGCCGACGCGTACCAGGCGGCGCTCGCACTCACCAGCAATGCCGCGGAAGAGCAGTTCCTCATGGAACGGGTCCACGCCACGACACCCAGCCGGCCCAACGGATCGAGCGGCGCGGAGCCACCACGATCGGACATCAGCTGACGGGTGCGTCGAGGTGCTCGGCGACGACGTCCCACCCGACGGGCAGGTCGCGCCCGTGACAACCCCAGAACACGAACTTGGACTCGTCCATGCGCTCCGGCTTCGTCCGGATGATGGTGGCGTGCGGATCTGCGGCGGCGAAGCGATCGAGCTCGTCGCGCGTCTCCCAGACGGAGACGGTCCAGAACTCCTTGTGTGTGATCCTGGCATTGAGGGCGTAGCCGATCAGGCCGCGCGCGCTGGCCAGCTGGCGACGGATCTTCATCGAGTGAGCGAGGAAGCGGGGGATGAAGCGGTAGCCCCGTAGCGGCAGCCTGCTGCCCATCACGACATAGGTCGCTTCGGGATCGGGTTCCGTGCGCGACGTCCAGGGCAGGGCAGGCATGGCATCCTCCGATCCCGGGTGACGATACGCGACGTATCGGGCCGCCGCGCCCACGGGCGAAACGGTCGCGTTGCGCCGGAAGGTGTGGCGACCGGCGTCTCTCTAGCGCCTACGACGACCCGGCTCTCGACCGGCTCGCAGGTTCGATCGACTCGCGGACGAGTTGGTCGGCAAGTCCAACACCTGATGTCAGCGCGCTCGTGCGACCGAGCATGCTGGCGTTGACGTAGAGACCGTCGATGATGAGCATCAACCGATCGGCCAAGGCGCGCGCGTCACGTGCCCCGGCCCGCCTGGCCAGCGTGTGCAGACGCGACCGCAGGTTCTCGGTGTGTCTGACGGCGACGCGATTGGCGGGATGGTCCTCGTCGCGGAACTGCGCATGCGTGGTGCGGAAGGGACAGCCCCGGTAGTCAGGGGCGGTGACCTGGCGCGCCACGGCACGGACGATGGCCACGAGCTGGCGTGCGGGATCCTCTGCGTAGGGCAGCGTCGCCTCCTCCATGACGGCGGTCCATTCCTGCTGGCAACGCTCGAGGTAGGCGACGACGAGCTCGTCCTTGCTGGAGAACTCGCCGTACAAGAGCTTCTTGCCGCAGCCGCACTCGTCGATGATCTGCTGCGTCCCCACCGCTCTGGCACCGTGCTCCTGGAAAAGGCGCACGGCGCTGTCAAGGATGCGGTCCCGCGTACCGGGTGCCGGCTTGCGTGCCATCGAACGGCCTCCTCTCGTCGGCACCATAGCGGGACTGATCGGTCCCGGAATGGGACCGCGGCGTTGACACGCCAGGTGTGCAGCAGTATAAGAGACTGGTCGGTCCCGGACCATACGGTCTCTATCGAGGAGGCGACGCATGCCAAGGCCCACCGATGCAGCGCCGGGAGGGTGATCGCCAATGCGTGCGCTGGTCTATGCCCCCGACGCCGACCACGGTCTCGCGCTGGGAGAAGTGCGCGAGCCAGACCCGGGGCCGTCGGAGGCGCTGGTCCGCGTGGCAGCGATGTCGCTCAACTTCGCGGATGTCGCCTTCCTGCATGACCGTCAGGCTCCCGGCGGCGTGCCCGGGTTCGATGCGTCGGGGGTTGTGATCACGGCGGCCGCCGACGGCTCCGGCCCGCCGGCGGGCACGCGAGTGGTCACGTTCGGCTGGTCCGGAGCGTGGGCGGAGCAGCGATCCGTCGACACCGCCGAGATGACGGTCGTCCCCGACGGGGTGGATCTCGGCATGGCGGCGGCCATCCCGGTCGCCGGTGTCACCGCGTTGCGCGCGCTCCGCCGGCTCGGCTCGCTGGTTGGGCGCCGCGTGCTCATCACCGGTGCCTCGGGCGGCGTCGGCCGCTTCGCCGTGCAGCTCGCCGCGAGGGCGGGCGCGCACGTCGTGGCCGTCGTCGGGAGCCCCGAGCGGGGTGACGGCCTCACCGTGCTCGGCGCCGCCGAGGTCGTGGTGGGCGTCGACAGCGTCTCGGGGCCCATCTACGGCGCACTCGACAACGTCGGCGGTCGCACCCTCGCCGAGGTCTTTGCTCTCCTCGAGCCCGGTGGCTCGGTGCAGAGCGTGGGGATGGCGTCCTTGGAGCCCACCACGATCGACTTCGAGCAGGCCCGCCTGCGGGGCGGAGATACCCGCATCGAGGCCTTTGCCATCGGCCCGCAGTTCGGGCGAGACCTGGAGTTCCTCGTCGGACTCGTCGCCGCCGGTGAGCTCGACCCGCAGATCGGATGGCGCGGCCCATGGGAGAAGGCGGCCGATGCCGCGGCCGCGCTCCTCGGACGCAAGGTGCGGGGCAAGGCCGTACTGGACGTGTCGTCATGGACTCCATGAAGGGTCAGCGAGTCGTCGTGGTCGGTGGCACCAGCGGCATGGGCCTGGCCACGGTGCGCGCGGCTGCCGCCCTCGGCGCGGAGGTGGTGTCGGCGGGGCGGCGGCCGCTCGCCCAGCGGGAGTCGGTTCCCGGGGTCGAGGCCGCCGAGGTCGACGTCACAAGCGAGGCATCCGTGCGAATGCTCTTCGACGGCGTGGGCGCGCTCGATCATCTCGTCGTCACCGCATCATCCGGGACGCCCGGGGCATTCCTCGAGCAGGACCTCGCGACCGCGCGCAGCTTCATGGATGGCAAGTTCTTCGGGAGCTGGATGTGCGCCCGCTACGCCGCGCCGGGCCTGGCGGCAGCCGGATCCATCACCTTCGTCACCGGCGGTGCGGTGGTGCGACCCCCGGCCCACGGCTCGATGATCACCGCCGCGTTCGCCGCCGTGGAAGCCCTGACGCGGGCGCTCGCGATCGAGCTCGGCCCGCGGCGCGTCAACACGATCCGACCCGGCTACACCGACAGCGACATGTGGGCCTACCTCGCGGATGCGCGACGCCGCGAGCTGCGGCGACGCGTCGCGGAGGCGATGCCGGTCGGGCGCATGGGCACGCCCGACGACATCGCCCACGCGGCCGTGTTCCTGATGACCAACCCACAGATCACCGGGGCCGTGCTCGAAGTGACCGGTGGTGAGACGCTGGTCGACGCGCTGGACGGAACGCCGTGATCCTCGTCACCGGCGCCACGGGCAACGTCGGCCAGGAGCTCGTTCGGGCCCTGGCCGAGCGCGGCGAACCCGTGCGGGCCGTGGCACGAAGCCCGGCCGGCGCCTCGATGCCGGCGGCCGTCGACGTGGCCGCCGCCGATCTGGCCGCGCCCGAAACCGTTGGGCCTGCGCTGGCGGGGATTCGGAAGGTCTTCCTGCTCGGCGGCTTCGCCAGCCCGGGCCTGCTGCAGGTCGTCCGCGATGCCGGAGCCGAGCGCGTGGTGTTGCTCACCTCTCGCTGCGTCGTGGGCGGCCGCCCCGACAATGCCATCACCAGCATGTGGCTGGACGCCGAGGCGGTAGTCCGCGATGCCGAGATCCCCTGGACGATCCTGCGGCCGAGCGGATTCCACTCCAACGCACTGCGCTGGCTGCCCCAGCTCCAACAGGGGGACGTCGTGCGTGCGCCATGGCCCGACGTGCCCATCGCCTCGATCGACCCGGCGGACATCGCCGCCGTGGCGGCGGCCGTGCTCACCGGAACCGGTCACGAAGGCGCCGCATATGCCTTGAGCGGCCCCGAAGCGTTGACCCCCGGCCGACAGGTCGCGGCGCTGGCAGGAGTTCTGGGACGACCGCTCCGCTTCGAGCCGCTGTCCGACGACGAGGCCCGTGCCCAGATGCAGGCCGACACTCCCGCACCCTTCATCGACGCATTCTTCCGCTTCTTCACGGACGGCGAGTACGACGACTCCGTGGTCGTCGGGTCGGTCAAGGCCATCACCGGGAAGCAGCCCCGCACATTCGAGCGGTGGGCCGGGGAGCACGCCCGGGAGTTCGCCGGAACCGCGGTGCGGCCGAGCGACCGCGACCGAGCATGACGGCCGACGCCACCCGGGTCGCGTTGTTGACCAGCACGTCGATCCGACCGAGCTCGGCGACAACTCCGTCGATCACACGCTTGACCTGTGTGGCATCCGTGACGTCGACCCGCCGCGGCTCGCAGGCCAGCCCGGCCTGCGATAGCTCGGCCGCGAGCTCGCCGACGGCGGCCTCGTCGATGTCGCGCGCGACGGCCGTGACGCCCGCCGAGGCCAGCCCCCGAACGATCGTCGCCCCGATGCCCTTGGCGGAGCCGGTGACGATCGCGGCGTCGGTGCGGTCGCGGCGAGTGAGGACCTGGTCCGCGCTGTTGGAGACGCTGGACGGGACGTTCTCGCGGCCGGTGGTCGGCGCGTACGCCGCGCGAGCTTTCCCGGGCCGGCGGGCCGCGTCTACCGATTGCTCGTGATCGGCACCGGTGCGCACGCCATCACGGTGCCGCGCTTGCTCGCCGAGATACGCCGCCGATCCGAGCGGCAGAGCTAGACGCGCAACCGGCGCCTGCGTGGCAGGCCTCAGATCCCTCGTCCCTTGGGTGTCACCATCAGTCCATGGTGATCACGCAGCACAACCCGGCCGACCTGTACCCGCCATATGTGAACTACGCACATGCGGTGGAGGTCGCGCCCGACGCCCGGACGCTGTACATCAGCGGGCTCAACGGGCTCGACCGGGACGGAACGATGCCGGCGACTTTCGAAGAACAGGCTGAGTTGGTCTGGCGGAACCTCATCGCTGTCCTGGCCAGCGCCGGCATGGGCAGGACCGATCTCGTAAGCCTCCGCTTCTACCTCGCGGAGGCCGCATTCGACCCTGCGAACGTGACGATCTTGCGCGCCCACCTCGGCGAGCACAGAGCGGCTCGGACCGTGGTCTGCGCCCAACTGCTGGAGCCGGGTTGGCTGATCGAGCTCGAGGCGATCGCAGCTCAACGGGCCTGAGTGCCCGTGAGGCGCGCGCGGAGCGCGTCTATCTGTTGGGGGTCTCGGTCGAGCGGCGGCGAGCCAGGGCGGCGCGCCACACGGCAACCGGGATGCCCCGGTGGTATGCCCGCGTCCCGTGGCGAGGTCTGGGGGTTGTCATACCGTTACCTCCTGGCTCGCGCTCTCCCGAGCCATCGGCTCGAGCGTCCGCGACGACGCACTGCCGGCGTCGGTCGTGCGGCGTAAGGCCACGAGTGGGGTTGCAGGCGGTAGGACGCTTCCATCAAGGACGTCCTCGCCGCCGCAGCCGCAGCCCGGCCGGGTAGGCGGCCGTCGCGTCGACCGGTCCGGCATCCGCCGTGAGCAACCGTCGCCGGCTGTCGATGATGTCTGCGAGCCACGGTTCCATCGGATCCGCCTCCTGTGTTCCGTCGTGCTCAGAAGGCATCAACCTACGGTCGGGTCGGCAACTTCCCAGTGTGACCCATGTCGCCTGGCGCGCCGGCTCCGAGGTCCACCTCCGGCCCTGCAACAGCCGCCGCACTCAGGACAGCCGCTCGAGCAGCTCCGGCACCTGGCGGATCGACGTCAACTCGTGGAAGCCCATCCGCTCGGCGTCGGAGTCGGCCACGTGCTCGAGCTCCCATGTGTACGTGTAGGGCAGGTGGGCGGCGTGCCCGCCGAGCTCGATCACCGGCAGGATGTCGGAGCGCACCGAGTTGCCGACCATCAGGAAGTTCTCGGGCGCCACACTGGCCTCGCCCATGACCCGCCGGTAGGTGGAAGCGTCCTTCTCCGACACGATCTCGACCCGGGAGAACCTGTCGGCGAGGCCCGAGCCGGCCACCTTGGCCTCCTGGTGGAACAGGTCGCCCTTGGTGACCACGATGAGGCGGTACCCGTCGTCTGCCAGGCGCGCGACGACCTCCTGAACACCGTCGAGCAGTTCGACCGGATGGTCCAGCAGCCGCTTGCCCAGGTCGAGGATGGCGCTGATCTCGACGCTGGTGACGCGGCCGCCGGTCAGTTCGATGGCCGACTCGATCAGCGACAGCGTGAAGGCCTTGGCCCCGTACCCGTAGATGGCGAGGTTGGCCCGCTCGGTGGCCACCACCCGCTCGTCGATCACGCTCGGGTCGCCGTCGACGTAGGGCGACACCAGCGCGACGAACCGGGCGTGGGCGTCGACGAAATGGCTCTCGCTGTGCCAGAGCGTGTCGTCGCCGTCGAACGCGACCACCTCGATCCCGTTGCCGCCGACGCTGCGGGAGCCACTCGCGAGTGTCACCCATTCACACTACGGTCCGGATGATGGTCGAACTCGCCGATTCCACCCGCCTGGCGACCGACGCGTGTGAGCAGGCTCTCACCCATGTGGGTGGGCGGGCCGAGGCCGTCGCCACGGCGGTCGTCGGCACGTCGTCCCTCACCCGGTTCGCGAACAGCCGCATCCACCAGAACGTCACCGAGGATCTCGAGGCGATGTCGCTCACGGTCGCGGTCGACGGCAAGGTGGCTCGCGCCCAGACAACGCGCACCGACGCTGCCAGCCTGGAGGCGCTGGTCGAACGCGCCCTGGCGGCGGCCGCCCTACGTCCACCCGACCCCGAGTTCCCCGGCTTCGCGCCCGAGGCGCCGGTGCCACCCGTCGACCACTGGGACGACGGCACCGCCGGCGCCACGCCGGACCAGCGGGCCGCCGTCGTGGCGGCGTTCGTCGATGCCGGGAAGGGCCTGGAGGCGGCCGGTTACTGCTCCACGGAGGCCACCACGCACGTCTTCGTGTCCACCACCGGGCAGCGAGCCGTGAGCCAGGCCACCACCGCTCAGTTGGACGGGATCCACCGCGCCTCGGGTCCGACCGCGGACGGCGGCGACACAGCCGACGGCTACGGCCAGGCGACGTCCGTCCGGCTCGCAGATCTGGACGGGGCCACCTGCGGAGCGCGCGCCGCCGCCAAGGCGGTGTCGGGCCGGAACCCGATCGAGTTGCCGCCGGGCAGCTACGAGGTCCTGCTCGAGCCCCGGGCGGTGGCGTCGGCGCTCGTGTACCCGGCGTACATGGGCTTCAACGGCAAGGCGCACGCAGACGGCACGTCGTTCGTGCACCTCGGCGAGCAGCAGTGGGATGCGATCATCGACATCTGGGACGACGCCACCGATGCCCGGGCGCTCGGCATCGGCTTCGACGCGGAGGGAACCCCCAAGCGGCGGCTGGACCTGGTGCAGGGGGGCGTCTCGTCGGGCCTGACACACGACCGCCGCTCCGCACGCCTCGCCGGCGTCGAGCCGACGGGCCACTCGGTGGGGTCCGAGGCGTTCGGCGGCTACGCGTCCAACCTGTTCCTCGGCGGCGGCGACCAGGAGCCGGAACGGCTCCTCGGCGAGGTGGAGCGGGGCTTGCTGGTGACCGACCTTTGGTACAACCGGATCCTCGACCCCAAGACGCAGGTGGTGACGGGGCTCACGCGGAATGGACTCTTCCTCGTCGATGAGGGCCGCATCGCCGGACCGGTGCAGAACCTGCGCTACACCCAGTCGATCGTGGGCGGCTTCGGACCGGGCAAGGTGCTGGGCCTGGGCAACGACGCCCAACTGGTGGGCAGCGAGGGCGGCATCATGCACGTCCCCTCGGCGCGGCTGGCGTCATGGGCCTTCACCGGCAACGCCCGGGGATAGCCCCTTGCACCCATGCTGACCAGCGCGACATATGTCGGTATGCCCTTACCGTAGGTTGGTCGTGGGCGGTCGTTAGGGCCGGACCACGCGGTAGTCGAGGACGTCGACCGTGAGCTCGCGGCGGGCCTCCCGGATGGCGTCGAGGAACTTGCGTTCGGCCGCGGCCGTGAGTCCAGGTCCCGCGTCGAGACGCCAGTCGAGTTCGTCGAGCAGCGACCGTGTCCGGACGTGGCGGATCGGTGGATGACCGCGGCCTGGGACGGTCACGAGCTACTCCGGCCGCGCTTGACACCACCACCGACGAGTGGGAGCCGGGCCGCGGCTGCTCCCGCCTTAGGTTTCCTGCTGTCCGCCATCTTGGCTCCTGTCCGCCAGGGCGCCATCCGCCATTGCACCCACCACGCACCCGGCTATCAGGGCTGCATTAGCCGTCACGAAACGAGTCTTGCGTCAACGGCCCCGGGACGCGCCGGGTAGTGCACGCCCGGGGCCAGACGGCACGAACTGGGGGAGCCGTGCCGACACATCGGGATTACCAAACCGGGATTAGCCAGTCATTAGGTGGGCGCGGAACCGCCTCGGCCGAGGCCGACGGCGCCATCCCTCAGTCGATCGCGTTGAAGGCGATGCCGGCGTGGATCATCGCCGGTGCTCCGACCAACGCCGCAGCAGTCGCCGCGGCCAGTAGCCCGACGCAGAACGAGCGTGCGCAGATGAGCATCTCGGGCTTCTCCTCAGTCGAGCATGTTGAATGGCGCGATGACCGCCTCAACCGCTCGAACGCGGCCACTAGGCGATTCCCCCAGCCGAACCCTAGATCCCGAACCTTAACGACGGCTGAAACAGGCCCATGCCGTCGCGACAGCCTCAAAGTTAGACGTCGCCGGGTGCTTGGTCGTGTCGTTGGTCGCCGGTCACGGCTCGTCGAGCGGGCGGGCGTGAGCCCCTAGGCGGATCTCGCCGACCGTGACGCCGGCCCTGGTGATGGCGTTCCGGCAGGAGCGAGTCCCGCTCGTGATGGCACCTCCAGCCTCGGCCCACCCCTGCGGTCGGATCCGGCCGGGGGACCCAGCCACCACCCGGGAATGGATTCGGGCCGCGTACCGGGATCCGGCCGCAGGCCACAACGGCAGTCCTACCCCGACGGGGAGGGCGCGAAACGGCCACGCATGACCTGATCGGTCGTGGGGAGCGCGCGCCACCGGCCGGCACCGGGCGGCGGCAGCCTCCGCCGTGGTGCCGGCCGGCGATCCGCCCACGGCAAGGCAGCACCGGCCACCGCCGTCCGTGGACCGGGCTGAGCCCGTCGGGCCTGGGTCACTTCGTGGGTACGCGTCGTGACCCTGGAAGGAACTCGGGTTCGGGTGGGTCGGCCTGGCCGGCCGGCGGTTGGAGGACGGCGCCACCATGCTGCCCGCCAGTCTTCGCTTGCCTGTCGGGGGGCGCTGGGGTGAGTATCGCTGGGCGTGCGCTTCTGACCGCCTGATCCGGAAGTCGCTTTCTTCGTCGCCGGCCACGAGGGTGGCGACGGGCAGGGCGACCGGCGCGATGCACGCACCGGCAACCATGCCCCGGGTGAAGGCGCGGCGTCGGGTTCGGAGCGGCAGCGGTGCCTCATCGGTGATTTGCCGGCCTCGACGGGGAGGGTGTCGGTGTTCGATGCCGTGCGCACCAGGGTGATGGCCTGCTCTCCTTAGATGTCACATCCCGTCGTTACTCTCCGATACATGACGGAAATCACCGACCACGGCGACCTATCGGTGGGCGACGACGGCAAGCTGCGCTGCGGCTGGGGCACCAGCGACCCGCTCTACATCGACTACCACGACCACGAGTGGGGCCGGCCGCTGCGCGACGAGCGGGCGATGTTCGAGCTCATGTCCCTCGAGGCGTTCCAGTCCGGGCTCTCCTGGCTGACCATCCTCCGCAAACGCCCGGGCTTTCGTGAGGCTTTCGACGAGTTCGAGCCCGACGTGGTCGCCGGCTACGGCGACGACGACGTGGCGCGGCTCCTGGCGGACCCGGGCATCGTCCGCAACCGAGCGAAGGTGGAGGCAACCGTCGCCAACGCCCGGGCCGTCGTGGGCCTCCACGAGCAGGGCGGGTCACTGGTCGAGGTGGTGTTCTCCCACGCGCCCGGCACCGACGAGCGCCCGCCCGGTCGTTTCCGGGCATTCGCCGAGGTGCCCAGCGTGACTCCGGCGTCCACCGCCCTGGCGAAGGACCTGCGCACGCGTGGCTTTCGATTCGTCGGCCCCACGGTTGCGTACTCGCTGATGCAGGCCGCGGGCGTGGTCGACGACCACCTCGAAGGGTGCTGGGTCGACGTGCTTGCCGAAAACTAGAACACGTTCTACTCTCGGTGGATGGAGTTCGGCGTCTTCGCCCAGCTGTTCGTGCCCCAGTTCGAGCGCGACCAGGATCCCAACGCAGAGCACAAGCGCATCTTCCGCAACGTCGACATCGCCAAGGCGGCGGACCGCAACGCCTTCAAGTACGTCTGGTGCCCGCAGCACCACTTCCTCGACGAGTACAGCCACATGCCCGGGCCCGAGGCGTTCCTCGGCTACTGCGCCGGGCAGACCGAGCGCGTGCACCTCGGATCGGCGATCTTCAACATCACGCCACCGGTCAACAAGCCTCAGCGCGTGGCCGAGAACGTCGCGCTGCTCGACCACCTGACCAACAACCGCTTCGAGTTCGGCACCGGGCGAGGATCGTCGAGCACCGAGGTGCTGGGCTTCGACATTCCGAGCGTCGACATCACCAAGGCAATGTGGCGGGAGACCATCCGCGAGATTCCGAAGATGTGGAAGGACGCTCCCTACAGCTACGAGGGTGAGTTCTTCCGGATGCCCGAGCGCAAGGTGTTCCCCAAGCCGCACGGTCCCCTGCACCCCGCGATGTGGGTGGCGGGCGGCAGCCCCGGCACGTTCACCGAGGCTGGTGAGCTCGGTCTCGGCGTGTTCTGCTTCGCCATCGGCCGGCCGGCGGACATGCAGCCGCTCGTCGAGGCGTACAAGTCCGCCATCGGCGGCGCCACCCCGGTGGGCGACTACGCCAACGACAACATCATGGGCGTGACGAACATGTTGTGCATGGAGGACCGCCGCAAGGCGTTCGAGGTCGCGTCGACCATGGGCATGAACTACTACTCGTCGCTCGCCTACCACTGGCTGGACAACGTCCCGCGGCCGAAGCACCTGCCGCCGTGGCCGGAGAAGATCCCGGAGCCCAGCCCCGAGGCAGTCGAGCGTCTGTCGGCGGAGGGGTACATCGCCGTCGGCGATCCCGACGACTGTGCCCGCTCGGTCCAGCGCTGGGTCGACATGGGCTTCGACCAGCTCACGTTCAGCCCGACCACCAACACGCTGCCCACCGAGGTCGTCATCGGCTCGATGGAGCTGTTCGGGCGTGAGGTCATCCCCCAGTTCGACGACGACCCGGTGCACTCCACGACCCGGTATCGACGCGCCGCCGCCTCCCCGTCTGCGTGACGGCCCGGAGGCCGCCCGAGGCGTGTGAAGGGGGCTCGCGTAGGCTTGCCGGCCAAATCCCGAGGAGCCCGAGAGCCGCGGCATGACCCCCGTCAAGGCGCCCCCCAACTTCAACTTCGCATCGATCTGGGAGATGGCCGCTGACGCCGTCCCCGACCGTGAGGCGCTCGTGGTCGGCGACCAGCGTCGCACCTACGCCCAGCTCGACGAGCGGGTCCGGCGGCTCGCCAACCACCTGGCCGGCCAGGGGATCGGTCGTGGCGACCACGTCGCCCTGTACCTCGAGAACTGCGCCGAGTACCTCGAGGCGATGTTGGCGACGTTCACCCTGCGGGCCGTCCCCATCAACGTGAACCACCGCTATGTCGCCGACGAGCTCCGCTACCTGCTGGACAACAGCGACTCCGTGGCCGTGATCACCCAGCCGTCGCTGGCCCCCACCGTGCACGCGGTCGTGGGTTCCGGCAACGTCCCGGGGGTCCGCTTCACGCTGGTGACGGGCGACGATTACGACGCGGCGCTGGCCGCCGCCGCCGACGATCGCCCCGCCATCGCTCGGTCGGACGACGACCACTACATCATCTACACGGGTGGAACGACCGGGCTGCCGAAGGGCGTCGTCTGGCGCCAGGTGGACGCCTTCTACGCGTGCATCGGCGGCGGCGATCCCATGCGCCTGTTCGGCGTCGTCGAGCGCCCCGACGAGCTTCCCGGACGCATTTCCGAGCACCCGATCTGCTTCCTGCCGCTGGCGCCGATGATGCACGCGGCCGCCCAGTGGACCTCGTTGGGGTGGCTGTTCTCGGGCAGCAAGGTGGTGCTGATGCCGGGGTCTCTCGACCCCGACGCCGTGTGGCGGACCGTCGAGCGCGAGCAGGTGAACGGGCTCACGGTCGTCGGCGACGCCGTGGCCCGGCCGCTGCTCGATGCCTGGGACCGGGCGGGCGGCTACGACGTCACGTCGCTGTTCACGTTCTCCAACGGCGGGGCACCGATGTCGCCGTCCACCCGCGAGCGGGTGTTCGCCACGCTGCCCGCCCACGTGGGACTGGCCGACGGGTTCGGCTCCTCGGAGGCCGGCACCCAGGCGTCGATGCGGGTGTCGGCCAAGAACCGGCCGGCCGACGACAGCCCCGGGCGGT
>Ga0081538_10001267_pt1 | contig 26296 bp, 18 predicted proteins | sample TabmetS5T2R1_FD_71022 | JGI IMG/M metagenome (GOLD analysis project Ga0081538, IMG submission 71022) | Tabebuia heterophylla rhizosphere microbial communities from the University of Puerto Rico - S5T2R1 | ecosystem: Host-associated > Plants > Roots > Rhizosphere ... | reverse complement strand
GCTCCTGCGCGACCCTGTACGGCGCCGTGTCGAAGACCACCACGAGCGGCGGCCGCCCGGCCTCGTCGAGCAGCCACGCCGCGCGCTCGCGGTCGCTCGCGTCGGCCGCGATCGCCCGCAGCACGCTCATCGCCCGCCGTCGCAGCGCCCGGGCGAGCGCGTCGGCGAGTCCGTCCGTGGAACCGACGATCAGCGCATCCATGCCACATAGAGGTTCCGGGAGCCGCGAATATTCCCCGCCTGCCCGAACGTCCGCCCGCATCGACATGACGGCTCCGGGGAAGAGAACATCGCGATGCCGCTTCCAATCGAGGACTACGCGCTCATCGGCGACACCCAGACGGCGGCCCTCGTCGGCAAGGACGGGGCGATCGACTGGCTCTGCCTCCCGCGCTTCGACTCGCCGGCCTGCTTCGCCGCGCTGCTTGGCGACGAGTCGCACGGCCGCTGGCTGCTCGCGCCCGCGGGCGAGATCACGAAGGTCGAGCGGCGCTACCGCAAGGGCACGCTGGTGCTCGAGACCGACTTCCACACGCAGGACGGCGTGCTCCAGGTCATCGACTCGATGCCGATCCGCGACGAGGCGCCGGACGTCGTGCGCGTCGCGCGCTGCCTCGCGGGCCGCGTGCCGGTCAGCATGGAGCTCGTCCTGCGGTTCGACTTCGGCCGCTCGGTCCCGTGGGTCCAGCGCGCCGACGACGGCGGCATGACCGCCACGGCCGGACCGGACGCCGTGCACCTGATCCCCGGCCGCCCGACGCGCGGCCGCGATCTGACGACCGTGGCGGAGTTCGAGCTCGAGCCGGGCGAGGACGTCGGCTTCGTGATGACGTGGTACCCGTCGCATGAGCCCGAGCCGAAGCCGGTCGATCCGATCGCGTCCACCGCGGACACGACGTCGTGGTGGGAGGAGTGGTCGGCGCGCTCGCGCGTCGACGGGCGTAACCGCAGCCTCGTCCAGCGCAGCCTAATCACGCTGAAGGCGCTCACGTACGGACCGACCGGCGGCATCGTCGCCGCGCCGACGACGTCGCTGCCCGAGCAGATCGGCGGCGTGCGCAACTGGGACTACCGCTTCTGCTGGGTGCGCGACGCGACGCTCGTGCTGCAGTCGCTGATGGGCGCCGGCTACTTGGACGAGGCGGTCGCCTGGCGCGACTGGCTGCTGCGCGCGGTCGCGGGCTCGCCGTCGGAGATGCAGATCATGTACGGGCCGGCGGGCGAGCGCCGCCTGACCGAGCTCGTGCTCGACTGGCTGCCCGGCTACGAGAACTCGGCGCCGGTGCGGATCGGCAACGCGGCGTCCGACCAGTTCCAGCTCGACGTTTACGGCGAGCTGATGGACGCGATGACGCAGGCGGCGGACGGCGGGATCGAAGCCGACGAGGCTGCCTGGCGCCTGGAGGTCGCGCTGATGGAGTACCTCGAGGGCGCCTGGGACGAGCCCGACGAGGGGATCTGGGAGATGCGCGGCGAGCGGCGCGCGTTCGTCCACTCGCGCGTGATGGCGTGGGTCGCGTTCGACCGCGCCGTGCAGATGGTCGAGCACCACGGCCGCTCCGGCCCGGCCGACCGCTGGCGCGCGCAGCGCGAGGCGGTCCACCGCGAGGTGTGCGAGAACGGCTACGACGCCGAGCGCAGGACGTTCACGCAGTCCTACGGCTCGCGCGGGCTGGACGCGGCGACGCTGCTGATGCCCGCGGTCGGGTTCCTGCCGCCCGAGGACGAGCGCGTCGTCGGCACGATCGAGGCGGTGCAGCGCGAGCTCTGCCGCGAGGGGTTCGTGCTGCGCTACGACACGACCGACGCGGCGGACGGGCTGCCGCCTGGCGAGGGCGCGTTCCTGCCGTGCTCGTTCTGGCTCGCCGACGCGCTGACGCTGATCGGCCGCCACGACGAGGCGCGCGAGCTGTTCGACCGGCTGACCGGGCTCGCCAACGACGTCGGGCTGCTTGCGGAGGAGTACGACCCGCGGCTCGGCCGCCAGGTCGGCAACTTCCCGCAGGCGTTCACGCACGTCGGGCTCGTCAACACGGCGCGCAACCTCGACCGCGCGGCCGCCTCGCCGGCGCGCGAGCGCGCGGAGGCCGCGGCGGGCTGATGCGCGCGATCACGCTGGAGCCCGGCGTCAAGGACTCGGCCGACCTGGAGGAGGTGCCGGAGCCGCAGGAGTCCGAGGGCTCGATGCTCGTCGACGGCGTCGCGCTCGGCATCTGCGGGACCGACGCCGAGATCGTCCACGGCGACTACGGCGAGCCGCCGCCGGGGTCGCAGCGGCTGGTGCTCGGACACGAGTCGCTCGGCCGCGTCGCGCACGCGCCCGACGGCAGCGGGTTCGCGCCCGGCGAGCTCGTCGTCGGGATCGTGCGGCGGCCGGATCCGGTGCCATGCCCGTCGTGCGCGGCGGGGGAGTGGGACTTCTGCCGCAACGGGCTCTACACCGAGCGCGGCATCAAGGCGCTGCACGGCTTCGGCTCCGAGCGCTGGCGGATCGAGCCGGAGTTCTGCGTCCGGCTCGACCCGGCGCTCGGCATGCTCGGCGTGCTGATGGAGCCGACCACGATCGTCGCGAAGGCGTGGGAGCAGATCGACCGCCTGCTGGGCCGCGCGACGATCGGGCCCGAGCGCGTGCTCGTCACGGGCGCCGGCCCGATCGGGCTGCTGGCCGCGCTGCTCGCCGACCAGCGCGGCTACCAGGTGACGGTGCTCGACCGCACGACCGCGGGCCCGAAGCCCGAGCTGGTGCGCGACCTCGACGCCGCCTACACGACCGGCTCGGTGGCCGACCTCGATCCCGCGCCGGACATCATCGTCGAGGCCACCGGCGCCAGCCAGGTCGTGCTCGACGCGATGACCCACACCGGCGCCAACGGGATCGTCTGCCTCACCGGCATCTCCACGGGCGGCCACGAGATCGGCCTCGACGCGGGCGACCTGAACCGCCAGATCGTGCTCGAGAACGACCTCGTCTTCGGCTCGGTCAACGCGAACAGGCGCCATTACGAGGACGCCGCGGAGGCGCTCGCCGCGGCCGACAACGGATGGCTCGAGCGACTGATCACCCGCCGCGTCCCGCTCGACCGCTGGCGCGAGGCGCTCACGCGCGAGCCCGACGACATCAAGGTCGTGGTCGAACTGGGCGGTTAGCGCGGCGGCGCCGACGGCGGGACGCCTCCAGCTTAGGGGCCCCATGATCAGCCGCCTGGCCGGCCCCAGCCGCCTCCGCCGGGCGTGCGGACGCTCACGACGTCGCCCGCCGCCAGCTCGCGGCTCGCCTTTGGCGGCAGCTGCTCGCCGTTGAGGCGGTTCTCGCCCGGCCGCCCGGGCTCGCCGCCCTCGAGCCCCATCGGTCCGTGGCGGCGGCGGTCCGTCAACAGCGAGAGCGTCGCCGGCTCCAGGACGCGGATCACGCGTTCGATCCCGTCGCCGCCCCGGTGCCGGCCGGCGCCGCCCGAGTCGTCGACCAGCTCGTAGGACTCCACGCGCATCGGATACTCCATCTCGAGCGCCTCGATCGGAGTGTTGAGTGTGTTGCTCATCCCCACGTGGACGCCGGACGGTCCGGGGCCGTGTGGGCCGGCTCCCTGGCCGCCGCCGATCGTCTCGTAGTAGGTCCAGCCCGCGCCGCCGATGACGAGGTTGTTCATCGTGCCCTGTCCCTGTGCCGGCAGCCCGTCAACGAGCTGGGCGAGCGCCAGCAGGACCGTGTCGGCCACGCGCTGGCTGGTCTCCACGTTGCCCGCGACGACGGCCGACGGCCGCTGCGCGCACACGAGCGAGCGCTCGGGCACGCGGATGTCGAGCGGCGCGAACGACCCGGCGTTGGCGGGGATGTCCTTGGGCAGCAAGACGCGCAGCGCGAAGAGGCACGCCGACCGGGTGACCGCGATCGGGCAGTTGACGTTGCCGGCGACCGCGGGCGCCGTGCCGTCGAAGTCGATCACGAGATTGTCGTCGTCGAGCGTCACTCGAGCGCGGATCGGGATGTCCTCGTCCGTGACGCCGTCGCCCTCGATCTCGCTCTCGGCCGCGGCGCTTCCGTCGGGCAGGCCGCGGAGCGTCTCGCGCGTGCGCCGCTCGGTGTACTCGATCACCTCCGAGAACACCGCCTCGACCTCCTCGCGCCCGCGGCGCTCGATCAGCTCGCCGAGCCGCGCGTCCGCGAGGCGGTTCGCGGCGATCTGCGCACGCAGGTCGCCGCGCCGGATGTCCGGCGTCCGGACGTTCGCCTGGATCAGCTCGAGCACGTCGGTGACGTACTCGCCCTCGCGGACCAGGCGCAGCGGCGGGATGATCAGCCCTTCCTGGAGGATCGAGCGCGAGTTCGCCGGCATCGAGCCGGGACTCATGCCGCCGACGTCGGAGTGGTGGGCGCGGGTGACCGCGAACCCGATCACCTCGCCGTCGCGGGCAAGTGGAGAGATCAGCGTGATGTCGGGAAGGTGCGTGCCGCCGGAGAACGGGTCGTTGATCGCGAACACGTCGCCCGGGCGCGGGTCGCGCGCCATCACGGCAGCCACCGCCTCGGGCATGGCGCCGAGGTGCACCGGGATGTGCTCGGCCTGGGCAACCATGTTCCCGCGCGCGTCGAACAGCGCCGCCGAGCAGTCGCGGCGCTCCTTGATGTTCGAGGAATAGGCGCCGCGGATCAGGACAGCGCCCATCTCTTCGGCGATGCCCGAGAGCGCGCTCGACAGGACCGACAGCGTGACGGGGTCCAGCCTGCGCTCACCGGTGATCGCCATGTCAGTCGCGCTCCAGCACCAGCGTCCCCGCGTCGTCGACCTCGCCGCGCCAGCCCGGGCGCACGAAGCAGGTCGCCTCGGCGAACTCCACGATCGCCGGGCCGGCCACGCTGCTGCCGCTGCCCATCCGCTCGCGGGCAAGCACGTCGACCTGCTCCCACTCACCGTCGACGTTGACCTCGCGCTGCCCGGATACCGCGTCGCCCTCGGGGCGCTCCTCGCGCAGCGGCGGCTTCGAGACCGGCACGATGGCGATGAGGCGCAGCGCCACGAGCTCAACCGGCTCCTCCCGCATCGCGTACCCGTAGCGCTGCTCGTGGGCAGCGTGCAAGCGCTCCGCCAGCTCGTCGATGTCGTCGGCGTCGACGGTCAGCTCGAAGGCCTGCCGGAGGTAGCGCAGGTCGGCGCGGCGCGTGAGTTGGGGATTCTGAAGCGCTTCGCGGGCCTCGCGCTCCAGAATCTCGAAGCCGTGCTCGATCGCGCCGCGATCGACGTGCTCGAGCCCGCCGATCAGCGGGTGCACGAAGTCGCGCCGCAGGTCCGAGATGGCGAGGCCAAGGGCGCTGAGGACGCCGCTCGCCCGGGGGATCAGCACCGTGCGCATCCCCAGCTCCTCGGCCAGCGAGCACGCGTGCATCCCACCCGCGCCGCCGAACGCCGCGAGCGCGAAGTCGCGCGGATCCAGGCCACGCTCCACGCTGACGACGCGCAGCGCGCGGACCATCTCGGCGTCGGCGACCCGGACGACACCGCGCGCGGTCTCCAGCGGGTCCAGCCCCAGCTGCTTCCCCACATGCGCCAGCGCCTTCTCCGCGAGCTCGCGCCGCAGGACGACCTCGCCGCCGCCGAGCTCGGCCCCGTCTTCGAGCAGCCCGATGAACAGGTTCGCGTCCGTGACCGTCGGCTCGGTGCCGCCGCGGCCGTACGCGGCCGGACCGGGCACCGCGCCGGCCGACTCCGGCCCCACACGGAGCGCTCCCCCGGCGTCGGCGCGGGCGATCGATCCGCCGCCGGCGCTGACGGAGTGCACGTCGACCATCGGATGGCGGATCGGTACGCCGGCCACGACCGCGTCGGTCCTCGTCTGCGCCTCGCCGTCGACGATCGGCGCGACGTCGGTGCTTGTGCCGCCCATGTCGAACGTCAGAAGATTGCGGTAGCCGCTCGCCTCGCCGGCGTACGCGGCGCCGACGACCCCTCCGGCGGGACCGGAGAGCACGCAGCCGGACGCCAGCGCCGCGGCCGTGCCCAGATCCACCACGCCGCCCGATGACTGCATCACGCGCGGCTCGGCCACGTCGGCGTCGACGACCTTGCGCGCCAGGTTCCGGAGGTACGCCGCGAGCTTCGGCGCCAGGTAGGCGTCCGCCGCCGTGGTGGCGAAGCGCTCGTATTCGCGGAACTCGGGCAGTACTTCGCTCGACAGCGAGACGTGGACGTCGGGCAGCGCCGCGCGGATCGCCTCAGCCACGCGGCGCTCGTGCTCCGGGTGCTGGAAGGCGAACAGGAGGCAGACGCACACGGATTCGACGCCGCTCTCCCGCAGCGCCGCGACGACCTCCCGCACGCTCTCCTCGTCGAGCGGTTCCAGCTCGCCCTCCGGACCCATACGCTCGCGCACGCAGAACCGCAGCTCGCGCGGGATCAGGCCTCCTGGCCGGTCCTGGGCAAGGTCGTAGAGGTGCGGACGGGTCTGACGGCCGATCTCGAGCACGTCGCGGAACCCGGCGGTGGTCACGAGCGCCGTCCGCGCGCCGCGTCGCTCCAGCAGCGCATTCGTCGCGACGGTCATCCCATGTGCGAACGCCGTGGCGCCTTCGACCTCGCCGGCGCGCACCGCGGCGAGCACGCCCTCGGACTGGTCGGCGGGAGTGGACGGCACCTTGGCCGTCCGGATGCGCCCGTCGACGAGCATGACCAGGTCGGTGAACGTGCCACCGACGTCGACGCCGAGCCGAGTATCGCCGCTCAATGGAACACCGGCCGCACCCGCGTCTCTGGCGCCCGCTCGGCCGCCACCTCCTCGGGTGCCCGTTCGGCGGTCAGCGCGATCGCAGCGGTCTCTCGCGCCATCAGCACGGCGGTGATCGTGACGAGCAGCGCCGCCAGGACGTAAAGCGCGACCGCATACGCCCAGTCATAGCGGTCGAGCAGCGCGACAGCGATGATCGGCGCAAGCGCGCCGCCGAGCACGCCGGCCAGCTGGTAGCCCAACGACGCCCCGGAGTAGCGCACTTCGGTGCCGAACAGCTCCGTGATGAAGGCGGCCTGCGGCCCGTACATCGCCGCATGGAATACCACTCCGCCGACCGCCGCGACGATGACCAGCCCCGCCGACTTGGTGTCCAGAAGCGCGAAGAACGCGAACACCCACGCCGCGGCGCCGATCGCGCCGGCAAGGTAGACGGGCCGCTGCGCCGGTGCTCATGGACGTCCTCACGGAAAGCGCGAATCGGCCTTTGCCTCGGAGGGTTTCGGACGCATCAGCCCCCGAAACCGAACAGCACGGAGGCAGTCCGCTAGCGGACTGATGTCGCCGCCGGTCGGCGTCGACGCATCGCGCGGCCCGCGGCGCCGTCGGCGGTCGACGATCGTCGCTACGCCCGCGCGCCGGGCAGGAGCGCGGCGGGCACGCCACCGCCCAGGCGCGCGGCGAACTCCTCGAGCTCGCCGTGCGCCACCACCGGCACGCCGAGCTCGGCCGCGGCGCGATGAACCTGCGCGGCGCCGAACCGCTGCAGGCCGTCGGGCACGGCGAGCGCTTCGACGCGCGCGTGCTCGGCGCGGAACCCGTCGGCGTGGACGACGAGACGACCCCAGGCCGATACGACACCCTCGCACCAGTAGGCCTCGCCGAACCACGAACGCGGCCCAGGGGTGTGGTAGCCGTAGATCCCGCACTGGCACGCTTCGTGCGGCGACCGGTGCGGTTCCTGGAGCCAGCCGACTCCGCGCGTCAACGCGCGGTTCGCGTCGAAGCAGGTCGCGTGCATCACGCGGTCGTGCCAACGACAAGGGATGAACGGCGACATCAGCCGTTCGCCGGCCACCCGCCACGACCGGAAGGCCACGACCGCGGCGGCGAGATCGGGCGCCGCGGTCAACCCCTGGCGGCAGTCTGCGCCGGCGCCGTCGGTGCGGCGGGCGCCTCGACGCGCCGCGCCGGGTCGCCCTGCGCCGGTTCGGCCGGTGCGGGCGCCGTCGTCGCCACCTTCACCGGCTCCACCACGATCGTGCGTGACGGTTGCGACAAGCTCATGTCCTAAGGGTACGCCGGCGGAGGTGCGGGGTCGCCCGGCCGTGAACCGCCCGTCTACGGTCGCCGCACGTTCGCAGCCGGACACGCGGCGAAGGCCCTCCGCAAGTGCGCCGGGGTCGGGTCTGTTGTTTGCCCGTGGTCAGCCGCGCGTCCGTCGCACTGCTGCTCGCTCTCGCAGCGGCCTGCGCGCTGCCGCCGGCGGCGGGCGCCCAGTCGCCCGGCGAGGGACCGGGTGGACCCGTGCTCGTCGTCGCGGGCGACTCGTTCGGCCGCTATTACGCGGAGATCCTGCGCGCCGAGGGGCTCAACGAGTTCGCCGTCAAGGGCGCGGGCGAGCTCGACGCGCAAACGCTCGCCGGCTACCAGGTGCTGGTACTCGCGGCCGCGCTGACCGACTCGCAGGCCGCGGCGGTCAGCGGCTGGGTCCACGCCGGCGGCAACCTGATCGCGATGCGGCCCGACGCGAAGCTCGCGCCGTTGCTGGGGTTGGGCGCCGACACCGGCGAGCTCGCCGACGGCTACCTCGCGGTCGCCAACGGCTCGGGACCCGGCGCCGGCATCGCCGGCGAGACGATGCAGTTCCACGGCGCGGCCGATCTGTGGACGGTCAACGGCGCCACGCCGGTCGCGACGCTCTACTCCAGCGCATCGGCGCCGACGTCCGCGCCCGCGGTCACGCTGCGCAGCGTGGGCTCCTCCGGCGGCCAGGCGGCGGCGTTCGCGTACGACCTCGCGCGCTCGGTCGTCTGGACGCGCCAGGGCAACCCGGCCTGGGCCGGGCAGGAGCGCGACGGCCTGCCACCGATCCGATCCGACGACCTGTTCTTCGGCGGCGGGCAGCCCGACTGGGTCAACCTCGACAAGGTGCACATCCCGCAGGCTGACGAGCAGCAGCGCCTGCTCGCGAACCTGATCACGCAGATGAACCTGGACCGGACCCCATTGCCGCGCTTCTGGTATCTCCCGCGCGGCGAGAAGGCCGCCGTCGTCATGACCGGCGACGACCACAACCGCGGCGGCACCGCGGCTCAGTTCGACGCCTTCAAGCAGCAGAGCCCGCCCGGCTGCTCCGTTGCAGACTGGGAGTGCATCCGGGCCACCTCGTACATCTTCGCCGGCGCCATCACAAACGCTCAGGCGGCGGCCTACCAGGCGGAGGGATTCGAGATCGCGCTGCACCTCTCCACGGGCTGCGGCGACTTCACGCCGGACTCACTCGCCAACGCGTGGGCGAACCAGCGCGCCGAGTTCGCGTCCAGCTACCCGAGCGTCGCGCCGCTGCACACCAACCGCACCCACTGCATCGTCTGGAGCGACTGGGCGAGCGAGGCGACCGTCGGGCGCGCGAACGGGATCCGGCTCGACACGAACTACTACTACTGGCCGGGATCCTGGATGCTCGATCGGCCCGGCATGTTCACCGGCTCCGGCATCCCGATGCGGTTCGCCGGCCTCGACGGGTCGCTGATCGACTCCTACCAGGCCGCGACGCAGCTGTCCGACGAGTGGGGCGGCACGATCGACGCCGGCGTCGCGGCGCACACCGCCGCGTTGCTCGACCGCGCGCTCGGGCCCGAGGGCTACTACGGCGTGTTCACCGCCAATATGCACACCGACTATCCCAGTCATCCGGGCGCCGACGCCATCGTCGCGGCGGCCAAGGCGCGCGGCGTGCCGGTCATCTCCGCCGCGCAGCTGCTCGACTGGCTGGACGGGCGCAACGGGTCGAGCTTCCAGGGCCTCGGCTTCAGCGGCGGCCGGCTGAGCTTCACGGTGGCGGGCGGCGCACGTGGTCTCGAGGCGATGGTGCCGGCGAGCAGCGCGAACGGGGGGCTGCTGTCGCTCACGCGCAACGGCGCTCCGGTCGCGGTCACGCCGCGTCGCGTCAAGGGCATCGACTACCTCGTCTTCGACGCCGCGGCCGGCGCATACGTGGCGACCTATCCCGGTGGCGGCGGAACGCCGCCCGCCGGCGCGCGGCCGAAGGCGCCGCGCGTCAAGGTCGTGCGGCGCAACGCACGCGTCTCGCGCAGGGGCCTCGTCCGCCTGCGCTTGCGTTGCCCCCGCACGGCGGCCGAGTGCCGTACGCGCGTGCGACTGCGCCATCGCGGCCGCGTGATCGCCAAGCGGACGGTCACCCTCAAGGGCGGTAAGACGACGAGGGTGAAGCTGAGGCTGACGCGGCGCGCCCGCGCGAAGCTCGCGAAGGCCGGATCGCTGCGCGTGAACGTGGTGCTCCGCGTCAGCCAGCGCGGGCGCACGCCGACGGTCACGAAGACGCGAATCCGCCTGCTCGCGGCGAGCAGATAGCCCTGCTCAGCGGGTTCATTCGCGAACACGCTTGAACCCTCTCGGTAGTGCGGGGCCTTCCGGTCAGTTATTGGCCCATGGCAAAGGGCTTGCGTACGGCGTGCGCGCTGGTCGTGACCGTCATCGTGGCCGCGGGACCCGCGGTGCTGGCTGACGCTGCCGGACCGTGCGATGACCCGGCCAACGCGATCGTCGCCGAGAACTGCCTCCCGGGCACGCCGCCCGCCGAGTGGGACATCGCGGCGGCAGGCGACCGCAGCGTTCAGGGCTTCGCGACCGACATCAGCGTCGACCAGGGTCAGACGGTCGCGTTCAAGATCGACGCGCGCGAGGCCTACGGGCTCGAGATCTTCCGACTCGGCTACTACGGCGGCCTGGGCGCGCGCAGGCTCGCGACCGTGAACGCGCAGGTGCAGAACCAACCCGCCTGCAACAGCGACGGCGGCACGGGCCTGGTCGACTGCGCCAACTGGGACGTCTCCGCGAGCTGGGCCGTTCCGGCGACCGCGACGTCGGGGATCTATCTCGCCGTCGCGGTCCGCAACGGCACGCCCGTGAGCCACATCCCGTTCATCGTTCGCGACGACGACGGCCGCTCCGACCTGCTGTTCCAGACGTCGGACACGACCTGGCAGGCCTACAACCAGTACGGCGGCAACTCCTTCTACGTGGGCTCGCCGGCCGGCCGCGCCTACAAGCTCTCCTACAACCGGCCGTTCACCACGGCGAGCGATGCGCCCGAGGACTGGATCTTCAACGCCGAGTACCCGATGGTCCGGTGGCTCGAGCGCAACGGCTATGACGTGAGCTACTTCACCGGCGTCGACAGCGATCGTGTCGGCGCCGAGATCCGCGAGCACAGGGCGTTCCTGTCGGTCGGACACGACGAGTACTGGTCCGCCGGCCAGCGCGCGAACGTCGAGGCGGCGCGCGACCGCGGCGTGAGCCTCGCCTTCTTCAGCGGCAACGAGGTGTTCTGGAAGACCCGCTGGGAGAACGGCCACCGGACGCTGGTCTGTTACAAGGAGACACACGCCGGCGACAAGATCGACCCGACCGGCGCGTGGACGGGCACGTGGCGCGATCCGCGCTTCAGCCCGCCGGCGGACGGCGGCCGGCCCGAGAACGCGCTGACCGGTCAGCTGTTCATGGTCAACGACGGCGCGACGACCGCGATCCGCGTCCCGAGCGCCGACGGCAAGATGCGCTTCTGGCGCAACACGAGCGTCGCGACGCTGGCCGACGGCGCCACGGCCACGATGCCCGACGGCACGCTCGGCTACGAGTGGGACACCGATCCGGACAACGGCTTCCGGCCGGCGGGCTCGGTGCGGTTGTCGTCGACGATCGTCAACAACGCGCCGGTACTGGTCGACCACGGCTCTACGTTCGGGAGCGGCACGGCGGAGCACAACTTGACGCTGTTCCGCGACACGAACGGCGCCGGGCCGGATGCGCTTGTGTTCGGCGCCGGCACCGTACAGTGGGCGTGGGGCCTGGACGAGGTGCACGAGCGCGGCAGCGCGCCGGCGAGCCCCGCGATGCAGCAGGCCACCCTCAACCTGTTCGCCGACATGGGCGTCCAGCCCGGGACGCTGCAGGACGGGCTTCAGCCGGCGGCGCCCTCGAGCGACACGACGCCGCCGTCGACGGCGATCGCCGGACCCGCGACCTTCAACGTCACCGCCGGCGTGCTGCACACGATCCAGGGCACCGCGAGCGACAGCGGCGGCGGCCGAGTCGGCGCCATCGAGGTCTCGACCGACGGCGGCCAGACCTGGCACCCCGCGATCGGCCGCGAGAACTGGGTCTACGTCTGGGAGCCGTCGAGCAGCCGCACCGTCACGCCGCTCGCGCGCGCCGCCGATGACAGCGCGAACCTCGCGGGCGCCGACCAGTCGACCCCGCCGCCGCCCGACGGCGACCCGGGCCCCGGCGGTGGCGATCCGGGCTCCGGCGGTGGCAACCCGGGTTCGGGCGGTGGATCCGGTCGTCCCGGCGCGGGCGGGAAGCCGGGCGGCGGCCCGTCGTCGACCCCGGACGCCGGCAGCGCGCGCAACGTCGCGGTCGGCCCGGAGCGGGTGCGGATGTCGCGCAAGGGCGTCGTGCGGCTGCTCGTCGCCTGCGAGGCGGGCGGCGAGGACTGCCGCGTCCAGCTGCGCCTGAAGCGGCGCGGGCGCACGATTGCCGTCAAGACGCGCCTCGTCAAGAGCGGTGACGAGCGCACGTTCGCGCTCAAGCTCGACCGCTCCACCAGGCGCAAGCTGATCCGCAAGCACTCGCTGCGCGTGAACGTGTTCGCCGGCTCCGGCGGGCGCACGACCCGCGCGTCGATCCGGCTCCTCGCGCCGCGGAGCCTGCCGTGAAACCGCTCGTGACAGGGGAGAGGATGGTCCGAGTCAAGTTCAGACGAGCGCTGGTGGGAGTGCTCGTCGCGCTCGCGACGGCGTTCGCGCAGCCGTCGGCGGCGGCCGCGCAGTCGCCCGGCCACGGGCCGGGCGGGCCGATCCTGGTCGTCGCGGGCGATTCGTACGGCAGCTACTACGCCGAGATCCTGCGCGCCGAGGGGCTCAACGAGTTCGCCGTCGGCGGGCTCGGACACCTCAATCCGGCGACGCTCAGCGGCTACCAGGTGGTCGTGCTGGGGGCGGCCGCGCTCGACGACGCGCAGGCGTCCGCGCTCAACGGCTGGGTCAACGCCGGCGGCAACCTGATCGCGATGCGTCCGGATCCGCGGCTGGCCGGGCTGTTGGGGCTCGGCGCCGACACCGGCGACCTCGCGGACGGCTACATCGGCGTCGCGACCGGCTCGGGGCCGGGCGCCGGCATCACGGGCCAGACGATGCAGTTCCACGGCACCGCGGACCGATGGACTGTTGCGGACGCGAGCACCGTCGCGACTCTGTACTCGAGCGCGACCGCGGCGACGTCCTCGCCCGCGGTCACGCTGCGTAGCGTCGGGGGCGCAGGGGGACAGGCGGCCGCCTTCGCGTACGACCTCGCGCGCTCGGTGGTCTTGACCCGCCAGGGCAATCCCTCCTGGGTCGGCGAGGAGCGGGATGGCATCAGCCCGCTCCGCTCCGACGACCTGTTCTTCGGCGGCAGCCAACCCGACTGGGTGAACCTCGACAAGGTGCACATCCCGCAGGCCGACGAGCAGCAGCGCCTGCTCGCGAACCTGATCACGCAGATGAACCTCGATCGCGCGCCGCTGCCGCGCTTCTGGTACCTGCCGCGCGGCGAGAAGGCGGCCGTGGTCATGACGGGCGACGACCACGACAAGCCGGACCCCGGGATGCGAGGAACCAAGGCCCAGTTCGGCATGTTCGAGGCGGCGAGCCCGGCGGGCTGCTCGGTCGCGGACTGGCAGTGCGTGCGGTCGACGTCGTACGCGTATCCGTCGACGGCGATCATGACCAACGGGGAGGCGGCGTCCTTCCAGGGTCGCGGCTTCGAGGTCGCGCTGCATCTGACGACCGGGTGCCAGAACTTCACGCCGGCCTCGCTGCAGAGCGATTGGAGCGTGCAGCTCGGCTCGTTCGCCGCGACCTGGCCCGCGCTGGCGTCGCCCAGGACAAACCGAACCCACTGCATCGTCTGGAGCGACTGGGCGAGCGAGGCGACCGTCGGCCACGCGAACGGGATCCGGCTCGACACGAACTACTACTACTGGCCGGGGAGCTGGGTGCAGGAGCGTCCGGGGCTGTTCACCGGCTCGGGTTTCCCGATGCGGTTCGCCGACGGCAACGGCGCGCTGATCGACGTCTATCAGGCCACTACCCAGCTCACCGACGAGCTGGGTGACCACCCGGACGACTGGGCGCACGTCTCCGGCCACATCCAGACGCTGCTCAACCGCGCCCTCGGGCCGGAGGGCTTCTACGGCGTCATCACGACGAACATGCACACGGACTACGCCAACCACACGGGCGCCAACGTCATCGTGAGCGAAGCGCTCGCCCGTGGGGTGCCCGTCGTCTCCGCCGTCCAGATGCTCGAGTGGCTGGACGGCCGCAACGGCTCTTCCTTCCAAGGCGTCAGCTACACCGGCGGGCAGCTGCAGTTCACGGTCTCGCCCGCGGCCGGCTCGCGCGGCCTCGAGGGCATGGTTCCGCTCCACGCCACCGGCGGATCGCTGCTCGGCCTGACGCGTAACGGCGTGCCCGTCGGCACGACGGTGCGGACGGTCAAGGGCATCGAGTATGCGGTCTTCGACGCGGCCGCCGGCACGTATGTCGCGACCTATCCGCCCGCTCCGGGCACGGGCGGCGGTCAGGGGAGCACGCCCGGCACGGGTGGGGGCGGTCCGGGCGGGACGCCCGGGAAGGGCTCGGGCGGATCCTCGGGCGGCGCGAATGACAACTCGGCGCCGCGCGCGAAGATCAAGCGGCGCAGGATCACCGCCTCGCGCAAGGGCGTCGTCGTCGTGCGCGTCAAGTGCCCGGCCGACGAGATCCGCTGCGACATGAACCTGAAGCTGCGGCTCCGCGGGAAGACGATCGCGCGCACGAAGTTCACCGTGGCGGGCGGCAAGACCGCGAAGGTCCACTTGAAGCTGCGGCGCGCCGTGCGCCGCAAGCTCGCCGCGGCCGGCTCACTGCGGCTCAGCGCCGTGCTCAAGGCGCACGACCCCGCCGGCAATCACCGCACGACCAAGAAGCACATCCGCGTTCTCGCGCCCGGATGGCGATGAGGACAAGCAGTACCAACAAGACAGGAGCTAGGGGGCTCTCTTGCGGCACGGACGTTTGATGACAATCGGCCTGGCGGCGCTCGCCGCGCTGGCCATGACGCCCGCATTCGCGGCGGCGGCGCCGTCGCCGATCGTGGACGACGACTTCAGTGGTGGCACGGCGGTCGCCAACACGTGGGCCGTCGAGCCCGGGTTCCTGCGGCTCAAGCCTGCAGTGAGCGCCAACTTCGATGGGACGGCACTGCCCGCAGATTGGTCCGCTACGTCGTGGGACGACCCACCGACCGGTACCGCAACCGTCGCGAACGGCGAGGTAACCGTCAACGGCGCGCGGGTGAACACGACCGAGAACCAGTCCGGTGCGGGCGGCGTGCTCGAGTTCCGGGCGGCCTTCTCGGGGGCCGGCTTCCAGCACGTCGGCTTCGGCGATGATTTCAACCAGGGACCGTGGGCGATGTTCAGCACCGGCGGCGGCGGTGCGGAGCTCTTCGCGCGGACCCGTCTCACGACCGCAAGTCTGTCGGTGGACACCCCGGTCGTGATGCCGGGCTTCGATCCTCAGGTGCCGCACAACTATCGGATCGAGTGGACCGCGAGCGATGTCAAGTTCTATGTCGACGGCACACTGATTACGACACCGCCGGCCGCGATCACGGACGACATGCGCCCGGTGATTAGCGACTTTAGCTCGGCGGCGGGCGCCGTGACGGTCGATTGGATCGCCCGCTCGCCCTATCCGGCGAGCGGCACGTTCGAGTCGCGCGTGCTCGAGGCCGACGACGCGCGCGCCGTGTGGGGCACGCTGACGGCGTCGCCCGCGGACGGCGTGACGTTCGAGACCCGCACCGGCAACGACCCGGCGGCGATGTCCGCCTACCAGCCGCTCGGGCCCGGCGGCGCGATCCAGAGCCCGATCGGCAAGCTCATCCAGTACAAGGCGACGCTGACGTCGTCCGATCCGAACGCCACGCCGAGCGTCGACAGCGTCAGCATCACCTACGCGGTCGACGCGACCGCGCCGACGACATCGATCGGCAGCGCGACCGTGAGCGGCACGACAGCCAGCGTCACGTTCTCGAGCCCTGACGCTGACGTCGCGTGGTTCGAGTGCAGCCTCGATGGCGGGGCGTTTTCCACGTGCACCAGCCCGACGGACTTCGGCGGGCTCTCCGCCGGCTCGCACACGATCGCGGTGCGCGCCGTCGACAAGGCCGGCAACGCCGGCCCGGCCGCCTCGCGGACCGTCACGGTGGCCGGCTCCGGCGGCCCCGGAGGGCCCGGCGGGCCCGGCGGCCCCGGCGGCGGCGAGACCGACGCCGACGCGCCGGACGTCACGATCGGCTCGCGCACGCGGAGCGTCTCGGCGAGCGGGAAGTTCAAGCTGCGGCTGACCTGCCCGGCCGAGGAGCAGAGCTGCGCGATCAAGGTCCGCATCAAGCTCCGCGGCAAGACCGTCGCGAGCAACAGCATCACGCTCGCCGGCGGTCAGACGGCCAAGGTGAAGCTGCGCCTGAACAGCAAGGCGCGGCGGAAGCTGGCCCGCCGCGGGCAGCTGAAGCCGAAGGCCGTCGTCACCGCGCGCGACGCGGCCGGCAACAGCGAGAAGTCGAAGTACTCGCTGACGCTGCGGTAGCGCCGACCGCGGCACCCCGCACCCGCGACGGCCTCGCTTCTCGGCCGTCGCGGCGCGGGGTGCCTTAGGCTGCGGCTCGTGCCCTGCCTGATCGCGCTGTTCGCCCTGATCGGCCCCCGCGTCGCGCTGGTGTTCACGTGGCTGTTCTCGAACATGATCGGCCGCGCGATCGACAGCTGGATCGTCGCGGTCCTCGGCTTCCTCCTGCTGCCGTGGACGACGCTGGCGTACGTCGTGTTCTACGACGTCGGCGCCGGCCCCGAGGTGGCCGGGTTCGAGTGGTTCCTCGTGGGGCTGGCGTTCGTTGCCGACATGACGTCCTACGTCGGCGGCCGCTGGGCCCGCGGCTAGGTACCGCGAGTCTGAGCGGGTGTCCTCGCCTCACGCGATCAAGCGGCCCGCCGGCGAGCACGTGTAAGCGTTATGACTCGGCATGGGCACGTCGCAGCGGCCTGGGTACACGTCCGACACGTCCGAATCGAGCAACGCAACGAAGTCGCCGGGCCACATGCAACGCGGCCCCGAGATCATCGCCGGCGTCGTCGCAGCAGTTGCGCTCGGCTACGCCGTCGCGCGCCTCGCCGGCGCGTCGGGCGGCGCCACCGGGCTGATCTGCGCGCTGCTCCTCCTCGCCGCGGCGCTCGCCGCCTGCTACGGCTGGCGCCGAGACCGCGAGCGCGCCGAGCATGCCGACGCTGCCGCCGCGCACGCCCGCGACGGCCAGCGCGAGGAGCGCGAGCGGCTCGAGCGCCACATCCACCGGCTCGAGGAGGCCGGCAAGAAGCAGGTCGCGCTGCTGCGGCGGTTGCGGCAGTCGTGGCAGGCCGAGCGCGAGTGGAGCCGCGAGCTGCGCGGCCAGATCAATCGCATGCGCGACATGAGCGCCGCGCAAGGCGACGTCGAGGCCCTGATCCTCAAGGCCGCGATCGAGCTCGTCGAGGCCGAGAAGGGCATGCTGATCTCGCGCACGGACGAGGACGGCGACGGCGAGCTCGACGTCGTCCACCACCACGGCTTCGACACCGACCCGACGCACAGCGCCGTCGCCCAGCGCTTCGCCCGCGCGGCGTTCGCCCGCGACGAGATCATCCGCGACGACGACCCGCCGGCTCCGGGCGACACCGAGGCCACCGCTGCGGACCGCGAGATCGAATCCCTCGTCGCGATCCCGCTCTACATGCGCGACCGGTTCAGCGGCGTCATCCTCTGCGCCAACCGACCGGGCGGATTCGAAGACGTCGGCGACGAGCTGCTGCTGGCGCTTGGTGACCACGCCGGCGTCGCACTGCAGCACGGACGGCTGCAGCACGAGCTGCGCGACGCGCGCCGCTCCGCCGTCCGCGTCCTGACCGAGGCGCTCGCCGCCCACGACCCGGTCCTGCACCGCGAGACAAGCGAGCTCGCCATCCACGCGGGCCTGCTGGCGGAGACGCTCGGCCTCGACGAGCGGGCCCGCGACGTACTGATCTGCGCGACGCTGCTGCGTGGCGTCGGCGACCTCGCGCTGCCCGATGGACTGCGCTCGCGCGTGGGCCCGCTCACCGCCGAGGAGCGGTCGCTGATCGAGCTGCACCCGCGGCTCGGATACAACGTCCTGAACCAGGCGCCGGCGCTGCACGACGCCGCGACGGCCGTCCTCTACCACCACGAGCGCCACGACGGCGCCGGCTACCCCGCCGGGCTCGCAGGGGACGACATCCCGCTGGCCGCGCGCGTGCTCGCGGTGCTCGAGGCATACGGCGCGATGACCCACGAGCGGCCGTACCGCGCGCCGTATGCGCCCGAGCAGGCGTGCGAGCTGCTCGTCGCCAACGCCGGCGGGCAGTTCGACCCCGAGATCACGCAGCTGTTCGTCGAGCAGGTGCGGCGCGCCCCGCACGTCGTGCGCGACGGCGTCGCGGCGGCCGTGCTCGAGGAGCTGCCGCTCGAGACGGCCGGCCTTCGCTCGAGCGGCGTCGACGGGGCCACCCTGCTGGGCAACTACCACCGACTCCAGCAGGACGTCAATGCGGCGGCAGCGCACGACGCGCCGTTCGCGCTCGTGATCCTCGAGCTCGTCGATCTGCCGCGCGTCAACATCGACGAGGGCCATCGCGCCGGCGATCGCCTGATCGAGCAGGCCGCGCGCACGACGCGCCGTGCCGCCGCGCGGCTCGGCGGCACCGCCTACCGCGTCAGCGGACGGCGGCTCGGCATCCTGGTGCCCGCCCGCACCGGCGGACCGGCGCCGGACCTGCTCGACGACGTGCGCGAGGAGTTCCTGGCCGGCCCGGCGGTCCGGGCCGTGGTGTCGGCGTGGTCGCCGGGCGAGTCCGGCGACGCGGTGCTGGCGCGAGCACGCGACGCGCTCAAGCACGACGTGGTCTAGTCACAGCGCGCAGGCGCCGATGACCTCCTGCCACCAAGAGATCTCGGCGTCGTCGTTCGCGCGCGCCAGCCGCCGCCGCGCCTGTGTCTGGACCTGCGTCGGCGGGCCCATCATCAGGATCGGGCCGGTCACCGCGATGCGACCGTCGGCGAGGATGACGAGCGCGCCCGGCACGTCGCGCCGCGTGCGCAGGTGCTCGACGACGGGCACGCCCGAGATCTCGCGCGGGTGCGCGGCGTCACCGTCGACGGCGTTCCAGGGCCGCGCCGTGTAGACGGGAACGCTGCCGGTGTAGGTGCGTGGCGGCCGGATCGGTCTGTGCACGGGGCCGGTGCGCCAGCGCTCGAGCAGCTGCGGCAGCTCGCGCGACACCTCGCGGCGGACGAGCACGAGCAGCCGGTCGCCCTCCTCCAGCCGCGTCGAGCCGCGCGGCAGCAGCGCCTCGTCGCCGCGGATCACGAGGGACACGAGCGCGTCGCGCGGCAGGCCGAGGTCGCGCAGCCGAGCGCCGGCGGCAGCGTCGCCCGGCTGGATCACGTGCTCGACGACGTCGCCGCCGAGCTGGCGCACGGCGCCCACCTCGAGGATCGGCGGCGGCACCGCCGGCTCGTTCGTCGTCAGCCCGAGCCGCGACGCCAGCGCCTCGAACGTCGTGCCCTGGAGGACGGTCGAGATGAGCACGGCGAAGAACGCGATGTTGAAGAACTCGAGCGCTTTCGGTACCCCCTCGATGATCGGGAACGTCGCCAGCACGACCGGGACCGCCCCGCGCAGTCCGGCCCAGCCGAGCAGCCCGCGCTCCGCCAGCGAGTAGCGCGCGGTTCCGGTCGCGACCGCGACCGCGATCGGACGCGCCAGCACCGCCGTGACGAGCGCGAGAATCGTGCCCTCGAGAGCGACCTCGTCGAGCTGCGAAGGGAACACGAGCAGACCGAGCGTGAGGAACATCGTCAGCTGCGCGACCCAGGCGAGGCCCTGGTGGAACGTCGTGATCGTCGACTTGGCCGGGATCGCCGCGCTGCCGAGTCCCAGGCCGGCGACGTACGACGCCATGAAGCCCGATCCGTGCAGGAAGTCGGCGGCGCCGAACGCGAGCGCGACCGTCGCGAGCGACGCGACGGGGTAGAGGCCCTGCGAGCCCAGCCGCGCCCGCATGAAGGCATGCACCGCGAACCAGCCGACCGCAACGCCGACGAGAAGCCCGATCGCGAGCTCCTGCGCGAACAGCCCGAGCATGTCGACGATCCCGTAGTCGTCGCGCTCGATCCACTCGATCAGGCCGACGACGAGCAGCACCGCCACGGGGTCGTTGAGCCCCGCCTCCCCCTCGAGCGTTCGTGCGAGCCTGCGGCGCAGCGTCGAGCCGCGCAGCACCGCGAAGATCGCAGCGCCGTCGGTCGCGGACACGATCGCTCCCATCAGCAGGCCCTCGAGCGCCGTGAAGTCGAACAGCCAGTGCGCGGCCACGCCCGTCAGCACCGCCGTCAGGATCGTCCCGACGACGGCCAGGCTGAGCGCGGTGCCGATCACCGGGCGGATCTCCTGCAGGCCGGCGGTGAGGCCGCCCTCGAACAGGATCAGCGCGAGCGCGATGACGCCGACCACGCGGGCGAGCTCGTAGTCCTCGGCGTCGGGCCCGAACTCGATCCAGCCGGTCAGGTCCGAGCCGGCGATCATCCCGATCGCGAGGAACAGCACGAGCCCGGGCACGCGCAGGCGCCCCGCGACCAACGACGCGAGCAGCGCGCCTGTCAGCAGGATGCCGACGACGAGTGCGGCTTCGCCCTCACCCAAAGCCGGAGCATTTCACGGTCGCGGGCACCGCGGTCAGCCCGCTGCCGGCAGCAGGCCGGCGAGCACGTGCTCGGTGCCCTTGAGGTGCTCGGCCATGATCCGCATCGCGCGGTCGCCGTCGCGCCGGCGCACTGCCCGCACCATGCGCGCGTGCTGCTGGTTGGTCCAGGCCAGCAGCTCGGGCGGATGCGCGATGTAGGAGATCAGGTCGGTCATCAGGCCCTGCGCCTCGGTCATCGCGGCGAGCAGGCGCTGGCTGCCGGCCGCCTCCGCGAGCCCGATGTGCCAGCGCACGTCGGCCTGGCGGAAGGCGGCGAAGTCCTCGAGCGTCGCCGCCATCACCTCGACGAGGTGGTCGAGCGGCGCGAGCGCCGCCGGCTCGGCGCGCTCGGCGGCGAGCACGGCGACCGCGAGCTCGACCGCGAGGCGCTGGTCGCAGGCGTCGCGCCAGCTCGTCAGCAGCTCCCGGGACGGCGACTCGGCGGGTGGCGGGGACTCGGCCACGAACGTGCCGCCGCTGCGACCGCGCGTGGCGTGCAGGTGGCCGCTCTGCACGAGCGCCGTCAGCGCCTGGCGCAGCGTCGAGCGCGAGATCCCGAGCCGGCGGCACAGCTCGCGCTCGGCGGGCAGCCGCGCGCCCGGCTCGAGCAGTCCCAGCTTGATCGCGGTCCCCAGCCGCTCGAGCGTCTCCTCGAACGCCGTCTGCGACTGGACCGGCGCGAAGATCGTTCCTGCCGAGGTTCCCGGGGGGGCGAGCTTCACGCTACTCCGGCGTCGTGTAGGCCTGCGTTATCCCGCCGTCGACCATGAAGCTGGTGGCGTTGACATAGCTCGACTCGTCGCTCGCGAGGAACAGCACGGCGTTCGAGATCTCGCGCACCTCGGCGAAGCGGCCGGACGGCACGTGCACGAGCCGCCGCGCGGCCGCGACCGGGTCCTTGGCGAACAGCTCCTGCAGCAGCGGCGTGTTGACGGGGCCGGGGCAGAGCGCGTTGACGCGCACGCCCTGGCGCGCGAACTCCACGCCGAGCTCGCGCGACAGCGAGAGCACGCCGCCCTTCGACGCCGTGTAGGAGATCTGCGACGTCGCCGATCCCATCGTCGCGACGAACGACGCGGTGTTGATCACCGAGCCGCCGCCGGCCTCGATCAGGTGCGGGATCCCGTGCTTGCAGCAGAGGAAGACCGACCTGAGGTTGACGTCCTGCACCCGCTGCCACGCCTCCAGCGACGTCGCCAGCACCGATGCGTCGTCGGTCGGGGAGATGCCCGCGTTGTTGAACAGCACGTCGACGCGGCCCAGCTCCGAGCGAACGCGGTTGTAGAGGTCGGAGACCTGCTGCTCGTCGGACACGTCGGCGGCGATGCTCAGCGTGCCGACGCCGTCGTCGGCCAGGTCGACGCCGACGACCGACGCGCCCTCGTCCATGAAGAGCTCGGCGCAGTCCGCGCCGATGCCGCTGGCCGCGCCGGTGATGACGCACACCTTCCCGTCGACCCGTCCCAAGCTAGCCCCCAGTCGCGTAGTAGACGGACTTGACCTCGGTGTAGTGGTCGAGCGCGTGCGGGCCGAGCTCGCGCCCGACGCCCGACTGCTTGAAGCCGCCGAACGGCGTGCTCACGCGCACGGACGTGTTCGAGTTGACCGACAGTACGCCGGCCTCGACGGCGCGCGCGACGCGCAGCGCGCGGGCGCCGTCGCGCGTCCAGATCGAGCCGGAGAGGCCGTAGATCGTGTCGTTCGCGAGCCGGATCGCCTCGGCCTCGTCGCGGAACGGGATCACGCACGCGACCGGGCCGAAGATCTCCTCCCGCACCGCCCGGTCGGACGGGTCGACGGGCGCCAGCACGGTCGGCGGGAACCAGAACCCGGGGCCGTCGGGCGCCGAGCCGCGCACGGCGACCGGCGCGCCGTCGGGCACGTAGGAGCCGACCGTCTCGCGCTGCTGCGCTGAGATCAGCGGTCCCATCTGCGTCGCCTCGTCGAGCGGGTCGCCGACGCGGATGCCCGCGACGGCGCGTCCGAGCGCGGCCATGAAGTCGTCGAGCACCGACTCCTCGACGAGGATGCGGGAGCGCGCGCAGCAGTCCTGGCCCGCGTTGCCAAAGACCGCGGCGGGCGCCGACGTGGCGGCGGCGTCGAGGTCGGCGTCGGCGAACACGAGGTTGGGCGACTTGCCGCCGAGCTCGAGCGTGAAGCGCTTGATCGTCTGCGCCGCGCCGGCGGCGATCCTCCGTCCGACCTCGGTCGAGCCGGTGAACGCGACCTTCGCGACGTCGGGGTGCTCTACGAGCCGCGCGCCGCACGTCGATCCCGGCCCGGCGACGACGTTGACGACGCCCTCGGGGATGCCGGCGTCGTGCGCGATCCGCTGGAACTCGAGCGCGGTCAGCGGCGTCAGCTCGGCCGGCTTGAGCACGACCGTGTTGCCGGCGGCCAGCGCGGGCGCGAGCTTCCACGACGCGATCGTCAGCGGGAAGTTCCAGGGCGTGATCAGCGCGACGACGCCGAGCGGCTCGCGGAACGTCATCGCGACGCCGCCGGCGACCGGGATCGTGTCGCCGAGCGTTCGCTCCACAGCGCCGGCGTAGAACCGGAACGTGTCGACGACCATGCCGATCTCGCCGCGCGCGTCGGCGATCGGCTTGCCCGCGTTGCGCGCCTCGAGCGTGGCGAGCTGCTCGTGCTCCGTCGCCAGCGCGTCGGCCAGCCGATGCAGCAGCCGCGCGCGGTCAGGCGGGGAGACGGCGCGCCAGGCGGGATACGCGGCCTTCGCGCGCGCCACCGCGGCGTCGGCGTCGTCGGCGCCGGCGCGCGGGATCTCGGCGAGCACCTCCTCGGTCGCGGGTTCGAGCACGGCGAGCGTCATGCCGCCACCCGCTCGGCGCGGTGCGCGCGCGCCTCCTCGACGAGCGCGGCGATCAGCGGCGACGTCTCGTCGGCCTCCGGGTGCCACTGCACGCCGAGCGCGAAGCGGTTGCCCGGCACCTCGATTGCCTCGGGCAGGTCGTCGATCGTCGCCCAGCCGGTGACCTCGAGGCCCTCGCCGATCCGCTCGACGCCCTGGTGGTGGTGCGACTTCGTGCCGTGCAGCTCCTCGTGCGCGACGCGGGCCACGAGCGAGTCCTGGGCCAGGCGGACGTCGTGGTCGGCGTTGTCGAACGAGCCGAGCGAGCGCCGGTGGTCCTCGTGCCCGAGGTCGTCGGGCAGGTGCTGGGTCAGCGTGCCGCCGCGCGCGACGTTCATCACCTGCATGCCCCGGCAGATGCCGAGGAACGGCATGTCGCGCTCGATCGCGCTGCGCGCGAGCGCCAGCTCGAACGCGTCGCGCTCCGGCACGGTGCCGATCGTCGCGGCGTGCGGCTCGGCGCCGTAGCTCGCCGGGTCCACGTCGGCGCCGCCGGCGAGCACGAGCGCGTCGAGGAGGTCGAGCAGCAGGTCGGGCTCCTCGACCGCGGCGGGATCCGGCGGCAGCATCAGCGCGACGCCGCCGGCGCGCTGCACCGCGTCGACGTAGCTGCGCGGGAGCAGCACCGCCTGCTGGTCCCAGACGCTCCAGCGCGCGCGCTCGAGCGCCGTGCAGAGCCCGATCACCGGCTTCACAGGCGCTCGAATCCCCGGAACAGCTCCCAGTCGGTGACGGCCGCCTCGAACGCGCGCAACTCGACGTCGGCGTAGTTGAGGTAGTGCGCGACGACGTCCTCGCCGAACGCCGCGCGCGCTACGTCGCTGGCCGCGAACAGCTCGCGCGCCTCCAGCATCGTGCTCGGCACGCGCGGCTTGTCGGCCCTGTACGCGTTGCCCTCGAACGCCGGCTCGAGCTGCAGCCCGGCGTCGATCCCGTGCAGCCCGGAGGCGATCATCGCGGACAGGGCGAGGTACGGGTTGACGTCGCCGCCAGGCGCGCGGTTCTCGACGCGCAGCGACGGCCCGTGGCCGATCACGCGCAGCGAGCAGGTCCTGTTGTCGTTGCCCCAGGCGACCGCGGTCGGCGCGAACGAGCCCTCCACGTAGCGCTTGTAGGAGTTGATGTTGGGGGCGAGGAACAGCGTCAGCTCGCGCATGCAGGCGAGCTGGCCGGCGACGAAGCTCTTGAACAGCTCAGGCTCGTCGCCGAACAGGACGCCGCCGTCCTCGCGCCGTAGCGACAGGTGGATGTGGCACGAGTTGCCCTCGCGGTCGTTGAACTTCGGCATGTAGGTGATCGCCATGCCCTCCTGGCTGGCGATCTCCTTGGCGGCGTTTTTGTAGATCGTGTGCGTGTCGGCCGCGGCCAGCGCGTGCTCGTAGGTGAAGTTGATCTCGTGCTGGCCGAAGTTGCACTCGCCCTTGGAGTTCTCCACGTGCAGGCCGGCCTTCGCCATCTCGCGCCGGATCCGCCCGATTAGCGGCTCGACGCGCGAGGTGCCGAGCATCGAGTAGTCGACGTTGTAGTAGTTGGCCGGCTCGAGGTCGCGGTAGGCCTTGCGCCACGCCTCCTCGTAGGTGTCGCGGAAGACGATGAACTCGAGCTCGGTCGCCGCGAGCGCCGTCCAGCCCCGCTCCGCCAGCCGGGCGAGCTGGCGGCGCAGGATCTGGCGCGGCGAGGCGACCACGTCGGAGCCGTCGTGCCACGTGAGGTCGGCCATGCACATCGCCGTCCGGTCGTGCCACGGCACCATCCGCAGCGTGTCGAAGTCCGGCTTGAGCACGAAGTCGCCGTAGCCGCCCTCCCACGACGACATCGCGTAGCCGCTGACCGTGTTCATCTCGACGTCGACGGCCAGCAGGTAGTTGCACCCCTCGGCGCTGTGCTCCACCACGTCGTCGACGAAGTGCGTTCCGACCAGCCGCTTGCCCTGGAGCCGGCCCTGCATGTCGCAGAACGCGAGCAGCACCGTGTCGACGGCGCCGTCGGCGACGGCCTTGCGCAGCTGATCGACGTTCATGCGCCCGCGAGCTCGCGCTCGGCGCGCTCGATCGCCTCGAACTCCTCCTCGGGGGCGGACGCGACCAGGTGGTGGCGCGAGTAGACGAGGAAGTACAGCGCCGCCGCGGCGTAGACGCCGAGCGTGATCAGCGCCGCCTTCTCGTCGACGAGGAACGTCGCGACGACCGCGAGCACAGCGAGCACGAGCGCGACGCCCGATGTGACTACGCCGCCGGGCGTCCGGTACGGTCGCTCGAGGTTGGGCTCGCGCGAGCGCAGGACGATGTGCGAGAGGTTCATCAGCACGTACGAGACCGTCGCGCCGAAGACCGCGATGTTGATCATCGTCGCGCCGTCCTCCGTGATCGCGGCGAGCGTGAAGCCGATCACGGCCGGCACGATCAGCGCGATGAACGGCACCTTGCGGCCGCCGGTCAGCGACAGCCCGCGCGGCAGGTAGCCGGCGCGCGAGAGCGCGAACAGCTGGCGCGAGTAGGCGAAGATGATCGAGAAGAAGCTCGCGATCAGGCCGAACAGGCCGACCCAGTTGACGAAGTCGGTCACGCCGCTGCCGGCGTCGACCG
>Ga0081538_10001266_pt1 | contig 26342 bp, 26 predicted proteins | sample TabmetS5T2R1_FD_71022 | JGI IMG/M metagenome (GOLD analysis project Ga0081538, IMG submission 71022) | Tabebuia heterophylla rhizosphere microbial communities from the University of Puerto Rico - S5T2R1 | ecosystem: Host-associated > Plants > Roots > Rhizosphere ... | reverse complement strand
AGCGCCTGCAGCCGATCGAGCATGTACTGGAAGGCCGCGGCCTGGGCGCTGCTCGCGTACCTGCGGCGCACGTCGAAGGCGAAGCCGGTGGTGTGGAGCGAGTACGCGCGCGTGGCGAACGGATTGCGGCGGGCGAGCAGGCGCTGGTAGTCGAGGTCGCGCACCGTGCTCGTGACAGTCAGCGGCGCCCGTGTGCCCGCGATCTTGCGCACGCCCGCTGCCAGGTAAACGCCGAGCGCGTAGGCCTCCGGGCGCAGGCCGCGGTAGAGCTCTCGGTCGGCGTCGAGACGCCCGGCGAGCTCGCCCATGTCACGCGCGGCCCTGAGTCCGTTGCGTCGTGCGGCGTCATCGGGGAAGGGCCGCAGCTCGGCGTCGCGGTAGGCGTCGTCTAGGTCATCCGGATGTTCGAACACATCCGCTTGCGAGCGCGGGTGGAGCACCTCCTCGGCGGAGGCCTTCATGGCCTGCAGCCGGGACAGCCGCCCTAGCTCGGCCGGGTCCTCCCGGTACAGCCGCATAACCCCGCGCGAGGCGTACACGCGCCAGAGGTAGGTCTTCGAATCGTCGCCCAGGCTGGTCAGCAGCCGGTAGGTCTGCGGGTGGCTGTCGGGCGTGGCGTCGAAGAAGAGCCGCGCGTAGCTCGGATCGTCCTCGCCGTAGGCGGCGAGCACGTTCTCGAGGTTGCCGATGCCCATGTGGTAGGAGACCACCGCCAGGTCCTCCCGCCCGAAGCGGTCGAGCGCAAGCGCGAGGTAGCGGCCGGTGGCCTCGAGCGACTTCTCGGGGTCGAAGCGCTCGTCGACCCCGCGGCGGCGGGCCAGCAGTCGCTGTGCCCTCGCCACCTCCCCGCGCCGCTCGGAGCGCCTGATCTTGCGGGTCAGACGCTCGCTCGCCTCGAGATCCACGCGCATCCCGAGCAGGTTCCTTCCCGTCTCCGCGAGGATCTGCGTCAATCCGACGGCGCCCTCGAGGTCGTCGCTCGCGGTCACCTCCGGCCGGCCCGCGCTCTCGAGGAACACCATCCCCTCCAGCACGTCGGCGTCCACGCCGACCTGCTCCGCCACCTCCTCGATCTGCGGGCGATAGCGCTCCACGCGCCGGGCGGTGGCTGCCACACCGCCCGGGCTCTTCGTGTAGATCACGTGGCTGTGTCCCGTGGCAGCGCGGGCCTCTAACACCGAGTCGCGACCGGCCTCGTATGCGAACGGGTCGCTGTCGAGGGGCACGTCGGCAAACCTGGGCGGGTCGTCCCCGCCCAGGAGCGCGAGCGCCGCCAGGGCGGCACCCGCCACGAGCAGGCCTGTCAACAGGGCGAGGCGGTACACGCCTCCTCAGATTGCCAAGGTCCGTCCTCGCTACACCTCGGGATTCCCGTTGGCCGAGGTCGCGGAGATCGGCGCCAGCACGTCCCAGTGCTCGACGATCTTGCCGCGCCGGTCCAGACGGAAGATGTCCACGACCTTGGTTCCCAGCGCCGTGTACACCGGCTCCGCGCCCGTCAGCAGACCGTGGGTGATCACGAAGTCGCACTCCGCGAAGACGCGCCTGATGTCGATGTGGGCGTCCGGGAACTGGCTCGTGAAGCCCTCGAAGAACTCGATGAACGCATCGAAGCCGTTTGCCGCCAGCGGATTGTGCTGGATGTACTTGGCCCCGCCGTACAGCTTCACGGCGAGGCGCGGGTTCTTGTCGTTCAAGGCCGTCGTGTAGTAGTTGACGACGTTCCTCTTGTTTCGCTCCAGCTGATGCTTGCCGCCTGCGCAGGCCCTGGATCGCTCGCCACCGCGATCGCGGTCCGCGCCGGTCCAGGCGGGACCGACGGTGAAGCCGAGAATCGCGACTGCAATCGCGGCTACCGCGATCAGCCGGGACGGCGTGAGGATCTTCACTGCTCCTCCCTTCGGTTGACGTGGCGCGCATTCTGCACTTCGATGGAATGAAGCGGCCTCCCCCCGCGTCCACATATCCGGACACGTCCCTGACGAGGAGAACCGGATGACCGTGCAGGCAGTCGAGTCGATCGTGCGCAGCCCCTTCACGCTCCCGCCGATCCCCGCGACCGACGTTTCCTCGTTCGCGCTGCGCCATTCCCCGCGGCTCGGCGAGAAGCCGGCGCTGATCGATGCCGCGAGCGGCCGCACGATCGCCTACGGGCAACTGGCGCCGCTCGTGCGGCGCGCCGCCACGGGGCTGGCTGCGCGCGGCTTCCGGCAGGGCGACGTGGTCGCTTTGTACGCACCCAACCTGCCCGAGTACGCGGTCGCCGCCCACGCCGTGCTCTCCCTGGGCGGCGTGCTCACGACGGCCAACCCGCTGGGTACGGCAGCGGAGCTCTCAAAGCAGCTCATCGATTCGCGGGCGCGGGCGATCGTCACGGTGCCGGCCTTCCTGGAGACGGCGCGCGAGGCCGCCGCCGAGGCCCGCTGCCGCGAGCTGTACGTGTTCGGAGACGCGCCCGGCGCCACTCCGTTCAGCGCCCTGCTCGAGGCGGGCGAGGACCCGCCGGAGGTGCGCATTGATCCGGGCGACCCGGCGGCGCTCATGTACTCGAGCGGCACGACGGGCGTGCCGAAGGGAGTCGAGCTGACGCATCGGGGCCTGGTCGCCAATCTGTTGCAGAGCGCGGCGTCGCTCGACCACCGGGAGGACGACACGATCGCCGCCGTGGCGCCGTTCTTCCACGCGCTCGGCTTCACGGTGCTCCTGAACACGAGCCTCGCCGCCGGCGCCACGGTGGTGTCGCTGCCGCGGTTCGATCTCGAATCGTTTCTTCAGTCGATCCAGGACCACCGCGTCACCGGGACCGTCATCGTCCCGCCGATCGCGCTGGCACTCGCCCGCCATCCGGTCGTCGACCGCTACGACCTGTCGAGCCTCCGCTACGTCGGTTGCGGGGCGGCCCCGCTCGGGGCGGAAGTCGAGCGGGAGTGCGCGGAGCGCCTGGGATGCCTGTTCCACCAGGGTTACGGGATGACCGAGGCCACGGCCTCGATCGCCATCCCAGTGGTGCGCGAGCCGGAGCGCCACGTGCACGGCCAGGCGGGCATCCTCGTGGCCGACACGGAGGCGCGGGTGGTCGACCCGGTGTCTGGAGCCGACCTCGGGACCGACGGGACCGGCGAGATCTGGATTCGCGGACCGCAGCTGATGCGCGGCTACCTGGGCAGGCCAGAGGCGACCGCCGAGACGATCGACGCCGACGGCTGGCTCCACACCGGCGACATCGGCCGCGCGGATGCGGACGGCCGCATCTTCATTACGGACCGAATCAAGGAGCTGATCAAGTACAAGGCCTATCAGGTGGCTCCGGCCGAGCTGGAGGCCCTCCTTTGCACGCATCCGGCGGTGGCTGCCGCCGCGGTGATCGGGGCGCCGGACGAGGAGGCCGGCGAGCTCCCAACGGCATTCGTCGTGGCGAGCGGGGAGCTCCCGGGTGACGAGCTGATGGCCTGGGTGGCCGAACGCGTGGCCCCGCACAAGCGCATCCGGCGCGTGGAGCGAGTCGACGCGATCCCGTGCTCGCCGACGGGCAAGATCCTGCGGCGCGAGCTACGGGAAATGCTTTAGCGCCGCAGCGCAAGGGCCGCCGCGCAAGCGTGGCTTGCGGGCGGCCTTTTGGCTTGCGGCGTTTAAGCGTCCACCGGCCTGCGCCCGGCACCTTCGGCCGCCCGGCGGGCGGCGCGGGCGGCCTTCACCGCTCTCCGGCGTCCCTCGCGGCTGAGCCGGCTGTGGAGCACGCGGACGCGGTCGAAGATGACCTCCGAGGCCCCCTGAGCCTCCTCGCGCGAGGGCCGTTCGACGGCCTCGAAGCGCAGCGGCTTGCCGAACTGGACCGTCACCTTCGGAAACTGGAGCCGCTTCCAGTTGCGTGCCTTCTCGGTGCCGGCGATCGCGGTGGGGATCACGGGTGCGCCGGACTCGAGCGCCAGGCGGCCGAGCCCATGCCGCGGCTTGCCGAGCTCGCCCGATCGCGAGCGTCCGGCCTCGGCATACATCACGACGACGTCCCCGCGCTTGAGAACGGCGTGGGCCGTCTCGAAGGCCTCGTCGTCATGGTGGCCGCGACGCACGGGGAATACGCCGCCGTGCGTGAACACGAACTGCAGCGGGCGCTTGAACAGCTGCGACTTCGCCATGAAGTGCACCTTCCGGCGGAGGTACACCCCGACGAAGAAGTGGTCGAGGAACGAGAAGTGGTTCGGGGCGATGATGGCCGGGCCATCGGCGAGCACGTTGTACGAGTCGATGCAGCGGGCTCGGTAGAAGAGCAGCAGGTAAGGGGTGAGGATCACCCGGACGGCGTCGTAGACCCAATCCGGCCGCCGGCGACGCGTGCGCTCGTGGAAGCGCGCGAAGTGCTCCGCCGGACGCGGATCCTTGTAGACCTGCTCCTTCATCAGCGCCCTTCTACCCCCGCCCGCGCCCGTTAGTTACGCCCGGCGTGTGACGCATGTCACGCCCCGGCACCGGGCAAGAGGAGAGGCTCTCCCCGTGCTGAGGAGTGGAGATGCGATCGGCAACCCGATCACGGGCGAGCGCTTCGTGATCCGGGTGACGGCCCACGAGAGCGACGGGGAGCGGTTCGAGGTGGAGCGGTTCATGCCCCCCGACCGTCCGCGGCAGCCGGTGCGAGTGCATCCCCTCCAGGAGACCGTGTTCACGGTCTTGAGGGGCGTGGCCGGCTTCAAGCTCCACGGGCGGGTGCGGATGGCGCTGCCCGGCGAGCGGTTGGTCGCCCCGCCCGGTGCGCCACACCTGATCTGGAACGCCGGGGCCGACACGCTGCATTTCCGCTTCGAGCAACGGCCGGCGCTGGAGTCGACCGAAAGGCTGCTGATCGCCCTCTGCGCCCTCGCGGCTGAGGGAAAGACCGACTCCCGCGGCGTTCCGAGGCTGCTCCAGCGGGTGGTGATGGTCCCCGCCTACGCGGACACGCTGCGGATGACCAGCCCGCCGTGGCGGGTGCAGTTGACGGTCTGCCGGCTTCTCGGCCCGCTCGCGCGGGCGCGCGGTCACCGGCCCTTCGCCGAGGAGTGGAGCTCCGGACTCCTGGCGGGCGGCGCCGAGAACAGCGACACCCTCGCCCGCGGCTAACTGCCTCCGGAGCGGGACACGCTCCCGGTATATCGTGCCGACACCTAAACGGCAGCCAGGAGGAACCCCACTTGCCCGACGTCGAGGCTCACATCACAGGAACCGTCTGGAAGGTCGAATGTGAGATCGGCCAGCAGGTCGAGGAGGGCGACACCCTCGTGATCCTCGAGTCGATGAAGATGGAGATGCCGGTCGAGGCGGAGGACGAGGGCGTCGTGAAGGAGATCGTCTGCGAGGAGGGCCAGTCGGTGTCCGAGGGCGACACGCTCGTCGTCCTGGAGTGAGGCGGACGCTGCGCATCCCGCGCGGTGGCCGGGTGCTTGCGCAATGACGGACAAGCTTCGACTGGACGAGCCGGCCGCCGGGGTCGCGCGGCTGACCATCTCGAATCCCGAGCGGCGCGGCGCGCTCGACCACGAGATCCTCGATGCGCTCGCGGACCACTCGCGCACGCTCGACGCCCGTTGCCTGGTCATCCGGGGGTCGGGACCGGTTTTTTCCGCCGGCTACGACATCGGCAACCTCGAGGACAGCGGATTCGAGGAGACGGCGGAGCGCCTCGTCGCCCACCCCTTCCAGGACGCCATCGAGGCGCTGGAGGAGTACCGCTACCCGGTGATCGGCCAGCTCAACGGGCACGCCATCGGCGGCGGGCTGGAACTCGCGCTCACCTGCGACATCCGAATCGCGGCTCGCGGAGCCAAGCTCGGGATGCCCCCGGCCAAGCTGGGGCTGATCTACTCGCACACCGGTCTCCTCAAGTTCATGCGAGCGTGCGGGCCTGCGAACACCGCAGAGCTGTTCTACGTCGGCCGCAACGTCGAGGCCGAACGTGCCGAGCGGATGGGCCTCGTCAACGAGGTGGTGAATCCGAATGAGCTGGACGACCGCGTGCTCGAGCTGGCAGCTGAGATCGCCGGCAACGCACCGCTCTCGCTTGCGGGCAACAAGCGCATCCTCCGCGCCCTCTCGGCCCACGCGCTGCCACCCGAAGTCGAGCGCGAGCTGATCGACCTGCGCGAGTCCTGCTTCCGCTCCGAGGACTTTCGCGAGGGTGTGCGCGCGTTCGCCGAGAAGCGCCGCCCGGTGTGGCGCGGCCGGTAGGCTGCGCTCTCGTGGACGCCTACCTGGCGATCTCCAGCCGACGGGAGATCCGGAGCTACTCGGACCGGCCGGTGCCGGAGGAGATCCAGCGGCGCATCCTCGACGCCGGGCGGGTCTCGGGCAGCTCTCAGAACCGCCAGGGGTGGCGCTTTTTCTGGGTGACCGACCGCGCGCGGCTCGAGCAACTCGCGGAGACGGTCTATGTGCCGAGCAACGTGCGCGGCTGCGCGTTCGCGGTCGCCGTCGCCGTTTCGGGGAAGGGGCCGACCTCGTTCGACGCCGGCCGCTCCGCGCAGAACATGCTGCTCGCGGCCTGGAACGAGGGTGTCGGCTCGAGCCCGAACGGGATGCCGGACCGCGGGGCCGCCGGCGAGGTACTCGGCCTGTCCGAGGGAGAGGAGCCGGCGATCATCCTCACGTTCGGATATCCGGCGCGGCCGGGGCGTGACCCGGAGTCCCGCTCCGCCAAGCAGTGGATCGAAGCCGCTGACCGCAAGCCGTTCGAGCAGGTCGTCGAGCGGCGCTGATCCGTCCGGGGCGCCGCATACCGTGACGGCCGGTGCCGTCCCTCATCTCCCGTGAAGAGGCGCTGCGGCTTGGCGAGATCGAGGATCGCGTCGAGATCGAGGCTTTGGTGGAGCGCGCCTGGCGGGTGCGGCTCGAGCGCTTCGGCGACTCCACCGACATGTGCTCGCTCGTGAACGCCAAATCGGGCGGCTGCGCCGAGGACTGCGGCTTCTGCGCCCAGTCGCGCTTCGCCGAGGCCGACACCCCGATGCACGCGATGATGACGCCCGAGCAGATGCTCGAGCACGCACGCGCGGCCGAGGCGGCGGGGGCGCACCGGTTCTGCATGGTCACCCAGGGGCAGGGCCTCTCGAAGCGCGACTTCGAGAACGTCCTGGCAGGCGCGCGGCTCGTGGCCGAGCACACGAACCTGAAGCGATGCGTCTCGATCGGGCACATGTCGACGGCACGGGCGCGCGCCCTGAAGGAAGCGGGCATTCAGCGCGTGCACCACAACGTGGAGACCGCCGAAAGCTACTACCCAGAGGTCTCCACCACCGTCCGCTACGAGGGCCGGCTGCGCACGATCGACGCGGTGCGTGACGCCGGCCTCGAGACCTGCGTGGGCGGCATCCTGGGGCTCGGCGAGAGCCGCGAGCAGCGGGTGGAGATGGCGTTCCAGCTCGCCGAGCTGAACCCGACCTCGGTGCCGATCAACCTGCTCAATCCCCGTCCGGGCACGAAGTTCGGCGACCGCGAGATGATGGATCCGCTCGAGGCGGTGAAATGGGTGGCGATCTTCCGGCTGATCCTGCCCGACGCGCTCTTCCGCCTCTGCGGGGGGCGCAACGAGAACCTGGGGGTCGGCGACGTCCAGCAGCTGGCGGTCAAGGCCGGCCTGAACGGGGTGATGATGGGCAACTTCCTCACCACGCTCGGCTCGGAGCCCGAGCAGGACCGCCAAATGTTCGAGGAGCTCGGCCTGAACGTGGCGCGCCAGCCGGACAACGGCGCGAACCCGCGGCCCGACAACCGCTCGGGCTGGCTCTCGGGCGAGGCGCCGAGTACGCCGGTCGACACGCTGATCGACGAGGGGCCGGACGTCGGCCTCTGGGACCCCTCCACGCAGCTGCGCCACCGAAAGAAGTCCTCCGTGCCGCCCCGGCCGGACGGAGCGCCCAACACCTACCCGGAGATCGTCCACGTGGAGCCGTCATGAGCAGCGAGATCGAGGATCGGCTGGCAGAGATCAGGAACCGCGGCCTGTACAGGCGCATGCGCTGCGTCTCGGGCCCGCAGGGTCCGCGCGTGTTGCTGGACGGGAAGCCCGTGCTGCTCCTGTGCTCGAACAACTACCTCGGGCTGGCCGACCACCCGCGCGTGCGCGAGGCCGCCGCCGAGGCGGCGATGCGCTACGGGGCCGGCTCGGGCGCCTCGCGGCTCGTGTCGGGGAACATGACGATCCACCGGCGGCTCGAGGAGCAGCTGGCGGAGTTCGAGGGCTCCCGTGCCTGCGTCCTGTTCGGCTCCGGCTACCTCGCCAATGCGGGCGTGGTCTCGGCGCTCGCGCGCGAGGGAGACGTCGTCTTCTCCGACGAGCTGAACCACGCCAGCATCGTCGACGGCTGCCGGCTCGCCCGCGCCGACACCTTCATCTACCGCCACCTCGATACCGACCACCTCGAGTGGGGCCTGCGTCAGGCGGAGGGGAGGGGGGCCCTGATCGTCACCGACGGCGTCTTCTCGATGGACGGCGACGTGGCGCCCTTGGACGAGATCGTCGAGCTCGCCCAGCATTACGACGCGCGGGTGATGGTCGACGAGGCTCACGGCACCGGCGCCCTCGGACCCGGTGGTCGGGGCGCCGTGGCCGCCGCCGGGCTGGACGGCGAGGTCGACCTGATCGTCGGCACGCTCGGCAAGGCACTCGGCTCGTACGGGGCCTACGTCTCCTGCGACGAGCAGATGGCGAAGTACCTCGTCAACACGGCACGCACCCTGATCTTCTCCACGGCGCTCCCTCCGCCTGCGGTAGCCGCCGCGATGGCGGCGCTCGAACTGCTTCGCGAACAGCCGCGGCGGGTCGAGAAGCTCCAGCGAAACGGCGCCGTCCTGCGCGAGGCGCTCGCAGGGAGCGGGATGCCGGTGCCGGCCGGCGACACTCCGATCGTCCCGCTGATCGTCGGCGACGCCGCGGACGCGGTCAGGGCCAGCGAGCGCGCGCTCGAACGCGGGGTCTTCGCGCAGGCGATCCGCCCGCCGACCGTCCCCGCCGGGAGCTCCCGCCTGCGGCTGGCCGTCATGGCGTCGCACACGAAGTCCGAGCTGCGCGAGGCGGCGGCGGTGCTGGCGGGCACTGTTCCCGATGCGGCACGACATGCTGCGGCGGTGGAGGAGGTCGAGCTCGGCCGGCCGAGCGTGTTCGACGGCCTTCGCGACGCGGCGTAGTGCTCGCCCGGTGAGGGCCCACCGCTTCGTCTGCCGCCGTCCACCCGTCGGTCGCTGCACACGGGCCGACCCGTGCCGCGCGTCGCGGCAGTCGCGAATGTGCTGGGCCGTGCGCCGCTGGCGGCTCGCCCTCCTGCGCCCGTAGATGCGCGGCATCTTCGTCACCGGAACCGGCACCGAGGTCGGAAAGTCGGTCGTCGCCGCATCGGTGTGCGCCGCGCTCGCGGAGCGCGGAAAGCGGGTCGCGACGTTCAAGCCCGCCGTCACCGGGCTCGACGCGCCGTCCGGAGATTGGCCGCCCGATCACGAGCTGCTTGCGGCGGTGGCGAACGCCGGGCAGTCGCCGGCGGAAGTTGCGCCGCACCGTTTCGGGCCGCCGCTGTCGCCTCACTATGCGGCCGAGCTGGCCGGCGAGGCGATCGAGCCCGCGCTGCTCGTCGCGGCGGCGCGCGCGGCGGGCGCCCGGTCGGAAGCACTCGTCTGCGAGGGCGTCGGCGGGCTCCTCGTTCCCATCACCACCGGCTACCTCGTGCGCGACCTGGCGGTTGACCTGGCGTTGCCGGTGGTCGTGGCGGCCACGGCCGGGCTCGGGACCATCAACCACACGCTGCTCACGCTCGAGGCGGCGAGGGCGGCCGGGCTCGGCGTAGCTGCTGTGGTGATGACTCCCTGGCCCGCCGAGCCGGCGGCGATCGAGCTGTCGAATCGCGCGACGATCGAACGCCTCGCCGCCGTGCCGGTGAGCGGCCTCCCCCCAACCGAGCCCTGCTCGCTCGCCGCGGCAGGGCGGGCGCTGCCGTTGGACGACTGGCTCTAGGCGTCCGAGGCACGCGAACGTCCCGGACTGGGGCCTATGGACGGTAACGCGGGACGTTCGGCGAGCGGGCGCATCACCACTAAGCTCGTGGTACATGGCGACCGAGGAAGCGGTTCAACCGCCGGATCGGAACGACCCACCCGAGCTGCTGGTCAAGCTCAGGGAGCGAAAGGCGCGCCACAAGCAGCGGCATCCGGTGCACCGGGCCGGCGTCGTGGCGCTCGGCTTCCTGACCGTGCTCGTAGGAATCGTCATGTCGGGCCCCGGCGTCCCTGGTCCGGGCATCGCCGTGATCCTCCTGGGACTCTTCTTCCTGGCGCTCGAATTCGACCGCGCCGAGCGCCTTCTCGAGCGGGCGATCATCTGGGCCGACATAGCGGCCATCCGCGCCGAGCAGACGAGCACGGCCGAACGCGTGATCGGCGCGCTACTCGTCGCGCTGGCGGTCGCCGCTTTCGTGGTGGCGGCGATCCTCTGGGATATCCCGCTGCTGCCGATCGTCTAGGCCGGCGCGTCCGCCTCCTTGCGCTCGCGCTCCTGCTCTCGCAGCTCGACGCGCCGGATCTTGCCGGTCAGCGTCTTCGGCAGGTCGTCGACGAACTCGATCTCGCGCGGATAGGCGTACGCCGAGTGGCGCTCGCGCACGTGGCGCTTGATCTCATCGGCCAGCTCGTCGGAGGCGTCGTGGCCGCCCGTCAGGACGATGAACGCCTTAACGATGTTGCCGCGGCGCGGGTCGGGCGAGGCCACCGCGGCGGCCTCCTTCACCGCCGGGTGCTCCACGCAGGCCGACTCCACCTCGAATGGTCCGATCCGGTAGCCGGCGGAGATGATCACGTCGTCCGCCCTCCCCGCGTACCAGACGTAGCCGTCGTCGTCGACCGTGGCCGCGTCCTTGGTGTGGAACCAGTCGCCGCCGAACACCTCGTCGGTGTCCTCGGGTCGGTTCCAGTAGCCGATCGGATAGTGCGGGTTCGAGCGGGCGCGGAGGCAGATCTCGCCGCGCTCGCCAGGCGGCAGCGGCCGCTCGTCCTCGTCGAGCACGGCGACGTCCCAGCCTGGCAGCGGCCGGCCCATCGAGCCCTCGCGCACCTCGACGGTCGGGAAGTTCCCGCACAGCGGGTAGCTCTCCGTGAGCCCGTAGTAGTCGAGCACGGTCACGCCGAACTGCTCTCGGAACCAGCGGATCACCTCGGGGTTGAGCGGCTCGCCGGCCGAGCAGGTGATCCGCAGGCGGTCGAGCGGGTAGCGCTTCCCCGCCTCCTCCACGCCGGTCATCGCGCGCAGCGCGGTCGGCGTTGTGAACATGTTCTCGACGCCGTGCCTCGACAGGAAGCGCAGATGCTCCTCGGGGTCGTAGCCGCCCTTGCGTGCCTGGACGAGCGCCACCGCTCCGTAGCGCCACGGCCCGAGCAGCGGGCAGATTCCGGCCGCCCACGCCCACTCGCCCGAGCCGTGGAAGAGCTCGCCGTCGCGCACGTCGTGACAGAACTCGAACTCCTCGTGACCGAGCAGGTAGCGATGGGCGTGCAGGATCCCCTTCGCCCGGCCGGTGGTGCCGGACGAGTAGTAGAGCTGGGCCGGGTCGTCGGCCGCGGTGTCGACGGTCTCGAACCGGACCGGGGCGTCGGCCATCTCGTCGAGAAGGCCCCCGTCCAGCACCAGCACGGCCTCGGCGACGCCGTCGGGGATCCGGTCCCGGTTGGCCGCGTCGGTGGCCACGACCTTTGCCTGGGAGTCACGCAGCCGGTGCTCGATGCCCTCGTCCCCGTAAAGGACCGACAGCGACAGCAGAATCGCGCCGGCCCGGTAGGTCCCGATGAAGGCCGCGGCCGTCTCCGGCAGCGACGGGAGAAGCGTCGCCACGCGGTCGCCGCGCTCCACGCCGTGCGCCCGGAGCACGTTCGCGAACCGGCACGACAGGTCCTGGAGCTCGCCGAAGCTCACGCGCCGCTCCTCGCCCCGCCAGTCCTCCCAGACCATCGCGAGGCGATCGCGGTCGTGCTTGTCGCAGACGTCGTGGGCGATGTTGTAGCGCCCCGGCACCTCCCAGCGGTGGCGGGCGCACATCTCGTCGTAGGTGCCGAGCTGGTACTTCCTGAAGCTCATCCGCAGCCTCCTCTCGACTAAGAGGCTAACCCGGGACGGACTCAGCCGCAGAACTCGGACGCCGTCGCGAGCAGCACACGCGCGCACGCCTCGACGCTAGCCAGGTCCACCCACTCCTCGACGGCGTGAGCGCCGTCGCCATGCGGGCCGAACACGACGGTGGGGATGCCCGCCGCCTGCACGAAGGCGGCGTCCATCCAGGCGGTGTGGCCGACGATCTCCGGCTTCCGGCCAAGAACGGCCGCGGCGTTTCTTCGAACCGTCTCGACGATGGCCTCGCCGTCGTCGACCTCGAAGGGCTCGCGCACGAGGGTGACCTCGCCCTCGAGGGCGTCGGGCTCTCCTCCGTCGAGCAGGAGGCGCAGCTCCTCCGCGACGGTCTCGCGCGGCTCACCAGGAAGGGTGCGGCGCTCGATTTCCAGTACGCAGCGGTCCGGATAGCTCGACAGCTCCTGCCCGCCGTCGATGAGCGACGCGTGCACGGACGCGCGTCCCACCAGCGGGTGCGTGCGCTCCTCCAGCCGATGGTCGAGCTGCGCCAGTCCGGTCAGCACCGGGCCCATGCGCGCGATGGCGTCGCTGCCGAGGTCGGGTCGAGACCCGTGAGCCGCGCGGCCACGGGCCGTGACCCGCCACCAGGCAAAGCCCTTGTGGGCAACGCACACCTCGAGGCTGGTGGGCTCCGTGACCACGCAAGCGTCCGCCTGGAAGCGTTCGACGACCGCCTGGACGCCGATGCTCGAGTGCTCCTCGTCGCTGACCGCGGCGAGGAGCACGTCGCCCGCGAGGCCGAGCCGAGCGGCTGCCGCGGTCGCCAGCATGCAGGCGGCGAGCCCACCCTTCATGTCGTAGGAGCCGCGGCCGTGGAGGCGGCCGTCCTCCACCCGGGGTTCGTGCGGCGCGGACATCCCGGCCACGCCCACCGTGTCGAGGTGGGCGTTCAACATCAGCGCGCGCCCGTCGCCGCGGCCGCCCGCCCTAGCGACCACGCTCGGCCGCGCGGCCTCGGGCTCGACAGTCTCCACGGTCAGGCCCGCCTCTTCCGCCCAGCGGGCAACGAAGCGTGCGATCTCGGCCTCGCCCGCGCCGTCGGGGACGAGGGCGGGATTGACCGAGTCGATCGAGACCAGCTCGGCGAGGAGCGCCTCGACTTCGGTGGGCGTATAGGGGAAGGCTGGGTCGTTCATGCCGGAGCGGGAATCCTCCCAAACGGACGGTCCGAACTTCGGAGCGTCGGTGCTCTGCGAGCGGCCGTCGAACGTCCCGCAACGGTGCCCATAGCGACCATTCCGGGACGTTCGTGTGCCGGACGCCGAGGCGGCCCCGCCGCCCTACGCCCGCCCCGCCGCCAGCGCCGCCGGGACCTCTGCCCGCCCCAGCATCGCGTCCGCCGCCAGCCGCGCGGTGGCGGGGCCGGCCGAGATCCCCCAGGGGCCGTGACCCGCGGCCATCCAGATTCCCTCGATATCTCCAACCGGGCCGACCAGCGGGCGGCCGTCGAACGATTGCGGCCGGGCGCAGGTCCGCGTGCGCACAACTTTCGCTCCGGCGAGACCGGGCACGAACTGCTGTGCCGCCTCGCGCACGATGCCGACCCAGGCTTCGGTCTCCGGCTCCTCTGCCAGGAAGGTCGAACCGACTGAGACCGCTCCGTCCGTGGCCACCAGGCTGAAGAGCGAGCCCGGTCCGCCGGCGGCGACCTCCTCGACCCCAGCTTCCTCGAGTACGTGGCGCGGCGGGTCGGACAGCTCGACCTCAAGCACCAGGCCCCAAACGGCGACGATCGGCCGCCAGGCGTGCGTTGGGTCGATCACCTCGGGCGCCCAGGGGCCGGCCGCGACCAGGATCGCGCCGGCCGCGCAGTGCTCGTGTCCGGCCACGAGGCCGCGCGTGCGACCGCCCCTCACCCAGGGCCAGGCGACCCGGCCCTCGTGCAGGAGGGCTCCCGCCCGCCGGGCGCGCTCGGCGAAAGCCTGGGTAGCCGCCGCGGGCCGTGTGGGGTAGCCGGTCTCCAGACGACAGGCCCACAGGCGGGGGCCCAGGCCGGGCTCGAGCTCGTGGAGAACCCGGCCGCCGAGCAGAGTCGGCTCCAGCTCGGGCCAATCGCTCCGGATCCCGTCGGCCGCCGACGCGAGCGACGCCCGCTCGCGCGCCAGCATGAGCACACCAGTGGGAGTCGACGGCAGCTCGAACCCCTCGAGCTCGCGGTAGTGGCGGAGCGTCTCCACGTGCAGCTCGGTGAGAACGGGGTCGAACGGGTGCTGGATCGAGCCCGAGTTGCGGCCCGACGCCCCGGCGGCGAGCCGGTCGCGCTCGAACAGCTCCACACGGGCCCCCGCCTCCGCCAGAAACGCCGCCGCGGCGCAGCCCACGATCCCCCCGCCGACGATCGCGACGTCGGGAAAGCCGGTCAGTCTTCGTCCCCCGCGGCGTAGTCGACGATCGACTTGTCGATCAGCCACTCCACCGGCGCCTTGTCGTCCGTGTAGACGTCGCCGCCCTCGAGCGGAGGCGCCAGAATGGCGGCGGCGCCAACAGCTGTCGGTCGCAACGCCGCCGGCAAACGCGGGACGGCTTCACGCAGGCGCTCGGCCGACAGTGGCGACTCGCTCGCAACGATCAGCGTGTTGGTGTCCTCGATCGGATCGCGCATCACGTGCGGGAAGACCTCGCCGATCGTCGCCGTCAGCACCTTCTCGAGGTCGTCCTGGCCCTCGGGGTGTCCGGCGTTGACGATCAGCACCCCGCCGCGCCGGAGGTGGTCGCGCACGCTCTCGAAGAACTCCACCGTCGCGAGATAGAACGGGATGTAGGGCTGGCGGTAGGCGTCAACCGAGATGACGTCGTAGGTTGCGTCGATCCGCCGCAGGAACGGCCGCGCGTCCTCGTGGTAGAGGTGCAGGCGCGGGTTGTTCATGTCGAAGTAGCGGCGCCCGATCTCGGACAGCTCGCCGTCGATCTCTACTCCGTCCACGCGCGTGCGCGGGAAGAACTCCTCGTAGGCGCGCGAGGTCGTGCCCGCCGCGTTGCCGAGTATGGCCACCCGCCGGGGTGGCTCGGAGAGCGACGCGAACGGCAGCACCAGGTGTCCGTCCCAGACGTTCCCGGTTAGAACTGAGCGGGGATTCCTGACCCCCGCCCGCGGGTTGTCGCACTCCCCCTCGCAGACCGAGTGCTCGGCCTGCCCCTCGTTCAGCTCCAGTCGCCGGCTGCCGTCGTCCCGCTCGATCACCCGGGCGTACTGGTACTCGGTCTCGGTCTCGTAGATCACCCGCCCGTCCCCGTCGGTGTCCGCCTTCAGCGTGCCCACGGGGAGCGCGATCAGCGCGGCGATCGCCGCTGGGGCGAGCGCGTACCGGCGCACCGGCCTGAGCCCCCAGACGGCGATCACGGAGATGGCCAGCGCAAAGATCAGGAACGTCCGCCGCGTGCCCACGAGCGGGATGAAGAGCAGCGCCGAGACGAGCGTGCCGACGAGAGAGCCCGCGGTGGAGAGGGCATACAGACGACCCGCCACCGTCCCGGCCTCCTCGACGGTCGACACGGCCAGGCGGATCGCGTACGGCGACACCGCCCCGAGCAGCAGCACCGGCACGGCCACGAGCACCAGGACTGCCACCAGCGAGCCCAGGAACGCGCCCGCCGAGATCTCGTCGAGCGCGTCGACTGCCACGTCGAGCAGCGGGTCGGCCGCGAACGGGACCAGCGCCAGAAGCCCGGCGGCGGCCAGGGCCAGCAGGCAAAGCCCGCGCATGTTGGGATGGCGGTCCGCCAGGCGGCCGCCCAGCCAGTAGCCGACGGACAACGCCACCAGCACGATCCCGATCGTGTTCGCCCAGACGATCGTGGAGGCGCCGAAGTAGGGGGCGAGCAGGCGGACGGCGGCGATCTCCGCGCCGAGCGAGCCCGTCCCCACCACGAAGACGAGCAGCGGTAGCGGCGGCATCAGCGTGTTCGCCCAGACGATCGTGGAGGCGCCGAAGTAGGGGGCGAGCAGGCGGACGGCGGCGATCTCCGCGCCGAGCGAGCCCGTCCCCACCACGAAGACGAGCAGCGGTAGCGGCGGCATCAGGGCCGCAGGGTAGCTAGGGAACGGCGTGGCAGGGCGCCCCGCCGCACACGTCCACGACCCGCCCGTCGATCTTCAGGAACTCGGACTTCTGCACCCTGGCGGCCGGCGTGGCGCGGACGTTGTCGTGCGGATCGTCGCCCGCGCGGTTGGGAGTGTTCGTGATCGGCGGGGCCGGCGTGCCCGAGTCCCACATCACGATTGCCGAGCCCTTGAACGGATGGCGCCCGAGCGGCGGGATCAGCTGGAAGCGCGTCCAGGGCGAGCGGCCGGGGTCGAGCACCGGCTGATGGCCGCGTGCGCCGATCGTGCGCGCCTCGACCTCCGCGGTCGTGTCCGACACCTGGTGGTCGCCGAAGCCCACGTGCAGAAGCACCGTGTGCTCCGGGGTGTCCGGCAACGGGCGGTCGGTCATGTGCTCGGCATACCCGTTCGCCTCGCCGCGGTCCCAGAGGAGCTGGATCAGCGCGAACGCGAGCTGCCGGGTGCCCTCGTCCGGATAGGCCGGGTACAGGAGCTGGGAGTACACGTCGAAATCGACGCTCCGCTGGAGCAGCGTCGAGTAGTTCATCCCGGGAACGCCGAGGACGGCGCGCTCGAAGTCCGGAGCGACCGCGGTCAGCGCGCCCCCCATGATCGCGCCCTGGCTGTTGCCGTCGAAGAAGAGGCGATTGGTATCGATCACGCTGCGTCCGTTCGCCTGGAAGGCGGCGTTCGAGGACAACCCCTGCGGGTGGATCATCAGGCGGCCGAGCATCAGCTGGTTCAGGAAGCCCTGCTGCATCCGATCGGCGACCGTGTTGAAGCGCGAGAGCTCGGTGATCGCCGAGATCACGTTGGGAACGTCCTCCTGTGCGAAGCCGGCCCAGGCGGTGGCGCAGAACACGAAGTTGTGCTCGTTGGCCATCGAGCGCACATTGCCCGCGTTCACCTCGCTCGGGCTGCCGAGGAGCCCGTGGCCGTACAGCGACGGGCGCGCGGGGGGCGGGTCGGCCGGATCGAGAGCCGAGCGCGGTATCCGGCAGGTGAACGTGGCGGTGGTGGTGCCGTGCTGCTCCGGAAGCCCGCGGCGGTCGAAGGTGAACTGCCCGCCGGGAGCGCAGCCGTTCGTCAGGTAGCAGGGCACCGTGATGGTCCCGTCCACCCGCCGCGCGATGCGGTCGTCATCGGCCGGCGTCAAATCCGTGACGCTGTCGATCCTGAACGTCGGCGCGCTCCCGCCGACCCTCAGGTCCCTCAGGTGCCGGTCGCCCAGCTGCGCGAACGCGTCGTCACGGATGTGGAGCATGCGCCCCGCCAGGCTCTGCTCGCTGGCCACCGTGAAGTCCCAGACCTTGTAGATCCGGTCGCGTCCGTGTCCGGCGCGGCTGCCGATCGGCTCGCCGGTCGCGGTTTTCAGGTTGCGCAGCACGACGACGTAGCGCTCGCCCTCGCTGAAATTCCGGGCCGGGCGGATGATGAGCATCCGGTTCGCGTCGGTGGTCGCGTTCGAGTCGAGCTCCGCCCACACGGGATGGCGCTTGCCGGTGCGTGCGTTGAAGACCACCACCGGCGATCGCCTGTCGAGGCTGCGGGCGATGTCGGCCAGCGAAGGCAGGCGGCTGCGCCGAAGCGCCTCCGGATTGTCGAGCCCGGGAACCTTGACGACGATCATCGACCCCGGGCTGAAGCCGTCGGCCCGGTTCATGTCGGTGGGGTCGATGGGGACTCCGCCCGCGTTGCGCGGCATCAGGTCGCGCGGAAGGTTCAGACTGCGGCCGGTCTCCGTGCCCTTGTCGCGCACGGTGTACGCGTCGTTCGGCCACGGAAGCAGGCTCGACTGCGCCTGGGCGGCGGTCGGGATTGCCACGGCGGTCAGCGTCGCCGCAACGAGCGCGGCGGAGAATCCTCGACTCATCGGCGGGCCATCCTACGCGTGTCTTTCCGACCACAGCGCCGATTACCGTCCGAGTCATCGATCTCGCCGCCGCCGACCGCGCCCATCTTTGGCATCCGTTCACCCAGCAGCGCGGCTGGGCCGAGGAGCCGCCGCTCGTCGTCGAGCGTGCCGAGGGCACCGACCTGATCGACGTCGACGGCCGCCGCTACATCGACGGCGTGTCGTCGCTCTGGTGCAACGTGCACGGCCACCGCCACCCGCGAATCGACGCCGCCGTGCGCGCCCAGCTCGAGCGCGTGGCGCACTCCACGATGCTCGGCCTGACTCATCGTCCGGCGATCGAGCTCGCGCGCCGGCTCGTCGAGCTCGCCCCGCCCGGGCTCACCCGCGTCTTCTACTCCGACTCGGGCTCCACCGCCGCCGAGATCGCGCTCAAGATGGCTTTCCAGTTCTGGAGGCAGCGGGGCGAGGATCGGCCGCGTTTCGTGGCCCTGCGGTTGGCCTATCACGGCGACACGATCGGCTCGGTCTCGGTCGGCGGAATCGACCTGTTCCACTCGCTCTACCGGCCGCTCCTGTTCGAGACGCTCAAGGCGGAGCCGGGCGACGTGGCCCAGATGGAGCGGCTGCTCCGGGAGCACGAGGGAGAGGTGGCGGCGGTGATCATGGAGCCCCTCGTCCAGGGCGCCGCCGGGATGCTCGTCCATCCCGAGGGCTATCTGCGCGCGGTGCGGGCCCTCTGCGATCGCCACGACGTGCTGCTGATCCTGGACGAGGTGGCGACCGGCTTCGGGCGAACCGGCCGCATGTTCGCGTGTGAGCACGAGCACGTCTCGCCCGACCTGCTCTGCCTCGCCAAGGGCATCACGGGGGGTTATCTGCCGCTCGCCGCGACGCTCACGAGCGAGCGGATCTACGAAGGCTTCCTGGGCGAGTTCGAGGAGTTCCGGGCCTTCTTTCACGGTCACACCTACACCGGCAACCCGCTCGCCTGCGCGGCCGCCCTCGCCACCCTCGACGTCTTCCTCGAGGAGCGCACCCTCGACCGACTCGAGCCCAAGATCGAGCTGCTCGCCGGCCTGCTCGAGCCGCTGGCCGCCCACCCGGCGGTCCGCGAGGTGCGCGGCCGCGGCTTCATGGTCGGGATCGAGCTGGGCGAGTTCCCCCTCGACCTGCGGATGGGCCACCGCGTCACGCTCGAGGCCCGCCGCCGCGGCGCGATCATCCGTCCGCTCGGCGACGTGGTGGTGCTGATGCCGCCGCTCGCAATCTCGGAGGCGGACCTGCGGCGGCTGGTGGCGATCACGGCGGACGCGATCGACGCGGCAACCACCGCGGCCGAGGCACCGCCGCGCGCCGCCTAGGCAAGGTCGAGCGCATCGCCGGCTCTCGCCAGGCCTCCGCGCGGCGAGCGTGGCCGGGGCTGGGTAAGGGGTGAGCCCGCGTGGGATCGACGCGCCGCGGATTCGGACCATATGAGCAACGCATTCGACCTTCTGCCGGTTTATAGGCGCGGAAGGTCGAACGCGTCCGCGTAGGCGCCCGCCCGCGACGCTAATTCGCTCGGCGGATCGGGGCGATGGTCGGCACCGGCGGAGTGGTCAGGAAGTCGACGATGATCGTGTTGCACAGCACCGGCTTTTCGTGCAGGAGGCCGTGCGAGGTGCCCGGCACGACCGCGAGCTCGGCGTTGGGAAGAGCGCGGTACATCGCAATGACATGCTCGAACTTCACTTCGTCGTCGTCGCCGACCATCACCAGCGTTCGGCTGGCCACGCCGCCCAGATCGGAGGCCGTGAGCGTCGGCTCCTCCCAATTCAGGCGGGCCAGCTTGGCGCTCACCACCGGGAAGTGATCCGCGCCGTCGGGTGACAGCTCGGCATAGCCGCGGGCCAGGACCTCGGGCGGGTCGGCGTCCGGGTCGATCGCCTCCGGGATCCAGCCGTCGCGATGGAAGACGCCGCTAATGAGGACCAGGCGCCGAACGAGGTCGGGACGGCGCAACGCCACCATCAGCGCCACGTTCGCGCCGGCGCTCCAGCCGGCCACGTGGGCGGGCCCGCCGACGATCCCTTCGAGGAACGCGATGGTGTCCGCCGCCATCAGCTCGTAGGTGATCGGCCCCTCGACGTCGGGGGTGCGCCCGTGGCCGCGCCGCTCCGGTGTGAAGACGCGGAAGCGCGCCGCCAGCGCGTCGAGGTTCGGCGCCCAGGCCCGCGCATCGGCGCCTCCGGGGTGCAGCAGCGCCAGCGGATCGCCGGCGCCGTGCTCCTCGTACCACGTACGAACCTCGCCAAGCTCTGCATAGCCGGCCATCGCGGCTTTCTCCTTCCGGTTCGGTTGCCACTGCTATGACCGCCGGCCCGCCGCCCGCTCATCGCCAAAGCCGGTGGCCTGACCCGAGCGCCCTCGGCTACGGAATCCCGAACGCGCTCAGCGGATAGCGCTTGGAGTGCCCATACCGCGTCCCCGGCGGCGGCTTCTCCCAGTTCGTCGCGTTGCGAGCGTACGAGAGCGCCCTCGGCACATGCCACGCGATCGGTCGTCCCTGGCAGGACTGCGCGAATCCCGGCCGGTTGATCCAGAGGTATGCGTCGACCTTCGGGTGTGCCGTGCTGGTGGTGGGCGGCGGTCCCAGTCCCCGGAGGCCGGGGTTGCACCAGACCGTGACGCGCCGGCCGTTGCCGGTCCGGTAGGAGACCGGGCCTCGGCCGTTCTCCGCTGTGTTGATGACGAAGTGCTTGCCGCCGGTGCGGAGAAAGATCTCGAGGCCGTGCTGGATGTTCGCGCTCGTCCAGTCGTAGTGGGTGGCGTTGAGCATGAAGCCCCGCACCTTCGCGATCCCGATGGCCCGAAGCTGTGCGGCCGTTCGCTTCGCGGGCTCCCAGTCCGATGCGCCCGCCTCCAGATAGACGGTTGCGTTCGGAAGCCGCGAGAGCGCCGTGACCCCGTAAGCGAGCAGCCGGAGCCGGTCGTCGCGGCGGCTTCGTGCGAGGCAGTCGATCGTTCCCAGCGAGTCCGGCTCGAAGGCGATCACGACGCGATCGTCGCCTATGACCCGGGCGAGGTCGTACCAGGCCCTCGCGGCCGCATCCCTGCCGGCCCGCCTCCCTGGTAGCTCGGCCCGCAGGAGGTGGCCTCCGCCCGCAGCACCGTGAACAGCGGCACGGAGCTCGCCGCCTTTGCGGCATCGATCAGGCGGCGAACCTTGCCCGCGAAGTTCGGGCGCGTGAAGCGGCCCAGCCAGAGACCCTTCGGCTCCCGCGCGATCTTCCAGATCAGGTCGGCCTTGGCCTTGTCGCCCGCGGCCGTGTAGGCCTGCCACTGGTGCCACGACGGCGAGTCGTGGTCGACGTAGAAATTGACGCCCAGAAGCGGATTTGGACCGTCCGGATCGACGCCTTGCGCACTGGCCGCAGGGGTGCCCGCGGCTACCAGCGCTCCGGTCAGCAGAAGCAGGAGAAGTGGGGCGCGGAGCAACGTCGAGACGCTAACGGGTTGAGCGCAGGACTTCCTGCGGCTTCAGGACCTTTGTCAGCCGTCGTACGGCTCGAAGTCCCTCTTGCGCGCCCCGCAAACCGGACAGAACCAGTCGTCGGGGATGTCCTCGAAGGGGGTGCCGGGCGCGATCCCCCCGTCGGGATCGCCCTCCGCGGGGTCGTAGATGAACCCGCACGACGTGCAGATGTAGAGCTCCGTTGTGGCCGCCTCGCTCACGAAGGGCGGGAGACTATCGCCGTCGCGGGTAGGCTGACGCGATGCGCTTCAACGCCCCGCCGCCGGGTGAGGAGCTCAACCGCGGTGCCGTCACCGAGGCGCGCCAGGCCGCCTCGCTGATTCTCCTACGCGATTCGGCGAGCGGTCCGGAGGTGCTGCTCGTGAAGCGCAATCCCGAGCAGCGCTTCATGGGCGGCGCGTGGGTGTTTCCCGGCGGAGCGGTTCACGCCGACGACGTCGATCACGCCCGCGCCGCCGTGCGCGAGCTCGAGGAGGAGGCGGGAATCGCTCTCCCCGACGAAACCCCGCTGGTCCCGTTCTCCCGCTGGATCACCCCGGCCGAGGTGAAAGTGCGCTTCGACACCTGGTTCTTTGCAGCGCGTGCGCCGGACGGTGCTCGCGCCACCCCGGACGGAGGCGAGTGCGTGGATGCCCGCTGGCTGCGCCCGCGCGACGCGTTGGACGCCTGCGAGCGTGACGAGCTCTTGCTGGTCTTTCCCACGATCAAGCACCTCGAGCAGCTGGCGCGGTTCGGCTCCGTAGCCGAGGCGCTCGACGACGCACGTGGTCGTGAGGTCGAGCCGGTCCAGCCGCGCGTGATCGTGCGCGAGGGGCACGGGGAGGTCCTGTTGCCCGGCGAGCCCGGCTACGACGACGCCTGATGCGGGCCGCAACCCCCGCCCACTCCGGTTGTTCACCTCGACGTGAGGCGCATCGCATCCATCGCAGTCGCCGCCGCCGGGTTCCTGGCCCTGCTGGGTGCGGTCGCGGTCGCTGACACCCTGATCGGCACCGAAGCGCCGGATCAGCTCCTGGGCACGCCGAACCCCGACCAGATCTATGGCGAGGGGGGCAACGACCGCCTGACGGGGGAGGCCTCGAACGATTACCTGGAGGCGGGCTCCGGCGACGACGAGGTGGGCGGCGGCGACGGCACCGACCTCGTGATCGGCGGCACTGGCAACGACCGCATCGACGGCGGCGCCGGGCGCGACGTGATCTACGCCGGCGCCGGCGAGGACCTCGCCCTCGGGGGCCAGGCAGCGGACATTCTCTTCGGCCAGGCCGGTAGTGACCAGCTCTTCGGCGGCGCCGGCGGCGATCGGATCTATGCCAGCATCGGCTCGGACTACGTCGAGGCCGGCTCCGGTAGGGACCGGGTCAGCTCCGACGAAGGCGACGTGACGATCTCGGCGGGCGCAAACGACGACGTCGTCATGGCTTCGGGCGGCGTCGCGGACGTCCATGGCGGAGGCGGGGACGACCGCATCCGCACCGGCGACGCCGGCGACCGGGTGATCGGCGGACCGGGCCGCGACTCGATTGCCGCCGGCGCCGGCGACGACGCGGTGCGGGCGCGCGACCGCCAGCGTGATCGGATCGACTGCGGCCCAGGCGCCGGGGACAGCGTTGAGGCCGACCGCGCGGACATCCTCGTGGACTGCGAGAACGTCGTCGCACCCGCCCGGCGGCTCGCGCCGCGCCGCCGCTTTCGGTAGCGAAGCGGTGATAAAACCGCGGCATGGCGGGCGACGGCCTCACCGTCGCGGTTACCGGACCCACCGGCGATCTCGGCATCGGCATCGTGAGCGCCCTCGAGCGCTCGCGGTCCGTCAAGCGGATCGATGGCATGGCCCGCCGCCCCTTCGACCCCGCCGAGCGCGGCTGGAGGAAGACCGAGTATCGACAGGGAGACGTGACCGACACGACGAGCGTGCGCGACCTGGTGAAGCGCGCCGACGTCGTGGTGCACTTGGCGTTCGCGATCCTCACGGCGAGCGAGGCCACCCGCGAGCTGAACGTCGCCGGCTCGCGGCGCGTGTTCGAGGAGGCCGCGAAGGCGGGGGTGGAGCGCATCTGCTACGCGTCGAGCGTCGCCGCCTACGGCTTCCACGGGGACAATCCGGACTGGCTGACCGAGGAGGTCGAGGCGCGCGGCTCGCCCGAGCACCCCTACTCGCAGCAGAAGGCGGAGGTGGAACGGGTCCTCGCGGAAACGCTCCTCCGCCGCCGCCGCACGGTGGCGTACGCCTTTCGTCCCTGCATCGTCGCCGGGCCCGGGGCACGCACGATGCTCCAGGAGATCCCCTACTACCGCCTGAACCAGGCGATGCCGGAAGGGGTGGCGCGCCTCCTCGGCTCGATGCCGGCGCTGAAGCCCGTGATTCCCGACCCCGGCACTCCCTTCCAGCTGGTGCACGAGGACGACGTGGCGCGGGCGTTCGTCGCGGGCGTGCGCGGCATCGGCCAGCCCGGGCCGTACAACCTCGCCGGCGGCGGGGTGCTCACGCTGGGCGACGTCGCCGACGCGCTCGGCTGGTACTCGGTTCCGGTCCCGAAGCCGGTTGTGGAGGCGACGGCCGAGGTCGCAACCCGGCTGCCGCTCGTCCCCGACTCGGTGGCCTGGATCCACTCGGTGAAGAAGCCGGTGCTGATGAAGACCGATCGCGCCCGCAGGCTCCTGCGCTGGCGCCCGAGACACACGGCAAGGGCCACGCTGCAGGCGATGGTGGCGGCGCACCGGGCGGAGCCGCCGGCGCGGTGAACGCTCCTCAGAGCGCGCGCCTGTAGAGCGCCGCGTATTCCTCCTCGCCCGCCTCGCGCGGGTTGAGGAGCGTGGTGCCGTCGCCGATCGCGCCTTCCACCAGCTGGGGGATGCCGGACTCCGGCACGCCTACCTCGGACAGCCGCGTGGGCAGCCCGAGCCGGGCGACCAGATCGGTCACGTGCTCGGCGAGCGCATCGCCCACGGCCAGGCCGGCCTCGACGCCGAGAACGTCGGCGAGGTCGCCGTAGCGGTCCGCGGTCTCAGCCCCTCCCTCCGCGTTGAAACGGATCACGTGGGGAAGATGGATGGCGTTCGCCACTCCGTGCGGTACGCCGAAGACGGCGCCGACCGGATGCGACATGGCGTGCACCGAGCCGAGCTCGATCGCGATCGCCAGGTTCGCGGCAACCAGCATGTTGCCGCGTGCGTCCTCGTCCTCGGGCGTCTCCACGGCGCGCTCGACGTTGTCACGGATCAGCCGCAGGGCCTGCAGAGAACGGGCGTCCTGATGCGGGTTCCACTGAGCCGAGACATAGCTCTCGATCGCGTGGGTCATCGCGTCCATGCCCGTGGCGGCCGCCACCCGCGGCGGCAGGGTGCGCGTGGTCTCCGGATCGAGTATCGCGAGCCGGGGAAAGAGCGGGAAGTCCGCGATTTCGAGCTTCACCTTCGCCTCGGTGTCCTTGATAACCGCCGCCATCGACACCTCGCTGCCGGTGCCGGCGGTGGTGGGGATGCACCCCAGCGGCGCGATGTCGAGCGGACGGCCGATGCCGTCGGCCCCGCGCGGCATGAGGAAGAAGCCCTCCTGCTCTCGCGCGCCGCCGCCGTGGGTGAATACCGCGTCCGCGACCTTGGCGGTGTCCATCACGGAGCCGCCGCCAACGGCGAGGAAGGAGTCCGCTCCCGCCTCCTTGGCGGCGGCGGCGCAGCGGTCGACCACGTCGGTCGAGGAGTCCTGGGGGACCGCGTCGAAGACGCCGGCCGTCTCGAGGCCGCCGTCGGCCAGGCCGACCTCCACCTTCTCCACCAGACCGGTGCCGCGGACCACCTCGTCGGTCACCACGAAGACGCGCGCCGCACCCTCCTTCATGAACTCGAAGCCGGTCGAGCCCAGGAGGCCGCGCCCCGCGATCACCCGCGTGGGCGAGACGTACTGGTAGAAGTCCCTCAAGCCGCCTCGAGCAGATCCCCGCGCCCGGCGTCCGCGAGCAGCGTCCGGTAGCGCGGAAAGACCGGCTTAACGAGCGGAACCAGCTTGAGGATCTTGGCGACGGGGCCCTTCGCCTTCATCTGACCGCGCGCGAGAGCGACCGTGACGTTCACCTCGCCGAGCCAGAACCTGTGCGCCGTGTCGGCGTCCATGGTCATGACCACTTCAGGTTCGAGCGAGGTCTCCCCGCAGTCCACCTGACCGTCCTCGCCGTCCAGCAGCTTGACCGTGATCTGAGCTTCGGGATCGCGGTACCGGTACTGAACGATCGTGTTCGCCTTGCGGAACTTCGGGGCGAGCTCCTCGTCCTCGGACAGCTCCTCGAAGAGCTTCCCGATGTACGCGTAGACCTCGTCCGCGTCCTTGAAATACGCCAAGTCGACCTCTCCTGAAATCCGGTTTCTGCTTCCAGCCTACGCACCCGACGCCGGGCGCTGCCTCACAAGCAACGTCTGGGCGGCGCGTCCTATTCGCCCGTGTTCGTCCCAGAGCGCGGTGTCCGTGAGGCCGAGTCCGTCCACGTGGGTCGTCGAATCGAGGCAGACCCACTCGCCGACCGGCACGCGCAGCAGGTGGACGCTCAGGTCGGTGTTGATGAAGAGGTACTCGCGGTAGTCGAGCTCCGTGCTGATGCCGTTCCCGGAGTCTGCCGCCACGAGCACGCGCTCGAGCGGCGAGGGCTCCTCGCCCTCCACCAGCGGGACCCGCATCCGCATCCAAACGGTCGCCGGGCCGGGCTCCAGAAAGGCGCCGCGGACGAAGCGCCACTCCATCGCGACGTGGTAGCCCACGTTCTGGCGGGTCTCGAAGAACTTGCGCGTCGCTCCCTTGTCCGGT
>Ga0081538_10001265_pt1 | contig 26369 bp, 26 predicted proteins | sample TabmetS5T2R1_FD_71022 | JGI IMG/M metagenome (GOLD analysis project Ga0081538, IMG submission 71022) | Tabebuia heterophylla rhizosphere microbial communities from the University of Puerto Rico - S5T2R1 | ecosystem: Host-associated > Plants > Roots > Rhizosphere ... | reverse complement strand
CACAACCCACGACTGACAACCCACTAGCAGGAAGTCGAGCTGGGCCAGGTGGACGATGACCTGCTTGCGGACGCTGCGTTGGAAGCTGAAGTCGAAGTCGTCCAGGGTCTTGACCGCTGGTAGCCGGGCGGCCTTGACCCGCAGCTGCCCGCCGGAGGTCTCGCGGGCCAGGACCTCCTCCTCCAGCACCGCAGCCAGGTAGCGCTCATACGGCCAGCCTTCGGCGCGGGCCCGCTCGGCCAGCGGGGCGGCCACGCGGCGGATGCGGGGCGCCTTCAGCGCCCGGGCCAGATGGGCCAGCTCGGCGGAGGTCGTCATGATCCCACCTCGATCAGGGTGTCGTAGCGGGCAAGGTCCACGGTGGCGACGTGGGGGTCGCGGGCGGCCAGCCGAGTGGCGGCCTCGCGGGCCAGGCGCAGCTGGCGGGCGTGGTCTGGGGCCAGCACGACATCGGCCGGCACCCACGAGCGGGCGTGGCGGGCGACCTCGGCGCTCTCGCATGACACCGTGACCTCGGTCAGCGACAGGCGCACGCCAAGCCGCCGGCCGGCCAGGCGCGGCGGCACCGAGTAGTCGACCCCACCGACCCGCACAAAGCCGTCCCGGCTTGCCCGGATCTCCAAGCGCTGGTCGACCTCGGGCCAGCGCTCGGGCAGCCGGCGCAGGCTCGCCCGCTCCGCAGCCAGCGCCTCGGCCACACGGGCGCTGAGCCGGCGTAGGTGGCGCTGGTCGGCCACCTGGACCGTCCAAGCGTCGGCCTGCGCCTGCAGGTCGGCCAGGCTGGCGACCGAACGCAGCGGCACAAACGACGTCTCCAGGTAGCCGATGGCACGCTCCACAGCACCCTTGCCTTGGGGAAACCGCGGACGCAGCACCACCGGCCGCAGCCCTAGCGTCCCGTACAGGGCGGCGACCTCCTCGACCAAGCGCACGGTGCCGTCGCGGCGGCTGGCGACGATGCCGGCGTCGTTGTCGGTCACGATCGCCTGCGGCAGGCCACCCAGACGTGTCAGGCAGCCAAGTAGCGCAGCGCAGAAGGCGGCGGTGGTGCAGCACAGCGTGAACACCACCCGCAGCGCGGCCGAGGCGGGCAGGCTCGCCACCAGACCCAACGCCTCACGGTGCTGGCCCTTGCCGACCGGGACGCGCATGCCCGTGTGCCATCAGTCGACCTGAGCGAGCTCCCCGGGCAGGTAGCTGGTGCGTTGATAGCTGGCGGCGGCCAGGAAGGCCGGGCGGACCTCGCGCAGGTGGTCCTTGAGGATCGTCAGCGACCCCGCAAACCCCTGCGGACGCAGCCGCTCGGCGAGCACCGTGGCGGGCACCTTGGGGTCCTCGCGCAGCAACGCGGCGATGGCGTCCTTGAACGGATCCAGCTTGGAACCGGCCGCCGAGCGCTGATAGCGCGGCGGCTCGCCGAGCACCAGCAACCGATGGACGGTCGTACGGCTCATCCCAAGCTTCGCTGCGATGGCCGCCTTGGGCATGCCCTCGACGTAGTGGAGACGGCGGACCTCGGCCCAGTCGTGCACGCTATACACCCCTGTCCCCTCCGCTCGACACCGGTCAAGCAGGAGGATCGACGGACCTGAGCACCAACGCAGGTGTTCAGGTTTCGACCGTCGTCAGGTGTTCAGTTTTGGGCCGTCGTCGACACCCACCATACCCGCTTTGACCAGAGCCTTTGTACAATCACTCGATTCGCTGAGGACAGGGATCCCTGGGTGAGGAGGGTCCAGCGGCCGGGAGAGCACTTCACTGATTTGCTGAAGGTGTTCACCTTGCCCACGGCCACCCAACCGCAACGGCTACCGGGCCCGGGGCTGGGACACCCGGGTCGGCACGATCGACCTGCAGATCCCCCGAGTCCGGGAGGGCAGCTACCTGCCCGGCTTCCTGGAGCCGCGCCGACGGGCCGAGCGGGCGTTGGCCGCGGTCGTGGCTCAGTGCTACCCGCTGTGGGCCTACGGGCTGCCCAACACCCAGCAGGCCCCAGAACCTACGCCAGCAACGACGCGCGACCAAAGCAGTCCAACCCGTCGGCCGCCATCAGCGCGCTACCACCTTGCGGCCAGGAACCACCCAAAGGAGCGAAACAGCGTCTTAGGCTCCGGTCCGGGATTCCGAGCCAAGTGGCGGTGTTGTTCTCCCCTGGTGGGGACCGGGGCGGCTAGGCCCCGGTCCCCGCTCCAAGCTAGTCCAGACAGTACAGGGTGGCGGCGGCAACCCCGTACGGGCGTGGCCGAACCTCCACGCCCTCGGCAAATGCGCGGGCGTCTTGTTCGGTCCCGAAGTAGACGGCCACCCTGGAGGTGACGGAGTCGGCGACCCCCAGCCACCGACGCGCTCCCTGGTCGCAGTCCAGGTCGCCGCTGGAGGCCGGGTGGCCAAGCGCCCGCAGCCGCTGCTCGACCGGCGACAGCTGCGCCAGCGACGCCGACACCCAGTACACCCCGAACAGGCGGTCACCTTGGTGGACCTGCCGAATCGGCGATGGGATCACTGGGGCGGTCGGCGGGGAGGGAGCGGGGTCGCGCTGGGGTGGGGTGGCCCTGGGAGTGGCTGGGGCCAGGGTGCTGGCTGGTGGTGGCTGCGGGCTGTTGGGGTCGGCGCTGACTGTGGTGTCTCCGCGTTGGCAGCCTGCCAGCATGGCCGCGGTGGCCAGCGCCAGGCAGGCCAGCGCCAGGCGGCGGGATTGCCGGGTCACTGTGGTCTCCTTTGACGAGCGAAGCAGGGTCAATGCGCGGCGCCGCCGACGGCGCGGGGCGGGCATGGGCTGGTCGGTCGTGGGATCGTCGAGGATGGGTGCGGACATCTTGGGCTCCCCCTGGTCGCGGTGCCGTGGGTGCGGCGCCACCCCTAGGTTGAGCCCGGCCGGTCACGAAGCGGCACCGCGACCGGGACGAGCGCCTATCGGAGCTGTCACCGTTCGGCCACGACCACCGGGTACGATGCCGTGGTCACCCACACCGGCAGGAGATCCCGATGGCGGCTGCCCAACCCATCCCCGAGGGATACCTGCAGTCTGCTGCTGCAGAGCTGAGGTTGGCTTGGGGCAGACCTGGGGCATGGCCCACCGGACAACAGCGGGCAGCGGTCTGTCTTGGACATCCCGGTCCCGCCATTAACTGAAGGCGTTCTCTTCGGCGGGGAAGGCAAGGGGGGGACCGTCGTCGACATCGGCGGACGTGCTTCCGCACTGCGCTAGCCAGCTCGGCCTAACCTCTCGCGACGATCGCACCGCTTCCTGCCCGTTCTGGCCGGTCAGGGCGCGATGCTGGTGCGCCACCCGAGCGTTGTCAGAAGATGGCCTTGATCTGCTCAGCAGACAACGGACACGCTCAGGTCCTCGCTGACGGCGTCGGGGCCTCGCAGCTGCGTAGCCTGCACATGCGGAACGCCTCGCGCGCGGCGGTCCTGCCGAGCCAGCTTCCCAACCGTTCGGGCTGCTGGAACGAGCCGAGGTGCTGGATCAGGAGCAGCCAGGTGACCTGGCTGACCTCGGCCGCGTCGTCCGGACCCAGGCCGTGGGATCGGGCGACGGCCCAGATCATCCCACCGTACCGCTCGACAAGCTGATCCCAGGCGGGCTGCTCGCCCAGGTTGGCCCGCGCAACCAGCTCGGCGGTTGCCGCCGCCGGCGCGTGCCTACCGGGGTCCTGCGGCTGGTGGTCGGCTCGGGCGGGACGGTCAAGCCCTGCGTCCAGGACCGCGGTCTGCTGCATTTGCTGCCCTCGCTTCCGATCGACAGGGGATGGTTCCTTGGCCGACGCCGGCTTGGGCTAGGTGCTGGCGGTCCGGGTCGCCGGCCGCCACCAGTGCAGGGCGACGCGCCAGCGCCGGCGGCTGCCAGAGCGGGCGCGGTGCGTATGGCTGGCCCGTTGGGCCTGGCGGCGCAGCTCGTCGCGGTGCTGCTCGGCCAACGTGGCACTGAAGGTCGGGTGCTGCATGGTGCCCCTCCGTTCGTGTGGGCTGCGCTGCCACGGACGGTAGGGGTAAGGCCCCCCGCCATACCTCAGGCCAAGACCTTAGGTTCCGGCCGCCGACAACCCTATGTTTCTGCGGCGCCGCTGTGGTGCGCCCCACAAGGCGCCAGCCTGGTCAGCGGGGGCCATCGTCACCTGGGCGGTCCAGGCCCAGGTCGCGGGCGCGGGCGGCGGCCTCCAAGCGGCTGTGCACGCCAAGCTTGGCCAGGATGTTGGTGACGTGCACGCTGGCGGTCTTGCCGCTGATGAACAACTGCTCGGCGATCTGCCGGTTCGATCGTCCCTCTACCAGCAGGCGTAGCACCTCAAGCTCCCGCGGGGTCAACCCCGCCCGTCCTGGCTCTTGCAGCGGCCCTACTCCGAGGTCAAGGCGGGCCCGGCGGGCCAACGCCTCCAGCGCCCCACGCAGCGGCGCAGCCCCCAGCCGTACCGCGGTCTTGTATGCAGCCTTGGCTGCCTCGGCGGCCTCCTCCCGCCTGCCGCTGCCGAGCAGCGCCTCGGCCAGCCGCCACCGGCAGCGCGCCACCTCATACACATGGCCGAACGAGAAGGCCCGTGCCGCGGCCTCCCAACGATCCGGGTTCGAGTCGCCTTCAACCCGAGTCCACTCCGCTTCGGCCTTTGCCAGCCAGGCCGGCACGTGGACGCTCGGGTGAACGATGCGGCCAGACAGGTCGGCTATGGAACGAGCCCGATGAAGGAACGTCAGGCCCAGTGTGGCCGCTGCAGCGAGCGCAGGCCCGTCGGCGTTGGCCCGGGCCTGCTCGACGCGTCTCGCTTGCATGGCAAGGCCGGCAGCACACAGCATGAGCTCTTCGAGCGACCAACGGTTCGCTCCACCCACCGCCACAAGCCCACGCTGGATCGCTGAACTCGCCCTCCCGAGCTCGTCCCGCCAGAGCGCCTGTTCGGCCTCGCTGAGGGCCACGAAGATGTCCATTGCCCGGTAGGAGCCATGCAGCGGTCTCAGGCTCGCCAGTCGCTCCTCCACGGTCGCCTGCCCGCGGCCAACCTCTACGGCGAGCGCATCGGCCGACAGCTGCGGTGCAAGCGCGGCTACGTGCTGGTCCACCGCTGCTGCCAGCGGCGCCGCGACATCCCAGTCCCCAGCGACGTAGCGGAAGTAGCACCGCCCGCCCCGCATGGCCAGGCCAAAGGGACTCCACGCCAGCCCGACCTGCCAGGCTCGCTCGACGCCTTGGTCGTAGGTTGCTGACGCCGTCGCCAACTTCCCGAGGTCGTGCTCTGCCCAGCCTCGATTGTGGATGGCCCGCAACTCGATGTCGTAGTGGCCGGCGCTGGCTGCTTGTTGCTGCGCCGCCACCAGCAGCGCATGTGCCTTCTTGGGGTCGTGCAGCGCTTCCACCATGGATAGGGTGATGAGCACGTCGGCCTCGTCGCCGACGCTGGCGGTGGCTCGAGCGGCAACGAGGGCTTGCTGGCACCAGCCGCGGGCCTCCTCGCGCCGCTGGGCATTGGCCAGCGCTTGGGCCAGGGCGGCGGTGACCCGGGCTCGCAGCGGCGTCGGCGGATCATGCGGGACGAGCTGCTCGGCGCGCACGCAGAGCTTCAGCTTCTCCTCGTCGTGATCCACGCGAAGATACTGCGCGAGGCGCTCGCGGGCGCGGGCCGCCCGGAGCGGATCGACGCGCTCGTCGACCTCGGCGATGACCTGCCGAGCAAAGCCGACGGCCCGATCAACCTCCCCTGAAGCGTTCGCCGCCTCCGCCGCTCCGAAGAGGAGATCGATCCGGTCGGCACCGGCGAGGTGAGCCGCCTCGGCGACCCGCTCCCACAGCGACAGCGCCTGCTGCAGATGACGCAGCCTCTCCCCAGGGGCATGCACTGCTTCGGCCTGAGCCGCCGCCCGCACCGAGGCGACCAGACCGCCAGCCAGGTCGTGGCTGGCCAGGTAGTGATAGGCGAGCTCGGCCGCCGAGGCGCCTGTCTCACCGCCGTCTGCTTCCAGCAGCCGAGCAAAGCTGGCATGCAGCCGAACGCACTCGCTGGGCAGCAGATCACGATACAGCGCCTCCTGCAGCAGGGCATGCCGGAAGGCGTAGCTCTCACTGGCGGCATCGGCGACCAGCAGTCGAGCAGCGACCGCCTCCCGCAGTCCCGCCTCCAAGTCCAGTTCTGGCCGCCCTGCCGCCCCGAGTAACAACCGGTGGCTCACCCGCCGCCCCGCCACCGCCGCGATCCGCAGCACCTGCTGGGCGGCGTCCGACAGCACCTGCACGCGCGCGAGGAGCACCTCGGCCAGCGCCCTCGGCAGCACGACCTCGACATGGTCGGCGCCGGCGGCCAGCAGCTCCTCGGCATAGAACGGGTTGCCCTCCGACCGGGCAAAGATCCGCGCCACCGCCGCTGGCGGTAGGCGCTCACCGCGAAGCGCCGCGAGATGCTCGGCGAGTTCGGCGCGGCTCAAGGGGCCAAGCGCCAGCCGCTCCACCCCCGGCCGGCGGCCGAACTCGGCCAGCCACGGCCACAGCGGGTGACGGCGGTGTACCTCGTCGGACCGATAGCTTGCCACCAGCAGCACCCGACCAGTCCGGAGGGTCTGGTGCAGGAATGCCACCAGCTGCCGGGTGGAGGGATCGGCCCAGTGCAGGTCCTCAAGCACCAGCACGACCGGGGCATGCTTCGCCAAACGCAGCAGCAGCGAGCTGACCGCATCAAACAACTGCAGCTGCTCAAGCCCCTCCCCGAGAGGGGCGGCGGCGGTCTGCTGGTCGGCCAGCTCCGGCAGCAGCCGACCAAGGCCGGGCAGGCCCTTGGCGGCTGCGGCCAGCAGCCCCTCCTTGTCGGCTTCGGCGGCGAACCCGCGCAGGGCGGCGACGAGGGGGACATAGGGTAGGCCGACGTCGCCGACCTCTAAGCACCCACCGACCAGCACCTGTGCTCCCCGGCGGCACGCGTGGTGGGCCAGCTCGGCAAGCAGGCGGGTTTTGCCGACCCCGGCGTCCCCAGCCACCTGCACCACGGCTGGCCGGCCCTGCTCGGCCCGCTCCAGGGCGGCCAGCAGCCGGGCGAGCTCTTCACTCCGCCCGACGAAGCTGTCCGAGCTGGCGACGGCCATGCCCGCAAGTATGAAGTCGCACGAACCGGAGGGGAACGAGATCGCGGTCTGTCAACCCACCGCCACTCCAGCGGCACCGGCAAAGACCCCGACTTCGCCGGCGGTCAACCAGGTAGGCTCCCATGGAGCCTCGGGCATCCGTCGGCTCCTGATCGATGATCATGCCGGGAGAACGCCTAGAGGTCTGCACACAAGGGCCCGCCCGGGAGTCTGCCGGGCGGGCTCGTCGGTGGTGCTACCGGCGCTCGAGCAGCCGCACGTTGGCGGCCTGGGCGCCCTTCGGCCCCTGCACCACGTCGAACTCGACCACCTGCCCGTCGTCAAGCGAGCGGTAGCCGGTCGACTGGATCGCGCTGAAGTGCACGAAGACGTCCTCGCCGGACTCGGAGGCGATGAAGCCGTAGCCCTTGTCGGCGTTGAACCACTTCACGGTTCCAACCGTCATGTACTTGTCCCTCCCTCCATCGTCTCGGAGGTCTACATCAACGCCGGGCCCGATCGGGCGCTGGCGGCAAGGGACAAGCTCGACCTGCGGGTTGCGAAGCGAAACGTGAACCTCTGCCGGGCCAGGCTACCAGACCGACGTCATCCATCCTGCCGACCCCGCCCGCCCTGGGGCTTCAGGGCCGGCAACGCGGCCTGGTGACACAGCCCGCCGATCGGCTTCGGTAGCATGCGCCACGCCACCCGCCAGAACAGCCCATGCCGAGTGCCGGCTTTGCCGAGGCCCGATGGCATGGTGGACGCCGGAGGTCAGCGCGGATGCTGAACGCGTACGTGCTCATCCAGACCGAGATCGGCCGGGCGGGGCCCGCCGCCGCGATCAGGGCCATCGATGGCGTGCAGTGGGTCGATGACCTTGCGGGTCCCTACGACGTCATCGCCAGGATCCAAGCGCCCGGGCTGGATGACCTGGGCAGGCTGGTGGCCTCCCGAATCCACGCCGTCGACGGCGTCACCCGCACCGTGACCTGCACAGTGCTCCGCCGGTAGTCGAGCGGGCCCGGCCGTGACCTGCCCACACCGCCGGTGCGGACGACCCGGCCGGTTCTGCACTGTTGCTGAATGCTCCGCCTGCTCGACCGATCACGTCCCGACGTGGCCGTACCGCTCGCCTTGGCTACCGAGCTCCCGTGCCAGCGCGATCCACACCTGCGCCTGGGCGGCCTTGACTTCGGATCGTCGCAGGTGCTTCTCGATGTCGATGTTGGAGCGTCCTTCCAACGCGTTGATGTCGTCGTACAGCCGCTCGGAGGCCAGCAGCGCCGCATGACCACGCCGCATCGCCTCGTCCCAGGTCAGATCGTCGTAGTCGGTCACGTGATGGCCTCCTCAAGGGCGACGACCGCCGCCGGTGCCGACTCCATCGCCAGATCGGCGCTGTCGCGGCTTGGCAGCCGCCACCGCCTTGTCGGCAGGATACGGCCTGCCGTCACCCACCTGGGGTGCTTGAGATCCTGGATGGCATCCGCGCTCAGGTGGCGGCTGCCGCCAGGCTGCGTCCCAGACACTCACCGACAGCTGCGGCCAGATTGTGGTGGCCGTCCCGCTGCGCCGGATGGGTATCCCCGGGCGTGGGCTGGAGCGTAGACTCGTGGTGGTCGTGGCATGTCTGGGGACTGGCCAGGAGACGACGGTCGGCCCGGCGGCCCAGGATCGTGTTGTGCCGTGACCGGCATTCCGGGTTGCTTGTTCGAGCCTGCGACGGCGCCACCCCGACGCAGCCGGGAGGGGTAGGTACCTGCCGTGCGAGCCGACCTCGCCGGTGCAGCAGGTGCGCGGGTGGTCGCGGGTCGCAACGCCAAACGGCGTTGTGACAGTGAGAACGGTGGTCATGGCAAGGAGCTACAGCAACCGAGGATGGCCTGACAGCAAGCGCATGATCCGCTCGTTCGGTGAGAACCGGACCTGTGCGGCTCGGCGTTGTCGGACGAGACTCTCTCGTTACAACCCCGACGATTTCTGCTTCGTCCACCGTGACCAGGTTCCTCCGCACCCGGTGGACCGGCGCTGGCAGGGCTAGCCGATTCACAGCGTCCGGGCGGCGCCGGCGGGAGACCCGAGAGTCGGCAGCAGAGGGAGGCATGGTCCAGTGGAGTGGGTCCGGGAGGGAGAGGTGTTCACGCCGGGACAACCCGGCGAGCCGGACAGCCTTCGAACCATGCGTCCCTGGGTCCTCGAGGAGGACGGCGGCGCGTTGCGGATGTGGTACTCGGGCCACGACGGCACCACCGGACGCATCCTGACGGCGGTCCAGCGACCCGGTGCCGCCTGGGAGCGGCTCGGGGTCGCGATCGACGCAGGGTTCGCGGGTGACAGCGACCAGTACGGCGTGGAGTCCCCGTGCGTGGTGCACACCCCGGGCGGCTACCTGATGGCCTACGCCGGCTTCGACGGCGAGGCGACGAGGCTGCACATGGCCACTTCTCGTGAAGGGCATGCCTGGACCGCGCAGGGAACCATCATGCAACGGGGCCCGCAGGACGCCCTGGCAGCCAGCCATCCCTGCTTGGTGCAGACCGAGGCGGGCTGGTGGTTGTTCTTCTGTGGCTACGACGGCGCACGCGACAGCCGCCACGCGGCGGTCCTGGCGGCGGTGTCCCCTTCGGGGGCCTCCTGGGATCGCGTTGGGGCGGTCCTGGAGCCGGGGGAAGGGGAGCTGGCGACCTCGCATCCCTGCGTGCTGGTGATTGCCAGGACGTTCTACATGTTCTACGCCAGCGACGACGGCGGCCGGGTCGCCATCGCCATGGCGACCTCGGCCGACGGGGTCTCCTGGGACCGCCACGGGACCACCCTGGCGGCGGTCGACGGCGGCCCGGACGCAGGTGGCGTGCACACCCCCTGCGTCGTCAGGCTCCGTGACGGGTCCCTGCGCATGTGGTACGCGGGGCTCGCCGCCGGCGACACCGACCTGGCCTACCGGATCTACACGGCGCACTTCCCGGGTCCCTGGTCGACCGGGACATAACCGCATGGCTGCAGGGCGTCGTCATCGCCCGGTGTTGCGAGCTTCTTGACCGGTTCGCGAGGCCACCGAGCGGACGGGATGGGTCCGCACACCGGGTGGAGAGCACTCAACTGGTTTACCAGATGCGTTCTCTTGCCGGGTAGTCGGCTGGGTTGCACGCGCATGAGGCCATCCACAGAACGGCATCGACGCTGGACGCCTGATCACACGTTCGCCAGACTGGACAGAGATAGTGGCGCAAGCGCAGTAGGAGGCAGCGCATGAGCGTGGCCGCGCGGGTCGACGGTGACCACTTCGAGCTGCCCCCCGACGCAGTCGAGCTGCTGCGCCACGTGCGTCCCGCCGACCAGCAGTTGTTCATCGAAGAGGTCACGCAAGCGCTGGCGGTCGCCGCCGAGACCAAGGACTTCCGACCGCTGCAGGATGTACTCGAAGCCTGGACCGTGACAGTCCGCTTCGAGCGGCAACCCGGCTACGAGGCGATGATCCAGCGGATGCAACGTCGCGAGCGTGGCGTGCCGGTGGATCTCGACGAGCTGCGTCGTCCTCGCGGCTAACGCCGTGCGCTGGCGGATCGAGCAGGCCGAGGAGTTCCGGGAAGAGGTCGAACGCCTCACCGACGCCGAGCGGGTGATCCTGGCGGACGCCTATCAGGCGCTGCTGCGCTACGGGCCAGTACCCCATCCCTCCTTCTCCCCTGGTGATCCACCGGTTCCGGGACCCCCGCGCCGGGGACGCCTACGCGCTGGTGCTGCCCAAGGTCGTGGTCGGCTACCAGGTGCTTGGCGAGGTCATCGTGGTGCAAGCCGCCGACATCATCCTGCGACCTTGAGGGACTAGTTCTGCCGACAGAGACCTCGGCCGGCACGCCTTCGCATCCACACGGGCGCGACGATGGCGATCAGCACGGCCGCGGCCCCGAGGCTCCGAACGGTGTCAACGGCGGCCAGCACCATGTCGTAGGTGCGCCAGACCACGCCATGCCGCCCGCTACGGTGAAGGCGGCTCCAAAAGAGCACGCAACGCCTTTTCCGCTACTTGCGGTCGCTGGTGGAGGATCGCGAACGCGTGCTGCGCTTGGAGCCGCGCTTGGTCTCTCCCCCACTCGAGGGGCGTGCTGCTGAACGGCGACGCTGCCCAGCACCCTCCGCCTTGTTCGGCGTCCAGCTGGCCTTGCCGCTGGCTTCCACGGCTGCCTGGCCGACCTGCTCGGTCGCCTTGGCGGCCGCCTGGCCAACCTGCTGGACTGCCGCATCGGCCGCCTGGCCAACCTGCTGGACCGCCGCACCGGCCGCCTGCCCCACCTGCTCGGTGGCCTCCCCGCCCGGCTGTCCTGTGCCACCACCGGTGAGGCGACCAAGCGTCTGCTGGGCGATGTGGCCGACCTTGGTGGCGCTGCGGACCACCCGGCCACGCTTCCCCTCATCGTCGCCGTCAGAGGACCGGGGACGCAGGGTACCGCGCTTGGAACCGCGCTTGGTCTGGCCCTCGCGTGCGCGACGCCGACCCGAATCGCCCTGCTGCGCCGCCGGGGTTGCCTGCCCAGCCGCTTGGCCGGCCTGCGCGGTCGCCTGCTGCGCGTCGGCGCCAACCTCCTCGGCGACCCCGCCAACGGCCTGGCCGGTGTCGTCGACCGCCGCGCCCACCTTCTGCCCGGTCTGGGCCGCCGCGCCGCCCGGGCCGACGGCCTGCTCGGCGGTATCGCCTACCTGGCCCAGCGCCTGGGTGCCCGCCCCACCAGGCCCGAGCGCCGTCTGCGCCGTCTGCCCCATCTGATCGACCGTGCGGGACACCGCCCCTTGGGGTCCTAGCGCGGTCTGCGCGGTCTGGCCCATATCGTCCACGGTGCTGTCCACCGTCTTGAGCAGGGCCTCCAGGATCTGCGGGTTGCGGTCGATGGTGGTCAGGGCGCGGTCGAGGATGTCGTAGAGGTTCTCCAGCCGCACCTTCAGCATGGCTTCGGCGTCCACGCCCTTGACGTCCAGCTCGACCTTGCCGCAGTGCACGTGGACGCCGGCCACCAGCTGCACCAGGTTGGCCAGTTTGGTCCGCAGCGACAGGTGGGCATCCAGCCCCTCGACGTCCAGGTAGATCTCCTCGACCTGGACCTTGGGGACGTCCATGAACACGTCCGGTTCAGGACTGGGCTGGCGGCCCTGCAACCCGTTGCGCCCGCCACGCTGCCGGGATGGCGGCCGTCGCCGTCGCGCTGCGCCCCGTCGGGCGGCGTGCCGCCCTCCTCCTCGCGGCGCTCCTGGTTGCTTTCCTCGCGCAGCAGCTGCCCTGGGTCTTGGTCGTTGGTGCCCTGCGACTTCTTCTGCGGCATGACCCTACTCCCCACTCCCGCTTCCCAACGGCCTACCCAGCGGTCACCTGGCCCATGCCTGCAATCAGCCGTCTGTTCCCGCGCGGGTCCAGCCCCCAGGTCCTCGTCTGCTCCTGGGAGCCATCGAAGGTCGACCAGCGTCACGCGAGTGCCGGAGCGGTCGTCGCGGAGGAGTCGCCGGATTACTCCTGGTCGCCGCGGATGTCGTCCGCAACCCGATCCTTGAAGGGCTTGAGCCGCTCGAACAGCTCCTTAGGCGGGACCTCGCGCTCCGGCTCGCCGCTGCCCACCAGCCATGGCGTGGCCTCCACCGCTGTGCGCCAGGCCGCCTCCTCAGGGTCGGTGTCGGCGGCATCCCCACCGGATATGGGCTCGACCCGGTCGAGGTAGACGTTGCGAAAGCCGGCCCGCTGCTCCTCATGGAACTCGATGCGCACGCGCCGGCCCTGGTAGCGCTCGGCCTGCTCGCCGATCTGCTCCCGGAATGTCGAGAACTCCCGGCCGTCGGCATCGCGTACCACGTAACGGACGTTGCCCGAGCGGGTACGAACCCGCTCGACCGAGCGAACAACCACATCAGCCTCCATACACCTCGAATACCCACGGGGGCGGATTCCACGCCGCACACCACCTGGCCGCTGCCCCAGGCCTGGCCCGGGAGGATTCTTCGGCAGTCGCTGCAGGCGGCGCCCCGAGCGGGGGGCGCCCCGCGCGACCACCTCGGCCGCCGACGTACCTTGGCCCGGCGAGTTCGTGCCTGGTCCGATCGTCAGGCGAACGCCCGCAGCATGTGCAGGGTGCTGGATCCCTCCAGATCGTGTTCGCCGACGATGGGAACCTCGTAGCCGCGGAGCCTGCGCACGCGGTAGGCCTCGCGTGTGGCGGTCCTGAGCAGCCACACCCCCAGGCGCTCCGGCTGCGCGAGCGAGCCCAGGTGCTGGGTCAACAGCAGCCAGGTGACGTGGCTGACCTCGGCGGCGTCGTCAGGACGCAGCCCCTGGGCCCGGGCGACGGCCCAGACGATCCCGCCGTACCGGTCGACGAGCTGGTCCCAGGCGGCCTTGTCGCCCAGGTTGGCCCGCGCAACCAGCTCGGATGTCGCTGCCGCGGCGTGGTCGCCGGGTGCCGAGGCCCCGGCGGAAGCTCTGCTATCTGCCATGGTGCACTTCCCGCTGACGCTGTTCACCTCTATCAGAGAGGCGTGACCGGGCAGCTCACGATGTGACCGTCACCTACTGAGATAGCAGGCGGTCACGTTGTGGTCGAACGAATTCATCGGTGGGTTCGCCGCGAGCTATCGGCTTTCCCCCATCCAGGCCAAGGGGGACAATGGCACGAGCTGGGGGCATGATCGAGCGCTCGAGGGGGCTGTGGAGTGGCCGAGCAGCAGCTGCGCCCGGCCCGTCCGGGAACGCGGGGCTTCTTTGGCCGCGAGCACGAGCTGCGCGAGCTTCGGGCCGCGATGGACGAGGCCGCTGCCGGGTACGGCCGGCTCATGCTGGTGGCGGGTGAACCGGGGATCGGGAAGACTCGGCTGGCCGAGGAGCTGGCCGCCTATGCCACGGGCGTGGGCGCTCGGGTGCTGTGGGGCAGCTGCTGGGAGGGCGACGGCGCTCCGGCGTTCTGGCCGTGGATTCAGGTGCTCCGCCTGTATGTGCGCGACCGCGACACCGCAATCCTGCAGCGTGAGCTGGGCTCGGGCGCCGCCGACGTGGCCAGACTGGTGCCGGAGCTGGGCCAGCGGTACCCGGAGCTGCCGCCACCGTCGCCCCTGGAGAGCGAGCAGGCCCGCTTCCGTCTGTTCGACGCGGTGACCGCCGCGTTGGGACGCGCCGCCGACGCCCAGCCGTTCCTGTTCATCCTGGACGACCTGCAATGGGCCGACCGGCCGTCGCTGCTGCTGCTGCGGTTCCTCGCCGGCGAGCTGCACGCCGTCCGTATCCTCGTGCTGGGCGCCTATCGTGACGTCGAGCTCGGCCACGCCCATCCGGTTTCGGAGCTGCTCGGCGAGCTGACCAGCGGGCATCGCCGTGCCATTCTCACCGGGCTGGCAGCGTCCGAGGTCGGCCGGCTGGTCACCCAGGTCGCCGCCGAGCAACCCGACCCCGAGATCGTCGCCATGGTCCAGGAGGCGACCGGGGGGAACCCGTTCTTCGTTCGTCAGCTCACCGAACTGCTGTCGTCCCAGGGACGGCTCCACCGGACCGCCGCGCGGGACCGCGGTGTGCCGGGGATCCCGCCGGGGATCCGGGAGGTGGTCGACCGCCGGCTCCGCCAGCTTTCAGACCCGTGCGCCGAGTTGTTGAGCGCCGCCGCGGTCCTCGGGCAGGAATTCGACCTGGAGCTGGTGGAACCGCTGGTCGACCTGGCCCGGGACCAGCAGCTCCAGCTGCTCGCGGAGGCGAGCGGCGCCAGGCTCGTGGACGAGTCGCCGGGTGCGACCCGGCGCTACCGGTTCGTCCACGCCCTGGTCCGGGAGGTCTGCTACGAGCGGCTCCCGGTGCCGCAGCGAGCCCGCCTGCACCGCCTGGCCGGCGAGGCCATGGAGGAACGCTATCGGGACAACCTGGAAGGCCGGCTCGCCGAGCTGGCGCACCACTTCCTTCAGAGTGCCGTGGTCGACGGGACGACCGGCAAGGCGGTCGACTATGCGGAGCGGGCGGGCCGCCGGGCGCTGGCCCTGCTCGCCTATGAGGAGGCGGCCGACCACCTTCTGCGGGCCCTCCAGCTCCTGGACGTCAGCGCGCCGACGGAGGTGGGCAGGCGGTGCGAGGTGCTGCTGGCCTTGGGCGCGGCGCAGATGGCATCCAGCGACATCGCGGCCGCGCGAGAGTCCTACGGGCAGGCCGCCGTCCTCGCCAAGCGCATCGGGGCAGGGGAGCTTCTCGCCCGGGCCGCGCTGGGACTGGGCGTGGACCCCGTCGGGTTCGTCGACGATCTCGAGGTACGCGTGCTCGAGGAGGCGCTTGAGCTGCTGAGCGAGGACGACAGCGCGACGCGAGCTCGGGTGTTGGCGCGGCTTGCCAAGGCCCTGCGGTTCTCACCCTTGGTGGAGCGACGCAGAGCGCTCAGCGAGCAGGCCGTCGCGATGGCCAGACGGATCGGCGACCCGGCGACGCTGGCCCCCGTGCTCCACGAGCAGCACGTCGCCATGTGGGGGGGCGCGAACCCCGCCGAGCGACTGACCATTGCCACCGAGGTGATCGAGGTCGCCGAACGCTACGGCGACCGTTCGCTGGCGCTGCAGGGGCACGCCATGCGGACCGGCGACCTGCTCGAGCTCGGGGACCTCCAAGGGCTCGAGATGGAGATCGACACCTACGAGCGCAAGATCGTGGAGCTGCACCAGCTGTACTACCGCTGGCACATCCCACTGCTGCGGGCGAGCCAGGCCGCCCTCGCCGGCCGCTTTGCCGAGGCCGAACGGCTGGCCGCCGAGGGACACGCCCTCGGCGTCCGTGCCCAGAACCAGGGCATCGCCGTCTTCGTCCCGGTCGTCATCGGCATGATCCGCTTCGCGCAGGGCCGCTTCCACGAGCTGGAGGCCCTCCTGCGGGAGCAGGTGGACCAGTATCCCTCGCTGCCGGAGTGGCGGGGCGCGCTGGCCTACGCCCTGGCGGAGGCCGATCGCCGGGAGGAAGCCCGGGTCGTCTTCGAACGCCTCGCCGCCGACGACTTCGGTGGGCTGCCGCGCGACGTTATCTGGGTCGGCGGCCTCGCCTTCTGCGCCCTCACCTGTAGCTTGCTCGAGGACCAGGAGCGCGCGGCCACGCTGTACGAGCTCCTGCTGCCGCATGCGGGGTTCAACGTGCGCGTCAGCCGAATCGGCATCGGCAGCATGGGCGCGGTGGAGCACTATCTGGGCCTGCTCGCCGCCACGATGGGACACCTGGACGGCGCCGTGCGCCACTTCGAGGCCGCCATGCGGCTCAACGCCCGCATGGGGGCCGCATGCTACCTCGCCAACAGCCGCTACCAGTACGCGCGGGTGCTCCGGGCCCGCGGGGCCTCGGGTGACCACGAGCTGGCCGACGACCACATGGGCCGGGCGATCGCCAGCGCGACCGCGCTCGGTATCGAGCTCCAGCTGCGGCGCCCCGACGCCTCAGGACAGGCCCCGCAGCCGGAGGCCCTCCATGGCGCCTTCAGCAAGGAAGGCGAGTACTGGACGATCGGCTACCAGGGTCATGTCATCCGGCTCAGGGAGAGCATCGGGCTTGCCTACCTGGTCCGCCTGATCGCCGAACCCCGCCGGGAGTTTCACGCCCTCGACCTCGCCGTGTGGACCAGCGGAGGAGCGGCCGGATCCGCCCCCTCGCTCCAGGAGGGAGAGGAACTCCTGGACCAGCAGGCGAAGGCGGCCTATCGGCAGCGTATCGCCGAGCTCACCGAAGAGCTCGAGGAGGCCCAGGGATGGGGCGACACCGAGCGTGCCGCCCGGGCCAGGCGCGAGATCGACGCCATCACCGAGCAGCTCGCCGCGGCGGTTGGACTCGGCGGCCGTGATCGGCGGGCGGCCTCGGAGGCCGAGCGCGCGCGGGTCAGCGTGACCAAGGCGCTCAAGTCGGCGATCCGGCGGATCGCGGCGCAGGACGCCGAGCTCGGGGAGCACCTGGCGCACAGCGTCAAGACAGGGACCTTCGTCGCCTACGACCCTGACCCGGCCGTCTCCATCTCCTGGGCCGTCTGACCTCCGCAAGAGTCCTTCATGAGGCCGAGGGATCTTCCCGGTATGCCCAGGGACTGGAGCCGACGGCGGCGGTCGCAGGTTCAAGCACGCTGGGATATGAGGATCGCATTCGCAGACAGTACCGAGAGCCAGTAGTTCATCCGTTCGGCGTTGGTGGTGTCCTGCCAGTGAGGAAACAGCCATGCGGCGTCGTTGAGGGGCAGCCGGCCTTCGACCTGGTGGACCTCGAGCGTGAAGGAGACTCCCTGCGGGGGGCATGCCTCGAGGGCTGCTGACACGATGGAGGCCAGACCGCCTGGCCCGTACATCATGCTCAGTGATCGGCGACCCTGGTAGCTGAAGGGAATCGGCAGCCGCGTGAGGAAGCTGAAGTGATCCCGGAGCCCTGAGATGAGGGGATGCCCGTCGTGCAGGTGAAAGTGGAGGTGCTTGCCGAGCCGGGCAAGCGAACGCGTGACGTCGAGCACATGCGGCAACGCGCTTCCCACCGCGTCCTGAATGTCCGCTACCAGGTCGGGCAGGCGGTCGTCCGCCGGGCTGAGCTTCTTGAGATTGAGGCCAGGATGGCTGTCGCCGAACCTGGCGGCCGCCTGTCTCAGGCCGATGTGGCCGACGTCGATGCAGCAACTGACGCGCTCGGCGGCTTGAAGGCGCTCCGCCACCTCGATGTACCAGCCGCGGTCCAGTCCGGCGGCGTACTCGAGAAAGAGGAGGGGGCCGTCAGGCCGCTCGCAAAGGCGGGCATTCAGCTCGCGCATGGCGGCGAGCAGGCGATCCGTTTGCGCCTCCATCTCACGCTTGTCATGGACGACCAGTCCGGCGATGCGGCCTGCGAAGCGGTCGGCGAACTCCCCCACCACGGCGCGGTCCCGCCGGTGCAGCACGTTGATGCCACGGCTCAGGTGGACGACAGGCAAGCGCGCATGGGAGGGCACGAACTGCAGGACGTATTCGAGGTGGTCCGGCGTGTGCGCGTACACCTCGGCGGCCACTCCCATCTGGGCGAAGCGGAGACCAGCGAGCTTGAGCAGCGCATCGTCGCCATCAACGCGTTGCTGGAACAGGGCGTGAACGTACCCGGGTACGTTCTGCTCCGCGTTCGTTCCCTCGGTGTTGGCCTCGCCGAGACCTCGTCCGGCATGCTCCATGACCCTCGCTCCACAGCGCCGCAGCTGACCTTGTCCTTGGAACCCTCTTAGCCTCGCATTCCGGTCGGAGGCAGGCACGAACGGCGCTAGGCGGCCCGTGGCAGCCGTTCAACCGCCTGGGGGAAGCCATCGACGGTGCGCGGTATCGTCCGCCTCAGCTGCTGCAGTTGTGCGCGGGCGCTGTCATGACGCATGCGCACGTAGTGGACGATGCCCTCGATCGTCTTCTTCCCATGCCGCAGTTGGCGCTGCCGGCAACCGCTCTGGTAGACCTCGTCGTTGCTGTACCGTCGGCCAGTGAACGGCCGCTCATAAGGTGTATCCGACTCCAGATAGGCTGCCTGCCGGATGCGCTGCCACAGGCCGTCCTCAGAGCGTGCTCCGATCCGCGCGGCAATTGCTGCCGGGTTGAACTCGGTATCGAGCATGTGCTCCAGATAGTCCAGATAGTACTGGCGGTAGTCGTGGTTGCGGAGCAGATTCCGTACGAGCGGGATCTTCGGGGTGTGGCGGTTCACCTTGCCCGGCCAGTCGAGGATATCAGCGTACTGCCATTGCGTACCGGAGTAATCGATTCCCAGACAGTTGTCGTAGTCCCAGGGGATGAAGTGGAAGTAGGGTGAGCCGACGAAATCCTTCGCCGCTCCCTTGCGACCCGAGTTGTAGAGGTAGTAGTTTGACCGGGTCGCATAGTAGTTGTCCCAGCTCCCGAGCAGCATGTTGACGGCAGCCCACCTGAGGAAGGCATTGACGTTCATGATGCCGTCCACCGACTCACGGAAGGCGTCCGTGTCAAATCGTTCGTCGCCGCCCGGGAGTCCGATGCCGTTGATCGTCCTGATGAAGCAGGCGAGGTCGTCGTACGTGTTGGCCTCGGGGTCGTTCTTGTTGGTCTTGAGACGGTAGGTGCGCTCCGGGGATCCCGGGACGAAATACTGGCGCCCTGTGTCATCGCCATCGGGCCCGGTCCGGTATTCGAGGCCCGCGCACCCGATGTCGCGGCAGCCGGTTTTGTAAAGGTTTCCCAGATGGTTCTTGCCGAAGTGATCTCTCAGGAACTTCTTGTCGACCTGCTCGATGACCGAGAAGAGGCCCCTGTAGGTCGTGTCAAATGCCAGCTTCGCATACGTGTGTCGCGGCGCCGGAACATTGGCTTTTCCGAACAGGCGCCAGGCCAGCGCCTCGCGCATCTGAGAAGGATCGTTGTACATCGATTTAAGGTTGATTCGGGTCATTCCGACCAGGCGGTTCCCGGGCCCTGTGGCATCGAGAGTGATCCTCCAGGACCGCTTTGGCGCACGCAGCGTGCGATTCCCACTGTTGATCAGCGAGAAGGCCGATGTGCCGAACAGGACACCTCCATCGGGCGGGGCTGGAATCCGCCGGTCATCGGCCGGGTCGGTCTTCCACACGTCGAGCCTGGCGCCGTGGTCGGGCTTGACCCGCTCCGTCAGGACGGCGCGCCCTGGGCGAAACCCGGTGACGTGGAACATGTACATGCCCGTGTCAAAGAACTCCGGCTTCCCCAGCGACGCGCTGATGTAGTCCTCGATCGCCAGCGCGGCGGCGGTAGGGCGCCCGGCCTTATCGAGCAGCCTCAGCTTCGCGGGCGGAACCGGCGGGACATGCGCAACCAGCAGGTCGAAGAGCGCCAGGTATTCGGCCTTCGTGCGCAGCGACGCGTCAGCACCGCCTGCCAGCTCGTTGGCCACGTTTGCCAGGACCCTGCTGTCCCCAGCGGGCAGCTCCGAGAGCACCAGCGCCCGCCCCTTGAACATCTCCCAGAACCGCTCCCTGCCGACAGCCGCGTCCATGCCTCCCCCAAGACCTGCGCTCTACTCCAACCGGTCGGTGCGCGGCAGCGCCTCCAGCAGAGCGGAGCTCGGCCCGGGTACCTGCCTTCGGTAGCACCAACTTCTGTGAGATATGAGCAGGCGGCCGGACCGTTGATACACGGGAGTGGTGCCACCGGGTCATCAAGGGATGCCCCGAGTTGCCGCCGCTTGGTCCAACGGCGGCGCGACCGTCCGTGACGCCCGAGCGCGCCCGCCGCCACGGCGCCGCAGCGCCGCCGGCGTGGTCTGACACCTACTCAGCGATGGGGACTGCCAGGGCGACCCCGGCCATGATGAGAGCGAACCCGGCGAAGATCGCCCACAGCCCCCTGTCCTCCCAGCTGTCGCCCAGCTTCCTGGCCCTGGCGAGGACTGTCAGAACGAACCCGGCGAACACGCTGGCCAGGCCCAGGAGGATCAAGGACAGGATCACCCGCCCGCCTCCCTCCTGGCCGTTGAGGCTGCCCGGGCAGGTTGGGGAGACACCGCAGGCGGCCGGTGACCTTCGGACGCCTCGACGATGTAGCGGCGGCCGTCTCGGGCGCGGAGGGTGCCACGCCAGACCGGCGGCTGCGGGCAGTGCATCGGGCCGCCCTGGCCGTCCTGCATGGCCAGCCGGAAGCGGCGGCCCGGCAGCGGCGAGGACGCCTCGGCGTAGTACGGCGCACCTGGCATGACAGCAGGATACGAAACCTCGACGAGGACCGAGACGCTGCCGATCCTTCCTATGCTCCGCGCATGGCTGACACACCTGCCTCCCTTGACGCCGCGATGTCGCCGCCCCGAGATCCGACCGCCGCCGATTGGGTGCCCCGCGCACGGCCCGCTTCTGCCGTGGGATAACCTTGCTTGCACCGTTGCCAGGTGGCACGACGCTTCGCTGTCCCGGAGCGAGGTAGCCTTTGCGGGAAGGAAGGCGACAGACGGCAGCGATCGGCCGGGCGCCGGCTCGCAACGACCAGTCCCGCTGCTGGCGACGCGCCCACGGCAACCCAAGCCGTTAGCCTTGGGCAGACGGGGACGGACATGGCCAGCAACGGCAAGTCGGACCGCGCCACCTGGCACCCGCGCCGGCGCCGCATCCTGCTGATGATCGGCCTCCTCCTGCTCGCGCTCGCCGCCTGGCGGTTCTCCAGCCGAGCCGCATTTGCCGACCGCGCGGTCACCGCCACCGCGGTGATCGACGACCTCTCCCACGGGCCGTTCCTCCAGTCAGAGGACGGGCGGCGCTCCTTCACCGTCTACGCCACCGTCCGCTACGACGTGGACGGCACGCTCACCCAGGGCCGCGTTGTCCTCAGCGGCTGCCGCGGCGGCGCCTGCCCGGCCCGACATCGGCGGGGCGACACGATCACCGTCGCCTACGACCCACAGCAGGTCACCAGCGTTGACCTTGCCAGCCGTGTCGTCGGCCGGCATCCCCTACTGGACCCGTGGGTGCTGGCGTTGGTGCTGATGGGCGTGAGCTTCCTCGTGGCCGCGGCAGTCAACGTGATGCGGAGTTCCTGACCTCTGCAAACCGCCGTACCGTTGCCTTGTGCACGGTTACGTCGGGCGTTCGCCGGCCTCGCCTGGTGGTGGGGGTGGCGTGCCGAGCAGCTGGTCGAGCTTGGCCTGGATGTCCAGCAGCGTCGCCACCAGCCACTCCTGCGACGGCCGCACCTGGCTGCTGGTGGCGTCCGGGTGCACCCCGCCAAAGCCGGCACGCAGCTGGTCGCGCACGCGCGTGTCCACGTCGGCGGTGTTGGCAGCCGGGCCGTGCAGATCGTCCAGCTGCTTGGCCCAGGCGCGAACGGCACCGTCGGGGTCGCCGGTCAGCCCCTGGCTCATGACGATGTCGACCGCGTGGCGGACCGCGGTCTCGAACGACTCCCGGCCCCGTCCGCTGAAGCCCTCGAAGGTCCCCAAGTCGTTGCCCTCCTCTCCTCGAAGGAACGCGGGCAGCAGGATCTGCTCCCACTGCCGCACCCGAACCGGCCGCCCCGGGCAGGTCTTGCCGGCCACCGGGGTCCACGGCGAGGGCGCGCCCCACATGGAATGGTGGCCCAGGCCGCCGCCGCTGGGGCTGGGGCAGCGCCGGCGCGGGATGGTGGGGTGCACCGCCCGCAGCTTGGCGTGCAGCCACCGCAGGCTCTCCAGCTGCGCCCGCGACCATGGGAAGTTGTCGGGATCGCCGTTGTCCTCGGTCTCGATGCTGATCGCGAACGCGTTGGCGTTGCGGTTGGCGTCGGCGCGCCGGCCGGTGTCCATCAGCTGCCAGATGCGGCCGTCCTGCGACCCCGATGGCGCGCCCCGCACGATGAAGTGGGACTCGATGCCGGTCTGGTCGCGGAAGTAGTACCAGGCACCCAGCGCCGAACCGACGATCGAATGGTCGATGATGGTGGTGGGCGTGATCCGAGGCTGGCGGTTCCACTCCGGCAGCAGCTTGTGATCGCCGCCGTGTGGCGAGCCGCGGAAGCTGATCAGCGCCACCTACACCAACTCCCCGGGATCCACCGGCGAATCGGGCGGCTCACGCTTGCCGTGCAACGCCGCCACGGCCTCCTTCACGTCGGCCGGGACCTCGGCGATGCAGTCCCCGGGCGCAGGCGCGACGGCTGCGGCCGGGTGGTCAGCGGGCAGCATCTGGCCCCGACGCCGGGTCGGTCCCGTCTCGGCTCCTTCCACCATGGTTGCCTCCCTCCTTTCCTTAGAGCAGCTATCCAGGAAGGAAAGCGGCGCTGTCAAGGTCTGACCGGCAGCCAGCGCTGGCTGGCCACTCTGGCGAGTCTAGAATCCGACAAGGTCGCGATTGGCTGGAGGCGCCGTGCCGCCGGAGATCAAGTATGCACGCCTGCAGGGAGACCGGATCGCCTACCAGGTGCTCGGCCAAGGGCCACCCGACCTCGTGCTGACCCCCGGGAGCTTCGGTCACCTCGATATCGCCTGGGAAGATCCTGGCGTCGCCCTGTTCTGTCGCACGCTTGCATCGTTTTGCCGGCTGATCGTCTTCGACCGGCGAGGCACGGGCGCATCCGACCCTCTCCCACCCGATCCCCTGCCGCCATGGGAGGCATATGCCGACGAACTCACCGCGGTCCTGGACGTGGTCGGCTCCCAACGGGCCGCGCTCCTGGCCGAACTCGACTCGGGCCCAACGGCGATCCTCTTCGCCGCGACCAAACCAGAACGCGTCAGCGCCCTGATCCTCGCGCACACCACGGCCAAGTCCGTCGCCACCGGGGACTACCCGATCGGGCTTCCCGCAGAAGCCGCCGAGGCGCTCGTGACGCAATTCGACCAGCTGTGGGGCACCGAGGCCTTGGCGGCGATGTTGGCGCCCAGCCGAGCCGGTGACGAGCGGTTTCGCCGGTGGTTTGGAAAGATGCTTCGCGCTGGCGCCAGCCCAAGAGCCGCCCGGGCGTTCATGCGGGCCATGATGGAGGTCGACGTCCGCCCCGCCCTCCCGTTGATCCAGGCGCCGACGCTGGTCATGCATCGACGGGACGCCCAGCTCATCCCCATCGAGCACGGTCGTTACCTGGCCGAACACATCCCCGGGGCGAAACTGGTCGAGCTGTCAGGGGCCGATACAACGCTCATCTGGGAGACCCCGGAGCTCGCCCTGGACCACATCGGGGCGTTTCTGACCGGTGTCCGCCGGATCGCTGCGCCAACGCGGGTGTTAGCGACGGTGCTGTTCACCGACATCGTGGGCTCCACCGAACGGGCGAACCGGCTGGGGGATCGGCGCTGGCGTGAGCTGCTGGAAGTGCACCACGAGTTGGCCTCGCGGCTGGTCGAGGAGTTCAACGGGCAACTGGTCAAGACGACCGGCGATGGGATCTTGGCCACCTTCGACGGGCCCGGACGCGCGATCCGCTGCGCGGCCGCCTTTCGGGACGAGCTACACGGGATCGCGTTCCACATCCGGGCAGGACTGCACACCGGCGAAGTGGAGCAAACCGGCGGTGATGTCCGTGGCATTGCCGTGCACATCGCCGCGCGGGTGATGGCAACGGCCAATCCGGATGAGATCCTTGCTTCCAGGACCGTGCACGACTTGGTCGTGGGTTCCGACATTGCGCTGGGTGACCGTGGAACGCATGCCTTGAAGGGCGTTGAGGGCCGGTGGCAGCTCTTCGCGGTCGTGAACTGCTGACACCGCACCCCGGCCAATAGCAGGAGCGTGACCCACTGGGCTCACGAGCTCAGGTTCAGCCCTCCTGGTTCCCGGTCACCGTTGAGGATCGGAGGAATGGCGGGCCGCCACCTCTGGCCGGGTCCGCAGCGGGCGGGGTCACGATGGGCGGGAGGCATCACCTGGGGTGGCTTCGGCGGCGGTCTTGAGACTGTCGGCGAACTGGTTGAACGAGTCGGTCATGTCCGGGATCGTCCTGGTGATGAGGCCGGACAGCGGCCCACTCAGCAGTTCGGTCATTGAGAACTCGGTGCCGCCGGCAACCTCCTCCAGCCGGTAGGTCCGCTGGCCTTTGAACAGTCCCAGGGGCATGCCGTCGCCCCAGACCATCCTGACGGGTGGAGTCATCTCGGTGACCTTGAGCTTGAAGACGCGCTTGGGGTTCACGATGGAGACCAGCGAGATGGTGGCGCCCTCGGTGATCGGTCCCTCGATGCTGACGACAGCGCGGTTCCAGGCGCGGTAACTCGAGGCGTCGGTGAGCAGCGCCCATACGCGTTCGACGGGGGCATCGATGTGGCGGGAGACGTGGTAACGCTTGGCCATCACAGCGCTCGCATCCTGTTGTTGCGTGGGTTGTGCTCGACCTCGGCCATCCCGAGTGCTTCGAGCACCGGCGGCACGTAGTTGCCGAACCGACCACGTAGGCCCTTCTTGAGGCCGTACCAGCCGCCGACCGGGTTGTCGGCGGACCGGCCCCAGGCCTCGACGGTGTCCGGCTTCACCGGCTTCTGCTCGTCGGCGTTGCCCAACGGCATCCAGTCGCCTCGCTTGGCGAGCATGGCGTGGAGATCCTCGATGCAGCGCAGGTGGTAGCGGAGCTCCGTGGCGCCGACCTGCACGACGAGCGCGGGCGGCTCGGCGTCGGGATCCCGGTAGGCCTCGAACTCCGAGGTGCCCGGAGGGGTCTTCAGGATCCACGGGTCCTGCGGTGTTCCGGAGCCCTCCACGTCGTTGCCTGCCACAGCACGTCTCCTTCCCCTTCGAGGTCACGGTCCACCTGCTCGCCGGAGCTTACCCGGCCAAAAGTGACATCTCTTGTCATGAGTTCAGGAGCCTGGAGATACTGGCCTGGTGCGAGCAGGTCGGCTGATCACGCTGGTGCTCATCCTTCAACGGCATGGGCGGGTGAACGCCGCCGAGCTCGCGCGACGACTGGAGGTCAGTCAACGGACCGTGCTGCGGGACATCGAGGCGCTCTCCGGTGCGGGTGTGCCCGTCTACGCCACGCGTGGAGCGGGCGGCGGTTTCGAGCTGCTCGAGCGCCGTACCCCGGAGCTGGCCGGGGTCACCCAGTGGCGCCCGGAGGAGCGTCGGCCTGGGCGACCACGACGCGCAACGGTGCGCATCTCCCCCGAAGGCCGGCGGACGGCTGCGCTGCTCGGACGCCTCCAGCCCCTTCGCGTGGACCGTGACGTGCCACCGGACGGGCATGGGTGGCTCCAGGCGACGTTCCGCCTCCACTCCCTCGAAGGCGCGGCGGTTGAGGTGCTGTCGCTCGGGCCGCACGTCGAGGTCCTCCAACCCGACGGGCTCCGCGAGCACGTCGCGGAGCTGGTCCACCGCACCGCGCTGCTCTACCCCGGTCCTCCACGCCATCACCTGAGCCACCCACCGCACCCCAGGGGATCGCGGTGACGCGTGGCGTCGCTATCTCGGCGCTGTTGGCCTCCTGCTGCGAACGTCCAATCAGCGGCATGCGCGAACGTCCCGCCGGCCGCCCGAGGCATCTGGCCTGAAGGGTCCTGTCCGTGACGGTTCGCGGCCGGGCGGCCGCGGCCGCGGGTGCTGGCTTGGAAGGCGCTTGGGTGCTCTGGATTCGGCGGCCTCGACGCTCTCGGGCCTCGGGCCGCCCCGCTCAGGCGACCGGGGTCAGGCGGGCCTTGGCCCGGGTGGCCAGGTTCTCGGCCAGCCCGATCAGGCCGATCCCGAGCAGCAGGTGGATGACCTGGATTACCCAGTGGGCCGAGCCCGGGAGCAGCGCTCGCTGGGTGAAGCCGACGATGGGCACGACCAGGCCGTAGACGGCGGCCAGGGCGACCAGCCCTGCCGGCACCCCGGCACGGAGGGCGAGCGCGGCCAGGGTCCAGAGCCCGAGCACGAGCAGCATCCCCAGCAGCTCGTGCAGGTCGACCAGGGCGAGGGCGTTGC
>Ga0081538_10001264_pt1 | contig 26402 bp, 21 predicted proteins | sample TabmetS5T2R1_FD_71022 | JGI IMG/M metagenome (GOLD analysis project Ga0081538, IMG submission 71022) | Tabebuia heterophylla rhizosphere microbial communities from the University of Puerto Rico - S5T2R1 | ecosystem: Host-associated > Plants > Roots > Rhizosphere ... | reverse complement strand
CCGCGTCCCGGCGGTGAGGCGCTTGGCGCTTTTGCCTCGCTATCCGACGTCGAGGCGCCAGCCGCTGGCAGTCGGGCCCGGCGACACGCGACGAGACCGCCGACCGTTGCGCATCGCGGAAACCGCTCCGCCGAGCCGGCCGACCCCGCCTCCCTCAATGCCCGAAGTTCGTCCCGCCGCCGCCTACGCCGACACCAGCCGCACCCTCAGCACCGTGGCCTTGCCGACCGAGCCGCTGCGCGCGTCCTGCGGCCGGACCGTGAGCTTCGCCGTGACCTTGCGCCCCTGCCGGAGCGCGCGGGCGATGCGGTCGTTCACCTGGCCGGGCAGCTTGACCCGCGCGGCCCGGCGGCCCTCCACGCCCTTGAACGCGGCGCTCTTGGCGAACCCCTGCCGGCCGGCGATCGTGATCGCCGCCGTGTAGCTCACCGTCGCGGAACGGCTCGGCCGAAGGGTGAGCGCGATCCCGGAGCGGCGGAACCGCTGCCGGCTCGCTGCCGTCGCCTTCAAGCCGGGCGCCGGGCCGGCCTCGGCCACGTAGATGCCGCCGTCGGCGCCGACCGCGACGCCGCTCGCGCCGACGATCGCGCCGGGCGCCGTGTACGGCGACTGATCGCCGCCCGGGGCGACGGCCACCACGCCGCTCTTCGCGTCGGCGACGATGACGTCGCCCGAGGCGTCGAGCGCGAGCCCTTGCGGCGACTTCAGCGCGCCGCCGCTCGAGAGCGTCGAGCTCGCACCGGTGGCCGGGTCGAGCTCCACGACCGAGCCGCCCACGGCCACGACGAGCGGTCCGCCCGGCGTCGTCGCGATCCCGCCCAGGGCCCGGCACCCGAAGCGCTTGACCAGGCTCTGGTCGCCGGTCACGGTGTCGACGGCGATCACGTAGGCGCCGCCGCCCTCGGCCGACGCGCAGGTCGTCGACGCCGTCGTGTACAGCGTGCGCCCCGACACGGCGCCGAACGCCGGGTCCACGCCGAGTTGGTCGTAGAGGCCGCCGGAGGAGAGCACCTGCTGGGCTCCGGTCACGGTGTCGACGGCCAGCACCCGGTCACCGTCGAGCGAGTAGAGCGTCGTGCCCGAGGCGACGACCGCCGCGGGATCGCTCGTCGGCGCGCTCGCGGCGAACGGCGTGATCGCGAAGGCCGGCGCGGCGAGCGAGTAGATGCCCGCGCCGCGCGGGCTCGGGCCCACCGGGCCCTGGTTGGCGACGTACAACGTCCCTGACGGCCCGAAGGCCAGGCCGCCGAGATGCGTGAACGGCGCCCCGCCGGCCAGCGTCTTGGCCGCGCCGGTGGTCGGGTCGACCCGGACCACCTGGGGGTTGCCGGCCGCCGATGCGGCGGCCGGGAGGAGCGCGGCGGCGGCGAAGACCGCCGCCGCCGCGCCGAAGCGCTTGATCGACATGACGCGCCTCAAGCCCCGACCGGCGCCGCGACGGCGGACTCGACCTGCTCGCCGCGGCCGGGCGCCATCGTGAGCTTCGCGACGACGAAGGCAGCGGCCATGACGCCGGCCATGACCCACGCGATCGTCTGCGTGGAGTCGGCGACCTTGACCGGGCCCGCCTCGGCGCCGACGAACAGCGAGCCCATGACGGCCAGGCCGAGGCTGGCGCCGAGGTTGCGCACGGTCTGGGTGATGCCGGTCACCTCGCCGTAGCCGGCCCCGGGGGCGCGGTTGAGCGCGTCGGTGCTGACCGGGCCGAGCACGAGCCCGAGACCGGCTCCGGCGACCGCGATCGCCAGCCACTGGTCGCTGAAGCTGAGCCCGGTGAGCTTCGTGCCCCACACGTAGAACCCGATCGCGGACACGAGCGAGCCGATCACGACGGCCGGCTTGGCGCCGCGTGAGTCGGTGATCCGCCCGCCGAGCTGCGCGGCGGAGGCGAAGCCGCCGAAGAACACGAGCAGGAACATGCCGGCCTGCGTCGCCGTCTCGCCGAGCGAGGCCTGTGCGTAGACGCTGGCGAAGAAGAAGAACGGCACGAAGACCGCGGACATCAGCAGCAGCACGGCGTTGTCGGCGGCGAACGCGCGCTGGGAGAAGAGGCGCACGCGGATCAGCGGATCGGTCCGGCGCAGCTCGTAGGCGACGAAGGCGACCAGCAGCAGCGCGCCGACGGCGATCGAGCCGATCGTCGCGACGCTCGTCCAACCCCACGTCCCGGCCTGCTGGAGCCCGAGCACGATGAGGCCCATGGCGGCGGTGATGAGCACCGCGCCGCGGTAGTCGATCCGCGCCGGCCGGCGGTCGTCCTCCGGCTTGGCGATGGCGGTCAGGACCAGCGCGGCAATCGCGACCGGGACGTTGATCCAGAAGATCGCGCGCCAGGTCCACTCCGTCAGGTAGCCACCGGCCAGCGGGCCGACGGCGGTCAGCGCGCCGGTGATGCCGAAGAACGCGGCGAGCGCGCGACCGCGCTCGCTGACCGGGAAGGCGCGGACGACGATGGCCAGGGCGGCGGGGAAGAGCAGCGCGGCGAACGCGCCCTGGACGACGCGGAAGCCGATGATCCACGCCTCCCCCAGGCCGCCGGTCGGAGTGGCGCCGCACAGCGCCGAGGCGAGGGCGAACCCGGTCACGCCGACGACGAGCACACGGCGATGACCGAGCGTGTCGGCGAGCTTGCCGCCGAGCATGAAGAGCGCGGCGAGCGAGAGCAGGTAGCCGTTGACGATCCACTGCGTGGCCGTCGAGGTGAGCGAGAGGTCCTTCTGCAGATCGGGGATGGCGAGCGCGACGATCGTCTGGTCGATGAACATCATCGCCACCGCGAAGATCATCGCGACGAGGACGAGCCGGCGGCCCGGCCCGGTGGAGGTGGTCATGGGGTTCCTCCTGGGGAGTCGAAGGTTCACGGCGCCAGCCTCCCGGCCCGCGTCTGCGCGAGCATCAGTAGGGCACTACTGCACTCGCAGCGGCCGGCTACGTAGCCCGCACCGGGAGCCGGTGGTTTGCAGTCGCTGACCCGGCGTAAGTAGAGTTGGCTCGTGAGCCACCGGGCGTCAACGGCGCCGGCGCCGGTGAGCGGCATCTGGCCCCTCGTCGGTCGCGAGGCGGAGCTCGAGCGGATCGCGCTCGCCCGCGTCGACGTCGACTGCCGCGGGGTGGTCGTGAGCGCAGGCGCGGGCGTCGGCAAGTCGCGCCTGGCGCGCGAGGCCCACGCGGCGGCCGAGCGCGACGGCGCGCTCGTCGACTGGGTGCAGGCGACGAGCAGCGCAGCGGCGGTCCCGCTCGGCGCGTTCGCGGGCCTGATCCCCGACGACGCGCGCTCCGAGAACGCGCTCGACCTCATGCGCCACAGCACCGACGCCCTGCTCACGCGTGCGAGCGGACGCAAGATCGTCCTCGGTGTCGACGATGCCCAGCTCCTCGATCCGGTGTCGGCGGCGCTCGTGCTGCACCTCACCACCACGGCCAGCGCCTTCGTGATCGCCACCGTGCGCTCCGGCGAGCCGTGCCCGGACGCCATCGTCTCCCTGTGGAAGGACGCCGGCGCCCGGCGGATCGAGCTGCGCCGCCTCAGCGACGAGGCGGTGACCACGCTCGTCGAGACGGGTCTGGGCGGCCCGGTCGAGCAGGCGGCGCTGCGCTGGCTGGTGCAGAGCAGCCAGGGCAACGCGCTCTACGTCCGCGAGCTCGTGCAGGCCGCCGTCGAGAGCGGGACGCTGGCGCAGTCGCGCGGGCTCTGGCGGCTGACCGGCCCGCCGGAGGTGAGCGCGTCGCTGATCGACCTCGTCTCGCGGCGCATGGCGGGCCTCGACGAGGAGCTGCGGGCGCCGCTCGAGCTGCTCGCGATCGGCGAGCCGCTGCGGCTGGACGAGCTCACCGCGCTCGCCGACTTCAGCGCGCTGGTGGAGGCGGAGTCGCTCGGGCTCGTGGTCGTCGACCCCGCCGGCATGGAGGTGCGGCTCGGCCATCCCCTGTACGGCGAGGTGCTGTGCCGCGAGCTGCCGGTGCTGCGCGCGCGCCAGCAGCGCCTGCGGGTGGCGGAGACGCTCCAGCAGCGCGACCCGCTCACGCCCGCCGTCGCGCTCCGCGTGGCCCGCCTGCTGCTCGACGCCGGCGCGGAGATCCCCTCCGGCCTCCTCGTCGACGCCGCCCGCGCGGCGAACCTGGCCGGCGACCCCGGCCTCGGCGCCCAGCTCGCGGCGTCGGCGCTGGGCGACGGCGCCGGGCTGCCCGCTGCGCTCGTCCTCGCCCGTGCCCACGCCGTGCGCAACCGGTTCGAGGACGCCGAGGCGGTGCTCGCCGCGGCCGCCGCCGACGTGCAGGCCGACGACCGTGGCATCGACTACCTCGAGCAGCGCGCGCACGTCCTCTTCTGGGGCCTCAACCGCCACGCCGAGACCGAGACGCTGCTCGATGGGGCGCGCGACTGGTCGCCGGACCCCGGCTGGCAGCGCCGGCTCCAGCCGTTGCGCGTGGCCTACGCCGCGATCCTCGAGGGGTTCGACGATTCGGTCGGGGCGCTGGCCGAGCTGGTGGCCGATCGCGACCTCGACGCCGCCACACGGCGGATGGCCGAGCGCCGGCTCGCGCTCTCGCTGTTCTTCTCGGGGCGCATGCGCGAGGCGCGCTCGCTTGCGCGCGAGGTGCTGCCGTCGATCCCGCTCACCGGCTACAGCGACGCGCTCGCGCTCGGGCTCTGGCGACTGCTCGGCTTCGAGAGCGGGGACGGCCTGGCCGAGCTCGAGGCGTCGATGACGAAGACGCTCCAGGAGGCGGTGCGCGCGAACGATCACGAGGCGGCCGGGCATGCGGCGTTCAGCCTCGGCTACACGCGCTTCCTCGCCGGCCGCTATCGCGACGCGGCGCGCTGGTACGAGGAGGCGGAGCTGCACTTCGAGGCGCAGGACACCTTCGGCACGCTGATCCACGTGCGCGCGCTGCGCGTGGGCGTCGACTACTTCACCGGCGACCTCGACGGAATGGCCGCCTCGCTCGAGCGCCTGTCCGCGACGCTCGACGGCCGTGAGCCGCTGTCGAGCCAGGTGGCGTACGTCGCGCGCGCCGAGGGCTGGGCGGCGCGCGCCCGCAGCGGGGCGGCCGGGGTCGAGCGCTTCCTGCGCGGCGCCGCCGACCTGTCGCACATGCCCGGCCTCGCCGCCCAGCTCGTCTACGAGGCGCTGCGCGCCGGCGCGCCCCCGGCCGGCGCCGCGGACGAGCTCGCGCGCCTGGCGGAGCGCTGCGACGGGCGCTTCACGGATGCCTACGCGGCGCACGCGGCCGCGCTGGCGGCGCGCGACGGCGACGCGCTGCTGGCCGTCGCCGCCGAGCTGGCCGACATCGGCGCGCTCGTCTACGCCACCGAGGCCGCGACCGCGGCCGCCCGGCGCTTCGTCGAGACCGGGCGCGACGACTCGGCCCGCCGCGCAGCCGCCCGCGCGCGCGAGCTGCACGTTCCCGGCCAGGGCGCCGAGCCGCCGGTTGTCGACGGCCTCGACGGCGCGGCGGTCGAGCTCACCCGCCGCGAGGAGCAGCTCGTCGAGCTGGCCCGCCGCAACCTCTCCAACGCCGAGATCGCCGAGCGGCTCGTGCTCTCGGTGCGCACCGTCGAGACCCACCTGTACCGGGCGATGCGCAAGCTCGGCGTCAGCGACCGCCGCGAGCTCTGACTCCCGGACCTCCCGGCCGCTCCGCGGCGTATGGAGAGCATGGTCCGCTCCGTGCTTGTCTGCCTCCTGACCTCCGCGCTCGTGACGGGATGCGGCGGGCAGGAGAGGGCCGCCGTCACCGAGCCGGCCTCCGTGTCCGCGCGTCCGGCGGGCACGATCGTGTTCGCGTCCGACGGCAACCGGCTGACGGCGATCGACGTCGCGACCGGGCGCCGCTCCTCGCGCCGGATCCGGGCGGTCCCGGCCTGTGGCGCGCTGCTGCTTGTCACCGGCGGCCACATCGTGTTCACGGGCGTGGTCAAGGGCCTGACGACGGCGTTCGCGGTGCCGCTCTCGCTCGATCGGCCGCCGAAGCGCCTTGGCGCGGGACACCTGTTCGTACCGTCGGCGACCGACGGCCGCGTCTGGATCGCCGGCACCGACTGCGACCGCCCGGCGATGGTCGGCGTGCGCGAGGTGGCAGTCGACGGCCGGGTGACGGCCGAGAGCGACCGCCGCGTGCCGGGCACGTGGGTGGACGGCGCGGTCCCCGGCGGTCTGATCGTGCACCGTGATCGCACGGCCTCCGTGTGGGACCCGCGCACGGGCGCCGAGCGCCGCCTCGGCCTCGACGCCGCCTTGGGCACCCACGGAAGCCTCGTGGCCGGCTGCGCCGAGGACTGCAACCAGGTCGCGATCGTCGACACCGCCGGCGGGCGCAGGGTGACGCCGCGCGCGAGCGGGCGCCACCACCTCGACCCGGGCGGCGCGTTCTCGCCGGACGGGTCGCTGCTGGCCACCGGCGCGGTCGCCGACCGCCGCTGGAGCGTGGCGCTCGTCGACGTCGGCAGCGGCGCGCCCACGATCGTCCCAGGTTCCGACACCGGCAGGAACTACCCGGAGCTCGGCTGGGCGTCGAGCGGCTGGCTGTTCTTCCGCGACGGCCGCCGCATCAAGGCCTACCGCCCAGGCCTGCCGCGAGCCGCGACGCTGCCGTTCCGGCTGCCCCGTTCGGCCGCCGCCTTCACGGCTGCTTGAGCTCCGCCGCGGCGAGGGCGGCCAGCTCGGTCCGGTTGGCGACGTCGAGCTTGGCGTAGACGTGCGCGAGGTGGGTCTTGACCGTGCTGCGGCTCATGAAGAGGCGAGCGCCGATCTGCGGGTTGGTCAGGCCGTCGACGGCGAGCCGGACGACCTCGAGCTCGGCCGGCGTGAGGCTGTCCCAGCCGCTGTCGGGCCGGTCGCGCCGGCCGCGGGCGCGGCTCGCGTAGGCCACCGCGTCCTCGAGCGACAGCGCCGCACCCGCCTCCCAGTCCGGGTCGTCGCGCAGGTCGCCGGGGTCGCGGGCGGGAAGGGACAAGGCCTGGCGGGCGGCAGCCGCGGCGGCCAGCAGCCGCACGCGCTGCTCGGCGCCGCCGGCGCCGAGCTCCGCCAGCAGTTCGAGGCTGTCGACGACATGGATCCGCAGGCCGCGGGCGGCGCGGAGGGCGAGCGCCTCGTGGGCGAGTTCGAGCGCGGCGTCCGGGTCCGGCTGCTGGCGCGCCTGCTCGTGCAGGCCGTCGGCGAGCACGGCGGGCATGTCGCGCGCACGCGCGTGCGCGACCGCGCGCGCGGCGGCGTCCGCGGCCTCGTCCGCCCGGCCCGCCTCGCGGAGCGCGGCGGCCAGGGCCGGCAGCGCGCGGACGGCGAGGTACGTGGGCTGCCCGCCGTCGGTCGAGCCCGCCTCGGCCCTCAGCCGGCGCACCGCCTCGCCGGGCTCGCCTGCCCACAGGTGCAGCAGGCCGAGCGCGCGGTTGACCTCGGGCAGGAACGGCGCCGCCTCCAGCAGCGGCACGACCGGGGCGAGCGCCTCGAGGCCGCCGTCGACGTCGCCGGCGGTAGCGAGCGAGAGCGCGAGGGCGCTGCGCCCCATCCCGATCCGCAGGTGGTCGGCCAGCGGCGCCGCGGTCGCCACCGAGCGCTCGCCGATGTCGCGCGCGGCGTCGAGGTCGCCGGTCAGCCGGGCGCTGCCCGCCAGGAAGGCCAGCGCCGTCGAGGCGACGCCGCGCTCGCCGAGCGCCGTCAGCCGCTCGGCGGCGCTGCCGAGCAGCTCGCACGCCTGCTCGTGCTCATCGCGCAGGTGCAGGACCATGCCGCGCAGGGCGGGCCCGGTCTCGGCCATGAACCGCTCGCCGGCCCGCGCCGCGATCGCCTCCGACTCCAGTGCGGTGCGCACGCAGCCGTCGAGGTCGGTGTAGAGCTTGGCCACGGCCGCGAGCTGCACGCACAGGGCCAGGAGCCGCTCGTCGCCGTGCTCGGCGGCCAGCTCGGCCGCGCGCTCGGCCGCATCCAGCTCGACGTCGAGCGGCCCCGCCGTGTCGGCCACGAGCGCGACGCCGGCCAGCAGGCGCGCCTGCAGCGCCGATCGCTCGTCGGGCGTGCGGTCGATCGCCCGGCGCAGGACGTCCATCCCCTCGCGCCCCTGCCGGCTCATCTGCCAGAGCCACGGCAGCTCGGCCGCGAGCTGCCGGGCCCGTGCCGGATCCTCCGCCCCGAGCCCGTACTCGAGCGCGGCGCGCAGGTTGTCGTGCTCGCGCGCCAGCGCGATCCGCCAGCGGTCGCGGTCGCGCTCCAGCTCGGGCGCGAGCGCACGCACGCGCGCGAGCATGTGGTCGAGGTGGCGATCGGCGACGGCGCTGCGCTCGCCCGCGGCGCGCAGCCGGTCGGCGGCGTACTCGCGGATCGTCTCGGGCAGCCGGTAGCGGGCCTCGCCCCCAACCTGGCGGGCGACGACGAGCGACTTGTCGACCAGCCGCCCCAGCGCGCCGAGCACGGCGCCGGGCTCGATCTCGCCGAAGGCGCAGACCGCGCGCGCGGCGTCGACGTCGAAGCCGCCGGCGAAGACGGCCAGGCGGCGGAGCACGGCGCGGTCGCCCTCGTCGAGCAGGTCGTGGCTCCACGCCATCGAGGCCAGCAGGCTCGAGTGGCGCGGCACGGCGTCGCGCGGACTGCGGACGAGCAGCGCGAAGCGATCGTCGAGGCCGGCCTCGATCTGCCGCGGCGTGAGCGTCTGCGCCCAGGCCGCCGCCAGCTCGAGCGCGAGCGGCGAGCCGTCGAGCCGGCTGCACATCGACGCGATCGCGTGCTCATCGACCACGAGGTCCGCGCCGCGGCGCGCCGCGCGCTCCACGAACAGCGCCCGCGCCTCGCGCGGGTCCAGCGGCGGTACCCGCCACACCGTCTCGCCGGCCACGGCGAGCGGCTCGCGGCTCGTGCACACGATCGTCACCCCGGGGCAGTCGCGGCAGAGGGAGCCGGCCACCTCGGCGGCGGCCGTGAGGACGTGCTCGCAGTTGTCGAGGCAGAGCAGCATCCGGCGAGCGGCGAGCTGGGCGCGCAACGAGTCGAGCGCCCCTCGGGACGGGTCGATCAGCACGCCGGCCGCCGCCGCCACGGCCGCCGCAACCTCGGCGGCGTCGGCGACGTCCGCGAGCTCGACCCAGCACACGTCCTCGGGACGGCGGCCGGCCAGCTCGGCGGCGAGCCGTGTCTTGCCGCTCCCGCCCGGGCCGGCGAGCGTCAGCAGGCGCGTGGCGGCGAGGCGCTCATGCAGCTCCGCGAGCTCGGTCTCGCGGCCGATGAACGTCGTGAGCGGAGTCGGGAGGGTGCTCGAGGAGGCAGGGATCGGCCACCGCAGGCTACAAGCATGGCCAGGTGGCCGATGTTCTCCGCGGGCCCGGCCGCAAGGGTTCCTCCCATGCAGTCGATCCCCCTTCAGGAGGACACCACCATGGGCAAGCTCATCGCCGACATGTCGATGTCGCTGGACGGCAAGGTCGCGACGCCGGACGACGACATCAGCCGCCTCGCGCGGTGGTTCTTCGACGGCGACACCGAAGTGGCTCCGGGCGCCCCGTTCCGCGTCTCGGAGGCCAGCGCCGAGCTGATGCGCGAGGCGCTCAGCAGCGTCGGCGCGATCATCGGCGGCCGCCGCTACTTCGACCTCGCGGACGGCTGGGGCGGCCGGCACCCGATGGGCGTGCCGGTCTACATCCTCACCCACGAGCCGCCGGCCGACTGGCCCGCCGACAGCACCATCCACTTCGTCACCGACGGGCTCGAGAGCGCGGTCGCGCAGGCGCGCGACGCGGCCGGCGACAAGCACATCGGGATCGCCACGCCGGGGACTGTGCGCCAGTGCCTCGACGCCGGGCTCCTCGACGAGCTGCAGGTCAACGTCGTCCCGGTCGTGCTCGGCAAGGGCGTGCCGTTCTTCGACGGCATCGCCGAGGCGGTCGAGCTCGAAGGCCCCGAGGTCATCGAGGGCATCGGCGTCACCCACCTGCGCTACCGGGTCAAGCGCGACGCGCCGGGCAACGAGGGCGCAGATGCGGCCGTCAGCGACGTCGCGCAGCGCGGACGCCGCTGAGCCAGCGCCTCGGCGGGCGCTAGAATCTTAGTCGTACTGACTGAGATTTTCGACTGAGGACGTAGAAGAAGTGCCTGCCGAACCCTTCACCGCCGGGCCCCGGCCCTGCTCCGCATGTGGGCAGCGGCCGGCGTCCGTGCGACTGCAGTACGCCAGCGCCGCCGGGCGCGGCGAGCTCGCCGTGTGCGAGCCGTGCGCGCTCCGGCTGGCGCAGACCCAGGGCGCCGTCCAGGCCGCCCCGGAGGCCCCTGCCAGCGACACCCCCGCGCTCGACGAGTTCGGTCACGATCTCACCGCCGATGCGGCGGCCGGCCGGATCGACCCGGTCGTCGGCCGCGCGACGGAGATCGAGCAGACCGTGGAGACGCTCGCCCGCCGGCGCAAGAACAACGTCGTGCTGATCGGCGAGGCCGGCGTCGGCAAGACGGCGATCGCCGAGGGGCTCGCCCTGCGCATCGCCGAGGGCGACGTCGACGAGAGCCTTGCGGGCTGCCGCGTTGTGGCGCTCGATCTCGCCGGCATGGTCGCCGGCAGCCAGTTCCGCGGCCAGTTCGAGCAGCGCCTGAAGACGGCGCTCAAGGAGGTCGTGGACTCCGAGGGCAAGATCGTGCTGTTCCTCGACGAGCTGCACACCATCCTCGGCACCGGCAACGCCGAGGGCGCGATGGACGCGGCCAACATGCTCAAGCCGATGCTGGCGCGCGGCGAGCTGCGCGTGATCGGCGCCACCACCCTGGCCGAGTACCGCAAGATCGAGCGCGACTCGGCGCTGGCGCGCCGCTTCTCGCCGGTCATGGTCGGTGAGCCGTCGGTCGACGAGACCGTCGAGATCCTGCGCGGCCTGCGCGAGCGCTACGAGTTCCACCACGACACGCGGATCTCCGACGAGGCGCTGGTCGCCGCGGCGCGGCTGTCCGACCGCTACATCAGCGAGTACCAGCTGCCCGACAAGGCGATCGACCTGATCGACCAGGCGGCCGCCAAGGTGCGCCTGCGCGCCGGCGACACGGAGGCCGACCGGCTGCGGCGCGAGCTGCAGCGGCTGGCCGACGAGAAGGCCGCCGCGGTGCGCGACGAGGCCTACGAGGACGCCGCGCAGATCAAGCAGCGCATCGAGGAGAACGAGCAGCGGCTCGAGGCGCTCGGCGAGCCGGTCGCGACCGGCGCGCGGGTCGTCAGCGAGCCCGACGTCGCCGCGGTCATCGCCGCGCGGACCGGCATCCCGGTCGGCGAGCTCGTGGCCGGCGAGCTGGAGCGCCTGCACACGCTGGAGGACGACCTCCACCAGCGCGTCGTGGGCCAGGACGCCGCCATCGGCATCGTCTCCGACACCGTCCGGCGCGCACGCGTCGGCCTGGCGGGCGGCGACCAGCCGCTGGGGACGTTCCTGTTCCTCGGCCCGACCGGCGTCGGCAAGACCGAGCTGGTCAAGGCGCTGTCCGAGCGGCTCTTCGGCACCGAGAAGTCGCTGGTGCGGATCGACATGTCCGAGTACCGCGCGCCGCACACGGTGGCGCGGCTGATCGGCTCGCCGCCCGGCTACGTCGGCTACGGCGACGGCGGCCAGCTCACCGAGCCGGTGCGCCGGCGCCCGTACTCCGTGGTGCTGCTCGACGAGATCGAGAAGGCCCACCCCGAGGTCTGGAACGTGCTCCTGCAGGTCATGGACGACGGCCGGCTGACCGACGGCGAGGGCCGCACCGTGGACTTCACCAACACGGTGCTGGTCATGACGTCGAACCTCGGCGCCGGCACCGCGCGGCGCGGGATCGGCTTCACCGCCGGCGCGCCGGCGGCCGGCGAGGACCGCATGCGGGACGCGGCCAAGGAGGCGTTCCTGCCGGAGTTCCTCAACCGGATCGACGAGATCGTGACGTTCCACGCGCTCACCCCCGAGCACGTGGAGCGGATCGCCGAGGGCATGGTCGCCCAGGTGGCGGAGCGCCTGCGCACGGAGCGCGGGGTCGAGCTCACGGTCGACGCCGAGCTGGTGGCGCGGCTGGCGCGCGAGGGCTTCGACGACGAGTTCGGAGCCCGGCCGCTGCAGCGCCACATCCGGCGCACGCTCGAGCGCGAGCTCACCGCCGCGATCGTCCGCGGCGACCTGCCCGACGGTGCGCAGGTCCGCGCGACGGCCGGCGACGACGGCATCGAGCTCGAGGTGGTCCAGGCGGCGGCGCAGCCCGTCGCCGCCTGACCGGCGGCACACGGGCCGGGAGCGGCGTCAGTCGACCACCGAGTCGACGATGATCTGCTCCCGGCCCAGGAAGAAGATGCCCGGGTCGGTCTCGAAGCCGTCGCTCGGGTTGTCGCGCAACGTCGAGGAGCGGATCTCCAGGACGCCGCTGCGGTCGTTGCTGACGAAGAAGATCGCGCCGCCGCCCTCGCGGGCGTGGTTGCGGACCAGCCTGGTGCCGGCGAGCCTGACCCGGAAGTCGTTGCCGTCCGCGTAGACGGCCCCGCCCGAGCCGCCGCCCGGAGTGCCGTCGCGCGCGGGGTTCGCGCCGCGGCCGATGGCGCGGTTGCGCTTGAAGAGGCTGTTGTAGATCGACCACGAGACGCCGATGCTGCTGAGCGCGGCGCCGTTGCTGCAGACCCCCTTCGCGAAGGTGCTCCGAACCACGGTCACCGGCTTGTCGCGGTGCTGCGACAGCGCCCGCACGGCACCGCCGCCGACGTCCGGTCCCGTCGGGTCGCAGCGGTTGCCGACGAACGTCGAGCGGACGATCTTCAGCCGTCCGCCGCGCGCGAAGATCGCGCCCCCGCCGCCGCCGTCGACCGTCTCCCCTGTGGCGTCGCCCGCGGCGAACGTCAGGTTCTGGACGACCAGGCGAGGCGTGGCCTGGTCGTCGCAGTGCGACGTGGTCCAGATCTGCCGCTCGTCGCACGTGTTCTGGTAGAGGATGCGGCGCTTCCCGCCGCCGCTGAGGGTCACGAGACCGCGACCGTCGAGCACCACGCGGCGGCTCGTGTTGACCACCTTGGCCGTCCGCTCGAGCTCGATCCGGACCGGGTCGGGCCCGCAGCGGAAGCGGATGACGCCGCCCCTCGCCACGGCCCGCACCACCGCGCGCGATGTGCAGCTGCGCGGCGTGCCGGTGCCGACCCAGCGATCGGGACGCGAGGTGTCGACCGCTCGCGCCTCCCGCGGCACCTCGACCGCCGCCGCAGCCGGCGGCGCCGCAGCGGCCAGGCACAGGGTCGTCACGACGAGCCGCAGACGCATGCTTCGCAGCGGGCTACGCGTCGTCGTACGGCGCGTAGCGGTGGTGCAGCATGAGCTGATTGCCGTCGGGGTCGGCGAAGATCGCCATGTGGCAGACGCCGGTGTCGAGGGTGTCGCCGAAGAAGGTCACGCCCTTGGCCTCGAGCTCCGCCCGCGCCGCGTGGACGTCCTCCACGCGCAGCGGCAGCGGATTGCCGGTCTGGGCCACGAACGGCATCCCGACCCGCTCGGGCTCCCAGACGGCGAAGCAGGTGCCGCCCGCCCACTGCTCGTATTCCGCGTGCTCATCGGGGCGCATGCCGAGGACGTCGCGATAGAAGCTGCGGGCGCGGTCGGGGTCCTGCGACGGGATGCCCATGAAGTCCAGCTCTTGGATGACGGCCATGCCCGGCAGTCTGTCAATCAGGCCTCGCGCTCGTTATAATGCACCGATCGGTGCACTATTCGCCGGCCCTCGATCGCACGTTCTTCGCCCTCTCGGACCCGACCCGCCGGGGCATCCTCGAGCGCCTCGGGCGCGGACCGGCGACGATCGGCGAGCTGGCCCAGCCGTTCGGGCTCACGCTCAACGGGGTCAAGAAGCACGTCGGGATCCTCGAGGAGGTCGAGCTCGTGGTCACGGCGAAGGTCGGGCGCGCCCGCGAGTGTCAGCTCGGTCCCGCCCAGCTCGACGCTGCGACGGAGTGGATCGACGACTACCGGCGCACCTGGCAGCGCCGGTTGGACCGGTTCGGCGAGTACGTCGAGACGATGGACGCCGGACCATGAGCCGGGACGTGCGATTCGCGCGCGTGATCGACGCCCGGCCCGACGTGGTGTTCGACACGTTCACCGGGCAGGACGGCCAGGAGGCCTTCTACAGCGAGCCCGGCTGGACCGTCCGGTCCGAGTGCGATCTGCGCGTCGGCGGGCACTGGACCGTGACGTTCGGGCCCTCACCCGCCGAGCTCTACCGCCACGAGCAGGTCTTCCGCGTGATCGATCGGCCCAGGCGTCTCGTGGTCGACACGACCGAGAGCCGGCCGGACGGATCGGTCGTCGAGTTCGAGATCGAGTTCCTCTTCGAGGCGCGCGACGGCAAGACGCTGATGACGATGATCCAGCGCGGCCTCCCCACCGCGGAGCTGCGCGACGAGCATCAGGCCGGCATGCCGGGCGGATTCGAACGCCTCGCGCAGGCGATCGACGCGTCCCGATCGCGGGCCACTTAGGAAGGAGAAGCAGATGGGAAAGATCGCCCTGAGCGAGAACACGTCGCTCGACGGGGTCATGCAGTCGCCGGGCCACACGGACGTTCCCTTCAAGTACAGGGGCTGGGCCGTGGACTTCGACGGCGGCGGCGACGGGGCCCGATTCGCGCTCGACTCGGCCCAGAGCTGCGAGGCCCTCCTGCTCGGCCGGATCACCTACGAGGCCATGCAGGCCTTCTGGCCCACCGCGGAAGGGGAGCTCGCCGACAGGATCAACGAGCTGCCGAAGTACGTCGTCTCGTCGACGCTCGCGGAGCCGGGTTGGAACGCGACCGTCCTCGGCGACGACTGGCCGGAGGAAGTGGCCAGGCTGCGCCAGGAGCTGGGCGGCGACATCCTCGTCTACGGCAGCCGCCGCCTCTCGCATGCCCTGATCGAGCTGGGGCTGGTGGACGAGCTGCGCCTCCTGGTCTACCCGGTCGTGCTCGGTGCCGGAGATCGCCTGTTCGGGGAGACGGAGGACAAGATCCCGCTGCGCCTGGTCGAATCGCGTCCGTTCGAGGGAGGCGTGGTGAGCATGATCTACGCACCTGCGAGCACGGCGAACGGAGCGTGAGGCGGCGGTCGCGGCGGTGGCCAACGAGCTCGAGCTGTACGCGCGGAACCCCTGCCGGGCTACGGGCTCGACGTCGAGATCGAGGGAATCGGTCGGGCCGGAGGAGGCCCCGGTCCCCTACGCGCTGGGCGGCCTGAGCGATCGCGATCAGTCCGCGAAGATCGCCGAGGCTTGTCCGGAGTCTTCCCGGCCTTCAGGGGCGCCCCGCCGTCAGGAATCTCTCACGGCGCGCCCGTACCGTCGCCTCATGGCAACTCCTCCCCAGCTCCTCCTCGCCACCGGGTCCGGGTGGTCCGGTCGCGCGATCGCGTCGCGCGGCCGGGTGGCCGTGAAGGCCTTCAGTCGACGCCATCCCGGCTGGCCCGCTCGCGCGGCCGCCGCGTGGAGCGCGGGTTATGGACTGCTCGGCCTCTCGTGGGCGCTCGGCGCCGGCGGCTTCCCGTTCGGTGTCGGGGACCCGGAGGGCCGCGACATGACCTCGCTGCTCGTCGGCGTCCGGCCGGAGGCCACCGGTACGGTGATCGCCGGGCTCGGCGCCGCCGGGGTGGCCGTGAGCCTCCTCACCCTGCGCCCGCTTCCCCGGGGCGCGGCGCGCTCTGCCCTCCTGGCCTTCTCATGGCTCGTCGCCGTCGTGCTGATCTTCCTCGTTCCGGACGTGCGACTGATGCGCGACTTCGCGTACGCGTTCGTCCTCAACTTCGACAAGCTGGACTGGCCGGCGATCAACCAGATGGTCTGCGCCGCAGGCGGCGTACTGTGGGCGCTCACCGCGCTGGCGCTGCACCGCCCCGCGGCGACTCGTGCGGATCGCGATGCGGCCTGGAGACGCTGGGGGGCGAGGGCGACAGTGGCCGCGGTGCTGCTGCCCGTGCCCTACGAGATCATCCGCTGGGCGTGGGCGTTCGGAATCCCCCTCGGGGTGTCCGAGGGCGCCGCGACGATCGAGGACGCCGGCGCCCAGGCGAGGCTCGGCATGTTCGTGCTCGGACTGCTCCCGTTCGTGGGCGGCGTGCTCACGCACGGGCTGGCACGCCCGTGGGGTGAGATCTATCCCCGCTGGGTCCCGGGCAAGGCGGGCCGGCCGATTCACCCCCTGGTGGCGATCGTCCCCGCGACGACAGCCGCCATCATGATCATCACGGCGGGGCTGATCATCTATCGCGAGGCCATCAACGTCCAGCTCGGCCGCGTCCCCGAGGCCCAGCCGGACGTGACGGGCTGGGGCGCGTGGCTGCCGGCCTGGTTCTGGCTCCCGTGGGGCGTCGCCCTGGCGGTCGCGACCTACGCGTACCACCGCCGCCGTGCCGCGCTTCGTGACGAGGCTTGCGACGGCAAGGAACGAGCGGCGCCGGAGTCGGGCTGACGGGCGCCGGGCTGATCGTCCGAGCCCGGCGCCCCACCCCGTCAGCAGGGCCTGGCCCGAACCACCATGTCGTTCCAGCCGGGCGGCATGTGGTGGTCCGAGGTGACCCCCACGCGCATCGTGTAGCCCTTGGGATGCCACATCGTCGCCACGGCTCCGCCGCTCTGGTTGTTGATCCACGACGACGTGTCGAGCGCCCAGTCCTCCCAGTGCTTCTCCTTGGCGTTCCACCACTGGTAGTTGCTCAGGTGGTAGACCCGGCACGCGGACATCCCGAGCGAGGCGCCGCCCCACCACGCGTGCTGATAGACGCAGAAGTACTGGTAATTGCAGACGCCGCGTGCCTGGCTGGTCGTCGCCGTGCCGCGCTTGCCGGGCAGCGTCATCACCAGGCCCTTATCGAGCTGGATCGTGTTCGTGCTCAGGCGGACACTGCCCTCGTTGGCGGCGAGCGTGGCCCGCACCAGGCTCTCGTGACTGCCATCGGTCGGCGCCGGGGCCGCGGGCGCAGGGCCGGCGCCCACGAGCATCAGCGCACCGAGCGCGACGGCGATCGCCGCAGCGCGGCGTGAAGTCCGACTCATACAAAGCTCCTTGGGTCCGTGATCGGGGATCTCCGCGACAGCGTCTCGCGACCGTCGCGAGAATCCATCCCAGGAACTTGGGGTATGCCGCGACCGACTACCGGTCTCCCCGAGGCCTCACACCTCGCGGACGACGGCCATCCATCGTGCCGCCTGCCCGGCATGGACGTCGGGTCGACCTGCGCGTTCAGCCGGCGAGCGCCGGCAGGAAGCCGTGATCACGCCCGACGACGAGCATCTCCTCGAGCAGACGTGGATCGGTCCGCGGCTACTGTTGGCCGATGGCCGAGATGGCGTCATCGCCCGAGCGCGTACCGGAGGGTGAGGCCGCCCTCGCTCGGGGAGCTTGGGACGAGGCACGGAAGATCTTCGAGCGTGAGCTCGAGGCGCAGGAGACGGTCGAGGCGCTCGAAGGCCTGAGCTGGGCCGCGTGGTGGGTCGAGGACGTACCGGCCTGCCTCGACGCGCGCGAGCGCGCCTACCGGCTCAGCCGCCGGAAGGGCGATATGCGGCGCGCGGCCATGCTCGCGATCTGGCTGGCCGACGATCATCTCGTGCTTCGCGGAGAGCCCGCGATCGCCAACGGCTGGTTCCAGCGCGCGGCCCGCTGCCTCGAGGGACTCGAGCCCTGTCCCGAGCACGGCTGGCTCGATGCGCTTCTGGGCTACATGTCGATGGTCGAGGGCGATCAGGCGAGGGCAAAGGAGCTCGCGGGCAGGGCGCGCGCGTTGGGGCGCCGGCTCACCGTCGTCTCGGTCGAGATGTTCGCGCTCTCCGTCGAGGGCGTGGCCCTCGTGAACGAGGGTCAGGTCGCGGAGGGCATGCGCTGCCTCGACGAAGCCAACGCCGCGGCGCTCGCGGGCGAGTACGAGGAGGTCGTGCCGGCGGGGTGGACCTGTTGCCTGCTGCTCAACGCGTGCGAGCAGGTGCGCGACTACGAGCGCGCCGGCGAGTGGTGCCACAAGGTCGAGGAGTTCGCCCGGCGGATGATGATCAACTTCGCCACCGGCGCATGCCGAGCGCATTTCGGCGCTGTTCTCACCTGGCAGGGACGCTGGGCCGAGGCGGAGCGCGAGCTCAGCGCGGCGACCGAGTTCCTGCTCGCCCAGCGGCCCACGTGGAGCGGCCTCGCTGTCGTACGGCTAGCCGATCTGCGCCGCCGACAGGGACGGTTCGCCGAGGCCCAGGAGCTGTTACATCGAGCGGAGGGAAACACGCTCACCCCGGTGGTGATGGCGGATGTCTACCTCGACCTCGGCGATCCCTCGGCCGCAGCGGACCTGCTCGAGCCGGTGCTTCGGCGGGTGCCTCGCCACAACAAGACGCGACGAATCGCCCCCTTGGAGGTGATGGTGCGGGCGAGGGCCGCCAGCGGCGAACACGAGGCGGCGTCCTCGCACCTCTCGGAGCTCCGCACGATCGCCGAGGCGGTGGGAACGCGTCCACTACATGCGTCGACGCGCTTTTGCGAGGGGCTTGTCGCGGCGGCCGCGGATGACCGCGAGACCGCGCGCGCGAGGCTCGAGGACGCCGTGGAGCTCTTTGCGGCGAGCGGAGCAGCCTTCGAGCTGGCGCGGGCGCGGCTCGAACTCGCGCGCGTGCTCACGTCGTCAAGCCGCGGGGACGCGGCGGCGCGAGAAGCGACGCTGGCGTTCCAGCGCCTCGAGACGATCGGAGCCGAGTCCGAGGCGGCCCGAGCGCGGGACTTGCTCAGGGGCCTCGGGGTGGCGGCGAAGCCGAGGTCCGGCGTGCCGCGCGAGACGCTTCTCACCGCTCGCCAGCTCGAAGTCCTGCGCCTCGTGTCGAAGGGCCTCACAGACGGCGAAATCGCAGCGCGACTCGTGCTCAGCAGGCACACCGTCCACCGCCACCTCCAGAACGCGTACGCCAGGCTGGGCTGCTCCTCGCGCGCCGCGGCGGTCGCGGAGGCGCACCGGTTGACGCTCCTCTAAGGCCACCGGGCTCGTCCGCATGGCCTTCACAGGCCACGCCCACGAGTTGGCTGGTCCAGGCGAAGACGCCGATCCCGCGCGCGCCGATACTCGGCTCCCTCCCCCGAGCGCAGCAAGGAGCCGAAAGTGCCGATCGCAGACCCAAGCGAAAACCACGAGTACCTGCTGACAGGACAGGCCTCAGAACTCGAGCGGCTCCAGCTTCAGTCGCGGGTTTGGGAGCCCAGCGGCCGGCGGTTGCTCAGGGAGATCGGTGACGGGGACCGGGCCCACGCCCTCGACGTCGGCTGCGGCGTTCTCGGATGGCTCCGGGTCTTGAGCGAGTGGGTCGGCCCCGACGGCGAGGTAACGGGCACCGACATCGACGAGGCGATGCTCACCGCCGCCGATCAGTTCGCGACCGCAGCGGCCCTCCGGAACGTCGGCCTCGTAAAGGACGACCTCTTCGCAAGCGAGCTCGAGCCGGACTCGTTCGACCTCGTGCACGCCCGCTACGAGCTCTGCCCCCTGGGGCGCGCCGCCGAGCAGATGGAGACCTACGTGCGGCTCGCTCGCCCGGGCGGCACCATCGTGCTCGAAGATCCCGACTGGGCCTCCTGGCACTTCAACCCTCCCGCGCCCGCCCTCGAGCGGCTGATCGAGCTGATCGAGGAGGCGTTCCTGGCGAGCGGCAGTGATTGGAACGCGGGGCGTAACCATCTCCACCTGCTGCGCGAGTTCGGCATCGCGGGCAACGTCAGGGCCGAGGTGCTGGCGCTGCCCCCGGGTCACCCCTATCTACGCCTGCCACTGCAATTGGCCATGGCTCTCGAGAAGCGGCTGCTCGGCCTTGTGAGCGCCGGCGAGCTGGAGCGGCTTCGCCGCGAGGGCGAGCTCGAGCTGCAGGAGCCCGGCCGCTGGGGCACGACCTTCACGCTCCTGCAGTGCTGGGGCCGCGTGCAGTGACGACGCGGTGAACGCGGCCAGGGGAGCCGGCCTTGAGCTCTCGGTGCGCGGCGGCGGGCATAACGTCGCCGGCAAGGCGGTCACCGAAGGCGGGCTGATGATCGACCTCTCACTGATGAAGGGCACGACCACGACCGGGTCCGCCAGGCTTACGGCATCAACTACGACCGCCTCGTCGAGCTCAAGCGTCGCTACGACCCCGACAACCTGTTCCACCTGAACCAGAACATCGCATGAGCCGATGGCTGCGACGATTTGAGGACCAGAGGTCGACCAGAGGAGGCTCCAATGGCGGAGTTCCCCGCACCCAGAGAAGGGATCGCGCTGACGCACTTCATCGTCTCCGACGATGTCGACCGCTCGCGCCGCTTCTACTCGGAAGTGCTCGGGGGCGAGACCGTTCGGGAGGGCGAGCCGTCGTTCGTCGCGTTGGCGAACAGTTGGATCATCATCAACGTCGGTGGCGGACCCACCGACGACAAGCCGACGGTCACGCTCGAGACGCCGCCCGACCCGGATCGCGTGAGCAGCTTCCTCAACATCCGTGTCGCGGACATCCAGAAGGTCTATGCCGACTGGAGCGCGCGCGGAGCGCAGTTCCTCACGCCACCGCAGGACCGCGGCGCCGAGATCCGCTGCTATCTGCGCGATCCGGACGGGCACCTGATCGAGGTCGGTCAGACCAGCGAGGCCTTTCTGTCGCAGCAGTCGGATTAGGGACCACGGGTGCGGTCGCGGCGACCGGGCGTCATTCGAGTCGAGACTGGCCGCAGGGTGTGATTCGCTCGTACGGTGCGGGCGCTTGTCGTGACCTGGGGGCCCGGTGGCAACTTGCCTCCGCTGCTGGCCGCGGCGCGTCTGCTGGCGGCCCGCGGGCACGACGTCACGATGCTGGCCTCCGCAGCGACGCGCGCGGCCGCGGAGCGGGCGGGCCTGCCGGTGGTCGGCTTCCGCCGCAGCCCGGATCCCGACGTCCGCGTCGCGTTCGAGGACCAGGCCGAGCGCATGATGGCGACGGCGGCGGGCACCGAGATCGCGCTCGATACGCGCGAGGTGATCGGTCAGCTGCGCCCCGACGTGATGGTCGTCGACTGCATGCTCCCGGCCGCACTGGCGGCCGGTGAGGCCACCGCCACACCGAGCGCGTCGCTGGTGCACTTCCTCTACGGCCTCGCTCGGCAGGTGATGCTCCGGGCCGGCGGCGGCTGGACGACGGACCTGGAGACGCTGGCGCAGACGAGGAGGGTCCTGGGGCTTGCTCCGCTGGAGAGCGGCCTGGCTGCGTGGGAGCGCCCGGATCTCGTGCTCGTGACGGCCCCGGCCTGGCTCGACGTCGATGCCGGCGCGCCGCCGAACGTGGTGCATACGGGCCCGCTGGGCGTCGAGGTCGCCCCGCCCCGCGAACGCTCGCGCGTGCTGCTGACGTTCAGCACGACGGTCATGGCAGGCCAGACGGCGCTGATCGAGCGCCTATGCGCGGCCGTCGCGAAGCTCGACCTGCACCCGACGCTCACGCTCGGCCCCGCAGTCGCACCCGACGCCGTCCACGTCCCCGACGTGGTCGAGATCCTGCCCTTCGGCGACCACGACCGGCTGCTGCCCGAGTGCGAGCTCACCGTCTCTCACGGCGGGCTCGGAACCGTCCTACGAGCGCTCGCTCACGGCGTCCCGCTGCTCATCGTCCCGCTCGGGCGCGATCAGGCGTTCAACGCCGGCCGCGTCGAGGCGCTCGGCGCCGGGATCGCCCTGCCCCTCGATGCGTCGCCGCAGCGCATCCAAGCTGCGCTGGGCACACTGCGAAGCGACGCGTCGTTCAAGGCCGCCGCCGTGAGGGCCGGTGAGCGGATCGCTGCCGCCCGCCCGGACCATCTTGCCGGCGACGCGCTCGAAGCCCTCAGGCGCTGAGACGCACGCGCTTCACCGATGGCGGCGCCCGACGCGGCGGGCCCAGTCACGCGCGAAGAGCAGACGGGTGAGGCGCAGGAAGGTCTTGGCCTTGAGGGCGTTGTAGGGGTACCAGAGGAGCTCTGACCTGGGGGCCAGCCGGGCCGCGGTGATGGCCTGCGGGCGGCAGTACTTGCGAATCCCGTGGGCGCCGCCGAGCCGCGCGCCGACGCCGGACTGCTTCCAGCCACCCTGAGGCATCGGGATCGCAGAGACGTTGACGAACATGTCGTTGACGTTGACCGCTCCGGTCTCGAGGCGCCGGGCGATCTGCTCGCCGCGGACGCGGTCGCGAGTCCAGACGCTGGCCGACAACCCGTAGCTGGAGTCGTTCGCGAGCTGGATCGCCTCCTCCACGTCTTGGACCTTCATCACCGGCAGCGTCGGGCCGAAGGTCTCCTCGCGCATGCAGCGCATCGACTGGTCGACGTCCACGAGCACCGTGGGCTCGAAGCACGAGCCCGGCGCGTCCGCGCGCTTGCCGCCGACGACCGCGCGGGCACCGTTGGCGAGCGCGTCGGAGACGTGGCGCTCGACGATGGCGAGCTGCGCCTCGCCGGAGAGCGCTCCGATGTCGGCGTCGAAGCGTTTGCCGGCGGCGCGCCGGCGCAGGCCGCGCACGCGTTCGGTCACGAGCTCGACGAACGGGTCGTAGACGGGCTCCTCGACGAAGACGCGCTCGACCGAGGTGCACGTCTGGCCGCTGTTGAACATGCCGCCCCAGACCGCGGCGTTGGCCGCCCGCTGCAGATCGGCGTCGGCGAGCACGATCATCGCGTCCTTGCCGCCCAGCTCGAGGCTGTACGGGATCAGCCGCTCGGCCGCGCGCTGGGCGATCTTCCTGCCCGTGCGCGTGGAGCCGGTGAACTGGATGAAGTCGGCCTCGTCCACCAGCGCGGAACCGGTCCCTCCCGCGCCGGTCAGGCACTCGAGCACGCGTGGAGCGCCCACATCCTCGCGCCAGCCGCGCACGATCTCGCGCGTGGCCAGCGGCGTGAGCTCAGACGGCTTGATCGCGACCGCCGCGCCGGCCAACAGCGCAGGCACTCCATCGGCCAGGGCGAGCAGGACGGGGTTGTTCCAGGGGCAGATGACCCCGACGACCGGGTACGGCCGGTAGCGAACCGTGAGCCGCTTCGTCGCCGTCAGCAGATTGTGCGGTCGCGGATGCGAATCGGCGAGGAACTTCTCGGCACGCTTGCGGTAGTAGTCGAGCAGGTCGATCGCGAAGGGAACCTCCAAGGTGGCCTCCTGCCATGGCTTCCCCGTCTCGCGCTGGAGCAGCTCCGCGACGCGCTCGTCGTTGTCGAACAGCCAGTCCCGTAGACGTCCGAGCCACCGACCACGACCGGTCGGTCCCAGCGCCTCCCACGCAGGCTGGCTCTCCCGCAGCCGCCCGACCGCGGCACGCACGTGGTCGGCGCCGTGATCGGCAACGGAGGCGACCACTGAGCCATCCGCGGGCGACCTCACCTCCAAGCCGCCGGCCGGCGGGCGGGTTCTCGTCTGCCCCATCAGCGGTTCGATGATCTCACTGCACGACCGGCGATGCGAATCGCCTCTCGGTCGCGGGACGATCGACACCGGCAAGCTGCCTAAGGATCGGGCGCAGCTCCTCGGCGAAGGCCTCCGGCTGCTGGAGGTAGGGGGCGTGGTGGCCGGAGAACTGCTCCACCGGCCGCCCGAGCTGCTCCGCGAGCCGCGCCGTCGCCCGGATCAGCTGCGGCGCGCCGTCCTGACCGACCAGCAGGCGGATCGGCACCTGGCCGGCCTGGATCCTCTCCGCGTCCGGGATGTAGCCGCCGAACGCCATCAGCTCCTGGGCGAAGAAATGGCTGCCATTGCCGAGCATGCGCTCGCGCAGCCGCGGATCGAGTGCCTCGAACGTGGCGTCCGAGGTGCTGATGCGGACGAAGGCCTCCATCGCGCGGCGTGGATCCACCGCGGCCAGCTCGACGATCGGCCCCAGATCGGCGTCCCCGGCTTCCGTCTCACCCGCGAGAGCGAGGAGCGCCGGCTCGTGGAGGACCGCGCCGCGGACGAGCTCGGGCCGCCGCGCCACCAGCTCGAGCGCGATGTCGCCGCCGCCGCTGGAGCCGAAGACGATCGCGGGTGCGATCCCGAGCTGCTCGATCAGCTGCGCGGCGTCGTCGGCCTGCGCCACGATCGACATCACCTCCCCGTTCTGGAGCGGCGCGCTGCGCGCGCAGCCGCGGCGGTCGTAGGCCACGGTCGTGAACTCGTCGGCGAGCCGCGCCGCGGTGCGTGCGAAGTGGCCGGCGTCGCCGCTCGCGCCCGAGATGAACAGCACCGGCGGCCCGGAGCCGCGCACGTCGTGATGAAGATCGGAAATCGGCATGGCCGCGACCGTACGGGCGCCCCGCGGCCCCGACATCGGGCGAACTCCCCATCTTCACTCGACCAGGTCGTGGCGCATCGCGAACAGCGCAGCGCCGACCCGCGTCGAGACGCCGACCTTCGCGTAGATGTGCTCGACGTGGTGAGCGGCGGTCTTCTCCGTGACGACCAGCGCTTCGGCGATCTCCTTGTTCGTCCGCCCCTTCGCGACGAGCCGCAGGACCTCGACCTCACGGTCGGTGAGCCGCGCCGGGTGACCTTCGCGCACGCGCAGCGGCGCCGCACCCGCCGCTTCGAGCACGGCGTCCACCGACCGCTTGTCGCGGGCGCCTGCGCCGACCATCTCGCCGAGCTCGGCCCGAGCGCCGGCGGGGTCCATCGCCGGCCGATGCGGGCGATCGTGCGTCATCGCGTCGTAGGCGTCGGCCGCCGCCAGCACGCGCGCCCCGACGCCCAGCTGTGCCGCCGCGGCGCCGCGGTGATAGCCGGACCCGTCGAGACGCTCGTGATGCGAGCCGGCCGGCAGGGCGAGCGGCGCGAGCGGGGGCGAGCGCTGGAGCACGCGCTCGGTGTAGTACGGATGAAGGCGAACTCGTTCCCACTCGCCCCCGCTCAGCGCGCCGGGCTTGTCCCAGACACCGTTCGGTACGGCCACTCGGCCGAGATCGTGGAAGAAGCCCGCGGCGCGGACCGCCGAGACCTCGGCGCGCGAGCAGCCGAGCCCCTCCGCGGCCGTCGCCGCGAGCTCGGCCACGCGGGTCGAGTGTCCCGTCAGGAAGCCGAGCTTGAGGTCGACGAACTCGCCGAAGACCCGGGCGACCATCTCGATCCCCGCCGGCGAGAGCGTCGCCACCGGCCGCGGCTCGGCGTCGATGACGCGCTCGAAGGCATCGGGGACGTCCGCCGCGCGCAGGAGCGCGTCGGGGTCGGCGAGCGCCGCATCGATGACCTGCGGGTCGTAGCCGCGCCCGCGACGCTTGTCGAGTGCCGCGAGCGCCGTGTCGCGATCGCGGCCGCGGGCAACCGCGACGAAGTCATGGGCGACGCGCACGATCCGCAGCGGCCGCGAGATCTCGTCCCCGGCGTCCCCCGGCGTGCCCTTTCCGTCCCACCGCGTCGTCACCTGTCCGAGCGCGCGGGCGACCTCGGCGCTCAGATGCAGGCCGCGGGCGAGCAGCCGTCCGCCCTCGCACATGCGCGCCGCCGCGAGTTCGAACCGCTTCTGGCCTCCGACCAGCTGCCTGGCGACCAGACGGGCGCGCTCGGGCAGAGGCCGGTCATCCGCCAGCCGGCGGACGAGGTGGCGCGCGAGCTCGGCCGGCTCGGAGGCCGGGCCGACCACCCCCATGCCGCCGAGGAAGTTGATCTCGTCGCCGCCGACCCAGCTCGCGAAATCGGGCGCCCCCGCGGTGCACCCCACGTGGACCAGCAGCGCGACGTAGTAGACGTCCGAGCATTCCGCCGAGGTGCAGCCGAGCCGATTCGCGAGCTCGAGCGCCGACAGACACACGCCGAGCTCGTGCTCGAGCGGCTGGCCCAGCCCGAGGTCGGTCGCCAGCGACAACGCTGCCATCACCTCCGCCAGGCGGATGGGATCGGTAGGAGGAGCGGCCGCCTCCACGACGCGAGTCTAGGTCGCCATCCCTCCTCCACCCGGGCACATTGCGTCACGCGCCGCTCGACGACTCAGCGAGCGCCGGCGTGATGCCTCAGACAGCGCGGGGTCGCCATGGCTCGTGCTCGTGCGCGAGCCAGACGAGCTCGGGGTCGAGCGCAAGCACCCGCAGCTGGCCTTCGGTGTTCGGCTCGTCGAGCTCGCCGAACCAGACCGCCACGTCGCCGCCGACGACGACCGGACGCCCGCCGGTCTCGACGACGACCACCTGCAGGCCGCGCGTGTGGCCCGGAGCCGGGACGAGTCGGAGCCCGGGAAGCAGCTCGTGCTCGCCGTCGACCGGCACGTACCGCACGCCGGGCGCCTCGACCCACTCGCGAATGGTGTAGTCGTCCTCGCTGCGCGCGTCGTCGAGCTCCCGACGCTGGACGTAGATCGGCCTGCCGGCGAAGAGGTGGTTGCCGCCGCAGTGGTCGGCGTGCAGGTGTGTGTTGACGACGATGTCGATGCCGGCGAGATCGAAGTCCTGCTCGCTCAGCGGCCGGAGGCGGGGATCGAGGGCGGCCGCCACCGCCGGGTGCAGCTCCGTCATGCCGGTGTCGAC
>Ga0081538_10001263_pt1 | contig 26406 bp, 20 predicted proteins | sample TabmetS5T2R1_FD_71022 | JGI IMG/M metagenome (GOLD analysis project Ga0081538, IMG submission 71022) | Tabebuia heterophylla rhizosphere microbial communities from the University of Puerto Rico - S5T2R1 | ecosystem: Host-associated > Plants > Roots > Rhizosphere ... | reverse complement strand
AGTTGTCCTGCGATGCCGGCGCAGCGGAGCTATTGTAGTAGCCGTGACCGGTGTCGGCCGACAGCCCGAAGCCTCCAGCAACCGGCGGCGCGTAGGCATAGCTGCCGTAAGCGCTATTCCAGGACGGGTCGTACGGATAGCCGGTCAGCGCTGCGGCCGTGCCGCCGACCACCGGGCCGGTTGCGGGGCCGACGCCCGCTGCAGCCGCAAAGGGGTGCTCCGAACGGACCCCAATCCCGCGACTGCTGCACGCGGGCCTGCACCCGGCTGCGCTTGTAGCGGACCTGAGTCATCCCGTTCGGATTGGCGACCTTCACGGCCGCGGTGCCGACAGCGCGGGTGCGGCCGACAGCGAGGACGCGCTGCTGCAATTTGGGACGGAGCGAAGCTCACCGACTCAGCCGGGCAGGGCGCGCCCGAGCAGCAGCGACATTGCGTCGCTGTCGAGCGGCGCGGTGCCATAGGTGGTGCCGCGGCGGCGCGCGAGGCGCGTGGCGGCAAACATCTCGGCGATCGGCGTCGGGGCGCTTTCGGCCAGCGCAGCGGCCGCGGCAACAAGCGCGAGCTGTTCGACCGCGGCGCGGGCATGGGCCTCCGCGTCGGGCGCACTCAGCGTTGCGGCGACGAACGCGGCCGCATCCCGCGTGCCGGGCAGGTCCACGCGCGCGAGCGCCGCGAGCACGGCGCGTGCGTCATCCGCCTCGCGGGCGAGCGCGCGCAGCACGTCGAGGCACATGACGTTGCCGGAGCCTTCCCAGATGGCGTTGACCGGGGCTTCGCGATAGAGCCGCGTCAGCATGCCTTCCTCGACGTAGCCGTTGCCGCCGAGACATTCCATCGCCTCGTAAATGAAGCCGGGCGCATTCTTGCACACCCAGTACTTGACCGCCGGCGTGAGCAGCCGCGCGCGTACCGCCTCGTTGCGATCGCGCGCCGCGCGATCGAACGCGCCGGCAAGCCGCATCACCAGCGCCACCGTTCCCTCCATCTCCAGCGCCATGTCGGCGGTGAGCGCGCGCATCATCGGCTGATCGGCGAGCCGCTTCTGGAACACCGTGCGATGGCGCGTGTGATGCACGGCCTGGGCCAAGGCCATGCGCATCAGCCCGGCCGAAGCGATGGCACAATCCAGCCGCGTGAGCTGCACCATCTCGATGATGGTGCGCACGCCCCTGCCCTCCTCGCCGACGCGCCAGGCGAAGGCGTCGACGAATTCGACCTCGGACGAGGCGTTGGAACGGTTGCCCAGCTTGTCCTTGAGCCGTTGCAGACGCAATCCGTTGACGCTGCCGTCGGGCGCAAAGCGCGGCAGCGCGAAGCACGTCAGCCCGCCCGGCGCCTGCGCCAGCACCAGGAAGACGTCGCACATCGGCGCCGACATGAACCATTTGTGGCCGGTGATGCGGTAGCCCTCTGCGGCCGGCTCGGCGCGCGTACTGTTGGCGCGCACGTCGGTACCGCCCTGCTTCTCGGTCATGCCCATGCCGAGGGTGATGCCGGTCTTCTCCCACCACGGGCGGAAACGCGGATCATAATTGCGCGACGCGATCTTGGGCACGAGCTGCGCCAGCAGCGCCGGCTCGGCACCAAGCGCCGCCACCGAGGCGCGCGTCATGGTGATCGGGCACATGTGCCCGTTCTCCACCTGCGCCACCATGTAGTAGCGCGCGGCGCGCGCCACCTCGCTCGGCGGCCCGGCGGCGGTCCCGTCGCTGTTCCAGGTCATGGCGTGCAGCCCGGCGCCGATGCTCGCCGCCATGAACTGATGGTAGGCCGGGTGGAACTCGACGATGTCCTGGCGAAACCCCTTGGCATCGAAGGTCTTGAGTCGGGGCTCGTTCTCGTTGGCAACCCGCGCCTGGTCCATCATCTCGGCCGTACCCCATTGGCGACCGAATTCGCTCAGGCGCGCGGCTTCGTCGACCCCGTTCTGGCGCACCGCGTCCTGCAGCGGCCTGTCGCCGGCATAGAGGTCGACGTCCTCAAAGGGCGGCGACTGGTTGAGGACTTCATGGGTCGCGAAGCGCGGTAGCCCGGCCATGACCTGCTCCTTGCCCGCGATTGTAGCACGTCAGAGGACGTAAGCCCCCGCTCGCACGACTACCGCGTAGTCAACCGGTGGCCGGATGCGATATGCTGGCCGGCGGCCGGGGGGCGGGCGTGTTCGTGACAATCGCCTCAGCGCCAGCACAGCCAACACAATGCGATTCGCCGCCAAGGCGACGCGGGAGAGAGGACGCCGATGGCAAAGCTCAACATCAATGGCACCATTCATGACGTGGACGTGGACCCGGACACGCCGCTCCTGTGGGTGATCCGCGAGCAGATCGGCCTCACCGGCACGAAGTACGGCTGCGGCGTCGCGGCGTGCGGCGCCTGCTCGGTGCACATCGATGACGTGGTGGTGCGCTCCTGCTCGCTGCGCGTCGCCGACGTGTCGTCGACCAGCCGGATCGTCACCATCGAGGGCCTATCCGCCACCAACTCGCATCCGGTGCAGAAGGCATGGGCGGCGCTCGACGTGCCCCAGTGCGGCTATTGCCAATCGGGACAGATCATGGCGGCCGCGGCGCTGCTCAAGCGCACTCCGCGGCCGAGCGACGCCGACATCGACGCGGCAATGACCAACATCTGCCGCTGCGGCACCTATCAGCGCATCAGGGCGGCCGTGCACATGGCCGCGAACACGACCAGAAGCGGCTCGCTCGAGCCCGCCACTGGCGCGGCCACGCTCTAAGGCTCGGGGAGGTCTGCCGTGAACAACACACTGGAACTCTCGCGCCGCGCCTTCGTGGTCGGCTCAGCGGCCAGCGGTGGGCTGGCGCTCGGATTCCACCTGCCGTTCGCTTTCGATCCCGCTATGGCGCAGACCGCGCCGGCCACCGCGACCGCCGATACCGAGGTGAATGCCTGGGTCGTCGTGCGGCCCGACGACACCTGCGTGATCCGCATCGCCCGCTCGGAAATGGGTCAGGGTACTCTCACTGGCCTCGCCCAGCTCGTGGCCGAGGAGCTCGAGTGCGACTGGAAGAAGGTGACCACCGAATCGATCACCGCCGGTCAGAACTTCGCCCGCAAACGGGTCTGGGGCGACATGGCGACCGGCGGCAGCCGCGGCATCCGCGGCTCGCAGGACTATGTCCGCCGCGGCGGTGCCGTTGCCCGGATGATGCTGTTGCAGGCAGCGGCCAATGAATGGAACGTGCCGGTGGGCGAGCTCGGCGTGGCCAACGGCATCATCACGCACGCAGCTTCCGGACGCTCGACCAGCTACGGCAAGGTGGCTGCGGCTGCTGCGCAGCTGACCGCGCCCGACCCCAAGAGCATCAAGCTCAAGGACCCCAAGGACTGGAAGATCGCCGGCAGGCCGATGCCGCGGCTCGATACCGCCGACAAGCTCAACGGCAGCAAGGTCTATGCAATCGACGTGAAGCTGCCGGGCATGCTGTGCGCGGCGATCAAGGATTGCCCGGTGTACGGCGGCAAGCTGGTGAGCTACGACGAATCCAAGATCGCGGATCGCCCGGGGCTCCGCCGCGTCGTGAGGGTGAACGACACCACGGTCGCCGTGGTCGCCGATACCTGGTGGCGGGCCAAGGCAGCGCTCGACGCCCTGCCCATCGTCTGGGCCGAAGGACCGAACGCGGCGCAGTCGAGCGCGGCGATCGCCGAACACCTGAAGGAGGGCCTCACCGCCAGCGCCACCAACGGCGAACGGCGCAGCGGCGATGCGCTGGGCGCGATCGCCGGTGCCGCAAGAAAGATCGAGGCGGTCTATGGCACGCCCTTCCTCGCCCACGCCTGCATGGAGCCCATGAACTGCACGGTGCGGATCTCGGCCGACCGGGCCGAGGTGTGGGTCGCGACCCAGAATGCCGAGGCATCGCTTGCAGCGCTGTCGGAAGTGTCCGGCGTACCGCTCGGCCAATGCGAGGTCTACCGGCACGACCTTGGCGGCGGATTCGGCCGGCGCGGCGGCACCCAGGACTACACCCGCCAGGCCGCGGCCATCGGCAAGGAATTCCCCGGCATCCCGATCAAGCTGATCTGGAGCCGCGAGGAAGACATGGCGCACGACTTCTACCGACCGATCTCGCAATGCCGGCTCACCGCCGGCCTCGACGCGGACGGCAACCTCGTCGGGTTGCACATTCGGGTTTCCGGCCAGTCGATCAACGCCACGCTGAATCCCGCCGGCATCGTCGGCGGCAAGGACCGCCGTCAGCTGCAGGGATTGTGGGAGGAGCCGGGCGACGCCCAGCTCGGCTACACGGTGGCGAACCTGCTCATCGAATATGCGATGCGCAACACGCACGTACCGGTCGGGCCCTGGCGCGGCGTCAACACCAACCAGAACGGCGTCTACATGGAATGCTTCATGGACGAGGTGGCGCGCGCGGCCGGCAAGGACCCGCTCGAGTTCCGCCGCGCCCTGATGCGCAACCATCCCAAGCATCTCGCCGTGTTGAACGCCGCGGCCGAGAAGGGCGACTGGGGCAAGCCGCTGCCGGCCGGCGTCCATCGCGGCATCGCGCAGTTCATGGGCTATGCCAGCTACTCGGCGGCGGTCGCCGAGGTCTCGGTGAGCCCCGAGGGCAAAGTCAAGGTCCATCGCATGGTGCTGGCGCTCGATTGCGGCCACGCGGTCAATCCCGACCAGATCGCCGCGCAGGTCGAGGGCTCTGTGGCCTATGGCCTCACCGCCACGCTCTATGGCGAGTGCACCGTACAGAACGGGCGCGTGGCCGAACTCAACTTCGACACCTACGAGATCATGCGGCTCGCCGAAATGCCCAAGGTCGAGACGGTCATCGTGCCGTCGCACGATTTCTGGGGCGGAGTCGGCGAGCCGACGATCTGCGTGGTGGCGCCAGCGGTTCTCAACGCCATCCTGGCGGCGACCGGCAAGCCGGTGCGGAGCCTGCCGCTCAAGAACGTGAAGCTGGTGTAGGCGGCGTCAAGTTCCCACCTGCACAACCGCCGGCGGGAGGATTTCGGCGTTCGACTGCTAGCGAGCGCTGCCCCGGATGTCGCCGGTCCAGGGCGTCGGACGGCCCATGGAAACGGCCGATCTTGCGGAAACGCCGCCGGGCATAAGCGGTCGATGGCCCTTGCCCACGCCGGGGACTACGCCTATACGTGCCGCTTTAATGAACATCGTCACGAAATCGTCATTCGTCCTCAGCCGGCGCCATCTCCTGGGGATCGAAGGCCTTTCCATCGACGACATCGTCGGCCTGCTCGATCTCGCCGAGGAATTCGTCGGGCTCAACCGCCAGATCGAGAAGAAGCGCAGCTCGCTGCGCGGGCGCACGCTGATCAATCTGTTCTTCGAGGTCTCGACCCGCACCCAGGCGTCCTTCGAGCTCGCCGGCAAGCGGCTCGGCGCCGACGTGATGAACATGTCGACCGGCTCGTCCTCCATGCGCAAGGGCGAGACGCTGATCGACACCGCGCTCACGCTCAACGCCATGCGTCCCGACATCATCGTTGTGCGCCACTATGCCTCCGGCGCGGTGGAGCTGCTGGCGCAGAAGGTCGATTGCTCGGTGATCAATGCTGGCGACGGCTCGCACGAGCATCCGACCCAGGCGCTGCTCGATGCGCTCACCATCCGGCGCAACAAGGGCGCAATCGAGGGGCTGGTGGTCGCCATCTGCGGCGACATCCTGCATTCCCGCGTCGCGCGCTCGAACATCGTTCTGCTCACCACGCTGGGCGCGCGCGTGCGGGTGGTTGCGCCGGCGACACTACTGCCGTCCGGGATCGAGCGCTTCGGCGTGGAGGCGACCGGCGACATGCGCGAGGGCTTGCGCGACGCCGACATCGTCATGATGCTGCGCCTGCAGCGCGAGCGCATGAACGGATCGTTCGTGCCGTCGCTGCAGGAATACTTCCATTATTTCGGCCTCGACCAGGGCAAGCTCTCCTACGCCAAGCCGGACGCGCTGGTGATGCATCCGGGGCCGATGAACCGCGGCGTCGAGATCGATTCCGACGTCGCCGACGGCGCCCATTCGCTGATCCGCGAGCAGGTGGAGATGGGGGTGGCGGTGCGCATGGCCGTGCTCGAGGCAATGTCGCGGAATTTGCCCAATGCGTGAGAAGCCGACCGCTTGATATGATGCTGTCCGACCGCCGTCCGATCCTGCTGGCCAACGCGCGGATCGTCGATCCTTCGCGCGATCTCGATTTTCCCGGAGATCTCCTGCTCGCCGACGGCGTGATCCGAGAGGCCAAGCGCGGCATCCATGCGGCCGGCGTGCCGGAGGGCACCGAGGTCATCGATTGCCGCGGCAAGCTGGTGGCGCCCGGCCTAATCGACATGCGCGCTTTTGTTGGCGAGCCCGGCGGCGGCCACCGCGAGACGCTGGCCTCGGCGAGCCATGCGGCGGCGGCGGGCGGTGTTGCCACTATCGTGTGCCAGCCTGACACCAGCCCGGCGATCGACGATCCGGCGATCGTCGACTTCGTGCTGCGGCGCGCGCGTGATACCGCGATCGTCCACGTCCATCCCATGGCGGCGCTGACCAAGGGATGCGAGGGCAAGGAGATGGCGGAGATGGGCCTGCTCAAGGCGGCGGGTGCCGCTGCCTTCAGCGACGGATCGAAGAGCGTCGTCAACGCGCAGGTGATGCGCCGCGTGTTGACCTACGCGCGCGACTTCGACGCCCTCATCGTCCATCACACGGAAGATCCCAACATGGTCGGCGAAGGCGTGATGAACGAGGGCGAATTCGCCGCGCGCCTCGGCCTTGCCGGCGTCCCCAGCGCGGCGGAAACCGTCATGCTCGAGCGCGACATCCGCCTCGTCGCGCTCACCGCCAGCCGCTATCACGCAGCCTCGATCACCTGCGCCGAATCGCTCGACGTCTTGCGGCGCGCCAAGGATGCCGGCCTCCCGGTCACCGCGGCGGCTTCGGTCAACCACCTCACCCTCAATGAAAACGACATCGGCTCCTACCGCACCTTCTTCAAGATGTGTCCGCCGCTGCGTGCGGAAACCGATCGCGCCGCCCTGGTGGAGGCACTGGCCGAAGGCCTCATCGACGTGGTGATGTCCGATCACAATCCGCAGGACGTCGAGGTGAAGCGGCTCCCCTTCGCCGAAGCGGCCGCCGGCGCGATCGGGCTGGAGACCATGCTGACCGTCGCGCTGCGCCTCGTCCACAACGGCGAGGTCGGCCTCTCGACGCTGGTCAAGGCAATGTCGACGCGGCCCGCCGAGCTCCTGGGCTTGCCTTCCGGAACGTTGCGGCCCGGCGCGCCCGCCGACGTGATCGTGGTCGATGTCGACGTGCCGTGGGTGCTCGATGCGAGCAACCTCAAGTCAAAGTGCAAGAACACGCCGTTCGACGATGCTCGCCTGCAGGGCCGCGTGGTGCGCACCATCGTGGCCGGACGGACGGTCTACGAATACGTGTGATCGTCAAGGCGAACCGCGGCGAACGCCATCCTTGAAGAAGATCCGGTACGGTGTCGTGCCCGAGGCGCTGCCGTCGACCGCCTGCCACTTGCCGTCGGTGCAAAGCATTCCGCCTTGCGCCGGCACCGCGTCGAACTCGACGATGTTGTAGTAGACCTTGCCGCTCGGATCCGTTGCCGTGAAATTGGTCACGCATTTGTTGCCGACGATGACCGGGTCGTATTCGCCGATGATGATTCCACCGCCGCCAGTGCTGGGAAACGTGCGCTGCAGCAGCGGCCAGCTCTCGTAGTTCTCGTGGGCCGAAGCGGCGGAAGTCGCCAGGCATATGACGGCCGCGGCAATGGCACGGCTAATGCGCAGGCGCGTTGACGATGGCATTGCGTTTTCCCTCCGTGTGGTTGCGTTCCGTTTGGAGTTGCCGCAGCTACGCGGCGCGCCCGAGCACGGTTTCGTCGAGATGTTCACGAACTGGTGACCGGCGAGGCGTCCTGCCGATTCGACGCGACGCGACCAGGCCCTAGTTCTTGGCCGAGCGACAAGATCGATCAGCACCGGCCAGTGACGGAAGTCCCGCTTCCATTCTCGAAATCGTACCGCCTTGGCAAAACGAAGCCGGTTGGTTCGTCTCGACTTGCGCGCCGACACGACAGCGGTGCGGAAGCTGCCGAGATTGGCGAACTAGCCCACCGGGCTCGGTTTCTCGGTCAGCAGGCTGTCCGAGACCAGGAAACAATCAAGGAACGACAAGGTAAACCAGCGCACGCCGCCCGGCCGGGTATTTCCGAACTTGCTCGATCCCCGGTTCGGCACAGCTTTCTGTACTTCCGGCGACGTCGTCGAGACCATCGCCATGGATAGCATGCCGCCCATTCATCGGGGCGCTTGCGAATACTTGACTGACGTGGGCCGCTGGCTGCGGAGACGTCGGACGTTGCCGCACGGCTCGGTCTGCAGAGCAAAACGGCGCGCCGGCATTTGGAAAACTTGGTGGCATACGGTCTCATCAAGCGCACTCCGCTAGGGGCCGGCAAGCCGGACCTGTGGGAGGCTCACTCTCAACAGAAGCGGACTGACCAATGAGAATGGAGGCGTTCGCGCTTTGTGCCGAAGCGTCCCCGCTTTATCTCAAAGCATGCATGTGTAAGTTATAGATGTACTTCCCCTCATCCTCTCCCCGCATCATCTGTTATGGTCGCGGGGACGCTCCCGTAAGCAGGTTCAAGCGCCGACGAAGGGGAGAAAGTCCGAGATGACCACGATCACGACCTCCACTGATGGTGAAGACGGCGGCCAATCCGGGTGGGCTGCCGAAGGAAGTGTTCGACGGCTTTCAGGCGCAGGTCGCCGCCAACCGCGCGCAGTTCTATTACGACTTGCCGGCCGGACCGTTCTATGGCTACAACCGGCCCGGCGCGAAACCGTCGCAGGGCATCATCTGGAACTGGTGGCGCCAGGGCATGATGGGCGGCGCCAGGGCGCACTACGACGGCATCGTCGCCTTTTCCCAGACCGACTTTACCGAGGACCTGAAGAAGATCACGGTGCCGGTCCTGGTGATGCACGGCGACGACGACCAGATTGTGCCCTATGCCGACTCGGCACCGCTGTCGGCAAAGCTGCTGAAGAACGGCACCCTGAAAACCTATAAGGGCTTTCCGCACCGCATGCCGACCACCGAGGCCGATACCATCAATGCCGACCTGCTGGCTTTCATCAGAGGCTAGCCAAAAGCAGTGAGACGTCATGGATTCAAGCCGATTGGAGGCGTTCAGCGACGGCGTGCTCGCCATCATCATCACCATCATGGTGCTGGAGATGAAGGTGCCGCACGGTGCCAGCCTCGCCGATTTGTGGCCGTTGCTCCCGGTGTTCCTGAGCTATGTGCTGAGCTTCGTCTATCTCGGCATCTACTGGAACAATCATCATCACATGCTGCATGTCACCGAACGCGTGAACGGCGCGATCCTGTGGGCCAATCTGCACCTGCTGTTCTGGTTGTCCCTCATTCCTTTCGTCACTGGCTGGATGGGCGAAAACAATTTCGCGCCGGCGCCGACGGCGCTGTACGGCGTGGTTCTGCTGGCGGCGGCGATCGCCTATTGGATCCTGCAGCGCGTGATCATCGCGGAGCAGGGCGAGTCCTCGTTGCTGGCCACCGCCGTCGGCGGGGACCTTAAAGGCAAGCTGTCTCCATTCCTTTATGCCATCGCCATTCCGGCTGCGTTCCTGCATCAATGGATCTCGGGTGGGATCTACGTGCTCGTGGCTCTGATTTGGCTCATCCCGGACCGCCGCATCGCGCGGGCGCTAGCGAAGCAAGGCCAGCGGGAAGCCGAGTAGCCACCCCCCTCGGCCCCGTGAGAGCAATGAAAAATCACCGGTGTAGCAGTGGAAAATCAGGGACTTAAGAACCCCCGCTTAAGCGCGCTTAAGCGCTTGAGATCGCTGACACGTTCCACCGTCCCTCGGACAGCATTCGATCGAACAGATCCCCCGGCGCCTCGTTGCACGGGAAGTTGAAATCCCCGCCTGCCAGGCCACAGATAGCTCCCTCACTGCACCTGTGGTCGGCAGAGCTGCCGGAATTCGATGGGGCGGTGATGGAGGCAAAATACGCGGGTATTTCCGGTAGCCCCTGACGACCGCCCAGACCGCGGCATGGTCCCAGATGCGCGCGATCGCTGCCCGCTTTCTGGCCGCTGACGTGCTCGTCCTCGCGGTCTTGCGCGGCTGAAACGGGGTCGGACGTCACAAACGCGCATGCTCAATGACTGTCTGGCTCACGGACGCACTTCGACAGGGACCGCCCGCAGCCGGGCACCGACCGCGTCGAGGACGAGCTCGTAGGCGCGGTCGACGATTTCGTCGATCGAAGGCGTGCGCGCGAACATCGCCATGGCCTGCGCGAGCATCTCGTTGCGGGTCGGCACGTGCGGCAGGTGCACGTTGGCGAGGATTTCCGCCGCGCGGTGCTGGGCGTCAACCAGCTTGGTTTGCAGGGCGGAGAGTTGCGAGTTCTCGAGCGCCGCCGCGATGGCAAGCGCGATCCGCTCCGAATTGAAATTGGCCGCGAGCTGGGCGGCGGCGCGATTGACGACGCGCGAGCCCAGTCGCTGCTCGTTGCGCAGCACTTGGCTGGGCGGCGTCTTCAAATCCCAGACCAGCCCGACCCAGGACAGCGCCCGCAGGATATAGAACGTCGGATCGATCTCCCACCACTTGAATCCCTGGCGAACGCTGCTCTGATAGGCATGATGGTTGTTGTGCCAGCCTTCGCCCATCGTGAAGACGGCGAGCAGCCAGTTGTTGCGCGAGTCGTCGCCGGTGACGTAGCGCTTCCTTCCCTGCACATGCGCGAGCGAGTTGATGCAGAACGTGGCGTGATAGACGAGCACCGTGCTCCAGAAGAAGCCGACCACCAGCCCCGACCAGCCGCCGATGAGCAGGCAGATGGCACCGAGCGCGATGCCGGGAACCAGCTCGTGCCGGTGCAGCCACATCAGTTCCGGATAGCGCGCGAAATCGCCGACCTTCACGAGATCGGTGGCGTCATGCTGGCGCGCAAAGATCCACCCCACGTGGCTGTACCAGAAGCCCTTGTGACGTGGTGAATGCACGTCCTCCTCGGTGTCCGAATGCAGGTGGTGGTGCCGGTGCTTGGCCGCCCACCACAGGACGCTTTTTTGCACCGTGCTCTGCGACAGCACCGCGAGGACGAATTGGAACGCGCGGCTGGTCGAATAGGAACGATGGGAGAAATAGCGATGATAACCGGCACCGATTGCGAAAATGCGCGCCCAGTAGAGCACGACGCATATGACGACGGCCTGCCAGGTGATGCCGGTGAAGATCGCCGCAAGGCAGGTCAGATGAACCAGCACGAAAGGAATGGCCGACGGGTACATGATGTCGTCATGGTCGCCGTCGGGGTCGCGGGGAACGTTTGAATGATTCACGGCGATTGTGTCTCGGGGCTGGGTTGACGCAGTGCCCAAGTCTCGGGACCACGGCCGATAGCACATTTGGCCGCCGATTGCGAGCCGCAACCTGCCCGCAAAGGCCGAACGATGCCATTGAGGGAATGACCGAGTCATGCCTGGACTCGCAGCGCGCTTGCTTCGGCGCGACGATGGCGGCACGTTGATCGCGTCCGCGGCTTGAGCCGATGGCTTGCCATGCTGCGCCCGATCAACTGGTCGCTTGCCCTGCCCTATTACGCCGCCGCGCTGGCGTTCGGCTATTTGCTCGGCTCGATCCCGTTCGGGCTGATACTGACGCGGCTCGCAGGCACGCAGGACATCCGCGCCATCGGCTCCGGCAATATCGGCGCCACCAACGTGCTGCGCACCGGCCACAAGGGCCTCGCCGCCGCCACGCTCTTGTGCGACATGCTCAAAGGCACCGTCGCGGTGCTCGTCACCCATCATTTCTTCGGCCCCGATCTGGCGATTCTGGCCGGCATCGGCGCGTTCCTCGGGCATGTCTTTCCGCCGTGGCTCAAGTTCAAGGGCGGCAAGGGCGTTGCCACCTATATCGGAGTCCTGCTGGCGCTTGCCTGGCCGGTGGTGCTCGCCTTCGGCGTCATCTGGCTCGCGGTTGCGGCGCTGACGCGCTACTCCTCGCTCGCCGCCCTCATGGCCGGCGCCGCCACGCCGGTGATCCTTTGGCTCAACACGGATCTACAGGAAGCGCAGGTATTTCTTCTGCTCACACTCCTGCTCTACTTCACCCACCGCGCCAATATTGCGCGTCTGATCAAGGGAACCGAAGGCAAGATCGGCCAGAGCGCTGCGCCGACCGCGAGCACGTAAAGCGTAAGGCGTATCCGCGCCAGCCTCGAGGCCGTTGTCGGCCGCGCGTGTCTGAGCGATGCTGGCAGCCATGGGGGAAATAGGTCACGTGGCCGAGGACAAGGGCATTCGCCTGACCTACGAGGAAAGGCTCGACTGGCTGTGCCTGATCCGCAGCGAGAACGTGGGCCCGCGCACGTTCCGCGCGCTCGTCGATCATTTCGGCAGCGCCCGCGCCGCGCTCGCCGCGCTGCCCGATCTCGCGCGCCGCGGCGGTGCGGCGCGACCGACGCGCATCTGCTCGCGACAGGAGGCCGAACGCGAGCTCGAAGCGAACTGCGCGCTCGGCGTCGTCATGATCGGCCTCGGTGAGCCCGATTATCCGCCGGCGCTTGCCGCAATCGCCGATCCGCCGCCGCTCCTTGCGGTGCGCGGGACGCGCGCAGCCCTGGCGCGTCCCATTGTCGCCATCGTCGGCTCGCGCAACGCCTCGGCCGCGGGCCAAAAGATCGCCCAGCGGCTTGCGCGCGAGATCGGCGAGGCCGGCTTCGTCATCGCGTCGGGCCTGGCGCGCGGCATCGATGCTGCCGCCCACCGGGCAAGTCTCCCAACCGGTACGGTCGCGGTGCTCGCCGGCGGCCACGACAATGTCTTCCCGGAGGATCATGTGTGCCTCGTGGAAAACATCCTGGAGCAAGGCGCCGCGGTGTCCGAGATGCCGCTCGGCTGGGTGCTGCGCGCCCACGATTTCCCCCGGCGCAATCGCCTGATTTCCGGCCTCGCGCTGGGTGTGATCCTGGTCGAGGCGGCCAAGCGGTCGGGCTCGCTGATCACCGCGCGGCTGGCGCTGGAGCAGGGGCGCGAGGTGTTCGCGGTGCCCGGCTCGCCGCTCGATCCGCGCGCCGAGGGCACCAACGCGCTGTTGAAACAGGGCGCGACGCTGGTCACCGAAGCGGCCGATGTGCTCAACGCCCTCAAGCCGATGCTCGCACGGCCGAGGGGCTTTGCCGAGGAGGCGGCCGACTCGACACCGTCTCCCCGCGACCCGGGCGCCGATCAGCGCGCGACGATTGTCGGGCTGCTCGGGCCGACGCCGGTTTCCATCGACGATTTGATGCGGCTCTCCGGCGCACCGCCGGCGGTGGTGCGCATGGTGCTGCTGGAGCTGGAGATCGCCGGCCGGCTCGAACGCCACGGCAACGGGTTGGTGTCGCTGGCGTGAGCCATGCCCTGACCGGCCGGTTCCCACTCAGCCGCGGCCGCGGGCCGCGGCTGAGCGTATTATTCAACCGAAATATATATTTGTAACTCAAAGCCTTGAGTGTATTTCCTCAATGTAATTCTAAGGCGAATCTTATTGTTTCGGCGCCTCTCGTCCCGCCATTGCGATTTGACAGGAGGGGGCGACTTACCCATCTTCCGCTCGCCAAGGCGGCCCGGTCGCCCGCCCGATTTCGACCTAACCTACGGTAAAAACTGGTATTTTCATGAATGTCGTCGTTGTCGAGTCGCCCGCCAAGGCGAAGACGATCAACAAGTATCTAGGGCCCGGCTATCAGGTTCTGGCCTCGTTTGGCCACGTCCGCGACCTGCCGCCCAAGGATGGCTCGGTCGATCCCGATGCCGACTTCCACATGGTCTGGGAGGTCGACGCCAAGGCGCAGAAGCGGCTCGCCGACATCGCCAAGGCGGTCAAGGACGCCAACAAGCTCATCCTCGCCACCGACCCCGACCGCGAAGGCGAGGCCATCTCCTGGCACGTGCTGGAAGTGCTCAAGCAGAAGCGTGCTCTCAAGCAGCAGGATGTCGAGCGCGTGGTCTTCAACGCCATCACCAAGCAGGCAGTGAGCGAGGCGATGCGGCATCCGCGCGGCATCGATTCCGCCCTGGTCGACGCCTACCTGGCACGCCGCGCCCTCGATTATCTCGTCGGCTTCACCTTGTCGCCGGTGCTGTGGCGCAAGCTGCCGGGCGCCCGCTCGGCCGGCCGCGTCCAGTCGGTGGCGCTGCGGCTGGTGTGCGACCGCGAGCTGGAAATCGAGAAATTCGTCGCGCGCGAATACTGGTCGCTCACCGCCCTGCTTGCCACGCCGCGCAGCGAAACCTTCGAGGCGAGGCTCGTCGGCGCCGACGGGCAGAAGATCCAGCGCCTCGATATCGGCTCGGGCGCCGAGGCCGAAGCGTTCAAGCGCGATCTCGAACGGGCAAGCTTCACCGTCGCCTCGATCGAGGCGAAACCGGCCAAGCGCAACCCCTACCCGCCCTTCACCACCTCGACCCTGCAGCAGGAAGCGAGCCGCAAGCTCGGCTTTGCCCCGCCGCACACCATGCGCCTGGCCCAGCGCCTGTATGAGGGTGCGGATATCGGCGGCGAGACCGTCGGCCTGATCACCTATATGCGCACCGACGGCGTGCAGATCGCCGACGAAGCGATCTCCTCGATTCGCCGCCTGATCGAGGGCGATTACGGCGCGCGCTACGTGCCGGAGGCGCCGCGCCGATATCAGACCAAGGCGAAGAACGCGCAGGAAGCGCACGAAGCGATCCGCCCGACCGATCTCACCCGCCGGCCGCGCCAGGTTGCGCGTTTCCTCGATGCCGACCAGGCCAAGCTGTACGAGCTGATATGGCTGCGCGCGGTGGCGAGCCAGATGGAATCCGCCGAACTCGAGCGCACCACCGTCGACATCACGGCCAAGGCCGGCGCGCGCATCATCGATCTGCGCGCCACCGGCTCGGTGGTCAAGTTCGACGGCTTCCTCGCCCTCTATCAGGAAGGCCGCGACGAGGACGCGGGGGACGACGAGTCGCGCCGGCTGCCGGAGATGAGCGAAGGCGAAGCCCTATCGCGGCGCTCGATCTCGGCCACCCAGCATTTCACCGAGCCGCCGCCGCGCTATTCCGAGGCTTCCCTGGTCAAGCGCATGGAGGAGCTCGGCATCGGCCGGCCGTCCACCTATGCGGCCATCCTGCAGGTGCTGCAGACACGCGGCTACGTGCGCATCGACAAGAAACGGCTGGTGCCGCAGGACAAGGGCCGGCTGGTCATTGCCTTCCTGGAGAGCTTCTTTGCGCGCTATGTCGAGTACGACTTCACCGCGGGCCTCGAAGAGGCGCTCGACCGCGTGTCCAACAACGAGGTCGCCTGGCGCGACCTGCTGCGCGATTTCTGGCGCGACTTCATCGGTGCGGTCGAAGGCATCAAGGATCTGCGCGTGGGCCAGGTGCTCGACGCGCTCGACGAGATGCTGGCCCCGCACGTGTTCCCAGCCCGCCAGGACGGCACCGACCCGCGGCAATGCCCGAGCTGCGGCACCGGCCGGCTCTCGCTCAAGCTCGGCAAGTTCGGCGCCTTCATCGGCTGCTCCAATTACCCCGAATGCCGCTACACCCGTCCGTTCTCGGTGCCGGCGCCCGGCGAAGAGGCCGCCGACAATGGCGTCCGCCGCCTGGGAGAGGATCCGGAAACCGGGCTGGAGGTGAGCGCGCGCACCGGCCGTTTCGGGCCCTATGTGCAGCTCGGCGAAGGCGCCAACGGCGAGAAGCCGAAGCGCACCGCGCTGCCCAAAGGCACCGACCCGGCCGCGGTCGATCTCGATCATGCGCTCAAACTGCTGGCGCTGCCGCGGGAGGTCGGCCGCCATCCGGAGAGCGGCGAAGCCATCGTGGCCGGCATCGGCCGCTACGGAGCCTATGTCCACCACGGCAAGACCTACGCCAACCTGGAGGCCGGCGATGACGTGCTCAACCTCGGCCTCAACCGGGCGGTGACGCTGATCGCCGAGAAGGCGCAAAAGCGCGGGCGTCGCGCCGCGGCGCCCGGCCGCTCGCTCGGCGAGCATCCGGAGAAGGGCGGCGAGATCGTCGCCCGCAATGGCCGCTACGGTCCCTATGTCAGCCACGGCGGCGTCAATGCCACGCTTCCGGCCGATAAGACGCCGGATACGGTGACCCTCGACGAAGCGGCGGCGCTGATCGAGGCCAAGGCGAGCCGGGGCGAACGGCCGACCAAGCGGCGGGCGTCGCGCAAGACGAAACCCGCATCCGCCGAGGGGAACGGCAAAGCGCCGCGCAAGCCCAAGACGCTCAAGGCGGCGAAAGCAGCGGAATAGCGCGGCGATGATCAGGCCGGCGCAGGCTCGCGCACGCCTTCCTTGATGCCCGCCCTGACCGGGTCGCGCAGGCCGAGAATGCGGCGCGCGTTGTCGTAGAACCGCTTCTGCTTGTCCTCGCCCGCCCGACAGGTCGATCCCAGCGATGAGCGCAAGCGCGGTGCTCACCGACATGAAGTCCGGCCGCTTCGCGCGCCGCAACGGCGGCATGGATTTCGAGACGTACAAGCAGGTCGTGGGCTATGATGAGTGGCAGGGCATCGAGGACCGCTTTGCCTGATGGCGGAGGTTACGGTGCGGGTACAATTCTGGGGGACTCGCGGTTCGATACCCACGCCGGGACCGAGCACGGCTCGTTACGGAGGGAACACGTCGTCCGTCGAGCTGCGGTCGGCGCGAGGAACCCTTGTTATCGTTGATTGCGGAACGGGAGGACGCGCGCTCGGCCAGAAGCTGATGTCGGCCGGCGCAAACGGCTTGCGCGGCCACATCCTGATCAGTCACACGCACTGGGACCACATCCAAGGCATTCCGTTTTTTGCTCCGCTTTTCGCGGCCGGTAATGAATGGGACATATACGGCCCCAAGGGGCTCGGCCAATCCCTGCGCGAGACCCTGGCCGGGCAAATGCAGTACACCTATTTCCCCGTCACGCTCGATCAATTCGCCGCCACGGTTCGCTATCACGACCTTGTCGAGGGCACCTTCGATATCGACGACATAAAGGTCTCCACCCGCTATCTGAATCACCCGGCGCTCACGCTCGGCTATCGGTTGGAGGCCGACGGGGTGGCGGTGGTGTATTGCTGTGACCACGAAGCTCACGCGCGCGTGCTGGCGACCGGTCACGGAGACATCGCCGGGCAAGATCTGCGACACGCCGAATTCATCCATCGTGCAGATCTTCTCATTCACGACGCGCAATACACTGCCGAAGATTATCCGGCCAAGCTCGGCTGGGGCCACAGCTCGGTCGAGTACGTGGTGAAGGTCAGCCAGTACGCGAAGGTGAAGAGGCTTGCCCTGACCCATCACGATCCGCTCAGGGACGACGACGCCATCGATCGCCTGCTCGCCGGCATCAGGACAACGTTGAAGGAGAACGCATCTACGTTGGATGTTTTTGCCGCGGCTGAAGGTCAGATTGTCGAGCTGGCGCCATCGGCCGCCAAAGATCTCGCGCATCGCGTCGGCGAATTTCGGGCCGAAACGCCGATAGAGCCGGGGCTGATCGAGCGGTCCGTGCTCCTGGGAATCGCGGACACCAGAATGGCGGCAACCCTTTCCGAAGCCGTCCGAGCAGAAGGCATTCATGTCAATTTCTTCCTGGACGCGGCGGAGGCGCGAAAACTCATTGCGAAGGACCGACCGTCGCTGGCGATCGTTGAGCACGACCCGCCCCGTATCGACGGCATGGAGACCTGCCGCGCGATCCGTGAGCATGAGAACGATCGCGAGCACCGTGTGCCCGTGGTGATGCTAGCCGCACAGGAAGATCAGTCCACCGGAGCCACGGTGGGCGTCACCGACTGGCTGATCAAGCCGTTCAGCGCCGCCTACGCCAGAACCAAGATACGCGCCTGGGTGTTGCGAACAGCTTGTCGGTGGATGCGAGCGACCATTCCCAGGGACGAAGAACGCCGCCTGGTGGCGCTTCGCGCGCTAAAAATCCTCGATACCCAGCCGGATGACAGGTTTGATCGAATTACCCGTCTCGCCTCCGCGCTCTTCGATGTACCGATCGCACTGGTGAGCTTGATCGACCAAAAGCGCCAATGGTTCAAGTCGTGCTACGGCCTCAGCATGCGCGAGACATCGCGCGATGCGGCATTTTGCGCCCACGTGGTCTACGACCGCGAGCCGATGATCGTTCCGGACACGTTCCTGGATACGCGATTCGCCGACAATCCCCTGGTCACCAACGAACCTCGGATCCGGTTCTATGCCGGCTGTCCGCTCATTCTCGATGACGGAGCCTGCATTGGCAGCTTGTGTGTGATCGATACCCGGCCGCGTTCCTTGGAAGGATCAGATCTCGCGCGGTTGCGCGATCTGGCGGATCTGGCCGTGCAGGAAATCGAGACAATCAGTGCGGTCAGAGAGCTCGATCCCTGAGGGTTTGAATAGGCTCGATGCCACCTTCCGACCCGGCCTACATCCCGGCTTTCGGCGGCAGTAACCTGGTCGTGAACAGGATCTGGTCGTTGGGAATCTCCGTAAGCAGGCCCATCTCGACGAAGGGCTGCTTCAGCACCGCCACCGCCTTCGCGTCGAGTCCCTCCTCGACAGAGCCGAGACCGCGCATGATAATGACCGCACGTCCCTCTTGCCAATCAGCGAGCCCGCCATGGCCTACGACCTCGAGCAATTCATCGCGGACTGTCGCGCCATACTCAAGCAGGATCCCGGACCTGCCGGGCGCGAGACCATCCGGCTGCGCCTCGAACGCCTGCTTACGGAGCCGGACTTCCTTGCCAGGCACTGCTCCGACACCACGCCGCAGGGCTTGCACGTCCTGCATGACGATCCCGAGCTCGGGTTCCAGATCCTTGCCCATATCAACGACAAGGCGCGCGTGTCGCCACCGCATGATCACGGCCGGTCGTGGGCGATCTATGGCCAGGCCGCGCTCCACACCGACATGACCGAGTATGAGCGCGTCGACGGCGGAGCCGATTCCGCCAAGGCCGAGCTGAAAGTTACGAAGCGCTATCGCCTCAACCCCGGTCAGGCCGGCATCTACCAGGACGGCGCGATCCACTCGATCGACTATCCGGACAAGTCGCGCTTCGTGCGCGTCACCGGCACCAACCTGGATAAGATCACGCGCTCGATGTTCGACCTCAAGACCGGCAAGGTGGCGCAGATGATGCCGCAGCAGGCGACCTGACCAAGCAAGCCGCCCGAAATACGCGAACCGAGAAGAAACGCAATGGTCTCCGCGGCTCAGCCGATCGCGGCTGCCGAGCTCAGATCGATGTTCGACGACGGCGACGAGCTCGCGATCCTCGACGTCCGGGAGGAGCTGATCTATTCGGACTCGCATCTCCTGCACGCGCGCTCGGCGCCGTTGAGCCGACTCGAGCTGCGGGTCCCATGCCTGGTGCCGCGTCGCGCGACGCGCATCGTGCTGGTGGACGACGGCGACGGCCTGGCCGAACGCGCCGCCGCGGTCCTGGCGCGCCACCGCTATGACAACCTGTTCGTCCTGAAGGACGGCCTCGCTGGCTGGAGCATGGCCGGATACATGCTGTTTTCCGGCATGAACGTGCCTAGCAAGGCATTCGGCGAGGTGGTCGAGCACGAGAGCCGCACGCCCAGCATCGACGTCACCGAGCTCGAGCGGATGATCGATTCGGGCGACGATGTTGTCATCGTCGACAGCCGCCCGTTTGACGAATTCATCCGCGTGTCGATTCCGACCGCCACCAACGTTCCCGGCGGCGAGCTCGTGCTGCGCCTACCCGAGCTTGCACCCTCGCCGACCACGACGGTAGTGGTTAACTGCGCCGGCCGCACGCGCAGCATCATCGGCGCCCAATCGCTAATCAATGCCGGCCTTCCCAACCGGGTGGTCGCCCTGCGCAACGGAACCATGGGCTGGACGCTGGCGGGCCTTGCTCCCGATCGCGGCAAGGATCACCGCCTGCCGATCGCGCCCCCGTCGCCGCGCGCGCTCGACTGGGCGAAATCCGCAGCCGACGCCGTCGCGCAGCGCTGCGGCGTCCGATCGATCGATTTGCAGCAACTGCGCCGGTGGCAAGCGGAGCGCGATCGGACGGTCTACCTGTTCGACGTGCGCGACCCGCGCGAATACGAAGCCGGCCATGTTGCGGGCGCGGTGTCGGCGCCGGGCGGCCAGCTGATCCAGGCGACCGACCAGTATATCGGCACGTTCAATGCGCTCATCGTCCTGGTCGACGACCTTCAGGTCCGCGCCGCCATGACGGCATCCTGGCTCTCCCAGATGGGATGGAACGACGTGTTCGTGCTCGTCGCCGCGGGAGCGGAGACCGGCCGGCCTGCTGCTCCCGTCCTCGGCGAGATCGAGCAGCCCGAGCTGCGGCTCGATGCGGCCAGCCTGGCTCGGCTCCTGGAGCGAAACGCCGCGACCGTGATCGATCTTTCGCTCAGCCGCGATTATCGCCAGGGCCACATACCGGGCGCGTGGTTCGCCATCCGGGCGCGCCTCGATCGGGCCCTGCCGGTCATCGACGCGGCGCGCGCACCGCGGGACACGATCGTGCTGACCTCCGAGGACGGAACAGTCGCGGCATTGGCGCTGGATGAAGCGGCGGCGCTGAGCCCACTCTCTCGCCGCCGTGGCGGCTCGCCCGTGCGCTACCTGGGCGGCGGCAACGCGGCCTGGACGGCGTCCGGACGGTCGCTGACGGCAGGCAACCCGCGGTTCGCCGACGAGCCGGTCGACGTCTGGCTCAAGCCCTATGAGCGCGATGCCGGAGTTGCCGACGCGATGAAGGATTATCTCGCCTGGGAGATCGACCTGCTGGAGCGGATCGAGCGTGACGGCACGACGCGATTTCGCCCGCTCCGTCAGCCCGCCGGCGCGTAGGTTGGGTTAGCTTACCCACCCCCACGACTATAGCGGCCGAGGCTGTTCCGGCAGGGGCTGAAACTGTTCCTGAGCGCAGCCGTCGACCAGGACGGCTTGCCGCCGTTCGATCACGCGACCTTCGCGAATGAAGAAGGCAAAGTGGGTCAGCTGCTCTTGAACGGTGGTTCGCACGCATGCAAACCAGTCCCCGGGCTGTGCCAGGCGAGTCTGGCGCAGCGGAGAAATCTCCAGCGGTCCCAGCGATGTGCGATCCTTCAGCTCCCGCAGATTGTTGGCCACGAGGGCCTGATAGTCCGCCGGGCCCGGACCCAGCGATGTCGGCGTATCAGGAAGAATGAAGAACGTGCTGGAGCATCCGCCAAGCACCGCCGCGACAACGGTACCGATACATGGCCGCAACAATTTCGACCACTCGCCGAAGCTCACGGGCAAACACCACACGCGTCAAGATGGAACCAGAACCTCGCTGCGCGCTTTTGGATACCCAGACGTCTGACCGGGATTCCAATGGCTTAGGCGCAATATAGGGCATCACCTTGGCAAAACAGCAGCGCAAGCAGCGACCCCTTCCCTCGAAGGAAGATCTGCTCGCTTTCATCGGCTCGCGCGCCGGCAAGACGGGAAAACGCGAGATCGCGCGCGCGTTCGGCATCAAGAGCGGCGACCGCATCGCGCTCAAAGGCATGCTGCGCGAGCTTGCCGACGAAGGCCGGGTCGAGCGCCGCCGCGGCAGGCTGCATCGCCCGGGCCACCTGCCGTCGGTCGTGCTCGTCGACATCACCGGCCGCGACCCCGACGGCGAGCTGATCGCCGTGCCGACCGAATGGGATGAGGAGGCGCACGGGCCGGCGCCGAAAATCCGCGTGAGCACGCCGCGCCGCGGACGGCCGAGCCAGGTGGCCGGCGTCAACGACCGGGCGCTGGTCCGCGTCGAAGAGACCGGCGAGGCGGACGAGGCGATCCGCCACAATGGCCGCGTCATCAAGGTCATCGATCGCGCCAGGCACCGGGTGCTGGGGGTTTTCCGCCCGCTGCCGGGCGGTGGCGGGCGGCTGGCGCCGATCGACAAGAAGCAACGGGAGCTGGCGATTCCGCCCGGCGCGGCGGCCGACGCGCAGGACGGCGATCTGGTCGCCGTCGACGTGATCCGGCAAGGCCGGCTGGGGCTTGCGACCGGACGCGTGAAGGAGCGGCTGGGCTCGCTGAAATCCGAACGCGCCGTGAGCATGATCGCGATCCACGCCCACGGCATTCCGCATGTGTTCCGGCGCGAGGCGCTGGCCGAGGCCGAAGCCGCGGTGCCGGCCGGTCTCGCCGGGCGCGCGGACTGGCGCGACGTGCCGCTCGTCACCATCGATCCGGTCGACGCCAAGGACCACGACGATGCGGTGCATGCCGCGCCCGATACCGATCCGGCCAATCCAGGCGGCCACGTCATCCGGGTCGCGATCGCCGATGTGGCGCATTACGTGCTGCCCGGCTCCGCCCTCGATCGCGAGGCGCTGGAGCGCGGCAACTCGGTCTATTTTCCCGACCGCGTCGTGCCCATGCTGCCAGAGCGCATCTCCAATGATCTGTGCTCGCTCCGGCAGAACGAGGACCGCGCCGCGCTCGCCGTGCGCATGGTGGTGGGCGCCGACGGCCGCAAACACAGCCATACGTTCCACCGCGTGCTGATGCGCTCGCGCGCGCGCCTGCACTATGCCCACGTGCAGGACGCGATCGAGGGGCGCGGCGACGGACCGACGCAGGCGCTCATGCCGATCATCGCGCCGCTCTATGACGCCTATCGGGCGCTCAAAGCGGCGCGCGCCGCGCGCGGGCCGCTCGACCTCGATTTGCCCGAGCGCAAGATCCTGCTCGCGTCTGACGGCACCGTCGAGCGGGTGATCACGCCGCCGCGGCTCGATGCCCACCGCCTGATCGAAGAGTTCATGATCCTCGCCAATGTGGCGGCGGCGGAAACCCTCGAGCGCGCCAAGGTGCCATTCATCTACCGCGTGCACGACGAGCCGGGGCTGGAAAGGCTGGTGGCGCTGCGCGAGTTCCTCGCCTCGATCGACATCGCGCTGCCCAAGGCCGGGGCGCTGCGCCCGGCGCAGTTCAACCGCATTCTCGAGCGCGTCAAGGGCACCGAATACGAGAAGCTGGTGAACGAGGTGGTGCTGCGCACCCAGGCGCAGGCCGAATATGCCGCCGAGAACTACGGCCATTTCGGCCTGGCGCTGAGGCGCTATGCCCACTTCACCTCGCCGATCCGCCGCTATGCCGATCTCGTGGTCCATCGCGCCCTCATCCGCGCGCTCCGGCTCGGGCCCGGCGGCCTCGCGCAAGACGCGGATGCGGGCGCGCTCGGCGAGATTGCGGCCCGCATTTCCGCCGCCGAGCGCCGCGCCATGACGGCCGAGCGCGAGACCGTCGATCGCCTGATCGCCCGGTTCCTCGCCGACCGGATCGGCGCAACCTTTTCCGGCCACATCTCCGGCGTCACCCGCGCCGGCTTGTTCGTAAAGCTCGACGAGACCGGCGCCGACGGCCTGGTCCCGGCGCGCACGATCGGGGCCGAATATTTCCGCTACCACGAGGACCGCCATGCCCTGGTCGGCGCCGACAGCGGCGAGACCTATCGGCTCGGCGATCCGGTCACGGTGCGGCTGGTGGAGGCCGCGCCGGTCGCCGGCGCGTTGCGGTTCGAGCTGCTCTCCGAAGGCCGCCAAGCGGCGCGGCGCCGGACGCGATCGGGCGGAGCCGCGCGCCAAGCCAGGGACGGCGGGCGACGGAAGGGCCGGCCATGAGCGAGGGCTCGGGCCGGCACGGGGGGCATGAGTTCGCCCAGTGGCTAACGCGCGTGGAGCGCCGCCACCAGACCCATCCCAACCAGCGCTGGCGCGATGCCGCGACCCTGATCCTGATCGACCGCGCCGAGACGATTCCGAAGGTGCTGCTGGGCCGCCGCCATGCCGGCCACACGTTCCTGCCCGGCCGTTTCGTCTTCCCGGGCGGACGGGTCGAGCGCGGCGATGCCCGCATGCCGGTGGCAACGCCGCTCCACGCGGCAGTCGAGGCACGCCTGCTCAAGCGCGTCAGCCGCCCGAGCCCGGCCAAGGCGCGCGCCTTCGCGCTCGCCGCAATCCGGGAAACGTTCGAGGAGACCGGATTGCTGATCGGCCGCAAGCAAGCGGGCGAGCGCGGCAAGCCACGCAGGCGCGCGAGTCTGTTCGAGCATGCGGGCGTCTATCCGGACCTCGCGTCGATGCATTTCATCGCCCGCGCGCTCACCCCGCCCGGCCGGCCGCGCCGCTTCGACACGCGCTTCTTCGCCGCCGATGCGGCGGCGATCGCCCACCGCGTCGACGGCGTCGTCGGTCCGGATGCGGAGCTGGTCGAGCTGGTGTGGCTGCCGATCACCGAGGTCGAGCTGCTGGAGATGCCGACCATCACCAAGGTTGTGCTCAAGGAGCTGGAAGCGCGCAACGCCGCCGGCCTCGGCCACGATCTCCCGGTGCCGTTCTACCGCATGCTGCACCGCCGCTTCGTCCGCGAGGTGCTGTGACCCACACCTTAGGGAAAACCCCGGTCACTTTCAGGGGAATCCCCGATTTTCTCGTGCCATCCCGGCGGCGACACTGGCAGCCTCGCGAATGGCCCCCCAACGTCCCGATGGTTACGCAGGAGCGGGCGTTCACGTCGCCGATCTGGTACACAGCCGTAGCGGTCAGCAAGGAGTTCCGCAGATGAAGCACGCATGTAAAGCGAACCCGCAGCGTTTGCAGACGATCGGTCTGGCGCTGTCGGTCTCCACTTGTCTTGCGGGCTTGGCCTTGGCGATGGATCCGATGCCGGCCCCGGAGGGATTGAGGGATGCGTTCCCGGCCCAGCAGCACTACTCGCCCTATGCCGGGCGCAATTTTCCGACCCGGGTGTTCTGGGGCGACACGCACGTTCATACCGCCTACTCAATGGATGCCGGTTCGTTCGGTGCGCGGCTTACTCCGGAAGATGCCTACCGGTTCGCGCGCGGCGAGGAACTGACATCGTCGACCGGCCAGCGCGTAAAGCTCTCGCGTCCGCTCGACTTCCTGGTGGTTGCTGACCATTCGGACAATATGGGCTTCTTTCCGCGACTATTTGCCGGTGACCCGAGCTTCCTGGCGGACACGACCGGCAAGCGCTGGTACGACATGATCAAGACGGGCGGTCAGGAGGGGGTGAAAGTCGCGGTCGAGGTCATTTCGTCGTTCTCCCAGAACACGTTCCCTCCGGCTCTGGCCTCGCTGCCCGGCACGCCGGCCTATCGCTCGGCGTGGGAAACGACCGTCAAGGCGGCGGACAAGTACAACGATCCCGGCCGGTTCACCGCGTTCATCGGCTACGAGTGGACCTCCAATACCGGTGGCAACAATCTGCATCGGGTCGTGGTCTACCGCGACGCCGCCGACAGGGCGCTGCAAATGGAGCCCTACACCACGATCAAACCGCTGGGGAGCGACAACCCGCGCGACTTGTGGAAGTGGCTGCAGAGCTACGAGCAGAAGACCGGTGGGCGCGTGCTCGCCATCGCCCACAACGGCAATTTGAGCAACGGCATCATGTTCCCGGAGATCGAGTCTTTCACCGAGCGGCCGGTGGATCGCGAATATGCCGAGACGCGCGCGAAGTGGGAGCCGCTCTACGAGGTCACGCAGATCAAGGGCGACGGCGAGGCGCATCCGTTCCTTTCCCCCACCGATGAATTCGCCAATTACGAAATCTGGGACCAGGCCAATCTCGATCTCAGCGTGCCCAAGCAAAGAGGAATGCTGCAATACGAATACGCCCGTACTGCTCTGCAAACTGGGTTGCAGCTGGAGACGAGACTTGGAACCAATCCGTACAAGTTCGGGATGATCGGCTCGACCGACACCCATACGGCGCTCGCCACCGCCGAGGAGGACAACTTTTTTGGCAAGCACTCCGGTGCCGAGCCCAGCCCCGATCGCTACAAGCACCCGATGGCGCAAGTGGGCGACAGGAAATTGGAAAGCTGGTCCATGGTGTCTTCGGGCTATGCCGGCGTATGGGCCACGGAGAACACGCGCGAGGCGATCTTCGACGCCATGCTGCGCAAGGAGACCTACGCCACCACCGGCCCACGCATGATCGTCCGCTTCTTCGGCGGCTGGGATTTCGAGGCGAAGGACGCGCACACGCGCAACCCGGCGGCCATTGGCTACGGCAAAGGCGTGCCGATGGGCGGCGATCTCCGTGCCGCGACAGCCGGCAAAGTGCCGACATTTCTCGTCGCGGCGCTGCGCGATCCGATCGGCGCAAATCTCGACCGCATCCAGATCGTCAAGGGTTGGGTCGACGCCGCCGGCCAGCGGCAGGAGAAGATTTTCGATGTGACCTGGTCGGGCGATCGCAAGCCCGGCGCCGACGGCAAGCTGCCGCCGGTCGGCAATACGGTCGACGTCGCCGAGGCTATCTGGGCGAATACGATCGGGGCGCCGGAACTGATCA